>TARA_R100000049_G_scaffold5389_1_pt1 | contig 12630 bp, 10 predicted proteins | sample TARA_R100000049 | Tara Oceans TARA_R100000049 (sample SAMEA2619992) | marine metagenome | biome: marine biome (ENVO:00000447); feature: mesopelagic zone (ENVO:00000213) & marine oxygen minimum zone (ENVO:01000065); material: "saline water (ENVO:00002010), including plankton... | reverse complement strand
TCATAACCCGAAGGTCGTAGGTTCAAATCCTGCCCCCGCAACCAGTATCAAAGGGCCCCTTTTAAGGGGCTTTTTGTTAGGTTTTTGCCGCGGTTCATTTCCTTTTGGCTGCGGAGCTAACGGTCTCTGGGCTTCGTCTGTGCGAAGCGGCCAGACTCACGATGGGCTTAAGGCCCATTTTTTATTCATGCGACAAATATAGGCGGTGAGCGTGTCCGGCAAAGTGACTGAGTTGGAGACCCTGCTGGTCCCGGTCGTCGAGGCATTGGGATACACCTGCTGGGGTATCGAGTACCTGTCCCAGGGGAAACACACCCTGCTGCGCGTATATATTGATCATCCGGATGGCGTCAGTGTCGAAGCCTGTGCCGCCGTCAGTCGTCAGGCCAGCGCTGTGCTGGATGTCGAGGATCCGATTTCCGGCGACTATACCCTGGAGGTTTCCTCTCCGGGCATGGACCGTCCCCTGTTCACGCTGCAGCAGTATCTGGACTGCACTGGCGAGCAGGCAAAGATCAGGCTGCGTACCCCTTATGAGGGGCGCCGTAATTTTCAGGGTGTGATTCGCGGAGTGGAGGGTGACGAGGTCATTCTGCAGGTAGGCGAGCACGAGTACCTGCTGCCCATCGATTCGATCGATAAGGGCAATATCATTCCGCGTTTTTGAACAAATTTCGGGCTGAACGAGCCCAATGGACGGCGTTAGGCGAGGCATACGATGAGCAAAGAAGTGTTGCTGGTTGTGGAATCCGTTTCCAACGAAAAGGGTGTACCACCCGGTGTAATCTTTGAAGCGCTTGAGCTGGCATTGGCAACGGCGACCAAAAAGCGTTACGAAGATGAAGTGGATGTGCGCGTGTCGATCAATCGGCACACCGGTGACTATGAAACATTCCGTCGTTGGGCGGTGGTGGCGGATGAGGATTTTGACGATCCGGCCATCCAGCTGGCCCTGGATCAGGCTCAGGAGCGCGATTCTGCGCTCAACATTGGTGACCAGTACGAAGAAAAGATCGAGTCGGTCGAGTTCGGTCGTATCGCTGCGCAGATTGCCAAGCAGGTTATCGTGCAGAAGGTTCGCGAAGCCGAGCGCGCTCAGGTGGTTGACGCCTATCGTGATCGACTGGGCGAAATCATCAGCGGTACTGTAAAGAAGGTGACACGTGACAGCGTCATCGTCGACCTGGGCAACAATGCCGAAGCCGTTCTGCCGCGCGAAGAAATGATCCCGCGCGAGACGTTCCGCACCGGCACCCGTATCCGTGCCCTGCTCAAGGATATCCGTACCGAGAATCGCGGCCCGCAGCTGGTGCTGTCGCGTGCCTGCCCGGAGATGATCATCGAGCTGTTCCGCATTGAAGTGCCGGAAATCGCCGAGGAGCTGATTGAGGTGATGGGCGCTGCCCGTGACCCGGGGTCGCGGGCCAAGATCGCTGTGCGTTCCAAGGACAAACGCATCGATCCGCAAGGGGCCTGTATCGGTATGCGCGGTTCGCGCGTTCAGGCCGTATCCGGCGAACTGGGCGGCGAGCGCGTCGATATCGTTCTCTGGGACGATAACCTGGCTCAGTTTGTCATCAATGCCATGGCCCCGGCGGAAGTCGCGTCCATCATTCTGGACGAGGATACCCAGACCATTGATCTGGCGGTTGCCGAAGACAACCTGGCGCAAGCCATTGGCCGTAATGGCCAGAACGTTCGTCTGGCCAGTCAGCTGACCGGCTGGACCCTGAACGTCATGACTGAAGACGATATCCGTGCCAAGCAGGAAGCCGAGACCGGCGACGTGCTGCGCAACTTCGTCGACGAGCTGGATGTCGATGAGGAAGTGGCTCAGATGTTGGTTGAAGAAGGTTTCACCACGCTGGAAGAAGTTGCCTACGTGCCGATGGAGGAACTGCTCGAGATCGATGGCTTTGATGAAGACATCGTCAACGAGCTGCGCGCCCGCGCCAAGGACCGTCTGCTGACCAAGGCGATTGCCAACGAGGAGAAGCTCGAAGAAGCACAGCCGGCTGACGACCTGCTGAATATGGATGGTATGGAACGGGCGCTGGCTTTCAAGCTGGCGGCCAACGGCATCCTGACAATGGAAGATCTGGCCGAGCAGTCCGTGGACGACCTGCTCGACATCGACGGTATCGATGAAGAGCGTGCTGCGGCTTTGATCATGGCAGCCCGCGCCCCCTGGTTTGAATAACCGGTCGGAATCGACGAGATCCCCCTGCGGAGACGCACGGACCCGACTGAGGAGAGAAGTGAATGGCGGAAGTGACGGTCAAACAATTGGCTGACGAAGTAGGTACTCCGGTAGAGCGCCTGCTGCAACAGATGCAGGAAGCGGGTTTGCCGCAAACAGGTCCTGCCCAAGCGGTCAGTGATGACGAAAAGCAGGCCCTGCTGGCGTTTCTGAAAAGCGCCCATGGCGACTCCGGCTCGGAGCCGCGCAAGATTACCCTCAAGCGCAAGACGGTCAGCACCCTGAAGGTTGCCGGCAGCAAGACGGTCAACGTCGAAGTGCGCAAGAAACGCACTTACGTCAAGCGCGAACCGGCCGACCTGGAGGCCGAACGCCAGCGCGAGCTGGAGCAGCTGCGTGCCGCTGAAGAAGCGCGTCAGCAGGCTGCCGAGGCCGAGGCCAAGCGTCAGGCTGAGGAAGCTGCCCGTATTGAAGCAGAGGCCGAGGCCAAGCGTCAGGCTGAAGCGGCGGCTGTCGCTGCCGCTGCACAACCGGCAGCTGCGGCTGTAGAAGCTGCGCCGGCCCCTCAGCCGACCGAGGCGGCGCAGGCTGCCGCCGAGCACCACAAGAAGAAAGAAGAAAGCCGTCGCAAGGCCCGCGAAGAGGAAGAAGAGCGTGGTCGCAAGCGTGCTGGCGGTCATGGTGGCAAGGACAAGGCGCGTCATGCTCCGCGTATTTCGGTTGATGACGAAGCCGAAACCCGTCGCCGTGGCGGCGGTGGCAAGCTGAAGGCGGGCAAGAAGCGCAATCAGCACGGCTTCGAGAAGCCTACCGGTCCGGTGGTGCGTGAAGTCGTGATCGGCGAGACCATCACTGTGGCCGAGCTGGCGCAGAAGATGTCGGTCAAGGCGGCTGAAGTCATCAAGTACATGTTCAAGAACGGCACCATGGTCACCATCAACCAGGTGCTGGATCAGGACACTGCATCCATCGTTGCCGAAGACATGGGCCACAAGGTCAAGCAGGTTCGCGAGAGCGACCTGGAAGACAAACTGGTCGAGTCGCTGGCCCACGAAGGTGAAGAAGTCAGCCGTGCGCCGGTCGTCACCGTAATGGGTCACGTTGACCACGGTAAGACTTCGCTGCTGGATTACATCCGCCGTGCCAAGGTGGCTTCCGGTGAAGCCGGTGGTATCACCCAGCACATCGGTGCATATCACGTTGAAACCGATCGTGGCATGGTTACCTTCTTGGATACCCCCGGCCACGCTGCGTTTACCGCGATGCGTGCCCGCGGTGCCAAGGCAACCGATATCGTGATTCTGGTGGTTGCCGCCGACGACGGCGTGATGCCGCAGACCGAGGAAGCGATTCAGCACGCCAAGGCGGCTGGTGTTCCGGTGGTTGTCGCCATAAACAAGATGGACAAGGAAGATGCCGATCCGGATCGTATCAAGAACGATCTGGCTGCCCGTGACGTTATTCCGGAAGAATGGGGTGGCGACACCATGTTTGTTCCGGTTTCCGCCAAGGCCGGTACCGGCATCGAAGAGCTTCTCGAAGCGGTTCTGCTGCAGGCCGAAGTCCTTGAGCTCAAGGCTCAGCCTTCTGCACCCGGTCGCGGTGTCGTCGTTGAATCCCGTCTCGACAAGGGCCGTGGCCCGGTTGCTACCGTGCTGGTTCAGAATGGCACCCTGCGTCAGGGGGACGTTGTACTCGCCGGTGTAAACTACGGCCGCGTTCGGGCAATGCTCGACGAGAACGGTCAGCCGATCAAGGAAGCCGGTCCGTCCATTCCGGTCGAGATTCTCGGTCTTGATGGCACGCCGGACGCCGGTGACGAACTCAACGTCGTTGTCGACGAGAAGAAGGCCCGCGAAGTCGCTCTGTTCCGTCAGGGCAAGTTCCGCGAGATCAAGCTGGCTCGTCAGCACTCGGCCAAGCTGGAAAACATGTTCGAAAGCATGGGCCAGGACGAGAAGAAGACCCTCAACATCGTGCTCAAGGCCGACGTGCGCGGTTCGCTGGAAGCGCTGCAGGGCTCGCTGGTCGACCTGGGCAACGACGAAGTACAGGTCAAGATTGTCTCCGGCGGTGTCGGTGGTATCACCGAGACCGACGCCAACCTGGCGCTGGCGTCCAACGCGGTGATCTTCGGTTTCAACGTTCGTGCCGATGCAACTGCACGCAAGATCGTTGAGAGCGAAGGTCTGGATCTGCGCTACTACAGCGTGATCTACGAGATCATCGATGACGTCAAGAAAGCACTGTCCGGTATGCTCGGCAGCGATGTCCGCGAGCAGATCCTGGGGGTTGCTGAAGTACGTGACGTATTCCGTTCGCCGAAGTTCGGCGCGGTAGCCGGTTGTATGGTCATCGAGGGAACTGTGTACCGTAACCGTCCGATCCGCGTTCTGCGCGAAGACGTCGTTATCTACGAAGGCGAGCTGGAATCCCTGCGTCGCTTCAAGGACGACGTGGGCGAAGTGCGTAACGGCATGGAGTGCGGTATCGGCGTCAAGAACTACAACGACGTTCGTCCCGGTGACCGTATCGAGGTCTTCGAGCGTGTTCAGGTTCAGCGCAGTCTGTAACACTACAGCGGCGGTCCTGCGGGGCGCCGCCTGACATTCGCAACAAACTCCGGGCTGCCAGGCAGCCCGGAGTTTGTTGCTTGAGACGGTTAATATGGCAAGAGAATACAGTCGTACCCAGCGTGTGGCGGATCAGATGCAGCGTGAGCTGGCTCAACTGATTCAGCGCGAGGTACGTGACCCGCGTCTGGGTATGGTGACCGTGACCGCGGTTGAAGTCAGTCGCGATATGTCCCACGCCAAGGTGTTTATCACTCTGATGAACCGGGACAGCGCCGAAGACATCGCGCTCAACCTTGAGATCCTCAAGGATGCCTCCGGTTATCTGCGGATGCTGCTTGGGCGTTCGATGAAGCTGCGAACCATTCCGCAACTGCATTTCCAGTACGACGAGAGCATTCGTCGTGGCGTGCATCTGTCTTCGCTGATCGAGCGGGCAGTGGCCGAGGATCGCCAGCACGGCGATGGCGACAAGGAGTAAACCGTGGCAGGAGCGAAGAGCAAGCGCCGTTCCATTGACGGCATCCTGATTTTCGACAAGCCGCTGGGCATGAGCTCCAACGCGGCCCTGCAGAAGGTGCGCTGGCTGTTCAACGCCAACAAGGGTGGTCACACCGGCAGCCTTGATCCGCTGGCGACCGGCGTGCTGCCGCTGTGCCTGGGTGAGGCAACCAAGTTTTCCCAGTACCTGCTGGACGCCGACAAGGCGTATGTCACCGAGGCGCGTCTGGGTATGACCACCGCCACCGGTGACGCCGAGGGCGATGTGCTGGAGATCAAGCCGGTCAACGTGACGCTGGCTGACGTCGAGGCACTGCTGCCGCGCTTTACCGGTGAGATCGATCAGGTGCCGCCGATGTACTCGGCGCTCAAGCATGAGGGGCAGCCGCTTTACAAGCTGGCCCGTGCCGGCGAAACCATCGAGCGCAAGGCGCGTACCATCACCATCAGTCAACTGAAGGTACTGGGCCTGGAAGGCGATCGTCTGCAGCTGGAAGTGCACTGCAGCAAGGGGACGTACATCCGCAGCCTGGTCGAGGACATCGGCGCTGCGCTGGGCTGTGGCGCGCATGTGTCAGCGCTGCGCCGGATCAAGGCCGGGCCGTTTGATTTGTCCCAATCGGTTACCCTGGAGGCGCTTGAGGCGCTGCACGCCGAGGGTGGCGCGGAGGCGCTTGATCATCTGCTGCTGCCGATGGATAGCGGGCTGGAAGACTGGCCGGTCCTGGAGTTGACCGAGCAGACCGCCTACTACCTGAATCACGGACAGGCGGTACGCGTACCGGGTAGTCCGGCGTTTGGCAAGGTGCGCCTGCGCGATGCCAGTGGCCGCTTTCTCGGTATCGGCGAAATGACCGACGATGCTCGGGTTGCGCCCAAGCGGTTGTTGCGCTTCGAGGCGTGATGTTCCGCGGCTTGTGCCGCCGGGACGTCATACAGAATTGGCTGAATCCCCGATCATTCGGGAGTATGATTCGGCATGGAGTTGACCCGATAGCGGGTCGCCACGAGGGTGGCTGTCAACAGGCATGGTCATTCCTCGATTTAAAACACGGGACACTGGTCCCGGCCTGTTACCTCAGAGGAAATACGAGATGTCACTGAGTGTTGAAGAAAAAGCTGCAATCGTTGCCGAGTACAAGCGTGCTGAAGGTGATACCGGTTCTCCGGAAGTCCAGGTAGCTCTGTTGACTGCAAACATCAACAAGCTGCAGGGCCACTTCAAAGAGAACAAGAAGGATCACCACTCCCGCCGTGGTCTGATTCGCATGGTTAACCAGCGTCGCAAGCTGCTGGACTACCTGAAGTCGAAGGACCTGTCTCGTTACAGCGCTCTGATCAGCAGTCTGGGTCTGCGTCGCTAAGACCAGCTCCGTTTGGACATGGCCGGGTCCGATCCCCGGCCATGCCCAGAGTTTCCCCCAAAGGCAAAAGAAGAGAGAGAAGACACCGTGAAACCGGTAATCAAGCAATTCAAGTTAGGCAGTAGCACAGTCACTATGGAAACAGGCCGCATTGCTCGCCAGGCTTCCGGTGCCGTTCTGGTCAGTATCGACAATGCTGTCAGCGTTCTGGTCACCGTTGTGGCCGCCAAGCAGCCCGAAGCTGGCCGCGATTTCTTCCCTCTGTCTGTTCATTACATCGAAAAGACTTACGCCGCCGGCCGTATCCCCGGTGGTTTCTTCAAGCGTGAAGGTCGTCCTTCCGAAAAGGAAACCCTGACTTCCCGCCTGATCGACCGCCCGATCCGTCCGCTGTTCGCCGAAGGTTTCATGAACGAAGTGCAGGTTGTCTGCACCGTCGTTTCCACCGACAAGACCACCGATCCGGATATCGCCGCGATGATCGGTACCTCCGCTGCCCTGGCCATTTCCGGTGTACCGTTCAGCGGCCCGATCGGCGCTGCCCGCGTTGCGTTCGACGATCAGCGCGGTTACGTGCTGAACCCGACCTACGAAGAACTGGCCACTTCGCGTCTGGACATGGTGGTTGCCGGTACCGAAGAAGCCGTGCTGATGGTTGAATCCGAAGCGCAAGAGCTGACCGAAGACCAGATGCTGGGCGCGGTCCTGTTCGCGCACATGGAATTCCAGGGCGCGATTGCGGCCATCAAGGAATTCGCTGCCGAAGCTGGCAAGCCGGCATGGGACTGGCAGGCGCCGGCGGAGAACACCGCGCTGATCAATGCCATCAAGAGCCAGTTCGGTGCCGGCATTGCTGACGCCTACACCATCGTCAACAAGCAGGAGCGCTACACCCGTCTGGGCGAGCTGCGTGACCAGGCCGTTGCCGCGCTGTCCGGCGAAGACGAAGGCAAGTTCCCGGCTGGTGAAGTCAAGGACGTGTTCGGCGAGATCGAATACCGCACAGTTCGCGAAAGCATCGTTAACGGCAACCCGCGTATCGACGGTCGTGACACCAAGACTGTCCGTCCGCTGAATATTGAGGTTGGCGTTCTGGACCGCACTCACGGTTCTGCACTGTTCACCCGTGGCGAAACGCAGGCGCTGGTTGTGACCACCCTGGGTACCGCACGTGACTCCCAGCTGCTCGACATGCTCGAAGGCGAGCGCAAAGAGCCCTTCATGTTCCACTACAACTTCCCTCCCTACTCGGTAGGTGAGTGTGGTCGTATGGGCGGTACTGGCCGCCGCGAAATCGGCCACGGCCGTCTGGCGCGTCGCGGCGTTCAGGCTGTCATGCCCGACATGGATCAGTTCCCGTACTCCATCCGTGTGGTTTCCGAGATCACCGAGTCCAACGGTTCCAGCTCCATGGCGTCCGTTTGCGGTGCCTCTCTGGCGCTGATGGACGCGGGCGTGCCGCTGAAGGCGCCGGTTGCCGGTATTGCCATGGGTCTGGTCAAGGAAGGCGAGAAGTTCGCTGTTCTGACCGACATCCTGGGTGACGAAGATCACCTGGGCGACATGGACTTCAAGGTGGCCGGTACCGAGAAGGGTGTTACTGCGCTGCAGATGGACATCAAGATCAACGGTATCACCGAAGAGATCATGGAAATCGCGCTGCAGCAGGCGCACGAAGCGCGTCTGCACATCCTCAAGCAGATGAACGAAGTGCTGCCCGAGTCGCGCAAGGAAATCTCTTCCAATGCGCCGACCATGCTGAGCATGAAGATCGACCCGGAGAAGATCCGCGACGTTATCGGCAAGGGTGGTGCAACCATCCGTGGTATCTGTGACGAGACTGGCGCCTCTATCGACATTACCGACGACGGCATGGTCAAGATCTTCGCCGCCAGCAAGGACGCCGCCAACGCTGCCAAGGCACGTGTTGACGCCATCACTGCCGAGGCCGAAATCGGCAAGGTCTACACCGGTAAGGTCGAGCGCATTGTCGACTTCGGTGCCTTCGTCAACATCCTGCCGGGTAAGGACGGCCTGGTTCACATTTCCCAGATCGCCAATGAGCGCATCGAGAAGGTGACCGACGTACTGCAGGAAGGTCAAGAAGTGAAGGTTCTGGTACTGGACGTGGACAACCGCGGCCGTATCAAGCTGTCCATGAAGGACGTTGAAGCTGCCGAGACCAGCGGAGTCTGACGACCCGCTGCCTCAGGCATCAGGAAACCCGGCTTCGGCCGGGTTTTTTTGTGGGCATTCACCCTGCATGATCGGGTTGGCACACCCTGTTTGCGTTCGCTGGTCGTCTGGGTGATGCTTCTGCCTGTATTGCGATGATGGAGCGGCGAAATGAAAGGGACGTCCCGGCTGGCGGCTGCGGGTGTAGTGCTGTTTACGACCCTTGGATTGCTGGGGTACCTCTGGGCCAACCAGTTGCGACTGGATGTTCCGGGTTATGGCTTTATTCGGCCCCAGGCAGCCGGGCTGTCTGTGCGCCTCGGCTCTCACCTGGTCTGGCTTGATCACGAGGGCCGGGAGCAACAGCATCTGGATATTGGTCAGGCCGGTATCGCTCCGGTGGGTGACCATGCCTTTTTCAGTAATGGTGATCTGCTGGTCTATCATCGCCCCGAAGAAGCCGGGTTCGACTACTGGCTGGCGCGCTACCTGCGGCTGCAGAAGACCGCCGGCAGGGCTCCCGTTGGTCCTGAGGGGTTTTATCGTTGCGCCCTGCCTCAACTGGCCTGTGAACCCTACGGTCGACTGCTGCCGGCAATGGACAGTGCCTTTCGTCTTGCGCTGGCGGCAGACGATGTTCTCTTTGTTGCGGATACGCCCGGCTTCCATGTTTACCGCCTGTCTGCCGATCAGCTTGAGCTGAAGCGCACACCTGAAGGACTGCTGCGTTTCCCCAATCAGCTTCGACTGACCGCTGATGGTCTTTGGGTCGCCGATACCAATAACCATCGGTTGGTGATGCTGGATGACGGCGTCGATGACTTTGGCTCGCGAAGGCGCGATGTTGAGCTGCCGGCCCAGGGCGCGCTGCGCTGGCCACATCAGTTTGCCGAACGCGCGGATGGCTGGCTGGTCAACCTGGCCAATAACGCCATGCGCGATGGCCGCCTGGTTCAGTTTGATGGCGATCTGAAGGTCATTGCCACGCCTGCTGCCGAGCTGATCGGTGATCCGTTGGCATTCGAGTTTTGGCGTGAACGTCTGTGGGTGGTCGACGGTGCCGCGCAACGGCTTTTCCTGCTGGATAGTCGGGGCGAACACCCGACCGCGATAGCGAGTCCGACGCTGACCTCGCTGGAGCAGCAGGCGACGCAGCAGCGTGAGCACTACCGCTGGCTGGGGTGGCTGGGACTTGGGGTGATGGGGCTTGGCCTGGTCGCTGGCTTTGCCGCGGCGTGGTTGCTGGAGCGCAAGGAAACCCTGGCGCAGTTCCGTGGTTTGGCCGGTCGCGGGTTCATTGCGGCGGTCGCGGCAGAACCTGCGCCGATTCCCGGAGGCGACGTCTACTGGCTACCCAATCGGCTGCAACGGCGCCTGCGCTGGATCATGCCGATGCTGGTGCTCGTCGTTGCAGCACTCGGGTATGTGTTGTTTCAGATAGTGATGCTGGGCAGCTCCGCCTGGCCGCTGGTGTTGCTGGCGTGCTACGGCGCGCTCTGCCTGGGGCTCATGATCCATGATCTGTGGGCCTCGGCGCGGCAGCGGCTTGGGGTGTCCGATCGGGCGTTGATCCTGGATGGGCAGGGCAGGCAGCGCACCGTCCCGCTGGCCGAGGTACGCTATAGCGCGACCCATCTGATTGCGGATGACCTTGTGCTGTTTCTGGGCAACCCAATGCAGCCGGTGTTTGACCGTCAGGCGCTGGAGACGCTGGTCTTCCCGCGGCTCAAAGCTTCGCGCTTGAGTCCGCCGTGGGCTGTCTGGATGGCACTGTGGCGCTGTCGCCACCCGCAGGCGGTGATGGGGGCCATTCTGATTCCGGTGACTCTGGCGCTGCTGCTTTTCTTGCCACAGCTGTCGTGAGTAAGCCGGAGCCCCCGGGTTGCACCGAAGCGCTCGCTATTGCTAATGGGGTATCAGGCCTTGCCTTGGTCGTCTGTGTCGGTATCGGCCCGTGCCTGCGCCTCGATGAGCTCCTGAAGATAGTCAGCGGTACTTTGACTGGCTGTGCGGTCACTGTTCTGCTGTAGGCGCTGGCGGTTGTCATCGGCCTGGATAGCAGGGCTGGAGGCGAGGAAGGATGCAACAATCAATGCAGACAGATTTTTCATGCAGGGTTCTCCTGTTGATGAGTACCGCCCCGGTTCCAGCGTATACTTCTGAAATATTCTGAAACTGTTTCTGTTTTTGCAGGATTTCTGGTTCTCGACTTTCTGTCGAGAACCTGTCGCAAGGGCGGTGTGGTCACTATATGGCAGCGACAAAGTGTCGCAGTAGCGCACTATTTGGCGATTCAGAATTTCCTTTTTGGAAACAATAGGCCCGTTTACGCCCGTCTCACTGTGCATTCGGGTCCCTCTGAACAACCCTGGTGGCGCTTGCGATGCAGGATATGAACGATCTGTTGTGCTTTGCTCGCGTCGTGCGTTTTGGCGGGTTTGCGGCCGCCGAACGAGCAACGGGTGAGCGCAAGTCGAAACTCAGCAAGCGGGTTGCGCGGCTGGAGACACACTTCGGCGCCCGGCTCATCGAGCGCTCCACTCGCCACTTCCGGGTGACGGATCTGGGGCGCGAGCTTTATCGTGAATGCGAAGTGATCCTGCAGCGGCTGGAGTCGGCCGAGGCGCTGGCGATGACAGCGCGTGATGAGGTGTCCGGTACGGTTCGAGTCAGCATGTCTTCCGGCATGCTGGAGTATTTGGGGCGCGATACCCTGGTCGACTTCATGACCCGCTATCCGCAAGTACGCGTGCAGATCCGGCTGTCCAGTCAGCGGATTGATCTGATTAATGAGCGCATCGATGTTGCCTTCCGAGTGGCAACCCGTTTCGATACCGATCAGTCATTGGCTATGCGTTCGCTTGGGGTTGGCGCACGTATTCTGGTTGCCAGCCCAGCGCTATTGCAGCGCATGGGGGGCGCGCCGGCACAGCTGGAGGATCTCAGCCGTTTCCCAACCCTGTCGGTTGGCGACATGCTGGAACGGGATCGCTGGGAGTTTGCCAATGATGCAGGCGAGACCTGCGACTTTCACCATGCCCCGCATATCAGTTGCGGTGACTTGCAACTGATATGCGAGGCGGCAGTTGCCGGTCAGGGCGTGGTGTTGTTGCCTGAACATATTTGCGAGCCGGAGGTTCGTTCAGGCCGGCTGGTTCACATCCTGCCCCAATGGCATGCACTGGAAGGCCAGATTCACATGGTCTTCACCACGCCCCGCGGCATGCTGCCGCCGGTGCGTGCTTTTATCGATCACTGTGTGGAAACCCTGGCGCAGCGTGGCGACCGGGCAGCGCGTTGATGGGCGCCGCCTGCAAGGGTGGCGCCGGAAATCGAGCTGGCGCTGCTGCACCGGCTGCAGCCTCATGCGGAGTATCGGGTGTCCTGTTCGGCATCGCCCCGCTTTTCCTGCTTGTGCTGGTCTTCGCTGGCGCCATGCTTCCAGTAGCTGGAGATGTACAGGTCGCTGCGGACGATTTGGCGTTCCTCTCGCAGGAATTGGCGCAATGCACGCATGCTGGCGAATTCGCACGCGGCCCATACATTCACGCGACCTGCCGGCCAGTCTATCTGGCGCAGACGCTCCACCAGTGCCGCAGGGTTGCTGCCGGGCTCGGGGTTGACCAGCCAGTTCAGCGCGATACCGGTTGGCGCGTTCAATGGCTGAATATCCGCCGGATCGATCACTTCCAGTACCGCGACTCCGCAGGCGCTGACCGGCAGGGACTCCAGATTGACACTGATAGCCGGCAGGGCAGTCATGTCACCGACTACAACAAATCCGTCGGCGTCCTGCGGCAGTGGCTTGCGCGGCCCA
>TARA_R100000049_G_scaffold4160_1_pt1 | contig 12732 bp, 10 predicted proteins | sample TARA_R100000049 | Tara Oceans TARA_R100000049 (sample SAMEA2619992) | marine metagenome | biome: marine biome (ENVO:00000447); feature: mesopelagic zone (ENVO:00000213) & marine oxygen minimum zone (ENVO:01000065); material: "saline water (ENVO:00002010), including plankton... | reverse complement strand
GAGCAGAAGCGCCACAGGGATGTGCCGCAAGGAGCGGTTTTTGGACACGCCTTCCCGACGCGGCTTCATACTCCAGTGAAGAGTACCAAAGAAAAAACCGCCGAGGGCAGAAACCCACGGCGGTTCAGTAGCTATCATTACGATAGGTGACGGAAATCAGGCCACCTCAGGCGGCCTTCTTGCGATTCCTCCGCCAGTCCGCCAGATCCTCGATAAGCTTGTAGAACAAGGGCACGAAGAACAGCGCCAGGGTACTGGCCGCCAGCATGCCGCCGACCACTACCGTACCGATTTCCTGGCGGGAAACCGCACCCGCACCGGAGCTGAACGCCAGCGGCAGGGAGCCCACGATGAACGTCAGCGCCGTCATCATGATCGCCCGGAAACGCTGACGGGCTGCCGCGCTGGCTGCCTCAAACGAGCTCATGCCGGCTTTGCGGTTCTGGGCTGCGAACTCCACGATCAGGATCGCGTTCTTGGCCGCCAAGCCAATCAATACCAGCAGGCCCACCTGGAAGTAGATATCGTTCGGGAAACCGCGCCACAACGACGCCAGGGCTGCCCCGAACACACCAAAGGGAACAGCGGTGGCCACCGCCACCGGCAGGCCCCAGCGCTCGTACTGGGCCGCCAGGATCAGGAACACCAGCAACAAGCCCATGCCGAAGGCCAGGGTGCCGGAATCGGCAGAATCCTGCAGCTGGTAGGCCTCGCCGGTCCAGCCCAGCAGGGTGTTGCGGTCAAATTGCTCCGCCGCCACTTCCTGCAATGCCGTCAGCGCTTCACCGGTGGTGTGGCCCGGGGTCGGGTCTGCCAGCAACTTGGCCGCCGGGTACACGTTGAACCGGTTGAGGATATCCGGGCCACTGGTGCGTTCCAACTCCACCAGCGAACTCAGCGGAATCATCTCGCCATAGTTGGAGCGCACGAACACCTTGCGCAGATCATCCGGGTGGCTCCGGAACTCACCTTCGGACTGCAGGTTAACCTGCCAGTTGCGGCCCTGCAGGGTGAAGTCGTTCACGTACAGGCCACCGAAGGTGCTCTGCATGGTGGTGAAGATCTGGTCGATGGGCACGCCGGCGGCCTGGGCTTTTTCCCGGTCGACGTTGGCTCGGTACTTCGGAATACCCGTGTCCAGGGTGACCCGCACGTTGGTCAGCTCCGGCCGGGCATTGGCGGCCTGGGTGAAGCCGTCGGCCATGGCCTTGATTTCAGCCGGGGTACGGCCACCGCGGGCCTGGATGTAACCTTCCACACCACCGGTGGTAGACAAGCCCTGAATGGGTGGCGGGGTAAAGGCAATCACGAAAGCTTCCGGCATGCCGAAGCCGATGCCCATCACCTTCTTGGCAATGTCCGCCGCCGCCTGGCCTTCGCCTTCCCGTTCAGCCCAGTCTTCCAGGGTCACAAACGCCACACCGCTGTTGGTGCGCAGGGCGCTGGAGATGATGTCAAAACCGGCGAAGGCGACCACGTCTTTCACTTCCGGCATGGCTATCATCTTCTGCACCAGCTCGTCCCGGGTCTGCTCGGTCCGGCTCAGGGAGGACGTGGGCGGCAATGAATAGGCGGTCAGCACAAAGCCCTGGTCTTCCTGGGGCACCAGCCCGGAGGGCATCGCCTTCATCAGGAAGACCGTACCGCCCAGCATGGCGGCAAACAGCAGTACGCCGACAACCGCGTGCCTTAACAGCCAGTCCACCACGGCAGAGAAGCCGGCGGTGAGCTTGTCGAAGCCGGCATCAAACCAGCGGAACACCGTCAGCTGCTTGCCCTCATGGCCCAGTAACAGGGCACACATGGCCGGAGTCAGGGTCAGCGCCACGATCCCCGAGATCACCACCGACACCGCAATCGTTATCGCAAACTGCCGGTACAGCTCGCCACTCAGGCCACCCAGGAAGGCCACCGGCGCGAAGACCGCCACCAGCACCAGGGTAGACGACACCACCGCCCCGGAAACCTGGCCGATGGTAGCCACGGCGGCGTTGTAGGCCGACATGCCCTCTTCCTTCATCAGGCGCTCGGCGTTTTCCATGATGATGATGGCGTTATCCACCACCACCCCGATGGCCAGTATCAACCCGAACAGGGTCAGCAGGTTGACCGAGAAGCCCAGCGCCTGCATGCCCGCAAAGGTTCCGACAAGCGAGACCGGAATCGCAATCAGCGGGATCAGGGTCGCGTTGATATGCTGCAGGAACAGGAAGGTGACCAGTACCACCAGCAACACCGCCACAATGAAGGTATTGATCACTTCCTGGATGGAAATGTCGATAAAGCGGGTGGTGTCGTAGGGAACGTTGTATTCCAGCCCCGCCGGGAAACGGTCAGCGATTTCCTTCATCGCTTCGTCGACCGCCTCGGCGGCATCCAGGGCGTTGGCACCGGGCTGCAGGTAAACCCCCATGGGTACGGTAGCGCCACCGTTGTAGACCGCCGCAAAGTCGTAGTTCTGGGCTCCCAGCTCAATGCGGGCAACATCCTTCAGGCGCAGGGAGGCACCCTGCTCGTCACTGCGCAGGATCACTTCGCCGAATTCTTCCGGGCTGGCCAGCCGGCCGGGCGCAGACACACTGAAGGTGAAGGCCTGGCCTTCCGGGGCCGGTTCGGCACCGATACGGCCGGCGGCAAACTGGGCGTTCTGGCCACGCAGGGAGTTGGCCACATCACCGGGGGTCAGTTCGTACTGGGCCAGCTTGTCGGGCCGCAGCCAGATCCGCATGGAATAGTCCTGGGCACCGAACAACGAGGCATCACCAATACCCGGCAGGCGCACCAGCTCGTCCAGCACGTTCAGCAGGGCATAGTTGGAGATTTCCACCACATCCATGGAGTTGTCCGGAGACGACAGGGTGATCACCTGCAGGATGGAGGTAGAGCGGGCTTCCACCTTCAGGCCCTGGTCCCGCACCGACTGGGGCAGCCGTGCCAATGCCTGCTGCACCCGGTTGTTGACGTTGATGGTGGCCTGGTCCGGATCGGTGCCGATTTCAAACGACACGGTTACCCGGAAGCTGCCGGAGTCGGTGGCGCTGGATTCCAGGTAGATCATGTCGTCTACGCCGTTGATCTCCTGCTCCAGTGGGGCCACCACGGAATCGGCGATAACATCGGCACTGGCGCCGGGGAAGCGGCCGTCGACCACCACCTGGGGTGGCACCACGTTGGGGTACTGTTCCACCGGCAGGCCAAGCAGTGCCAGGGCACCACCCAGGGTAATAATAATGGAGACGACCGTCGCGAAAATCGGGCGGTCTATGAAGGTGCGTAGCATCAGTCAGTCCCCTCCCCGTCTTCGGCATTGGTCACATTCACCGGTGCGCCGTCACGGAGGTTGGTCAGCCCACTGACAATAAAGCGGTCACCGGCTTCCAGTCCTTCAAGCAGAATCTGCCGGCCCTGGGATACCGGGCCAAGCTCAACCGCCTTTGCGCGGGCCTTGCCTTCGTCGTCTACTACATACACCACCGGGCCTTGCGGGCCCTGGGCAACCGCTTTTTCCGGCACGGTGATGATGTCGTCAAACGACTGCAACTCCACCCTTACCCGGACAAACTGGCCAGGCACAACCATCTGCTCCGGGTTCGGGAACACGGCCCGGGCCGACACTGAACCCGTGCGCGGGTCGAGGGTCGAGGCGGTGAAGTCGATGCGGCCATCCAGCGGGTATTCGCTGCCGTCCGACAGCACCAGGCGGGCGTTCACGTTCTGCTCTTCTCCGGCACTGGCCATGCCTTCACGGGCAACCCGGCGGATGGTGGCGTCATTTTCCGGCAGCGCGAAGCGCACATGAATCGGGTCCAGCTGCACGATGGTGGTCAGCAGGGTGCCGGTATCAATCAGGCTGCCTTCCGGGAAGTCTTCCAGGCTGGTAACCCCGCTGATCGGTGCGGTCACCTCGGTATAGCCCACGTCCAGCTCGGCCTGGGTCATGCCGGCATTCGCCACGGCCATATTGGCCTGGGCCAGTTCCAGGGCAGACTGCGCCGAGTCACGGTCACGCTCACTGACCGCATTGCGCTCATAAAGCGAGGAAATCCGGTTCCACTCCCGCTCGGCCTGGCGCAGGTTGGCTTCCGCTACCTGGCGCTGGGCTCGGGCACGCTGAAGCGCCGCCTCGGCCGGCTTGCGATCAATCCGGAACAGGGCATCGCCCTCACTCACCATCTGCCCTTCGTCGTAAAGGCGCTGCTCCAGAATACCGCTGATCCGGGCGCGCACTTCCACTTCCCGGGCACCACGGGCACGGCCAGCGTAGTCCTGGCGCACACTGGCGCCTGTCAGTTCAGCGGTTTCCACCACCACGGCTGCCGGTGGCATGCCGCCCCCACCCTGCTGTGCCGGCTGATCGTCGTTACTGCAGCCCGCCAGCACTAACAGGGCAGACAAACCTGCAAGGATCAGCCCGTTACGGGCCAACGGTCGATGAGAGCTTTCGAAGGGCATGTGCGTTCTCCTGAACACCGGATCGGAAAAATTAAGAGCGCAATAACATACATTCATTCGTGTATGTATGTAAACTGTTCTCGTTTATACTCCTTTGCCAAACACACAGACCACCACACGAGAACCATGGCACGAAAAACAAAAGCAGAAGCGGAAGCCACCCGGGAAGCCATCATGGACTGCGCCGAGCAGGTGTTCATGGACAAGGGCGTAGCCCGCGCCTCACTGGAAGAAATCGCCCGGGCAGCCGGCGTTACCCGGGGCGCCGTTTACTGGCACTTCCGTAACAAGCAGGACATCCTTCATGCCATGCTGGAGCGGGTACGGGCACCACTGGGTGAAATGATAGACGATGCCAGCCGGGGCGGGCACAGCCTGGAGAACCTGAAAGAACTGTGTGTCGTGGCCCTGCGCAAACTGGCGGAAGATGCCCGGTACTTCCGGGTGTATTACATTCTGTTCCACCGGAATGAATCCGACCAGGCCCTGAACAAGCACCGGGAACTGGCGGATGAAGGCCTGGCCTTTGTCAGCAGCATTTTCAGTATCCCGGAAATCCGCAAACAACTGCGCCCGGGCCTCACCCCGGAGCAGGCGGCCTACCTGCTCCACACCCAGATGCTGGGCCTGTTCTTTGACTGGCTGGCAACACCGGAGCGCTGGCGCCTGGCCGAAATCGCTCCGGCGCTGGTGGATACCTTCTTCAAAGGCCTGTTACAGGACTGATCAGTTCCACACCCACAGAATCATCGGCACTGCGGTGGCCGTCACCACCGCAGAGAGTGGCAAACCCAGCCGCCAGTAATCCCCGAAACGGTAACCACCCGGCTCCATGACCAGGGCATTGGACTGATGCCCGATAGGCGTCAGGAAGGCACAGGAAGTACCCACCGCAACCGCCATCAGGGCAGCATCCGGCGACAAACCAAGCTGGGCCGAGATACCGAGGGCAATGGGTGCCACCAACACTGCCGCCGCCGCATTGTTAACCACGTTAGACAGCAGCATGGAACCCACCAGGATAATCGTGAGTGCCACCCAGGGTGCCTGCCCGGCGGCCACATCCAGGATCTGGCCGGCAATGAGCGCGGCACCTCCGGTGCTTTCCAGGGCCTGCCCCACCGGGATCATTGCCGCCAGCAACACAATCACCGACCAGTCGATGGCCCGGTAGGCTTCTGAGGTGTCCAGCAAGCGGGTAAGCACCATGGCCACGGCACAGGCCACCAGGGCCACCGGTGGTGTCAGCCAGCCGGACAGGATGACGGCAATCGCTGCCAGGAACAGCCCGCCAGCCAGCCAGAGATTGCTCTGCCGCCCCAGACTCAACTCCCTTTCCGCCAGTGGCAGGCAACCCAGCTGCTGCAGGGTGCCCATCAGGGTGTCTTGGTAGCCCTGAACCAGCAGGATGTCCCCGGAACGAAAACGGATATCGGCCAGGCGCTTTTTCAGGCGATGGCCCTGCCGGGCAACCGCCACCACGTTCAAACCGTACCGCTCCCGCAGGTTCAGCCGGTTGGTGGTGCGGCCCACCAGCTGCGACGAAGGCGTGATAATGGCCTCGGTCAGGCGAACGTCACCGGTAGCAATCTGCGTTTCCGCGGACTCGCCGGCAGGTCTCGCCTTGCCAGGGTCTTCCCCGGCCTGTTCCTCCGAATCGTCGCTTTCCTCTTCCCCGACCACATTGGCGAGGGCGAGCCCGGTGAAATCCACAAACTCCTGCAGGCTTTCCGTATCCGCCTCAACCAGCAGCAGATCCCCTTCCCGCAACACGCTGTAGGTGGACGGTGCCGGAGAGGTTTGGTCACCCCGGATCAGGGCCAGCACCACCACACTCTTGTCGCCCTCTCCGGCTGTCAGCAGGTTGTGCAAGGTACTACCGGCATAGTCGGAACCCTCAGGCACCCGCAGTTCGGTCACGTAGTCCCCCACACTGAACAGCTTGTCGCCGGCAGCAGGATCGTCCCGCTTCGGCGTCAGGCGCCAGCCTATCAGCCCGATAAACAGGATACCGGCCACAGTGATGGCCAGGCCCACCGGGGCGAAATCCACCAGGCCGAACGAACCTGCCTCCCGGTAGCTGGCAATGATGATGTTCGGCGGTGTACCGATCAGGGTGATGGTGCCACCCAGCAGTGAGCCGAACGCCAGGGGCATAAGCAGCAAGGAGGGCGACCGGCCGGATTTACGGGACATCCAGATAGCCACCGGCATCAACAGCGCAAGGGCCCCTACGTTGTTGATAAACGCAGAGCACAGGGCCACCACCAACGTCAGGGTAATTACCTGCAACACGGCGTTACGGCCTACCTTGCCGAGCAACCGTGCCACGGCATCGACCACCCCGCCGTTGACCAGCCCCTGACTGATAACCAGCACCGCCGCCACGGTAATCACCGCCGGGTGACCGAAGCCTGCGAACAACTGGTCAGACGGCACCAGCCCGGCCATAGCCACTGCCAGCAAGGCCAGCATGGACACCACATCAAAGCGCAGCCGGTTCCAGACAAACAGCCCGAGGGTGATGCCGAGCACCAGAAACACAATCCATTGGTCAGACAACATCAAATCACTGCTCCACTTCGATGTCCGTGTCGACAATATTTACAAACCGGACGGGCAGGTTAAGGGGCCATACCGGCAAGCCTCTGAAACACGGGAAGGTTCCAGAACTGGTTCGAAACCTGCTTGTAACCTGCTCGAGGATTCAGCCGCCCTGAACCCGGGCAGGCCACAGGGCCGTGGACGACTATAGCAGTTCCCGCAGCAGTTCCCGAAAGATCCCCTGATCATAAAAGCCGTCGATTGTTCAGCCACTTTGCCGGAGCAAAGACCATGGAGCAGAAGCGACCGCTTGTCTGGCTGTCAGCGGATTCCCGTCAGGATACAACCGGCCTGCCTGTCGAAAAACACTGGCAGGTCACCTTTGTGAACGCCGCCAGCCCACCGGTTGCCCTGCACCCCGGGTGGGTTGGCAAGCCTGTCGGCGTATGTAACCTGGCCGGGCTGTCACCGGAACAGGCAGAGGGTGTGCGGCACTGGCTGGAGCTGTTGCCGGTACGCTGCTGGCTGGCGCTGGTTCAGCCCTCCCAGAAGGAGCAACCCGAGATACAGCGGCTGATCAGGGATTATTGCCAGGACTACCACACCCTGCCCGCCGACTGGCCGCGCCTGAACAACAGCCTGGGCCATATGTGGGGTATGAGCAGGCTGAACCAGGCCGACAACAGCGCCGGACACCTCGGCTACCAGGACGTTGTGCTGGAAGGCCCGTCTGAAACCATCCGGCGCACACGAAGCCTGCTGCGCCGGTTTGCCGCCACCGGTGAGCCGGTGCTGATCTACGGCGAAAGCGGAACCGGCAAAGAAGCCGCAGCGGAATTTGTTCACCGGCATTCAGACCGCCAGCACCAGCCGCTGGTCAAGGTTAACTGCGCGGCACTCCCGCCGTCGCTGACCCAGAGTGAACTGTTCGGCCATGAGCGTGGCGCTTTCACCCACGCCCTAAAGGCCCGCAAAGGCCGGATTGAAGCCGCCGATGGTGGCACCCTGGTACTGGCCGGTGCCGACGAACTGACCCCGGAACAGCAGTCCGCCATTCTCCGTTTTCTCCAGGAAGGCCAGATTGAACCCGTAGGTTCTAACCGGGTGATCACCGTTGACACACGGGTTATTGCCATCTGCAATACGCCGCTTGACCAGCTGGTCCGGCAACACCAGTTCCGGGAAGACGTGTTCTACCGGCTGGGCAACCTGACCGTCACCCTGCCACCTTTACGGCAACGGCTGGAAGACCTGCCCTACCTGGTGGACCGAATACTGGAAACCGGGGGCGGGAAAAACTACCGGATCGGCAATGCCACGCTGATTGCCATGGCTCGGCACAGCTGGCCTGGAAACCTGCGAGAACTTCAGAACCGCCTTAGCCAGGCGATGTTACTGGCAAAGAGCCTGCGTTTGGAGCCCGAAGACCTGGGCCTGCTGGGCGCACCGTTGACCAGCCATCCCGACCGGCTCTCGCTGGAGGCCTACCGCGCCAAGGCCGACCAGGAAGCCATCAGCACCAGTCTTTCCCTGACGCACCAGAACATCTCGGCGGCTGCCCGGCTGCTGAAGATTTCACGGGTGTCCCTGTACCGACTGCTGGAGAAACACCAACTTCAGCATCTGTCCAACCACAACTCCCACCAAAACCCTGACCGGGGTAACGGAGAAGGATCATGAACACAAAACTATCCGCCCTCGCACTCGCCACTGCTCTGATACCCCTGGCTCACGCAGAACCACCAACGCCGGAATTTACCTCCGGTGGAATCAGCAGCCGAACGAGCCCGCAGCAACCGGTTGGAACAACCGTTAAAGCCGAGGCGGATGCCCGGGCCCAGGATGCGGCCACGGATATCGCCTCAATCACCGCAGACCGGGGCATTGTCACCCGGCCGGGGCGGTTTACCATCGAGCCGTCATTTTCCCACGCCCACAGCAACGCAACCCGGGTCGCCATTGAAGGCTATACCGTGATTCCCGCCTTGTTGATCGGTCTGATCAACATCTCGGAAGTGCAGCGGGATATCTTCGTGGGAGCGGTCTCCCTGAAGTACGGTTTTACCAGCCGGTTCGAGGCAGGTTTTCGGGTGCCATACCTGAGCATCAACGAAGACTTGCGGGAGCGGGAGGTTTTCGACGGAACACCGGTCGATTTTGTCCGCGAATCCTCCGGTGACGGACTTGGAGATGTCGAGCTTTCCCTGCGTTACCAGCTGAACGATGGCCTGGATGGCTGGCCCTACCTGATCGGCACCTTCCGGGCCAAGGCCCCAACCGGAGACGGCCCTTATGATGTCGAGCAGAAAGTCCTCACCGACAACAAAGGCAACCCGATTGGTTTCGAACTGGCTGAGCGCCCAACCGGCTCCGGCTTCTGGTCCGTAGAACCCGGAATATCCTTCATCTACCCGTCAGACCCTGCCGTGCTGTTCGGCAATCTGAGCTACGTGTGGACCATCGAGGAAGACCAGGGCTTCGAGAACGGCGGCACGGTCGACCCCGGCGATGTGGTGCGCTTCGGTTTCGGCATGGGCTTCGCGTTCAACGAACGCACCTCGTTCAGCCTGGGCTATGACCACTCAGTGATCCGCAAGACCACCCTGGAGTTCGGCAACGACCTGTTTGCCGCCAACTTTGACCGCATCCAGGTGGGCTCACTGGCCTTCGGACTGTCCCACCGGGTATCAGACTCCACAACCCTGAGCCTGACCGTCGCGGTGGGGGTAACAGACAGCGCGCCGAACAGTGAAATCACCCTGAAACTGCCGATCAACCTGTAAGGCAGACTCAGGGCAACAGTGGCAAGCCGGAATCCCTCGGGAACCGGTAAGCCCCGCCCAGATTGTTCAGCTCGATATTGAGGGTGCGGATGTGCTGGATGGTGGTGCTGTCCAGGCTGTTCTGCAGCACCGTCATCCAGCCGCCATTACCCACCGGGGCAGAAGTCAGCGACATCCCGGCAGCACCGGCGGCCTGAACGTTCATAACAGTTTCCATCTGTTGCATCTGTTGGGTTAACCGGTCGCTGCTCATGGCCTGGTTCAGGTCCGGAATATTCAGCCGGTTCACCACCAGGGTTTCACCGTTCACAGCCACCAGCTGTTCCAGGCCGATGGCAATCTCCAGGCCATCCAGCACGAAACCGCCACGCAGCATCGCCAGTTCGGCATCCGGCAGGGCTTGTACGGGCAGCTTCAGCTCCGCCCCTGCTGTGCCGGTAAGTATCAAGAAGGCAACCAGAAAGCACGCTTTGCGTTTCATAGCCTCACCAATCCTGTGTGCTGGGCCAGTACGGCAGGGTATGGCCCAAAGCCGGGCTTCCCAGCCCCTTGAACAACGGCGCCCGGGCCAGCCCCGGCCAGTCATTTTTTGCCAGGAAGCCCGCACGTCCCTGATCCAGGTGGCTGCGGATTACAAACGCCGAGCCATCCCAGTGTTGTTCGAACTCCGCCACGCTGTAAGCTTTCAGGCCCCGGGCCGGATCGCCCACCAACACCTCTGTATCACTGATGCCCTTGATCACCACGAAATGCCGGTAGCCGCCCAGGGTTACCAACGCAATCACCGGAACCCGCACCTGGTCGCGGATACCCGCCAGCGGCATTCTGAACCCATCCGCCTGATAACCCTCAGCCTCCAGGTAACGCTTCATATCCAGCATCGAAAAGCCTTGCTGACGCACCTTGTCCTGATCCGCCAGGGCCAGCATATCGGCAAACACTTCCTGCTCGGTAACCGGGCGGTCGTAGTGGAACGACAGTAAAGACGCCAGCGCTGCCGAGCCACAACTGAAATCGTATTGCTGCCGCATCACGTCCGTAAAACGCCGGTCCTGAAAACTGCTGACCGATACGGGAATATCACCACCGGTTCCCGGTACCAGAATCGTACCGGCAAAAACGGTGGACCAGAGCGCACAGCCCAAGGCACCAGCCAGCACCTTTGCCTGAATCGCCATAGCCCACCTCCGGATTACTGGTTAAGAAGAATGTTGATCTGGGTGCTGTCCTGGATCACCACCTGGTTACCGGTGTTCTGGATAACCGTGGCCACACCGCTCATGTTCTGGAACGCCTGGTCAGAAATCCGGTTATCACCGGTCAGAATATTTCCCGACAATACGTTGTCGCTGACCATGGCATTCTGCTCAGTCTCGTTCAGCTGCCACTGGATGGGGATGCCCTGCCGGCCGCTGGCCGCTTCGAGCTGTCCCGAATCCATGGGTTCAAAGCCTGCCCAGTCCTGGGCAACGGCCAGTGACGGCAATCCTGCCAGCACAAGCACCAGTACCCTTTTGATCATTCTGGCCATGACACATCTCCTGTCATGTATGGGCTGCCCGCAAGGGGCAGCCCACATGGCCTTAGTTGCCACCTGCGCTCAGGTTAGACATCACGCTCACGTTGGCCTGGGTCACACTGCCAACGCCGGCGTTCTGGGCAATGGCGCCCACACCGGTGAAGTTGGCAGATCCACCGGAGATCTCGTTGGAGGTCCGGGTGTCAACGTAGGAGCCACCACCATTGGCATCGCCATAGGTGACGTTGCTGCCGGTGACCGAACCACTCAGCTCGGCGTCGTTCATGAACACTTCCATCGACAGGTTCAGCGTAGTGGTGCTGTTGTCAGAGTTGTCACTGCTGTCGCTGTTGTTGGAGTCAGTGTTGGTGGTGGAGTTGTCCGAACTGTCACTGGCGATCTTGAACGAATCGTTCACGCTGGTGCTGTTGTCGGAACTATCGGAGTTGTCCGAGTTGTCAGAGTTATCTGAGTTATCAGAATTGTCTGAATTATCGGAGTTGTCAGAATTATCGGAGTTGTCTGACATATTGTTGCCGGTGTCCGCGATCTTGAACGAATCGGAGACACTGGAACTGTTGTCGGAGTTATCCGAGTTGTCCGAATTATCGGAGTTATCACTGTTATCGGAATTATCCGACATGTTGTTGCCGGTATCGGCAATCTTGAACGAGTCAGCAACACTGGAGCTGTTGTCGCTATTGTCGCTGTTATCGGAGTTATCCGAGTTGTCCGACATGTTGTTACCCGCGTCGGAAATCTTGAAGGCATCATTCAGACTGCTGCTGTTGTCTGAATTATCGGTGTTGTCAGTGGTTGTGGTTGTATTGGTGGCTGAGTTGTCGTTACCGGAATTGGTGTTTCCGGATCCCTCATCAGCATTCACGTTCGGGCTACCATCACCACCGAGGTCGGCGTATGCGCCTGCGGAAAGACCCAGGCCCAGAGCGATAGCAGCTGCCAGCAGAGTTTTTTTAGTTTTCATGATGTCATGTCCTTTTGATGGGATTGGCTTAACGGGATCCGCCCCAGTCCCTCAGGTAGTCGGGTAAGCCAAGGTCCAGATCCGTACAACGGTAAGAGCGATTACCGTGCCAACTCCAGGTCAAGCCCCATAACATACTGAATAAAAAGCCACTTTCGGCACTCAGTACAATCCCCGGATTTCCAGCCGACCTCCAACCTGTTGCAGTGCTGAAACAGCCTGTCGCCTCTGTACCACTGCAGAAAGTCTCTTGGCACCAGAAATCAGTCACATAGCCCGAAACGCCGGTGTCAAAAAACAAAAACCCCGCAGGGCGCAAGCCATGCGGGGTTTTCTGTGGTCGGTGAGGGCTGCGCCCTCACCGGAACATCATGGACCGGTCGATTAACCGAACTGGTTCATGGTGTTGTCTTTACCACCGGCCTTCAGAGCCGCTTCACCAGCGAAGA
>TARA_R100000049_G_C1956534_1_pt1 | contig 12824 bp, 14 predicted proteins | sample TARA_R100000049 | Tara Oceans TARA_R100000049 (sample SAMEA2619992) | marine metagenome | biome: marine biome (ENVO:00000447); feature: mesopelagic zone (ENVO:00000213) & marine oxygen minimum zone (ENVO:01000065); material: "saline water (ENVO:00002010), including plankton... | reverse complement strand
AAATCCGCCGTTAATTCCAATAGCGGGTACGCGAATGAATATCAGCTCTTAGGGGAATATTATGTTAAATTGTCTATTCACCGCTGAAGAACTAACCCCCCAATAACCCCTGCGCAAAATGCCCAGTAGCAAACGCCAGCCCCGCTGCGGCCGTACCCATGATCAAAGTCCGGAGTCCTGATCGCATTGCTGGTAAGCCATAGACGATACTTTTAAGCATTCCGATACCCAAGAAGACGACGCCTGCCAAACCAAGACTCGTCAGGAACTGAATCTGACTCTCCATACCCGGGATGGCATAAGGCAGTAAAGGTAAAGCACCAACCGACAAAAATGCGGCGAAGGTAGTCAACGCGGCTCGGCGTGGGCTGAGTCCGGCACCCGAGAGTCCGTACTCTTCTCGCAACATGGTTGCTACCCACACATCGGGATTACGACTGATAGCCTCCACTACTTGCTCCAGCAATTCGCCGTCGAATCCCTTCGCCTGAAACAGCTGGCGAATTTCCTCACGTTCACCTTCTGGCACAGCACGGATATGTTCACGTTCTGTGCGTTCAGCAAATTTGATCTGATTCAACTGCGCCTGGCCCGCTTCGTAATTACTTACCGCCATGCTGAAGCCGTCTGCAATCAGGTTTGCAAAGCCGAGTACCAACGCAACCTGTGGCGAGAAACCTGCGCCGAACGCACCCGATACAACCGCAAACGTTGTAACGCAGCCATCGATGCCGCCAAGCACAGCATCTGGTAGCGTCGAGGCCTTAACGGGACCAGCAAGCCGTGCACGAACGGCATTAGGCTGGTGCTCGCTGAGCAGTCTTTCATTTTCTGTGGATGGCATCTTTCAGCTTCCTGTTCAGGACGCGATTTGGTGCTTTGGGATTATAGGCTCAGTTCGACCTTGTCACTTTATCTGTCAATATACATCTTCAAGATAACGTCCCTGGCCTCTCAGAGTTTCAATATCGATGTGCAAGGGTTTGAGAATGTCTTCTATAACCTGCCGCACAGCCGCCGCCATATCCCGGCCACCACAGACCAGTATCTGCGCACCGGTGTTAACCATCTGTCGCACGGCTAATTCATCCTGTTTGAGCTTATCCTGCACGTAGGCGCGCTCGTCTGTTCTTGAGAAGGCTGTGTTCAGCCCGCTCAGTCGATGATCCTCAAGATAGCGCCCAAGCTCAGGTTGGTAGAGAAAATCTGACCTGGCATCGCGACCGCCCCAGTACAGATACATAGGGTTGCAACTGGTATTGTTTCTGATGAAACCGGTTAACGGACCAATGCCGGCACCTGCACCGATTAGGATAACTGGCTGGCTACCTGTAGCTGGCCGAAAGCCTGGATTGGGGCGGATGAAGCCATCGATACAATCACCCGGCTTGAGGTCATGCAAATAACCGGAGCAAAGACCGCCGGCCTGCTTACGGACGCATATCTCAACAATTTCGTCATTTGCCGAGGACGCGAGCGAGTAGAACCGCGGGGGTTGACCGTGTGGGGGAATAACCCCCAAAAGGTCTCCCGCCTCGAACGGTGGCAGCGCTTTAAATCTTCTTGGAGAAGCCGTTAGCCATCCGCCCTGCTCCGCCGGTTTGAACCGGAAGATACTGGTGGGCGCCTGAACCGCAATCCCGTAATCCGCCCTTTCTACCAGTTCCAGTTTGACCGTTGCTGGCTGCAATGCACAGTAGTTCAAGAAAAGCGGAGTACCGATAACCTCACCAACCCGGTTTCCCCACTCACTGAATTGCGAGGCAGAACACCGATCAATCAGTTCAATGGCGTGCAAACGGCTGACGCCTTTACCGGCGAGCGCAGTATCCACCGACAAGGCAAACTGACAGAAGTTCGGAAACTGCCGGTCACCAAAACCCAGTACCGTGTATCGCAGGTTCTTCTCAGCCCGGAATTCTTTGAGCCTGGCCATAAACTGCCGGGCCGATGCGGGTGCATCACCATCGCCGTATGTCGAAGTCAGCACGAACAGCCTGGAAGCCTGCGGATACTGCTTAGCCAGGGCATTCATCTCGCTGCAATGCACGCGGAAACCGGCCTTATTCAGGCTGCTATGGAGTTCCCGGGCAAATCCCCAGGTGGCATTACCTTCGGAGCCGACCAGAATAATTGTATCCGCCTGAGCGGCATCGGCGTTGTCAGGAAGCTGCCCTGAAGACCGGCGACGCTGCCACCAGATGGTTGCACCTGTTATCGAGAGAGCTGGCACAGTCAGTGCCGCAGCGCCAAGAATCAGGCCAAGCCACCATAGGCCTTCACCGGTGTGCAAACGTACAATCCAGTCCTGCAATACGCCGCTGTCAGAGCGCGGCTGGAACTGCAGCAACTCGCCCGTAGCCTGGTCCACGAATCCGGAGCCGCCGGCGGTTGACAGCGAATAGACGTCCTGCGGATCACCGGGATAGGGAAACACCAGTTCCCGGAGTTCGCCAAGATCGAAATTGCCTAGCGCTTTTAAGGTGCCCACAGGCGATGGTTGCCCGCCCGAGACCTCAGCCGGAAACCCTGGCCCTGTGTCAGGCGCTTCCGGCAGCAAACCAAAGCGCTGTGCCGACATATAGCTACCGGTCAGTGCGGATAACAGTAGGCCGAGCACGGCAAACCGGGCCAGCTCGGCATGGATTCGTTTCCCGCCTGAGCCGGAAAGCGGTCTTAATATATTCTTCCAACCCCCGGTACGCCGGGCTATCAAAAATATTCCCGAAAGACACAGAAGCACCATCAAAACAGCCAATACGCCGGCCAGCGCTCTACCGGCATCATCCAGCATAAACGCACGATGCAGATCCTTGATCCAGCCAAAGAATGCGGAAGGTTCGTAGGGCGTGCCCTCACCTGTTACCGGATTCACCAGATCCGCACCGGCCTGGCCGTCACGGCTGTAATAGACAATGACCTTGCCAGAAGGCTCTCGCACGATCTGCTCAGTCCCGGGATAGTGAGCAACGACCCGGTCTGCCAGCTCGGCAATACTGACTTCACCGGAAGCCGGAATGACCGCTGACACTCTATCCAGCGTCGGAGCCAAAGCCAACACAGCTCCCGTGACCGAGAGAACGATCAGGAACACGCCTGCAAGCAAACCCGGTAAACTGTGGAACTTGCGCAACATAATAGCCGATGCTCCTGGTGAATTATTGAAGCTCGTAGGTCAGAGCGCGCACGTAACCACGTCCTGAAACCGGCTTTCCGGACCCTTCGGTGGTCAGGGGGGCTATCACATCGGCTCTGATATCGCGCATATCTTCAACAGCAGAGTCGACTCGAACCTCATAGCCGTTGTCGATCAGCGAATCATCGAGGTTCAGAGTCACTTTCAGCGTGCGGCCACTGGTAACACTGGCGCCAGTCAAGCCGTCATACTCTGCAGGATCAAGCCCACTGCCCCGGGCCCAGCCTCCCAGGTGTTTGTAGTATTTAGATTTCTTCCCGGAAACCCAAAGGGTACCCTGATACTCTCCGGCGGCATCGGTAAGATACAGCGCCAGATAGGCTCCATCGCCGCCGTAATTCTGTAGTTCCGTAGTGAAGGTCACGTCACGGGCCTGGGCGAATACCGGTAAAGCCAAGGCGGCGAAAAGGCTGCAAGTGAGAACAAACGTTTTCATAAATGGTCTCCAAAAACCTGATGAACGTTAAAGGAACAGGGCAAATTCGCTCAGTTACTCAACGGTAACCGTGGGACGCCCCTTGACGATGCCGTTGCGTGGCGCCTGACTTTTGGGATTGTCCTGTCCATTTTTCCTGTTGCCGCGGTCCCTCTCCTCATCGTCACTGTCTTCACGCTCCCATTTCATCATGGTCAATGAAGCGGGCGCGAAAGAGGCTTCTGCCCTGACCCCATCGGCATCGAGGCCCCGGACTTCATAACAACCGTCGTCAACCTTTATTCGGTGAACTGTCCAGCCTTCGGCTTCCAGCTTTTCACGCAGATTTTCACGGGGCTGCCAACTCGCCACCGGATCATCGCAGTCGTCATCGGCCACTGCGGTACCGCTCAGAAGTAACAAAGACAGGCTCAGAATAATGGGTTTGGTCTTCATGGTGTCTCTCCTGCTGGTTGTGTTAAATCCACTCTAAGGCGCTAACCTGACAACGACCTGAACAAACGAGGCCATTTCAGCGGAACTGAAAAGCTTCTTTATGGAAGCGAGTCAGGCGGAAGGGTGCTGCCCGCAAGCCGTTTCTAATGGCTTCCCCCAGCCCTGCCGGGCCGCAGAACCAGACCTCTGCGCCTGCTGCCGAGCGTCCGTTGGTAGACAACGTCTCGGCAGACAACCTCTGCCCCTTGCTGCTGTCATGAATCTCGAGGTGTATCCCGGGAAAGCCATCGCAAAGCGCCCGAAGTCGATCCACCATGGGATCCTGGCCGGCGTTGCGCGTGCAGTAATGCAGATCGGCTTCAGGCACGGTGGCGTCGGTGGCGCTGCTTAGAGCTTCGAGCCAGGCCAGAAACGGCGTGATCCCGATGCCACCGGCTATCCAGATCTGGTGGGATTTGCGGTTGCGGCGATCGAAGTTAAAACAGCCGTAAGGGCCTTCTATATTTACGGTTTGCCCCACGCTGATTTTTTGGCTCAGATTGCGGGTGAAGTCGCCGAGCGATTTAATGATGAACGTAACCGTGCCATTTTCCCTATCGGCACTGGCAATCGTGAACGGGTGCGCGCCCTCTAGTCGGTCGAAGGTCACAAAGGCGAATTGCCCCGCACGGTGACCGGGCCATGCCGGCCCCATGTGGCAGGTAACTTCGGTGACGTCCCGGTCTGGTGTTTTGATCGCGGTGACCATGCCGCGAACCTGGCGACGACGACCAACTCTGCCGGTCAGGGATAGCCCGCTGGCGATGCTGCCGCCAAAGAGCAAAATGGCCATCAGCACACCGATTGGCTGCTGCCACCATTGCAGCGGAGTAAGCCACGCCGCGTGGAAAGCGAGCAACAGATAAAGCACCGGCATGCCGCGATGCAAATAGCGCCAGTATTTGTAGGGGAACTTGCGCAACAAGGTGATCAGCAGCATGGCGAACAGCAGATAGATGGCGAACTCCCCTACCTCTTCCGCCGCATCGCGCATGGTGTCGATGAACCCGGAATAATCCTGATCGTGCAGCTTGCCGGCTTTTCCGAACACCGACTCTATTACATCGTCACCCATTTCAATCAGCCAATGGGCGGCGGCGAATACCACTGCCAGAATGCCCGCCCATTTGTGGGTGCGATAGATCTGATCCAACCCGCCCAGCGGTCTCTCCAACCAGGCTGGGCGCAGTGCCAACATCATGGCTAGTGACATCAGAGCAATGGATAACAGCCCACTGAGCAGCAGGCTCTGGTCATAGACTGCCCAGGGAGAACCGGCCCCAGGACCTGCAAAGAGGTTCCAGGCCCATAGGCCCAAAACCAACACAACGAAAGGAAAAATCATCCGCATCATCACATCTCCTGCGATCGGTACCTGGAATATTCCCCCGAAGGCTAGCGCCCAAACCTGACAGCCAGCTGAAGGTCGGTGAAGAGAGATCGAAGCGTTATTGACCATTCAGGCTGTTGTCAGGTTCGAGCTGTAGTATCTTGATTTCAGGGCTGGGTCAGAGGTGAACAATGCGGGTTCTTTTGGTGGAGGATACGGCGGGATTGGGCGAGGCGGTCCGGGATCAGATTGCGGACGACGGCCACGCCGTGGACTGGGTGCAAACTCTGCGCTTTGCTGAGGCGAGTATCAGGACCACAGCCTACGACCTGATTCTGCTGGACCTGATGCTGCCCGACGGCCATGGCTTCGGCTTTTTGCGAACGATCCGGGCTACCGGAATAACAACACCGGTGATCATTCTGACCGCCAGGGATCAGGTGTCTGACCGGATTGAAGGATTGAATGCCGGTGCTGACGACTACCTGGTCAAACCCTTTGATCTTTCGGAGTTGTCGGCCCGCGTGGCCGCGGTGGCTCGCCGATATCGCGGCAATCCAAGCCCGATCATACAAGTGGGCGAGCTGATGATTGATCTTGGCGATCACCGCATCAGTCGCAACGGCCTGCCGGTAGAACTTACGGCACGGGAGTGGGCATTGTTTGAGGGCTTTATCCAGCGACCCGGAATGCTGTTATCGCGATCGCAACTGGAGGATCGTCTATACGCTTTCGGGGCCGAAATCGAAAGTAACACCATCGAAGTTTATGTCAGCCGTCTGCGTAAAAAGCTGGGGCGGGACGCTATCGTAACCGTCAGGGGAATGGGCTATCGCCTGGAAACACATGACCACTAGAACCAGCCTGCAAAAAACACTCGGTATCGGCCTGACACTCGGTGTCACCCTACTCTGGCTGTTGGGCGTGACCGCTTCGGGACTGGTGGCACAGCATGAAATGAACGAGGTCTTCGACAGTGCCCTGGAAGAAACCGCCCAGCGCATACTGCCACTGGCGGTCACCGACATCCTGAACCGTGAGAACGGCGCGGGCAATCAAAAGGCCCCAGCCCTGAAAGACCATGACGAATACCTGACCTATCTGGTACGGGACGAAGCTGGAAATATTCTGCTCCAGTCCCACGATGCCGACCCTGGCGTGTTTAGCAGGACCCCCGCGGAAGGGTTTTCAGATACTCTGACCCACCGGCTATATGGCGTATCTGCAGTCAGCAATACCATCTATCTTGAAGTGGCCGAACCCTTGGCGCACCGGCGTGAATCCGCTCTGGAGGCGGGATTAGCCTTACTGTTGCCTTTACTGGTGCTGATTCCGGTCAGCCTGTTGGGTGTCTGGTGGATTGTCCGGCTTTCCCTTCGTAAGGTGGTCGATTTTCAGCAAGACATTGAATCCCGCGGCGCGGGAGATCTGTCCCCTGTTGTAGAAGAGCAGTTACCCCGTGAATTTGAACCAATCGCCGGTGCCATCAACCGGCTGCTTGAGCGTTTGCATCGTGCTCTCGAATCAGAACGCAGCTTTACCGCCAACAGTGCCCATGAATTGCGAACTCCCCTGGCAACAGCGCTTGCCAAAGTGCAGCGACTGAAAACCAGAATGCCCGATGATTATCTCAAGAATGATGTTGCAGAAATTGAAGAAGCGTTACGCAGTCTCTCGGTGCTGTCCGGAAAACTGCTCGAGTTGGCAAAAGCAGAAGGTGGCGGTGCACTCTCACAAAGCCAGCAGGATCTTGTGCCCATCCTCGCGATGATTGCCCGGGATTTTGAGGCCCAGGCACCCGGGCGAGTTGTTTTATCCCTGCCGGAGCGCGAAGTGAACTCCTTTCTTGATCCCGATGCCTTCGCCATCCTGGTGCGTAACCTGATCGAGAATGCCCTTAAGCATGGTTCCCGTAGCGAGCCGGTGAAGATCAACCTGAACGATAATGGGGTTTTAAGGGTCTGCAATGGCGGTGCAAGAGTGCCACCGGAACAGCTCGCTCTTTTAAGAAACCGGTTTGCACGCGCCAAAACGGACGCTGCAGGTTCTGGCCTGGGCCTCGCGATTGCCGATGCGATTGCTAAAGGTGCCGGCATGACCCTGCATCTCAGATCGCCGGCAACAGGACGGCAGGATGGTTTTGAAGCGGAGCTGAATCTGGCATGTATCTGACACTCACCGACATTGTGCTGCTGACGAGCATCATTCAATCGCTGGCTCTTGCCGTTTTTCTCCTACTTCCATCCAACAGTGGGCTCATATCTAACCGACTCCTGGTTGCCACTCTGGTGTTCTTCGCCGCCGGGTTGGGAGAGATCTTCCTCTATGGCAGCGGGCTTGCGTTCCAGCACCCAAACTTCGCCTACCTCGGGACACTCATCGGGCTTCTGCAAGCAGGCACGCTCTATCTATATGCGCAATCGCTGATGTATCAGAACTTCCGGTTACGCGGGAAGCATCTCGTGCACACGTTGCTCTTCTGGGTGGTCGGCGCAATTTTTCTGGTTGAGTATTATTTGCAGCCGAGCGAGACCAAAATTCAGATTCTGCTTGAACGGGACCACCCGGGCGTACTTACCTCTCCCCTTCTTGCAGTCGCTATTCACGCGGTCTTTCTGGGCTACCTGTGCACGACGATTCGTGCGATCAACCGTTTCGGCCTTGGTATTCGACAGATTTTCTCGAGTATTGAAAACAAACAACTTGCGTGGTTACGGACGCTTCTGATCGGCTATGCAGTGGCCTGGACCGTAAGCATGTTTTACTGCCTTGCGGCGCATGTGTTTAGAAGCGTGCCTGGAACCGAGTGGGTGGCCGGCGCTGGCGCTGTAACGGGCTTCATTTTCATCAATTTTCTGATGATAAACTCTCTTCGCCAACCCGTTGTTTTCTCTGGATTGGCAGCAGACCAGGCCGCCTTGCTGGAAGAAGAGCCCACGCCGCAGTTTGATCAAACTTTAAAGGTCAGGCTCCAACAGTTAATGCACCAGGAAAAGCCCCACTTGCACCCCAACCTGACCCTGGAACAACTTTCACGGAAATTGGGCGCCCCTTCAAGAGAGGTTTCACGGGCCATTAACCAAGGCTTTGGCTGCAATTTCTTTGAGTTCGTCAGTCGCTATCGCATCGACGAGGCGAAATCGCGCCTGGCCGATGCAGCCAATCAGGCAAATATTCTGCAAACTATGTATGACTCTGGCTTCAACTCGAAGTCCGTATTCAACACTGCTTTCAAGAAAGAGACAGGATTTACCCCCAGTGAATATCGCCGACGAGCCCTGCAGGGCGATATCCGACCCTAGCCACGATCCTGAACCTGGCTACCCGGCGTTCGAGTACGCTCTCACCCGATACTGAAACCTCTATCCTTTTGAATTATATATTTTATTTCCAAACCATGGAATCGGTTCGGTTTCGTACTTGCGAACGATTCTTTGGCCTCCCTTCCGTACTCTGATTGCGAAACGCCACCAAACCCGGTGCTCGTGAAGCTCAACGCAATATGAAGAGGTCATGTATGAAAACCAAATTACGCAAAACCGCTGTTCCCGCAGTGGCCGCAGCAATCTTCAGCCTGATGTTTGCCGGTAGCGCCCAAGCTCATTGTGATGCTCTGGACGGTCCCGTGATTACCGAAGCCCGTGCGGCACTGGAGTCAGGCAATGTTAAGCCCTTGCTCAAATGGGTGCCGGCAAAGGATGAGGCCGAAATCAAAAGGGTATTCGCCGATGTGCACCAAGTCCGCGGGCAAAGCGAAACTGCGAAAAACATTGCCGATCAGCATCTGTTCTCGACGCTCGTTGAGGTTCATCGTGCCTCCGAAGGCGCACCCTTTACCGGCATCAAGCCTTCCGGACAGATTGATCCGGGTTTAATGGCGGCGGATGCGGCGTTGGAAAACGGGCAAATTGATCGCCTCGTGGCAAATATAACCCGCAAGATCGAGAACGGTATTCGTGAGCGTTATCATGAGGCTCAGCGTGCAAGGGCCATGGCTGATCAAAGCGGCGATAAGGGGCGTGCCTTTGTCGCTGACTACGTCAATTACATTCACTATATAGAGGGCGTGCATGGCGCTGCTGGAGGGCAGGGGCACTAATTCCTATCTTCACGCAGACGCAAAGCAGGCTGACGGCCTGCTTTGCGTTGTATTCATTTCCAGTTTCGCCTTCGGCTGAATTGGTACCATCATTCTATTAAGGCGCATCAAAAAACATAAATGAAGCCAACACCAATCTCCGCTTCATAATCATTCCGGGATATCGGGCTATCTGAGACGTCACTCCCATAAACTTCGTAAAGAGCTTCGCCGAAGATCTGCCAGTTCTTGTTCAGGTAGTTCCGGTAATTAACATTGACCCCCGTCGAACGATACCCGCTATCAACGTCGGTTTCTGGAAGACCTGAATCTATCGATTGCCGGGTGTTCACACCAAAGTCCCGGTTGGCTAACTTGCCATCGTGGAACGTTGCAGCCGCGCCAATTTCCCATCCAGTGCCATCAGGCTGGCAAGCCAGGCAGGTTCCTGCGCCGAAAACCCCCAACGTACCGATCTCTCCCGCTGAAACACGACCATCCAGGAAGTAACGCCAGTTTTCTGCAAGAGCGTAACGCACCTCAAGCAACACTGCCGCTCCAGAACTTGATTCACCCAGGCCATCCAGTCTGCCATCCTCGGAATCACCCTCTTCCCGGCCTTCTTCGTAGCCTACCGAGGCTTGAATCAACCACGCATCCCTGGCCAGTGTTCGCCACCCAATGGCCTCACCTGCCCAGAAAAAAAGGTGGTCACCCGTTCGCCACTGAACACCCCCAGCCGGATCGACCTCAAGCTCGAACTCGTCTGAACCCTCATAAGCCGTCTCATACTCAACGCCCAGGCCAAGCCCAACACCCCAGCCATCGCCATCGGTAAAATCAACGACAGAGGGAAGCGGAACCAGAGGGGTTCTCGTCTCCGTCGCATTTACCAACCCAAAACAAGAAATTGCGCCAAGAAATGTGGCGGTTTGCAGAACTGCTTTTATCATGGTTTTTCCCCCATCAAATCGTGAGGGGTTATACGGCGTACGCTTCATTATGGATGCATATTTTAGAGAGGCTGCCGGGCCATAAACCCGGCATTCAAATATCTATTACCCCAGTTTTACGTTCATGGTGATTTCTGCAGTGAATACCGTTTGCCCGTCTTCGTCGATGACAGAAACCGGAACGATTTTTTGTCCCGCACTATCCCAGTCAATTCCTTCTCCGTTTGCGATCGCGCGCAGGTCGGTTTTCGCTTTGGCCAGGTAATTCACGCTCATTGACTGAGGAATCCATCGGGCACCGCTCGGAATTGTCGCATCAGTCATCAGGCCAGCGACTAACTCGGCGGCGTTGCACATGGCAATGGCGTGGACCGTTCCCAGGTGGTTTGTGATTTCCTTCCTGAATGGCACCTTCGCCTCGGCGTAGCCTTGCTTCAATTCGACAAGCGTTGGCTGGATAGTGCTGAAGTAAGGCGCTTGCTGACACATCATGCTGGAAAAACTTTCGGCACCAAAGGCGTTGAATGCTGCGAGTGCTTGGCTCATAAATCGTGATCTCCATGATATTTGGTAGCGACAAGTTACTAAACAGAATAATATTCTGTAAAAGAATAATGTTCTGTTTATGGAGGGGCTGTCAAGGAGTAAACTGCCGTATTAATCGATACAGGAATGAGCAAGAGCCCTTTATGCCTGACGACGATATTCTCGAAAAGCCGTTCCCAGGGCGCAGATCTGCGCTGAAGCGGAACATTCTTGAGAACGCCCTGGCTTGCTTCAATGAGCTTGGCGTGGAAGCCACGACCATCGACACCATCAAGGTTCGGTGTGGCGCCAGTGTTGGTGCTATCTACCATCATTTCGGAAACAAAGAAGGCATTCTGAGCGCCCTATTCTTCTGTGCGCAGGATAATCAGAGAGCGAAACTGACATCAGCTCTGGAGACGGCGAAAACACTGAAAGAAGCTGTCCACCTCATCGTTAAAAGTTATGTGGACTGGGTAACGAGTTACCCGGAGTGGGCTCGTTTCCTTTTTCAGGCTCGATCCGCTGTGGCTAAAGGGCCACATCAGCAGCAACTCAGAGAGCGCAATATTGAAAACTACCGTGAGCTGAGGGAGCTGTTATTCAGGCTGGATTCCGGCGCGAATGAGATTATTCAATGCCAGGAATTACTTCCATCTCTGATCATCGGGCCGGCGGAGAACTTTTGCAGGGCCTGGCTTTCCGGGCGGATCCAGACGTCACCCCTCGAGTATCGGGAACAGTTTGCGGAATCGGCCTGGCGGTCCATTCATAGGTAAGGGCCTGATAATGGCGTTGGAGTCGGGCAGTACCCCGCCCTTATATACATGCTCAGTAGCCTGCGACCGACGAAAGGCTTGAATCCTGCCCTGACTATTCTCCGGCCTTTCTGGCCGATGCTTCTCATTACCGTATCAGGATCTGCCGATGTCTGACCCCTCCTAGTCGCATTAAAGGAGCACCCTCACATCATCGAAGACCGGTCTGAAACGGCAGAAAAACTTGCCGCCCAATCATTCATCCTATTGTACTTGGCAGTACTCATTGATTTTTTAAATAGAAATTAGAAAAATCAATATAACCATATGTTTTTTAATGAAAATATTGGATAACACAATATTGTGAGTCTGTTTGGTAAGTAGGCTGACGAAGTGGCCAAAGGCAAGTATCATCAGTCCATCGCCTTTCTTTAGGCGATAAAAAACCCCAGGACCGAAGCCCTGAGGTTTTACCAAGCGGTAGGGGCCTTCCGCCAAGAATAACCCCCTACCTATATCCACACAGCCAGTAAGACTGATGGGTTGAGAATAGTACAAAACGAGACGCTTGTATGCCAATACCCTTTGGATCTATCGTCCCGTGATCGTAACGCCTCTTACCGTCACCTCACTGGCTATCTCGTACAGGAGATCAGCCATGGTCATCAGACCCGCTGTCTACGTTCGAGCCTACTTCCGAATGGTCAACGGCACGCTTCAGCGTGTTTGCGCCCATTTCCGGAGTTGGCCAAACCGCTAAATGAGGATGATGCCGAGGGCATCCCTGGGCATCGCTAGAATCTTTTCATTGATGTGAGGTGACGCATGTCCAAAAAATACCGAAGCGCTGTAACAGGCCGTTATGTAACCGAGACCTTTGCCAAGAAACACCCGCGGGAAACCGTCGGTGAAAAGAGTAAACCGTCTCGGAAGAAAAAATAACGAAGTCGGCACAAGGACGTGCCCTGGAACCCGCTTCAGGCTCTGGTGGTCTCCCAAGTACACTGCGCATAATCGGCGTTACGTTAAGGTCGCAAAGCGAACATTCAGGTTTTGGAATAACGCCGCGCTCTA
>TARA_R100000049_G_scaffold4752_1_pt1 | contig 12981 bp, 9 predicted proteins | sample TARA_R100000049 | Tara Oceans TARA_R100000049 (sample SAMEA2619992) | marine metagenome | biome: marine biome (ENVO:00000447); feature: mesopelagic zone (ENVO:00000213) & marine oxygen minimum zone (ENVO:01000065); material: "saline water (ENVO:00002010), including plankton... | reverse complement strand
AGCCGACTCTTGATATTCCGTGCAGTCACCTTCTGAAAATGACAATGTCTGATTCCGATATACGTAAAGCGGCCGCTATGTTGTCAGACCCCCAGATCACGAAAACGGAAGTTGCTGCACACTTCGGCGTAACCCGAACGACGCTGAACGCATCACTTAAAAGAATAGGATTGGCAGCCTGATTCAGACGCTGTGAAAAAAATGCTTTAGTGGAGAACGACCGATGACGGACGATCAAGCTAACCACCATCAGTCTACAGTCCCCACCTATTGTTTGTTTATGATACCTAGACATAATCGACCCAGCTACGCAGAACAGATGGTTTGTAGCTACCTGGCTGTAAGCGGATTGCTCAAAAAACTTAGAGAGGATGGCCCTTTGCCGCGGTTGTCCAAATCTTCTCAACCAATAATCGGCAAGGAGGCGTCCTGATGTTAAAAACCGTCAAGCAAGCGTGTGAGTTTGATCCTCAAGTAATGGACTACCAGATGTCTCAGGGGGTTGAACACCTATCGGACGTAATAGCGGACGAAGGTGATGGGACGGCCTTTTTCGATCGCAACTACGTTACACAGGGGATGGAGCAGCTCTTCACTGAGGGGCTTTTGCGTTTGTCTGGCAAGTCCGATCAGGCCGTCTTCGAGTTAAGCCAAGCGATGGGTGGTGGTAAGACTCACTTGATGATTGCCTTGGGTTTGATGGCTAAGCATGAGCAGCTGCGTCAGACGTATCTGCCTGACTCTTTGCAATCCCAGGTCGAGATCCCTGCGGTTAAATTGGCTGCGTTTAATGGCCGCAATAACCCCGATCACTATGTCTGGGGCGAGATTGCTACCCAGCTTGGCAAGGCCGCTGAAATCCGCGATTACTGGGCTAATGGTCCTCGCGCCGTTGATGAAAGCACTTGGATGGAGCTGATCGGTGATGAGCCAACACTCATTATGCTCGATGAGCTTCCACCGTATCTGAGCATGGCCGCCACGCAAAAAGTGGGCGACGGTACGTTAGCCAGCCTTACTACCTATACTCTTGGTTGTCTGATGAGTGCTGCGCTCAAATTACCACGTTGTGCCGTGGTCATCGCCAACCTATCAGGCTCCTACGAAAAACAGACCGAAGCAATCCGTGAAGCCATCACAGACCTCCAGAATGAAGCCAGCCGCCAGGCAAAAAGTATTACGCCCGTTTCCCTGGAGGGCAGCGAGATATACCAAATTCTTCGTAAGCGCTTAATCAGTGAAATGCCTGATGAAGACGTAATCAGCGAAGTAGCGAATGCCTATGCGAGTCGGGTCAAAGCCGCAAAAGATGGGGGGCATATTGATGCTACGTATATTGGAAACGTGGTTGAAGAAGTTGAGGAAACGTACCCGTTCCACCCCTCGTTTAAACACATCGTGGCGCTCTTCAAGGACAATGAGACATTTCGCCAGACGCGCGGGTTGATGCAGTTTGCAGCTCGTTTGGCAAAAAGCGTACTTACACGAGAGCAGGACGATGTATATCTGATCGGTGCTCAGCACTTCAATCTAAACGACCCGGCAGTACGTTCTGAGTTCACCCGCATTGCCAACCAGCTTAATCCGGCGCTAACACGGGATATTGCCGACGGAGGTAATGCAATAGCCGAGGAAATTGATGCGGAGATCGATCCCGACGCTGCCAGCGCTCAGCAGGTCAGCACCTTGTTGTTGGCGACCTCTCTTTCCCGAACAGGGGGGCGCATTGGCCTGACCGAAAGCGAGATCATTGAATTTTTGGCGGCTCCGAATCGTAAGCCGAGCGAGTACAAGACGGCGCTTGGAAAGCTTCAGGAGAGGGCTTGGTATCTTCATCGCGAAGAGGAGCGCTATTACTTCAAAGAAACCGAGAACCTTACGCGTCAGATTGAGCGAATGGCAAAGGACGTAGCGCCTAACCGAGTGGACAAGGAGCTGATTCGACGTATCACTTCGATTTTGACCCCCTCGGAAAAAAAGGCGTATCAAAGTGTTCTTGTGATGCCCGAGTTGGATAACATCAAGCTGGGAGGTGGTCGAGTACTAATTGTAGTGCGTCCTGATGGTCGCACTCCACCTGAAAAGCTGAACTGGTTTTTCGAGTACGTTGAAGAAAAGAACAGCCTCATGTTCCTAACTGGCATGGATAGCCACTTAGCTGATGCGGTCGAGAATAGGCAGCGAGAAGCCTATGCGATAGAGCAAGTCTGTGCGCAGCTGAAAGCGGGAGACACGCTTTATCAAGAAGCACAGGAGCGTCGAGAAGACATCCACATGCGTCTCGACCAAGCCATTTCGGCAGCCTACAACCGTTTATATTTTCCCTCTGCGGGGTTTGACGGTTCCGGCGAATTGGGCCGGGCTACCATTCAGAATAATCTCAGTATCCAGAATGCCGAAAAACAGCTTGAGACCTTGCTCGCCAGTGCAAGCTGTGAGGAAAAGCTCGCACTGGACATGCGCGATAACCTTGAAGCTTTCTGGTCTGAGCTAGAAGAATACGTATGGCCCGGTAATAGCCGCCGTGTTCGTTGGCAAGATGTAATGAGCAAGATGAAGACCGACCCAACTCTACCGTGGTTGCCTGGTAATAACGGTCTCGACACGCTTAAGCAAGAAGCACTCCGCCAAGGGCGTTGGCGTGACAACGATGACGGCTACATTGAGAAGGGGCCATTCCCCACTGAAAAAACGACCGCGAGTATTACCGTTAACAAAGTATCAGCAGATAACGGCACAACTGAACTGACCATAACGCCTCGCCATGCGGGCCCCAATCCGGTGATGCATTATGCGGACCACCCAGGGGTCAGTACGTCCGATCCGCTCGTGGAAACGCCCGATGAATTCACTACTGATAAAGCGACGCTTTACTTTCTCGTGGTAGATAGTGATGGGAAGCACGAAACGGGCGAACCTGTTTGCTGGAATGCCACCCTGAAAATCCGTCATCAGATTCACACGCAAGGGGATAAACGCACAGTTGAGTTGCAGTGTACCCCCCAGGCTGAAATGACTTACACCCTGGACGGTTCCAACGCGAGGGACGGCGATCCCTATCAAGACCCATTTGACGTTGGCCCTGAGAAGCAGGTGCTACTGGTTTATGCCGAATCGGGTGAGGCCAGTGCCAGCGAACAGTTCACTATTCCGGCTAAGGGTGATAACCGGGTACAGCTTGACGACAAAAAGCCCACCAAGCTCATGTCAAAAACAACTCTGGATGCCACTAACAAAAGCTATGCCGTGCTGAATCACTTCAAGGAGGATGAACAAACCCGTTTCCGTGGAGTGCGTATCGAAGTGGGGGAGGGAGAGCATACGGTCTCTGTGCGTTTCCAAGAGCGTGCCGTAACAGCCTCTGAAATGGAGATAGCCCTCAACGCTATACGGCAAATCGTAAACGATGATAACGCTAACGTGACCATTCGCATCGCTAGTGGAGCAGACTTTATTAACGGATATGAAGCCAAGGAATTTGCGCGCCTAGCCGGTATTGAACTGAAACCAGAAAGTGTAGTGCAAGGAAGCGAATAACCATGGAGTTGGCACAACGAAACATCGAGGGTAACGCCATGAGCCAGCGAACAAAGGTGTCAGGCACTGGGCCGCGTCCGACCGAAGGGTTTGGTGTCCCGATGACAGAAACTAATCCACATTGCTTTCTCGTGCGCGTGCCCAAGAGCAATAGCGGAGCCATAGAAATCGTGGAAAATCTCGGCGTGAAATCTAAAGACGACAGCGGCGAGGAAATTGTGCGGGTTATCTTGGATCGACCTCGCTGGACGGCCATCCGCCAAGAAGTGCAGCGTATTTTCAACAATCGCCTAAAAGAGCACAAACTGTCCACCAGCCGATGGAAAGTGGGTGAAAACCCTGTGGATCGCCTTCTCGGTAAAGAGCTGTGTGTTCTGGCCTGGGCCGTCGAAAAGATGGATGAAGAGAATATCCCAGTGGCAGTTCGCAATTGGATGGCCTTTCGTCCTGAAGAGCGTTGGTGGCTGTTTAGCATGACAGCCATGAGTACCGGGCTTGCCCACGAAGGCGATAAGGGCTGGCGTGTGGCACTCCGACACGCCTTGGGTGATGTGCCACAGCATGAGCTATTTAAGCCTCGCGGGGTAAGAAAACGTTCCGCTGACGATGCCGGACTGCCGCTAGATCTCTTTAGTCAAGACAATATCAAAGAGTGATCTCTATGAATGCTATTCCGCAATCGAAGACGGCTGAACTGGTGTCCTTCGCACTGAAAGATGCACCGACATTAATTGAAAAAGCGTTCCCTGCCACCAAGGTGTCGTTTGAGGCGCAAAAAGAGCGCAAGGCAAATTTAGGCCAAACTCTGACAGGTTTAGGATCATACTGGAAAGGCCGAAAACCGCTTATCCTCGTACGAGCCATTGTGTTGGGCAGCTTACTGCCACAAACCGAAGACACCGAGGGGGATTTGGCCCTCTTTGAGGCATTGATGGGATTCGATATCGATGGCTTAGCGCGTCGTGCAGTAATTCAGAATGCTCTGAAACCAAAAGACCTGGCTGGAATGGCTCATCTTGATCAGCCCTGGACGTACTTTAACTTCACTATTAAGAAAGGGGCTTCCTTTACTGAAGAGGAAATTAAAGCACACTCTTTCCCGATCGACGCTGATGCTCTCGGCGTGACGATACAGTGGAAACGTGGTCTGAATGACGATAGCAAAGCCTTTGTGTATGCCAAGGCGCTTGAAGTCCTGACAAGTTATGAGGAGCGAGCGAGCCTGTGCAAGCGCCCTGAAGAAGTCGACCAAGCATGGCTTTACGCTCCGGCGTGGCGCAAGGTTAACGTCCATCTCGCCGAACTTGGGATAAACGCACACTCCTTTGATGAATTGATTGACCAACTTGGGCAACTTCGCTTTGGTGAGCGGCCTCGTGTGGGCGACACTTTCAGCGGTGGGGGATCTATCCCGTTTGAAGCGGCACGCTTAGGTTGTGATGTCTATGCCTCTGATCTCAACCCAATAGCGTGCATGTTGACCTGGGGCGCACTTAACATCATCGGTGCAAGCGCTGACAAGCGGGCCGAGATTGAAAAAGCGCAGGAGAGCGTAGCCAACGCGGTTGACGAGGAAATCATCGCATTGGGTATTGAGCACGATGCTAACGGCAATCGTGCTAAAGCCTACTTGTATTGCCTTGAGACGAAGTGCCCCGAGACCGGCTGGATAGTGCCGATGTCACCCTCTTGGGTGATCTCAAAGAGCCGCAAGGTTGTAGCCAAACTTACACCTGATTATGCCAACAAGCGGTTTGAGATCGACATAGAGGCAGGCGTATCGAATGAAGATATGGCAGAAGCGGAAAAAGGTACCTTACAGAATGGTGCCCTGACCTATGAACTTGATGGAAAGATTTATCGCACCGCGGTTAAAACTCTTCGAGGAGATTACAAAGATTCTGAAGGTAACAATCGGAATCAGCTCCGACGCTGGGAAAAAACTGACTTCAAACCAAGAGCTGGTGATATCTTTCAGGAACGACTCTATGCAGTTCAGTGGATTGATTTTTCTACGCTGAGTGACGCTCGAACCAACACTTTCTTTGCCGCTGTCACTGATGAAGACTTGGAGCGAGAAAAGATCGTTAACGGGTTAGTCTCAGAGAATCTTGAAAAGTGGCAGGAGCTCGGCTTTGTTCCTGATATGCCGATTGAGCCCGGTTTCAATACCACTCAACCTATTCGCGAAAGAGGATGGACTCATTGGCAACATTTGTTTTCGCCAAGAGGTTTGTTATATATGGCGAAAATCATTGAAAAAATTAGATTTTCACAAAAACAGAGCCAGCCCTACTTGTATATAGCTTTGGCCCGAACGCTGGATTTTTCCTCAAGACTTAGTTATTGGGAGAGCGGTCTAGGTAAAGATCTTCCTGGCAAAGTATTTAGTAATCAATCACTAAATACCTGGTATTCTTTTGGGGTGAGGTCTGCACGATTTTTATTAGAAAAATGTTTTAAACTTGATATCAAGTGGGAAAGATTTGGCGAAAAAAAGGTTGATAGGGTAGTAAATATGGCGGAGGCATCAGGATTGTACAATTCTGATACATTACGTAGCCATTTATACGTGACTGATCCTCCTTATGCGGATGCAGTGAACTACCACGAAATTACTGAGTTCTTTATCGCTTGGCTGCGCAAAAATCCGCCTGCCCCGTTTGACAACTGGACTTGGGATTCGCGTCGAAATTTGGCTATCAAAGGCTCGGACGACGATTTCCGTCGCGGCATGGTCGATGCTTATAAAGCGATGGCCGATCACATGCCGGATAATGGCATGCAATGTGTCATGTTCACTCACCAAGACACCGGCGTTTGGTCAGATATGGTTGGCATCTTCTGGGCTGCGGGACTGCAGGTCGTGGGCGCTTGGTATATTGCTACCGAGACAACCTCTGAATTGAAAAAGGGCGGCTACGTCCAAGGTACAGTCATTCTAATGCTGCGCAAGCGTCCCGGGGGCGAACGTAAAGGCTTTGCGCGTCGCATCTACCCTGCGGTCCATAAAGAGGTCGAGCTTCAAATCGAAGAAATGTTGCATCTGAATCAGCAGGTCGAAGACCACACGGGCCAGCCAGTATTCAACGATGCTGACCTGCAAATGGCGGGCTATGCGGCAGCTCTCAAGGTCCTCACGGCCTACACCGAGATCGGCGGAGAGGATGTTACGACTTTCGCTCTACGCCCGCGCCAGAAAGGCGAAAAGACCGTTGTTGACGATATCGTGCAGCAGGCGTCGGAAACGGCCAATAGCTTGTTAGTACCGGATGGGTTGAAACGTGAAACTTGGCAGTCGATCAACGGTATTCAGCGCTTTTACCTGCGCATGCTCGATATCGAAACGACCGGCGCAAGAAAACTTGATAACTACCAGAATTTTGCTAAAGCCTTCCGCGTCGAGGAATACACTCGCGTTATGGCGAGCACCGCTGCAAACAGCGCTAAGCTAAAGCAAGTTGAAGAAATGACTTCACGTGATCTGATGGATACCACTGAGCTTGGGGCTACACACCTAGGCTACTTGATGGTTGCCATTCAACAGTTGCTGAACGACCTCGACATCAAGGTCGTGGTTAAGCAGTTGGCTGATGATCTTCCAGATTATTTTGAGAAGCGGGGTGAACTGATCGATATGGCAGGTTTCATATCGGTTAAGGCGACCAATGAGAGTGTTCGCCACTGGGCATCGGTTCTCGGAGATCGAATCGCCAACGAGAAGCTGGCATAGGAGGTTCTTTGGTGTCTCTTTATCCTATGTCGATGGCAGCAGGGACTCAGCCCGCAGGTATCACTAGGCTTTCTTCTCGCACGCAAGCCCTAGATGAGTCCTTCTTAACCAAGTATTTGGAAGGGGCAACGCGCTACCGCCGTATCGCCGGGTATTTTACATCCTCGATGTTTGAGGTGGCCGGGGAAGCGATTATGAACATTCCTCGCGTGGAGATTGTTTGTAATGCGGATGTTCAGCCCGAGGATTTACGAGTGGCCAAGGTCGCTCAAGCCAAGCTCATGGGTAAATGGAACGAGCACTCTGATCTCGAAACCGATGCCCTGTTTAATCGAAAGCGCTACCAACAGTTGGCAGATTTTCTGACGCGGGGCCATACCATCAAAGTGGCACCGTCAAGTAACTGCGGTTTTGTTCATGGCAAGGCCGGCATTATTGATTTGGCCGACGGTCGAAAGATCGGTTTTATCGGTTCTATGAATGAGACGTCCTCGGGCTGGCGCCGTCATTATGAAATCCTTTGGGCGGACGAAAGCCCGGAAGGAGTCGCTTGGATAGAGGCCGAGTTCGACTATCTCTGGCGGAACTCCGCCTTTTTACCCGACGCCGTGAGCAACGAGATTCGCCGGCGAACAAAACGACACGAAGTGACCCTACCGGAGATAGAAAAACCCGAGCAGGTGGCTCCAGCCGCCTTGGTGGAATCGCCGATGTACCGAGAAGGGTTTACGCTACAGCCGTGGCAGCAAGGTTTTGTGACGGAAACCCTGAAACATTATCGCGCCTATGGGGTAGTCCGCCTACTGCTAGCCGATGAGGTTGGCTTGGGGAAAACGCTGTCCATGGCTACTGCTGCGCTGACCTTATCCTTATTGGAAGAGCAGGAAGGTACGGCCCGGCCCACGGTTATTTTCGCCCCAGCAACACTCTGTGAGCAGTGGCAAACCGAGCTTATTGATAAGCTCGGTATTCCCACCGCTCGATGGAGCACTTTGCATAAAGGGTGGCTGAATCCACAAGGCATGCTTATTTCCGGCACAGGGACCCAGAACATCACGGAATGTCCATTACGTATTGGGATAATCTCGACCGGCCTCATGGTACGAGACTCTGACGAAAAGCAGCGTCTTCTTGATCGTCGGGGAGATTATGGTCTGGTCGTGCTTGATGAGGCCCATAAAGCACGCACGATGGTTACTCCAGGCTCCGCTCCAGATAAGGACAACAAACTTCTCGCGTTCATGAAGAAGATTGCCGGGCAAGCGAAACACGTCATCTTAGGTACAGCGACACCGATCCAAACCCGTCGCGAAGACCTGTGGGACGCGATGCGAATTTTGCATCAGGGTAAAGGCCGCTTTGTTCTCGGGGAAGGTTTGTCGCGCTGGCATCACCCATCTGAAGTGGTCGATTTGCTATCGGGTGTTGCTCATATAAGTCAAGCCGAAAAGGCATGGGCATTCGTGAAGACACCACTACCACCGGTTGAAGCAACCAACGAACCCAAGGCTCGGCAGCTCTATAACCTGATCAGAAGCGAGTTAGGTCTGAGTGAAGATACCTTTTACTGTGATCCGCCACTGGTAACGCTGGATGAAGATATTCAGGACGTGCTTCAGGACGCCCTGGACGAAGAGGTGAATGGCGCTCGCTTCTTCCAACGCGAGAACCCCTTCGTGCGGCATATAGTTTTGCGTAAACGCTCAAGCCTCGAAAATGCAGGGCTATTGCCGCGTATCGCCGTGGATATTCATCCGGATATCGCCCGTGTTGGCGACGAGCATGGCTTTAGAGGGCTTTTTGACGGCATTGGCCTGCGTGTTGATGACGACTACCGTGTGGCTTACGAGGCCGCTCAGGACTTTGGAAAAGCGTTGGCATCACGAGGCCGGGGGAGTGGCTTCATGAAAAACCTCATGGAGCAGCGCATTTGTAGCAGCATACATGCCGGCATCAGTACAGCGCGTAAGCTACTGGAGGGTGATGTCATTGCAGACGAAGAGGATGAACAAGAGGCTTTTGCTCAGATCGATACCGGTTCTGGTGCTGAAATTGAGGCACTAGAAACCCTGATCGCTCGACTGAGTGAAGTCCGCGAAGATCCGAAGCTCAATGCGATTCAGTATTATCTCGACACTGAAGGCTGGCTGGTGCTTGGCTGCATTGTTTTTAGTCAATACTACGACACGGCAGCATGGGTAGCCCGCTCTCTGGCAGCATGTTACCCAGATGAGCCGATAGGTCTCTATGCCGGGGCAGGCAAGAGTCGCCTGTTCTTTGATGGGAGTAGCGTATCTGCAGAGCGGGAAAATCTTAAGCTCATGGTCGCAGAACGCAAAATAAGACTGATGATTGCAACCGATGCTGCCTGCGAGGGATTGAACCTTCAAACCCTTGGCACCCTGATTAATGTTGATTTGCCATGGAACCCTACCAAGCTGGAACAGCGAATCGGGCGCATCAAGCGATTTGGTCAGACACGGGATCGCGTCGACATGCTTAACCTGGTAAATCACGGGACAGTTGACGAGCGTGTCTATGAGCGTCTATCGGAGAGGATGCGGGATCGCTTCGATTTATTTGGCGCACTACCCGATACGATCAAGGATGAGTGGATCGACAATATCGAAGATCTGGGCGAAGAAATGGACAAGTATATTGACGCCCAGAAACGCGAGACTGGGTTCGATATTCGTTATAACGCAACCTTGGAGCCGGATGACGACACTTGGAGCGAGTGCTCAAAAGTCCTGTCTCGCCGCGATTTCCGAGATTTAATGTCGCGTAGCTGGAATGGAAAGCGCTCGACAACAGATCAATCCCAGTCAGAATTGATTTAGGTAAACTGAGATTGTTTATTATCTAAGCCAGACATGATTACGGGAACGGTCGCTTTTTATATTTTTAGAAAGTATTTCTCATTTTAAATAGCGCAATAAGTACGGATTCTTAATTAAAATGAAAAAACCATTCGAAAACGGCGTAATCCAAAGGCCACTCTACCATGGAACGACAAGTTTGTTTGTGAATTCGATAAAGGAACATGGTCTCGGAGGGTTGAACCCGGTAGAGGAATGGGATCTAGTTTCAATTTATCGTGCGTTGTTTGAAGTGGCTGATAAAAAGTTCCGAGGCGCTATTTCATGGGAGAAGGTTAGAGAAAAAGCATCTTATATAGCTTATCAGAAAAATTCTAATGACGGATTAAATTACAACTTTCGACACGGAAACGTTTATCTTACACCAATTCGAAAAATTGCATTTGACTACGCAAGCATCAATGAGGGGTCAGAACTTCTTGGCTATTTAAAAGGATTAGTTTTATATTTAATACACCAGAAAGGGCATAAAGAAGTCAATGATATCCTCCCGATGAAAGTCGCAAGCATTCTCTCCAAATCTTATCAGCCTGTTTTATTAAGATTGGAGTCAGTTTGTTTGACCGAAATTGAACCTGAAAATGGTATGGATAAAGATTACCTCCTTTCACTTTGGCAAAATTTTTATGAAACGGGGGCTGTAGACAAAGGACTAACAAACTGGAAGCTCACAAAGCCTTTACCGTGGGGTAGAATTGAGTTGCTTGGATATTAACTTTGCATCATTTTGCGAAGAAACATGAGGCGAACATCCTGAAATTGAGGGTTTGGTGATGTGCTTAATCTCTCAAGAAGCCGTGGAAGATCTAATTCTTGATCGCACCCAGCTCATTAGTGGCTGCGTGGTATTATCGACGGATTTTGCTGATATTGCAGAGGATAGGCTAATTCGCTCCGCTCTTGAATCTTTAGTAAAGAATAAAAAGCTCGCTCAGATTGGTGAAGTGGTTTTCGCAAAAGTGCGGCTTAACCGAATAACTGGTGATGTCATGCTCGATTCGGACGGCGGTTTCGATTATGTCGCAAAAGAGGCGTTAACTCGGCTAGGCATCACCTGGGAGTCGAGTTCTGCTGAGAATGCCTACCGCCGTGGTGAAAAGCATGTTCCAGCGCGATGTGTTGTGCGTGTTCTCAAAGGGGATCCACCGAGTCTCTCGTTTAAAGGACATCGATTGTTATATGAAAGTTGGTTGTGAAGGTTAGTTACCGACCAAGCTACTGATTTTCAAAGGATCCTTTAAAGTTTTTCGTTTGAAAAGTAGGCAGGTTGGGCTGTGAGAAATTAATAGGTAAGTTTTAGCCTGCAGAATACTGCCCCTTCCACCAGGTCATAACCAAAACGAAATTTGCTATCCAGGGATTGTTCGGGACAAGCTTTCTATTAGTAGCGATTAGTAAAAATTCATACTAATCGCTATTTTTTCAGAATTATCAAAGGGATATTGGGTTCCTCCTCCGAGTCCTTGCCACCTTGAGCTACCAAGCGTTGTGAAATATGAGCGGTTTCTCGGTACTTTGTAAACATGCCTGCCAAGCCGCGAGGGGGGGTATGGAATGGAGCTCAAATGTGAGAATTAGAAAAACCAGACCAGGGTGTCGATCATGATAAGGAAGACTGACGCTCGATCAGCGTATGACGAACTTTTAGAGCGAGCTGCTCAGGTGTTTGGCTCGCGGCAAGTCGCAGAGGAATGGATGCATAGTCCGGTTAAAGCCTTATGTAACCAGACTCCGGCCTGCGCAATTATCCGCGATCGTGAGCAAGTGGAGGCAGTGCTCAAAAAGATTGAGGCTGGCGACTTCTCCTGATCAAGTGGGTGGAAGAGTATTTCTGTGAATCTATTTGATCTGAGTTAACGGTGATGAGTAAAGAGTCAGGCAGCAGGGCAATGCATGGTTAACGAGGGGGGGCACTTTAACGGATGCTTTCGGATGCACTTTTAGCCTGAACCATGACGACTTTGCGGATGCACTAAGTGCAACCGAAAAATCACGGTTGACGTGAGTTGTTCTGGGACTATAATGCGCAACCATCTTCACACGTCGACGTGCTTCCAGCACAGTCTGACGGAAGATAGATGAACCTTTGCTAGGTATATGAACTGGTTCAGTAGCTCAGTCAGTCAGTTGGCTGACTAAGTTTCTGGTACATATATCAGTTCGAGTCCTGCCGGGCGCGCCATACCGCAGACGGTTTGATCCGTCCCGGAGACACCGAATCAGCAAAGTTAACCTGAAGTACCTGTTGGGGTCTGCCCGGCGGTAGTCTGGATGTGGTGGACGTAGCTCAGTTGGTAGAGCTCAGGATTGTGACTCCTGCGGTCGAGGGTTCGAACCCCTTCGTCCACCCCACTTTCCCGCTTACAGTGATGCGCAGCTCCTTTAGATTGAGAATTCCGATTTTTTTGCCTCGGTGGTGGAATTGGTAGACACGATAGGTTTAGGTCCTATTGCCGCAAGGCGTGGGGGTTCAAGTCCCTCCCGAGGTACCAAATCAAAAACCCCCTCAGAATTTCTGAGGGGGTTTTTTTGTGGGTTATAGAAAGTGGCCGGAAAAGGATTCTCGTGGCGTTGGCGCGCGCAACCCCCTTTCTTTTTACAGTTTAGTCCCCAATTCTCGTTCAAGATGACAGAGCGGTGAGGTTGCATTCCCTGAAACTGCCTGTAACAGGTGGATTCTCTCGGCACGGCAAACCGTGATAAACTACCCGCTTTTAAATTTACGTCCTTTTCAGGAAATTCGTCCTGAAATCGACTTTAGCTTTTATTTTCATTCACATACCGAACCTGTAATTTGAGGATCTTCCATGCAAGTGTCTGTTGAAACGACCT
>TARA_R100000049_G_scaffold5356_1_pt1 | contig 13035 bp, 10 predicted proteins | sample TARA_R100000049 | Tara Oceans TARA_R100000049 (sample SAMEA2619992) | marine metagenome | biome: marine biome (ENVO:00000447); feature: mesopelagic zone (ENVO:00000213) & marine oxygen minimum zone (ENVO:01000065); material: "saline water (ENVO:00002010), including plankton... | reverse complement strand
GCAGATGGCGGTCAGCGTGCAGGGCTACCTCGCGCTCGACCTGGTCAAGAAGAACAATGTCGAGCTGGTGAAGGGCGTCGACCGTGCCAGCACCACCACCGTCTCCGCGCTGCGCACGGCGGTAACGGTGGCCGAGGCGATGACCAACCAGCGCCTGGTGCTGAAACAGATCACCGCACTGAACGACACCACGGCGGGAATTATCGATTCGACCGGCAAGCTGCTGCGTGAACAGACCGGCAAGATCCATGAACAGGCCGCCGCCAGCACGATCCCGATGCAGACGCTGCAGAACGCGTTCCAGAACATCTACGCGACGATGGACGAGGTCGACACCTTCAAGCTGAAGGCGCTCGACACGATGAAGCAGACCGTCACCACTCTATCGAGCGAGGTCGAGAAATCGAAGGTCTACATCGCGCGGGCGGAGAGCCAGGCACAAGCGCATGCCCAGCTCGAAGCGTCCGAAGACTCGCTGCTCAAGCTGGAAAGCTAGGGGCGGACCATGAACGACCTGACGCGCGATAGCGACCGATTGCTCAGCGAAAGCCGCCAGCTGCTGATCGACAACAAAGTCGGCGGACGCCATCGCCGGGTCACTGCAATCGGGCGTGAATCGGCGCAGGTACGCAATCGCCATCGACTCAAGAAGCTGCGTAATATTGCGATTGCGGCGGCGGCTATCTTCGTCATTGCCACGCTTACGGGGATCGTGATCGACGGGATCGGCTTTCTCGGCATAGTGCTGACCTTCTTCGCGCTAATCGCGGCGGCGGGCATCTTCTCGGTCTTCCCGCGCATCTCGATCCCGCAGGCAGGCGACCTCAACAAGGGCACCCCGCGCCAGATGGTCGCCCGGACGGAGCTGTGGCTTGAATCGCAGCGCCCCGCCCTGCCCGCGCCAGCCGTGGCACTGGTCGACGATCTTGGCGTGAAGCTCGACCTGCTCGGCCAGCAGCTGGAAACCGCGCCAGCCAGCCATGATTCGATCCGCGACATTCGCGAACTGGTGGGCGAGACGCTGCCCGAAATGGTGGAATCCTACACTCGCGTGCCCGCCGCAATGCGCACCCAGGAACACGCTGGTGCCACTGCGGACGAGCGGCTGGTGCAAGGCCTGTCCAAGATCAGCGGCGAGATCGACTCGATCAACCGCAAGATCGCAGACGGCGCGCTCGACGATCTGGCCGTCCAGCATCGCTATCTCGGTTATCGCTATGGCGAGGGTCCGGCAGCGACTGAAGGCCCCGCCGAAGAGGCGCCCCGCTGATGCGCGTCCCGATCCAGCACGATCTGCCCAAGGAGGAAGTCCGCCGCCGTTTGCGCGAGCGGATGCCCGAACTGCCGCAGCACATGCCCGGCGGCGCAGCGGAGATGAGCAGCGAGTGGCCGACCGAGGATTGCATGAAGATGTCGGTCGCCGCGATGGGACAGACCGTGCGCGTCGCGATCGAGATCGAGGAAAAGCAGGTTGTCGTCACGCTCGACCTGCCGCCGATGCTGTCCTTCTTCAAACCCCTGATCGCCGCAGCTGTGAGCGACAAGGGTGCGAAGCTGCTTTCCGGCCCGAAATCCTGACTTGATAAAGGTTAGAGCGGGAACTTACCTCTTCCCTTGCGGATAGATCGACTTATCGCGCCTTGTGGCTGGTGACACAGGCTCAGTTTTGGACGGGAAGAGGAACGCGCGAATGACTGCCAGGTGCTCCACAGCACCCGCGCTGCGCGCGAGACTGCGCACAGCGACACAAGACGATCACCAGGAACTGGACGATGCACTCGGTCGGCTCGATCTCGCCGATCGGCACGATTACGCCTGCTTCCTGCGGTTGCAATCACGCGCGCGGATCGGCGTCGAGAGCTGGCTGGCGCGCTGGTGCCCGCAGGAATGGCTGCCGCCTGCGCAGACCGGCCTTATCGAGTCGGATCTGTCCGCGCTCGGCTGTGCCCGGGCCGATGGGTTTGAAGAGAACATACCAGCTTTCACATATGCGAGCCAAGGACCGCTCGCCTGGCTCGGCGCGGCGTGGGTGCTGGCCGGCTCCTCGCTCGGCAACCGGATGATGGAACGTGAGCTGACCAGCCGCGCGCCCGAGGGCTGGCCGATGCAATTCCTGCGCGACGAGACGATGCCCGCCTATTTCAAGGCGCTGCGCCCATTGCTCGCCTCAGACGAGATCAACCCTGGCGCCGAGCGAACCGCGCGCGCGGTGTTCGCCCATTTCTCCCGCGAGGCCGATCGTCGGCTTGTAGCGACCGCTGCATGAGTGCGGCTGAAACCCAGGTCGACCTGACCAGCTGCGACCGAGAGCCGATCCACCAGCTTGGCCATATCCAGTCCTTCGGCGCGATGCTGGTCGTCTCACCGGACAATTGCATTGCCCACCATTCCGCGAACGCTGCCGAATTTCTCGGCCTGCCAGCGCTTGCCCGAGGAGACTCGCTGGACTCGATCCTGCCGGCGCTGACGCGGGAGGCCATTCAGGACGCAGTGAAGTGGCTGGTCGAGCCGGACGATACCGAGCGGCTCTTTTCGATTGCCGCCCGCGGAACCGGAAGGAACCGGTTCGATTGTTCGATCCACCGCACCGCCGGGCTACTGGTGCTCGAATTCGAGCGGCACGATCCGGCGGGCTTCGGCAATCACGTCGCCTCGATCCGACCGATGATGAACAGGCTCGAGGGGATCGAGTCGGTCGAGGATCTGTGCCAGGCCGCCGCGAAGCGGCTCAAGGCGCTGGTCGAGTTCGACCGGGTCATGGTCTACCGCTTCCACCCGGACGGTTCGGGCGAAGTCATTGCCGAAGCGCGCGAAAACGAGGTCGATAGCTATTCGGGCCTGCGCTACCCCAAGAGCGATATTCCCCAGCAGGCGCGTGAACTCTACCTGCGCAACCGTCTGCGGATCATTGCGGATGTGAACGATACGCCGGTGCCGGTGGTGCCGGGGGAGCGGCTCGACGGCGATCCGATCGACCTCAGCCTTTCGACCCTGCGCTCGGTCTCGCCGATCCATATCGAATACTTGCGCAACATGGGCGTGTGCGCCTCGCTGTCGATCTCGATCATCGTGCGCGGGCGACTATGGGGACTGTTTGCCTGCCACCATTATCGCCCGCGTACGCTGCCCTTTTCCAACCGGACGGCAGCAGAGGTGTTCTCACAGCTCTTCTCCCTGACGCTCGACCGGGTGCTGCACGATAGCGGGGCGGCCCGGCGTGCGCTGGGGCAGAACCTGCACGAGCGGCTGATGACCCGGCTGGCCGCAGGGGCGGACCTGCGCGAAACGCTCGAACAGATCGGCCACTCGATCGGCGATTCGATCCCGCACGACGGGGCGAGCATCTTTATCGACGGCGATTACCGGGCGAGCGGCCATGCCCCGTCTGAAGACGAGTTTCGACAGATCCTCCCTGCATTGAACGGCGGGCCGGCCGGGCGGATCCTCGCGCGAACCGATCTCGCGCGCGCGATTCCCGAGGCGAAGGGCTTTGCCGGGCGGGCGACTGGCGCGCTGATCATTCCCGTCTCGCGCCAGGCGCGCGACTACTTCATCCTCTGGCGACGAGAGTTGAGCCAGGTGGTCACGTGGGCGGGCAATCCGGACAAGTCGGTCGAGCGCACGGCGGAGGGCGAACGACTCGTCCCGCGCAAGAGCTTCGCAGCCTGGCAGCAAACGGTCGAAGGGCGCAGCGCCGACTGGACAAATCCAGAGCTCGATCTCGCCGAGACGCTGCGTATCACGCTGCTGGAAGTGATCCTGCGGCTGACCGATGCCGCAGCGCAGGACCGCCAACGCGCCAGCGAAAAGCAGGATCTGCTGATCGCCGAGCTCAACCACAGGGTGCGCAACATCCTCAATCTCATCCGCGGGCTGGTGAACCAGTCGCGCCACGAGACGGGCGATGCGGCCACGCTGACCACGCTGATCGGCGGGCGGATCGGTGCGCTGGCGGCGGCGCACGACAACCTCACCCGCGACAATTGGGGCCCGACCTCGCTCAAGAAGCTGATTACGGACGAGGCGAACGCCTATCTGGGCGCGAAGACCACCCGGCTGGAGGTCGAAGGGGCCGACGTGCTGATCGTGCCGCAGGCCTACACCGTGCTGGCGCTGGTGCTGCACGAGATGATCACCAATTCGGCCAAGTACGGCAGCCTGTCCGACCAGTCTGGCGACCTGCTGATCACGCTGGAGCGCAATGCGGCGGGCGACCTGCTGCTGGGCTGGCAGGAACGCGGCGGGCCGCCGGTGCGCGCGCCCGAGCGGCGCGGGTTCGGCACGACCATCATCGAAAAGTCGATCCCGCATGAATTGCAGGGCGAAACCGATATCGACTTCGCGCTGGGCGGGCTCGAGGCGCGCTTCATGGTGCCCGCACGCTTCCTCGAAGAGACAGACAAGGATCATGTGGTGACAGACCTGAAAGACCACGCCGATGCGACCGCAGATGCAGGGCCTGCACCCGACCTGCCGCCAAGGGTGCTGCTGATCGAGGACAACATGATCATCGCGCTCGATACCGAAGAGATGCTGCGCGAACTGGGCGTGGCCGAGGTGCTCGTTTCAGGCAGTGTCACGCAGGCGCTGCGCGCGATCGAGAAGGAGGTCCCCGATTTCGCGGTGCTGGATTTCAACCTCGGCGAGGAGTCGAGCGAGCCGGTGGCGCGCGAGCTTGCACGCAGGGGTGTGCCCTTCGTGCTTGCGACCGGATACAGCGCCAAGGAGGTGCGGTTCGAGGAGCTCGGCGCGAAGGCGATCCTGAAGAAGCCCTACGGCAAATCCGATCTGGCGAAGGCGCTGACGAACGGCGCGTAGGGGCGCGGAGCTTGTGCGGGGATTTCAACCACCGCCACGCTCGAAATAGCGCTGTTGATACAGGAAGCGCGAAGGCGCCGGATTGCCCGCAGCATCGCGGGCAGGTTCGAACCGGATCTGCCTCGCGGACAGCTCGCACACCTTGGCGTCGGTTTCGGGGAAGCCGCTGCTGCGGGTCACGCGGCAATCGGTCACCCGACCTTTGGCGGACACTTCAAGCGCAACGATCGTGCGAGTGCCTACCCGCGCGGCCCGGCCGCCGGGCGGAATTGCGAAGGCGGAGACATCGCTGATCCAGCGGGTAAGCACCGGCTGGGTGACTGCGCCCCCGCCACCACCGCCCTGCCCGGTTCCGCCCGCACCCGTCCCGCCACCTTCTCCGGATGCGCCCTTGCCTTCGCCCGCGTCTGCCGCGCCGGAGCGATTGGCATCGCCGGTGGAGGCGGCGCGCGGCGCGGGGTTGCGGCTTGGGAGCGGGATAGGCGGCTCGGGCGCGGAGACTTCACGCGGTTTCGCACGCTCGCCCGGGTCGCCCTGCGCCCCGGCAGCGTCCTCTGGCGGGCCTGCTGCCTGTGCCGCAGCGGCGGTCCGGGTGGGCGTCGGGCTGGGCGAGGGCTGCGGCTCGGTGAGGTCGAACGCAGCGAGGCCGCTGTTCTGATCCAGCGGGATCAGATCGGGCGCAAACGCACGGATCAACCCGTAGAACACTGCGGCGTGTACCAGCACGATGCCGCCCAGCACCGGCAGGCTGGGGCGTGTTCTGACCTCTGAAAATCCGGGTGCGTCGTCCATGCCCTGCAAAACTCCGCGCGCGCAGCACGGGTTCCACGGGGCCAGGCCTCCCGAAAACGAAAAACGGCGACCTCCCACCCCTGTGTCCAAGGGGGGAGGCCGCCGCTTTTCAAACCGAACGTTGCCGTTCGCGTGTCTGGATCAGAAGCCCCAGACCAGCGAGGCCATGATCGCCCGCGGCGGGCCGATGTTCACGAACTCGCCGCTGGTGGTCAGGCCGGTCGAAGCCGAACCGACATACACTTCGTCGAGCAGGTTGGTGATGTTCACCTGGAAATAGGCCTTCTCTAGATCTTCGCTGAAGGTGCCCAGGGGCAGGCGAACATCGAGATCGGCCACGGTGTAACCCGGCAGGGTGATCGTGTTGATGTCGTTCAGGAAACGATCGCCGGTGCGCTTGACCTGAACACCGATCTCAACCGGGCCCAGGTTACCCTGTACACGCGCGCCGATGGTGTATTCCGGAATGCCCGCTTCACGCTTGCCGGCAGTCGGAGCGAAAGAGGTCGCACCAGTCTGCACGTCGTCCTTGATGTCGGAGGCGACATAGGAACCCCAGACATACAGCGATAGTGCACGGATCGGCTGCCAAGCGATGCTGCCATCCACACCGTACTTGTCGACCTGACCCAGGTTGCGGGTGATGGTCCGGTCGAGCACCGGATCATAGGCCGACTTCAGACGGTCCTGGTAGCGGCTGAACCAACCCGAAATTTGCGCCTGAACGGTGCGGGTCTGGTAGCGAACGCCCAGATCGAACGCGTCCGAGGTTTCCGGAGTCGGCGCGACGCCGACGAAGAGCGAACCGTACAGATCGTCCGTGCCGGGAACCGACAGGTTCTTGGCATAGCTGGCGAAGACGCTGGCTTCCGGGGTGAAGTTGTAGGTCAGCCCGACGTTGGGGAGCAGCTTGTTGTAGTCGTACTTGGCCGTAACCGGCGCGACCACGCCCGGGTTCGCGGCTACATAAGCGGCGATGTTGGCGTCGCCGTTGATGCAGTTCACGTTGCCCGAGGCATCGGTGGTCACGCAGTACTGGTTGAGGTCGCGGGTAAAGAACGGCGCACGGACACCGACCTGGGCGACCAGATCGCCGAACTCGCCGCGATATTCCGCCGAAGCCTGGTGCAGGGTCGCGAACGACTTGCGGTTACGCTTCTGCGGCGCCACGCCGGTGGCATCGAGCAGCGGATCGTCGATCGGGAAGACGCTCACGGGTTCGCCGTTGGTCAACAGCGAGCCGGAGGTGCCGGTCTGGCGATGACGCGCACGGTCGAACGTGTAGGCGAGACGGACGCGCTGACCTTCGGCGATGTCGTAGATCAGGTTGGCGATCACGCCATAGCGGTTGGTCTGCGTGTTGCTGGGCGAACCGATCGTGACGTAATCCAGCGTGTCGCCGTCGCCGTTCAGGTCGGTACCACCGAAGTAGTAGTACTGCGTCGAACGGTTGTTGCGCTGCGGGTTGCGCGGGTCGGTGCGGAAGATGCCGCCGGTGAAGCCGTCGGGCGAGAAGCCTTCGAAACCGATCGAGGTGCCGCCGCCGTTGGCCTTCACATACTGGAAGCTCGGGTCGACGGTCAGGGTCAGGTTGTCGCTGAGCGTGAAGCGCGAGTTCAGACGGATGTTGGCGGTGTCCGAGGGGTTGTAACGACGCTCGAACGGGGTGCCGCAGTCGTTGTAGCCGTCCTGGACGCCCGGGGTGGCCGGAGCCAGCGTGCAGGGCGTGCCGTCGGACAGCTCGTAGAAGCGATCTTCGGGGTCGGTGATCGCATAGCCGTCGGCACCGCTGAAACGTGCGGGCGAACCGTTGAAGTTGTTGCGGTTGATATTGTAGTGGCCGGCGAGCGAGATGAAGTCGCCGTTGACGCCGATCGGCTGGAAGATTTTCGCGTTGTACTGCTGCTTGTCGACGCCGCCGTAGTTCGAGAACACGGAGTCGTTCTCGGTCCGCGAAGCGGTGACGTAGGCGCGCAGGCCGCCCGAGGTGATGTTGCCGGTTTCGAGCTTCGCGAAGCCGCGATACATCATGCGATCGCCCGGGTTACCGCGCGCGATGATGTTGCCGTAGGTGATGCTGGTCATCACGCCGAACTCTTCGTCCGGGGTCTTGGAGCGGATGTTGATCGTGCCGCCGGCGGCCGATGCTGTCGGGCTGTCGACGTCGGTCGAGCCGAGCGTGACGGTCGCGTACTCGATGATTTCCGGATCGAGCATCTGGTTGGTGTAGAGCGCGTAGTTGCCCGAGTCGTTCAGCGGAACACCGTCGAACGTCTGCGAGATACGGTCGGACGAGAAGCCGCGGATGGTGAAGCTGCCGCCGAGCGAACCGAACGGGTCGTTGTTGGTGAAGCTGACGCCGGGGACGAGGTTCAGGGTGTCGTTGATCGTCTGGCCGGGAGCCTGACGCGCGATCAGCTCCGAATCGACCTGGACCTTGGCCTTGGGCGAATCGGGAATGTCGATGCCGGCGACGTCGGTCGCGCGGGCGCCGCTGACAATGATGACATTTTCATCGTCGAAGTCGACCGAGCCGGTCGACTGGGCATAGGCCGGGGCCGAGGCTGCGGCGGTGAGGCCGACAACGCTGGTTGCCAGCAGATACTTGAGCTTCATGGAGAATTCCTTCGAGGACGCTCTTGCGGGAGTGGGGAATGATTCAAAGGCCGACCCCCCGGGCCGGTCGAGGGCCCCCTAACGCCAAATTTGTGACAGGCAAATTACGCCCCGGAGGTCACGCGCTCTTGGCGCCACTACTGGCAGCTAAGCGCCTATAAAATATGCGTTTTTAAGTGTTGCCGCAGTGCAACATCCGGGAGATTAATGAGATTGTCATAATATGACGGCCCCGGAGGCCGGGAATCAGGCCAGTTTGATCTCTCGCAGACGCTGCATCAGGAAATCATGCGCCAGGATCGGTTCCGGCGCGGACGCCTCTTCACCCTGCGCGATGCACGAGGCCAGCGGGTCGATCAGATAGTCCGGGCGGAAATGGAGGAAGAAGGGCATCGAATAGCGCGCCCTGCGCACCGCATCGCCGCGCGGATTGACCACCCTGTGCGTGGTCGAGCGCAGACGCCCGTTGGTCAGCCGCTCCAGCATATCGCCGATATTGACCGCCAGCGCCCCCGGCGGCGGGCTGACTGCGAGCCATTCGCCTTTCTTCGTCAGCAGTTCCAGCCCCGCTTCTTCCGCGCCCAGCAGCATAGTGATCGCGTTGATATCGCCGTGGGGTGCTGCGCGGATCGCGCCATCGGGGGCATCCTCGGGCAGCGGCGGATAGCGCAGCAGGCGCAGCACCGAATTGCCATCCTCAATCGTGGGATCGAAAAAGTGCCGGTCTTCGCCCAGGTGGATCGCGATGGCGGAGAGCACGCGCCGCCCGCTCGCCTCCAGCGCTAGGTACAGCTCGCGCATGGTCGCCTCGTATTCGGGCACCTCTGCGGGCCACACATTGGGCTCCATGAACTGCGCAAGCGGATGCTCGCCAGGCAGATCGCGCCCGACGTGCCAGAATTCCTTGAGGTCGAAGACCTCGGCATCCTTGGCCTGTTCCTGACCGAACGGGGTGTAGCCGCGCGCGCCGCCGATCCCCTCGATCTTGTAGGCGCGCTTGGTGTCTTCCGGCAGCGCAAAGAAAGCGCGGCTCGCCTGTTCGGCACGCGCGATCAGATCGTCCGCGACGCCGTGATCGCGTACGATGGCGAAACCATATTCGGCAAAGCTCTCGCCCAGTTCGCGGGCAATGTCTTCGAGCGGGCGGTCAAGCGAGACGGATGCGATTGTCGACATGGGAAACCTTTTAGGCCGGCAGGAACAGCCCGGCCAGCGCCGCGCTCATCAGATTGGCGAGCGACCCGGCGATCAGCGCCCGCACGCCCAGCTTGGCGATCACCGGCCGCTGGTTGGGCGCGAGCCCGCCGGTCACCGCCATCTGGATCGCGATCGAGCTGAAATTGGCAAAACCGCACAGCGCAAAGGTGATGATCGCCCGGGTCCGCTCCGAAATATCGGCGGCAGCGATCTGCCCAAGATCGATAAAGGCGACGAATTCATTGAGCACGATCTTGGTGCCGAACAGCCCCCCTGCAATGCCCGCGTCTTCCCACGGCACGCCGATCAGGAACATGATCGGTGCGAAGATATAGCCAAGCATCTGCTGGAACGAGAGGTCGGGATAGCCGAACCACATGCCGACCCAACCGAGCACGCCGTTGGCCAGCGCGACCAGCGCGACGAACGCCAGCAGCATCGCGCCAACCGCGACCGCCAGCTTGACCCCGGTCTGCGCGCCCTGGGCCGCAGCCTCGATCACGTTGGCGGGCCGCTCCCCCTCTTCGAAGGTATCGGTCGCTTCCACCTCATGAGTCTCGCGCCGCTCTGTGATGGCAGCTGGTCCTTCGGCGCTGATTCGGCCACGAGGCAGACTCAGCTCGCCTTCGGCCTCTGGCGAGGCTTCTTCGACATCGGGCATGATGATCTTGGCCATCAGGATACCGCCGGGCGCCGACATGAAGGCAGCAGCCAGCAGGAAGGGAAGATATTCGTTGCCCAGCAGACCCGCGTAAGCAGCTAGAATGGTCCCTGCGACGCCCGCCATGCCCACGGTCATCAGGGTGAACAGGCGGCTGGGCGCGAGCGCGGCGAGATAGGGGCGCACCACCAGCGGGCTTTCCGACTGGCCGACGAAGATATTGGCGGCCGAACCCAGCGCCTCGACCTTGCTGACCCCGGTCAGGAAGCCGATCGCCCCACCCAGCCAGCGCACGATCACCTGCATGATACCGAGGTGATAGAGGATGGAGACCAGCGCGGCGAAGAACACGATGACCGGCAGTGCGCCCAGCGCGAAGGTGTTCTGCAGCGGATTGTCCGCCCCGAACAGGAAGGCGGTGCCCGCATCCGCGTAAGAGAGCAGCGCGGCGACCCCGGCGCTCATCTCGCGGATCACCATCCGCCCACCCGAGGTCCTCAGGATAAGAAACGCCAGCAGCGCCTGCAGCGCAAAGGCCGAGACCACGATCCGCAGCTGGATCTTGCGTTTGGCATTGGAGAGCAGGAAGGCGAAGGCAAGGATCGCGACGATCCCAAGCAGGCTGGCAAGCACTGGCGGCATAAGTGGCTTTCGGATCGTCTGCAGGAAGAGATCGCCCCTTCGCCTGTTCGGCGGAGGTAGTCAATTCGTGCGGTGACAACAGGTTCCCGCCGTGATCCCTTTTCTTTTGCCCTCGCCGATCATAAGCGGAGGCGGATGGATCACACAGCACCCGCGCCGGCCCCGGCGATTCCCCGCCCGCTCTTCGTCTATGCGCTGCTGTATGGCGGGATGACGGTGCTGGCCGGCGTGCTCGGCTTCAAGCAGATCGCACTGCCGCTCGGCTTCACCACACTGGCGGTCGAATCGGGGATTTTCGCGTTTCTGATGCTGGTGGCGATTTCCAGCGCGATTTCGCAGCTTTACGGGCGCGGCATGGCGAACAGGCTGGTCCTGTGGGGATTCGCCCCGCTTGGCCTGTCGATCCTACTGATTCAGCTGGTGCTCGCCTTCCCGCCCAGCCCCCAGATGCCGCCGGAAAATCTTGCGGCGTTCGAGACCGTGCTGAGCCAGACCGGGCGGATCATGATCGCGGGGCCGATCGCCTATGGTGTGTCGCTGTTCCTCAATGTCTGGTTGTTCGAGAAACTGCGCGGGGCCGATGAACGCAGCGGCTTCTGGATGATGCTACGCGGCGGGTTTGCCTCCGCCATCAGCCAGGCCGTCGACACGCTGATCTTCATCACGGTCGCATTCTACGGACAGTTCGACATCGTGCCGCTGCTGATCGGCCAGGCGATCGCCAAGGTCGTGCTCAGCTTCGTGCTGGTGCCGCTGATCATCTGGGTGCTGGTGCGCTTCGCCAAGGAGGGCTGACGCAGCTTCGTCAGGCTAGGCCCCCAGCGCCTCGACGAAATTCTCGCGCCATTTCTCGACATTGGCGGTTTTGACCACCTCGTTGAGCCTTTCCCAGCGCGCCTTGCGCTCTTCCAGCGGCATGTCGATCGCGGTGCGGATCGCCTCGCTGGTTTCTTCCATGCTGTAGGGATTTATGAGCAGCGCATCCTTGAGCTGCTCGGCCGCGCCCGCAAAGCGCGAGAGGACGAGCACGCCGGGATCATCCGGGTCCTGCGCCGCGACATATTCCTTGGCCACCAGGTTCATCCCGTCGCGCAACGGCGTGACCAGCCCGACATGGGCGGAGCGATAGATGCCGAACAACTCCTGCCGCGAATAGCCGCGATTGACGTAGCGGATCGGGACCATGTCGACCTCCGAACGCTCGCCGTTGATCTGGCCCGCCTTCTGTTCGAGCGTGTTGCGGATCTTCTGATAGCTCGCGACATCCTGCCGCGAGGGCGGCGCGATCTGGACGTAGAGCGTCTCCTTCACCCGTTCGGGATAGGTATCGAAGAAGCGCCCCAGCGCATCGAAGCGTTCGGGCAGGCCCTTGGAATAGTCGAGCCGGTCGACCCCGATGATGACCTTGCGATGGCGCGAGCTGGACAGCATCCGCTGATGCGCCTGCCGCGCATCGCCGGTCTGCCCGCCTTCGAGAAATTCGTCGTAATCGAGCCCGATGGGGAAGGCAGCGACCTTTACCGATCGGCCATCGAAAGTAACGGTGCCGTCATCGGCGACATCGGCCTGCAATTCCTTGCGGCAATAGCCGAGGAAGCTGTCGACCGATTCCTCATCCTGAAAACCGATCAGGTCGTAGGCCAGCATCGTGCGCACCAGCCGTTCGTGGAACGGCAGCGCGACCAGCAGATTGCGCGGTGGCCATGGGATGTGGAGGAAAAACCCGATCCGGTTCTTGTTGCCACGCGTACGCAGCCGCTCGCCCAGCGGGATCAGGTGGTAGTCGTGCACCCACACGGTGTCTTCGGGGTCGATTAGCGGGCCAAGGCTGTCGGCGAAGCGCTGGTTGACCCGCTCATACCCCTTGCCAAAGCCGGATTCATATTCGGCCAGATCGATCCGGTAGTGGAACAGCGGCCATAGCGTGCGGTTGGCGTAGCCGTTGTAATATTCGTCGACGTCCTGCGGCTCGAGATCGATCGTCGCAGTGGTCACCCCGTGGTTCTTCTGCATGTCGAGATGGCCGGAGAACGTCTCGGTCTCGTTGCCCGACCATCCGAACCAGATTCCGCGTCGTTCGCGCAGCGCCGATCCCAGTGCGACCGCCAGCCCGCCCTGCGATCCGGCGGCACCTCGCGCCTTGGGTACGGATACACGGTTCGAGACGACGATCAGGCGGCTCATCTTATGACGCTCCATGGTCTGGAAAGAAGGGTGGCACAGTTGATGATACCCACCAGAGAGTATGTCTGGGGGAAGTTGCCCCAAAGTTCGCCATTGTTAAAATCGAGGTCTTCGGACAGCAGGCC
>TARA_R100000049_G_C1956556_1_pt1 | contig 13051 bp, 14 predicted proteins | sample TARA_R100000049 | Tara Oceans TARA_R100000049 (sample SAMEA2619992) | marine metagenome | biome: marine biome (ENVO:00000447); feature: mesopelagic zone (ENVO:00000213) & marine oxygen minimum zone (ENVO:01000065); material: "saline water (ENVO:00002010), including plankton... | reverse complement strand
GTCTCCGGACCCATTTGTCCTGTTGACTTTATCTTTATGCCACAAATAAAAGAACAAATCAAGAACATTTTGCAAAAATCTTCGACTTCCGGTTCTGGCAAAAATTCTCGTTTATTTTCAATAAACTATGCCATCATATTGCCCTATGATGGACCGGTCCGCTAAGATCGCCCGCCGGGATCGCCCGGATCAAGACGCAGGAGAAACCACCCATGACGCTTTCGATCGGACTTGTCGCCCACGACCGTCGCAAACGCGAAATGGCCGATTGGCTGGAAACCCACAAATCACAGTTTTCCGGCACCCGGATTTTCGCCACCGGCACCACCGGGCGCGTGCTTCAGGAACGCTTTCCCGACCTTGATATCGTGGCGCTTAAAAGCGGCCCGTTCGGCGGCGATCAGCAGCTCGGCTCGATGATTGCGCATGGCGAATTGCAGGCGATGTTTTTCTTCACCGACCCGATGACACCCCAGCCCCACGATGTCGATGTCCGCGCCCTGATCCGGCTGGCCAACATGTATGAAGTGCCGATTGCCTGCAACCGCAGCACCGCCGACCTTCTGATCAGCAACCCGAAATTCGAGGAAATCTGCGAACAATATCGCGGCCATTCCCCCGAACAGGTTTTTGCCGAATACCAGAACCGCAAGGTTTGAGACATCCCCGGCCCGCTCTGCCACCACGCCGGCCCACTCCACGTCAAACTGATGCGACCGCCCCATGCAACTCGCCTATGACCTGATCGCTGCCATTTTCCCGATCTTTGCCGCCATTCTGGTCGGGGCGGCACTGAAACGTTATCTGATCACCGGGTCTGACATCTGGGCCGGGATTGATCGGCTGACCTATTATCTGCTGTTGCCATCGCTTCTGATTGTCGAAATCTATCGTGCCGATTTTGGCTCCGGCCACGGCGGCACTGCGGTCATGGTCACATTGGGCGCGACCCTTGCTCTTGCGGCGGTATTGCTGCTTCTGCGCCCGCTCATCACCCGCAACACACCGCTGTTTACCTCGATCTTTCAGGGATCGGTCCGCTATAACAGCTATGTCCTGCTCGCCGTCGCCGATGCGCTTTATGGCAGCGAAGGCTTGGCACTGGCGATTGTCTTTATTGCCGTGATGGTGATTGCCACCAACATGCTGGCGGTTGTGGTGCTGAATGCCTTTGCCGGTGGCAAGGGCAGCTTCAAACGCATCATGCTCGGCCTTGCGCAAAACCCGATCATCATCGCCGCCGGGGCCGGGGCGGTGCTGAATATCAGCAACATTCACGTGCCGCTGCCGATTGAAAATACCGCCGCCCTTTTCAAAACCGCCGCCCTGCCGCTCAGCCTGCTGTCGGTCGGGGCCGGGTTGCGATTTATCCTCAGCAAACAGGCATTGGGCGCGATTGCCCTTTCAACCACGATCAAGCTCGCCCTCCTGCCGCTGATCACCGGCATTGCGCTGCATCTGGCCGGGGTGGAGGGCATGGTGCTTGCCATGGGGGTGCTTTATGCCGGGATGCCGTGCGCGGGCAATGCCTATATCCTCGCCCGGCAGCTTAATGGCGATCCCGAAGCCATGGCCTCAATCATCACCCTCGAAACCCTCCTGTCCGCCTTCAGCATCGCTGCCATCGCCGCCATACTGAGCATCAACTGACGCCGCATGCGGGGCATAGTCGCCCACGTAACCACAGGCCGAAAGCCCCGGCCGCATCAATTCGGGCGGCGGTGCATCGACCACCACCGGATCGCGGTCGGCATGGAACGGCACCACGATCTGGCGCGACAAAAGCATCAGGGTCGGCGGCTGTCCAAAAATCGGCGGTTCATCCCCCCGACCATAAAACGGATCGCCCAGCACCGGATGCCCGATATGATCCAGATGCACACGCAGCTGGTGCGTGCGGCCCGTATGGGGCGTCAACGCAAGCCAGGTGATATCATCGCCCGCTTCGTCCTTGCCACGCCCCAGCACCCGATATTCGGTCTTTGATGGCTGCCCGTCCTCATGAACCAGCATCCGCCAGCCGCTTTCATCATTGGTCTTGCCAATCGGCGCGTCGATAAAGCCGTGATCATCGGCAACCGCACCACGCACCACCGCCCAATAGGTTTTCCCGATCAGTTTTTCGGTAAACAGGCGGGTGATCTTTTTCGATGATTTCGGATGCCGACACAGCAACAGGCACCCGGCCGTATCGCGGTCAAGCCGGTGCGCCAGGGTCGGTTCGGGCTGAATGCCGAATTTAAGGTCGGGCAGATACGCATCGACATGGAAATAGGTTTTCGGCCCGCCATGCGATGCCAATCCCGGCGGCTTGTTCAGAACGATGACGTTGGAATCGCGATGCAGAACGCTTGCGATCAGGTCTTCGGCTATCGGATGGGGCATGGTCGGCCTTTCATTGTTGTCCCTGCTTTACCTCAAAGCCGGGCGCACCGCAATCACCCGGCACATGGGCAGGGCACGGCAAACCTGATCTGAACCGCATTTCCATGCGTAACAGTAACAGCATTTCATTTTCGAAATCCGGCTTGATCGCGTCCTGATCGCCGGGGCCAACAGCAGGGTAAGCCACCACATGCCACGCCCGAAACCCCTTAAATATCTGCTTGCGACGCTTGCCGTTCTGGCAGTCCAGAATGCCGGTTCTGCGCTGGCACAAAACGGCGAGATTTCGGCCCTTACCCCCGCACAATCCAACGGCCTTGATCGTAACGCGGCCTGTCGCAACTTCGATCCGATTGCGCGATACGGCAATGAACTGGTGTTTCAGATCCGACGCAATGATGCCCCGGTCGGGCAGCATATCGTGCGCTTCAATCGCGGTCAGGACGGTCTTCAGGTCGTCGCCCAAAGCAATATCGATATCTCGTTTCTCGGCTTTAACGCCTATAGCTTCCGCTACCGCTCCGAAAGCATCTGGCAGGAGGGTCAATTATCCACCCTGTCGGTCAAGGTCGATGATGATGGCGATCAAACCAGCATCGCGGCCCGGCGCGAAAACGATCAGCTTGTCGTTGATGGTCCCGACGGCCAGAAATCCCTGCCGCCCGGTATTTTTCCGACCGATCACTGGCATTGCGGTGTTCTGCAAACCGATCAGGTTCTTAATACGCTCACCGGCAATCCCAACGCGGTCACCATATCCCAGACAGGCCGCGAACGCCTGGCTGTTGGCAACGGCATGATCAACGCCACCCACTTCACCTATGATGGCCAATTGCAAACCAATGCATGGTACGATGCCGATGGCCGGTGGGTTGGATTGCGCTTCAAGGCGCGCGATGGCTCTGAAATCACCTATCGCTGCACAAGCTGCCAGACCGATACGGCACAAAAGGATATCCGCGGATGATCAAACATTTCAAAACCATCTGGATCGTCGGTGCCTCCGCCGGGATCGGGGCGGCACTTGTCGAAAAATTCGCAAAATCCGATGCCGATGCAAGCACGACGATTATCGCATCGGCACGCTCCGCCGATGCGCTGTCCGATCTGGCGGCATCGTCGGAAAACATCCATGCCGTGCCACTTGATGTGACCAAACCCGATGCGGTTCGCGATGCGATTGCCCTGATCGAAGATCGGTTTGGCCTGCCCGATCTGGTGGTTCTGGCCGCCGGGATCTATTCGCCGATGCCGGTCGATGAATTTTCCGCCAAAACCATCCGCGACCATTTCGATGTCAATTATTTCGGCACGGTCAATTGCCTTGAAACCCTGATCCCGAAAATGCGTAAACGCGGTTCGGGCGAGATCGCGGTTGTCGCCTCGGTCGCCGGTTATCGCGGGTTGCCAAAGGCCGGGGCCTATGGCCCGACCAAGGCCGCCCTGATCAATCTGTGCGAAACCCTGCGCGCCGAATTGGGGGAAACGGGTGTCTGTCTTCGGGTGATCAATCCGGGCTTTGTCAAAACCCGTCTGACCGACAAAAACGATTTCGATATGCCCTATCTGCAAACGCCCGCGCAGGCAGCCGACTATGTTTATCGCGGCCTGACGGGCGGCAACGGTTTTGAAATCGCCTTCCCGCCACCCTTTGTCCGGCAGCTAAAACTTGCCCGCATTCTGCCCTATCGGCTTTACTTCAAACTGATCCGCAAAGTGATGGGAAAATCCAATGGATGAACAGAACGCAACCAGGCTCGAAACGCTGAAATCCTATGGCGATTATTTTGCGCAACTAAGCCCGGAAACCATTGAAAACCTGCATCATCTCGTCACACCGGATTACAGTTTTACCGATCCGTTCAACACCATCAATGGCCCGGATCGGGTCTGTGCCTATCTCGACAAGATGTTTCGCGACACCGAAAATCCGCAATTCATCGTCACCCATCACGCGATTGATGATGATCTCGGTTTTCTGCGCTGGCGCTTTACGGCCAGGATTTCGGTTCTGGGGAATTGGGATGTCACCGGCATGTCGGCGGTGACGTTTTCCGATGACGGCACGCGCATTTCATCCCATGTCGATCACTGGGATTCCGGCATGGCCTTTTATGCCCGCATTCCGCTGCTGGGCTGGTTTATTCGGCGGCTCGCAGCGCGGATGGCTGTTTCGTAAAGAACAGGGTGACCTCGCCGATCTCGAACCCCCATTTGCGCACACGCGCCCGGTTCACAAGAACCCCGTCGCCCTGCAAGAACATCCAGTCGTCAAACGTCACCCGCCAGCTACCGTCACCGACCTTCAGGTCCATGTCATAGCTCCAGTTCAACGCGTTGCCATACTGCACGCCCGCGGCCGTGCCGATGATGTCATCGGCCTCTCCGCTCAGGCTGTGCTCACCGGTCTTGCGGATCGTCCATACACGGCGGTCCTGTTCACCATCGTCATACAGAAAATCTTCTTCCAGCGTCAGAACACCATCATTGACGGTTCCAGTGATATCAACCGTGAACTGGCGCCGCAGCTTGCCGAACCGGTCCTCAAAAATACCCCACGCCCGACTATTGCCTTCGAAGTATTCAAACACATCGAAGCGGGGTTCTTTTTGCGCAAAATCCTGCGGTTTCATTGACCCACACCCGGTAAGTATCAAAACCATCACAAGCGCCGTAAAAGATCGCAGCATCAGCTTTCTCCCGCAAAGGATACAAGGATCAGAAGGTGCGGCGAGCCAGACGCCGACGAATTGCAACCTGATGCACGCGATCCAATGGAAAACGCCACATCATCCCGATTGCTCCTGCTTTCAGTACGATGGGCAGCACCGCATAGATCATGACAAGTGCGATCAAAGCCGCGGAATTTTCATCCCCCCCGTCCGTCAGGCCAAAAGCCCCCAGAATTGGCAGGGCAATTCCCGCCGCCAACGCCATCGCAAGCTTGTTGGTCATGTTCCAAAGCGCAAACAGAACACCGGTCCGGCTCGCATGAAACCGGTACCGGTCCCAGTCATCGACATCGGCCTGAATGGCGGGTGGCAGCGCCAGATCCGCCCCCAAGGCCGCCCCGGTAAAGACACAGATCACCGCAAACCCCGCCCAGTCCCCGGCTGACAGAAACGGCACGAACGCGAATGCCGACACCGCCATGATCATCGCCACGCACCAGACCCGGTGTTTGCTGATTTTACCGGCCAGAAACACCCAAAACGGAATGGCCGCAATGGCCGCAACAAAATACAAAAGGATCAGGGCGTTTTCAGTATCCGTATCAAGCTTCAGGTAATAGCGCACAAAAAGCGGGAAACAGACCGCGGGCAATCCACCGGCAAGGCCATTGATCATCCATGCGGCCAAAAGCCGGACAAAAAGCCGGTTCTGGCGCAGACTGCGAAGCGACTGAGCAAACCGGGCACGAAGGGAAACACCCGCCTGTTGGGTATCGGCAGTACGGCCGCGCCCCGGGCGGGCTGCGCTGTCTGGGACCTTGACGATCAGAAGCGTAACGAAAACCGCCCCCGCAACAATGGTCATCATCGCAAGGGTTCGGATTTCATCGGCCCGGGATGCATTCATCATCACAACCGGGATCGCCCCGGCAATGACAATACCAATCAGCCCCGCCCCTTCACGAAGGGACGTGATCAATGTCCGTTCCCGGTAATCCCCCGAAAGGTCTGCCCCCCACGCCAGATAGGGCACCTGAAACAGCGTCCAGCCAAGGAAAAGAATGCTTGCCGAAACAAAAAGATGCCCGCCACCGGGCTGATCGGGCGGCACAAAAAGCATCCAGATCCCGATCCCGGCAATCACCGCACCAAACCCGACCCAGATTTTGCGCCGTCCCGTATAATCCGAAAGCCACCCGGCAAGCGGATCGGTCAGCATATCAATGATCCGCACCGCAAGAAGGATCGCCCCCGTAAGGGCAAGCCCAAGGCCAAGATCATCGCCATAATAACTGGGTAACAGGACATAGGCGGGAATCGTCGGCACCGCCGCCGCCATTGCTGGCAGCGCATAATAAAACGCCGTTTTGCGGCCCCGATCAGGTTGCGGCATTTTCGGGATGTTCGATCACAAAGAACCCGACATCGATCGACCCTTCATCAAATCCGGTTTCGCAATAGGACAGATAATATTCCCACATCCGTTTGAAACGGATATCAAATCCCTGCTCGGCGATGCTGTCCCAGCCATGCTGGAAACGGCGCTGCCATTCGGCCAGTGTGCGGGCATAGGATTTGCCGAAAAATTCGGAATGACAAAGCGAAAGACCGGCATTGGAAATCGCCGTACCAAGCGCCTCCGGCGAGGGCAGCATCCCGCCCGGGAAGATATAGCGTTGGATGAAATCCGCCCCCTTGCGGTAATCCTCGAACCGGTCATGATCAATGGTGATGATTTGCAAAACCGCCTTGCCGCCCGGTTTCAACCGCTTGCGGATCATATCGAAATAGATCGGCCAATGTTCCTCACCGACGGCCTCGAACATCTCGATTGAAACGATCTTGTCGAACTGCCCGTCCTGATGGCGATAATCGCGAAGCTCGATACTGGTGCGATCCGACAGGCCAAGTGTCAGAAGGCGATGATGCGCAAACGCATGCTGTTCGCGCGAAAGCGTCAGCCCCGTAACATGGCATCGATGCTGGCCGGCCGCCATTTCGGCAAACCCTCCCCAGCCACAGCCGACTTCCAGAACCCGTTCGCCGGGTTGCAGCGATGCAAGTTCGCAAATCCGGCGGTATTTCGCATCCTGTGCGGCCTCAAGCGTCATGTCCTGGCGGCGATAAAGACCGGATGAATAGGTCATCCCCGGATCAAGCCATTCCTGATAGAACCGGTTTCCAAGGTCGTAGTGATAGGCAATGTTGCGTTTTGATCCTTCGACCGTATTGGCATTTCGCAAATGCCCGATCCGGGCCACCAGCCGGGAAATCATGCCGCCTGCAAGTCGGGCGCGAACGATATTTTCGTTTAACATCGCCACCCGCATCACATTGGTCAGATCGGGGCTTGTCCATGCCCCATCCATATAGGCCTCGGCAAAGGCAACATCGCCACCGGTCGCAAGCCTGCGGATCGCCTTCCAGTCATGAATATGAAGAACCGCGCGGATTTCGGTCTGCTCCTGCCCGGTAAACTGCAACGTGTCCCCATCGGGCAAAACAATCGTCAATCGACCGTAATGCAAATGTGCCAGAATGCGTTTCAGCATGATTTTCAGCAGATTGCGACTTCCGGTCATGCCCCCGATGACGGGCAGGAACCTGTCACGAAACGGGCGGACTATTGTCGAAGAGGATCGATTGCGTTCCGGCATTTCCTGATTACCTTTTTGCGGCTTCGGCCGTCTGGCTATTGGCAGCAAACACATAAGTCACATCATGTGCTGGCGGCGTTGGACGTTTATGGAACTTCATGCCTTTGCGCCACAGATGCAGCGCCTCGTAATGAATGCCCGCCACCACCTTAAGCGTCATCAGCGGATAGCGAATAAAGGCCATAAACAGGTTACGGTCAGAAAGTGCGGTTCGATCACCGACAAATGCCGCATTCAGAAATGCGCCGTCCTTGTCGGTTTCACGAATGGCAACCGCGACTTTTTCACCCGGCATGCAAATGCGGAAATGATAATCGGCCTGCATATCGATAAAGGGCGAAACGTAAAATCCCTTGGCACAGCTTTGCCGCAGCACGCCTTTTTCATCAATCGCATCGCTGCCCACCGGGATCAGATAGCTGTGCCGGTCACCGAAAGTATTGGAAACCTCATACAGGACCGCGCCGACCGAACCGTCCGACCGATGGCAGAAATAAACCGACAGCGGATTGAAAACGAAGCCCAGAATGCGCGGATAACACAGCAATTCGATCCGATGCGCACAATCGCCAAGATCGTGCTTGTTCAGGATATCTTCGATACGTTTGCGGATATCTCCGTGTTCACGATCGGCATGATCACGGTCATGGAATGAAAACAGGTTGAACCGGTTGCGGCTGAACAGTTTCAGCGATCCGGCGAGACTATCGATTTCATCAAGATCAAACAAAAAGGAAAACACCCGATAGCGCAATTTGTGATCACGCGGGCGAAGGCGATGATGCATCACCGATCCTTCAAACAGGGCGGATGTCCATGTGCCTGTCATGCGGCAACTTCTTTTTGCACTGTATCAACAGGGCCCAGATGAATACGACCGCTTTCATTTTCAACATTCCACGGGCGACGAACACCACCCAATGCCTCGGCCACGGCAAGGCCCGACTGAATGCCGTCTTCGTGGAAGCCATAGCCAAAATAGCTGCCGCAATACCAGATGTTATCCATCCCCTGAATCGACCAGAGCCGTTTCTGTGCGTCCATTGCCGCCGCATCAAAAACCGGATGATCATACAGGAAGGATCGAATGACACTGCCCTCACGCGGCGCACGCGCGGGGTTAAGGGTAACAAAAAGCGGCTGCGCTTCGTCAAGATGCTGCAACCGGTTCATCCAATAGGTCACACAGACTTTCTGTTCGCCGTCATGCTCTTCGGCAAGGTAATTCCAGCTTGACCAGACCTTGCGCGTTTGCGGCATCAGGCTTTCATCATTATGCAGGATCGCCAGATTGCGCTCATACTGGAACGCCGACAGCAATTCGCGCACCGCGCGTGCCGGATTGGCCTGAAGCGCAAGGGCCTGATCACCATGGCAGGCCAGAACAACGTGATCGTAGTCTGTCCGTTCGCCATAACGATTTTCGATGAACACCCCACCCTTGCCATTCGGCCCGACCTGGGCAATGGCGCTATCAAGGATAACACCACCGGAAATCTCCTTGATCATCCTGCCGACATACTGACGCGAGCCACCAGCAACGGTGCGCCATTGCGGCCGATCCTTGATCTGCAAAAGCCCGTGATTCTGACAGAACCGGACAAACGCCGCCAACGGGTATTCCATCATTGTATCGACCGGCGTTGACCAGATCGCAGCCCCCATCGGCAACAGATGATCATTGATAAAGGATTTCGAATAACGATGGGCCGACAGATAATCGCCAAGGCTTTGCGTTTCGGCCTGCCCGGTTTCAAGCGCAAGTGGTGCCTCGCGATAGAAACGCAGGATATCGCGCACCATCCGCCAGAAACGCGGGCGGAAAATATTGCGTTTCTGCGCGATCAAAGATGCCAGATCAGATCCGCCATATTCCAGACCGCCCCGGTCCATCGAGGCGGCGAAGGACATATCGGTCCCAGCCGTTTCGACATTCAGATGATCAAACAGGGCACAAAGATTTGGGTAACAACGGGTGTTATAAACAATGAAACCGGTATCAACCGGTGTTTGACCCGCATCGACGGTATTGGAATGCCCGCCGGGACGGTCATCCTTTTCATAAAGCGTGACGTTGTGAGACTGGCTGAGCAACCAGGCTGCCGACAGGCCGGAAATACCCGAACCAACAACAGCTATATTGAGTTTCCCCGATGATCGAAGCGTCATATGTGGCGCGCCTGCTTGCAGTGACAATGTCTAAGTTACATATATTTACGAATGCCAGCAATTTGCAGATCACTGCGTTACAACGAATGCTGATAATTTTAAGTAATTGGTGGAAAACGTACAAATTCGTTTGATCCAAAAATTTCCGGCTGGCGTATGATTGTTCATGAACACGATCATGGCGCGGCCCCGAAGGGGACCAGAAACGAAAATGAGCGGCACGACAAGATCAAGGCCCGGTCCGGCTGACCCCGACGAGGCCAGGAAATGTGCCAGCTGGATTGTGGCGGTTGCGGCGACGCAGGACCGTGAGGCATTTGCGCAACTGTTTGCCCACTTTGCCCCCCGCGTCAAAGCCTACATGTTCCGGTTTGGCGGCAATTCCGAAAACGCCGAGGAACTTGCGCAGGAAGCCATGATGCAGGTCTGGCGCAAGGCGCATCTGTTTGATCCGCACAAGGCTGCCGCCAGTACATGGATTTTTACAATCGCCAGAAACCTTCGTATTGATCGTTTCCGGCAACGCAAACATATCGAAGTGGACGATTCCGATCCGACGCTGATTATTGACGATAGCCCGCTTGCCGACGAAATCGTCGACCGGGATGAACATGCCGTTCTCGTCAAATCCGCCATGGAAGAATTGCCCGCCGATCAGAAAGTGGTTGTTGAATTGTCGTTTTTTGAAGATCTCTCGCACAGCGAAATTGCCGAAAAGCTTGATATCCCGCTGGGCACTGTCAAATCGCGGTTGCGGTTGGCCTTAACCAAACTTCGTGGTGGATTGGAGGGTGTAGCATGAATATCAAACACCACCCGACAGATCAGACATTGATGGAATACGCCAGCGGCAGGATGTCTCAGGCGATGGAATTGCTTGTGGCAACGCACATGACCCTTTGCCCGAAATGCCGTGAAAAGGTCGCGGAATTCGAGGCCCTTGGCGGTGCGGCGCTGGAAACGGCAAACGTCATGTCCATGAATACTCATGCGCTTGACCATGTCATGGCCATGATCGAACGCGAAACCGCCAACGAGAATGTCGTTTTCAGCGAAATACCGTCCATACGTCGGGTTGCCGTCGGGGAAAGCATTACCGGAAGCGCCATTCCATCCGTCCCGCGGCCCCTGGCAAATCTTTTGCCTGATGATGTTCTTTCGCTCGAAGACATTCCGTGGAAGTCGCTGGCACCGGGTGTGAAGCATTACCAGCTGAAATCGATCGAAAGCAAAGGCACCGTGCGACTGATGAAAATCGCACCGGGTGTGTCGATCCCCGATCACGGGCATCACGGCCATGAAATGACCCTGCTGCTTAAAGGGTCGTATATCGATGAAATCGGTCGGTTCCGGGCCGGTGACGTCGCCGATCTTGGCAACGATGTCGATCATCAGCCGATTGCCGACACCGCCGAGGAATGCATCTGCCTGATCGCGACCGATGCCCCGATGAAATTCAACCGTCTGCTGCCAAAACTGCTGCAGCCCTTCATCGGCATATAAGTAAAACTGCGTCCCGACGCAGAAAGGCCGCGGACATAGCGATGTCCGCGGCCTTTCTTTATTTGATCCGTGCGTCTGCGTGCGCAAAGGCACCTATTGCGACGGCACCAGCCAATGGGTCCGGTGCGTTGCCGGGCCGGGCAGTTTGACGGCATCGCAAAGCCATTGGCCGATTTCATCAAACTCCTGATCAAATCCATAAGGTGGATTGATGATCAGAAGACCCGTGCCGCGCATCCGCCCCTTTGCCCCGCCCTGATTGGTCGAAAGCTCCGCACACAGCACGCCACCCTTGGCTTTGATCTGGGCAAAGTTTTCGCGCAGTTCGGCATCAAATCCGGCCTCAAGGATCGGATACCACAGCATGAAGATGCCGTTTTCCCACCGTTCCCAGGCCCGTTTGATCGAACTTGCCGCCTTCTGATAATCCTGTTTGACGTCGTAACTAGGATCCATCAGCACCAGACCGCGCCGGATGGCGGGCGGCATCATGCCAACCAGTCCCTCGTAACCGTCGCGCTTGTGCAGGTGAATACGCGGATCGCGTTCAACACTGTATTCCAGCAGGTCATATTCGCGCGGATGCAATTCCATCAGGATCATTTCATCATGCTCGCGCAGCAATTCGCGCATGATAAACGGCGACCCGGGATAAAACGGCCCCTTCAGGTCGTCATCCTCAAACACCCCGTAATCGCGGCCCTTGGCAATCGGATCGAAGGCCGCGATCTGATCAAGGAAGGGCTGCATCTGTTTGGGCGCATTTCCCTTTTTCTGTGCCGCAGCAATACCGTTTTTCCATTCACCGGTTTTCGCCGACTGCGCACTGCCAAGATCGTACCAGCCTGACCCGGCATGGGTATCGATCACACAGAACGGTTTTTCTTTGTTGCATAGATAATCAAGGATGATCCGCATCGCGGCATGCTTGTGAATATCGGCAAAATTGCCCGCGTGAAAGCCGTGTAGATAGCTCAGCATTGCCTTTATCCTCTAGATGCGCGTGGCTTGCCACCGCGTGACTGTTTGGGGTTGCGCGACTTTTGGGGCCGCCCGGACCGGAATGCGTTTTTACCCTCACCCTCAGTACGGGGTCGCCGGTTGGCCTGCATATTCCCGGGCAGGGGTTTGACCTGAACCGGGCCGGGTTCGGGTGCATTGACCTCGATCACCTGCCAGTCACCGGGCGCAAGATCATCCAGCGTCCAGTCACCAATCGCATAACGGATCAGACGCAAGGTCGGAAAGCCGACTGCGGCTGTCATACGCCTGACCTGCCGATTGCGACCTTCGGAGATGCTCAGTTCAATCCAGCTTGTCGGAACCGATTTGCGAAACCGCACCGGCGGATCACGCGGCCAAAGATTTTCGGGCTCCCCCATCAGGCGCGCGCGCGCCGGTCGGGTCATGCCGTCTTTCAACTCCACCCCGTTACGAAGGGCCGAAAGGGCTTCTTCGGTCGGCTCGCCCTCCACCTGAACCCAATAGGTTTTCGGCTTTTTGAATTTCGGGTGGGCGATCTGGGCATTCAGCGGCCCGTTATCTGTCAGCAGCAGCAATCCTTCGCTATCGCGATCCAGCCGCCCAGCGGCATAGACACCGGGCAGATCGATATAATCGGCCAGCGTCGCCCGACCGTTTTCACGGTCGGTAAACTGGGTCAGA
>TARA_R100000049_G_C1956558_1_pt1 | contig 13052 bp, 9 predicted proteins | sample TARA_R100000049 | Tara Oceans TARA_R100000049 (sample SAMEA2619992) | marine metagenome | biome: marine biome (ENVO:00000447); feature: mesopelagic zone (ENVO:00000213) & marine oxygen minimum zone (ENVO:01000065); material: "saline water (ENVO:00002010), including plankton... | reverse complement strand
ATTGCGGCTCAGCCAGTCGGCGATGAACTTGGCCACCGCCAGGGCGTCCTGATTGGTCCCGTAATAGTCCTCTGTCCGCCCGCCTGGCAGCACGCGGCTGAAGCCGGTCCCCGGTGGGTCGACGAAGACCAGGTCGGCGACGTCTAGCAGGGCATTGGGATTGTCCTTCAGCGGGAAGGGCGGGACGGTGGGCGGATTGACCTCATCGGTGAAGTCCACCTGCCGGGAGCCAGCCATGCCCAGATGCAGCCAGACCGATGACGAGCCCGGGCCGCCATTGAAGATAAAGAGCACCGGCCGGTCCGGCTTCGCGGCCCTCGCCACATAGCTGAAGGAGAACAGGCTCGCGGCCGGCGCGCCCTTGGCGTCGCGCAGGATCGTTTCGCCGGCGATGGCCTCATAGCTGACCCTGCGTCCGCCGAAGACCCCGACATGCTGGGTGACGAAGCTCCTCGGGGCCGGCTCAGCCTGGCTTGGCTGCGGGGCGAGCGCCAGCAGACAGACGGCGAAGGCTGTGGCCAGCAGGCTTGCGGCGCGCCTCATGGGGCGGCCGTCACAAGCGCGCGGACATCGGCCATGATCTGCGCCAGGCTCGCCGCCACCGAGTAGGCCATGTGCCCGCCCTGATAGCTGCGGGCCTGGGCCCTGTCCCTAGGCCAGCCCGACAGCGCCAGGCCATAGTCCATGGCGCCGGTGGTGGTCTGGGTGTCCTGATGGCCATTGATCATCAAGACGCGGAAGTCGGGATTGAGGGCGAACACCTCACTCACCGGGCTCATGAACGGATAGTCCGAGAACGGCGAGGCCGGGCCTTCGGCGTAGCGCCAGCCGGCGGTGACCGGGCTGCGGGTATTATAGGCGCCAAGGTCGCCCACCTTGAGGGTGTCGCGGGCATAGACCTCGAAGGCGGCGATCAGGGCCTCAGGCAGGACCCGGGACGGATCGGCCGCCCTTTGGCCCGCGGGCGCCGAGGGACCGGTGTAGCGGGCGTCGGACATGCCTAAGGTCAGGCCCTGGTCCTTCAGCAGTTCGACCCGGAACCGCTCCTTGGTGATCCGCAGATTGTTCTCGACATAGTAGGCCGCCGGGATGCCGCTATAGGCCTCCACCTTGTTGGCGACCTCCTGCCGGGTCGCGGCGTCGAGATCGTCCCCCTGGGCGAGCGCGGTCAGGTACTCGGTGCGGGCGAAGGTCCGCATCTCGGCCATCCAGGCTTCGAAATCCTGGCCCTTCAGGTCGGCCTTGCCGTGCCACCAGGCGGTGGCCGCCAGCGTCGGCAGGGAGACCACATAGCTGATGATGTTCTGCGGTCGCTGGACGTATTCGACGATGTTCATCGCCTGGCCCATGAACATCGCGCCGCGCAGGTTCTGATCCTGCGGCAGCTTCTGGATCTGGTTGACGGCGACGGCGGCGCGGATGGTGCCGTAGCTTTCGCCGAACAGGTATTTGGGCGAGGCCTCGCGGCCGTGCGCCTTCGACCAGGCGACGACGAAGTCGGTGAGCTGGCGGGCGTCGGCCTCCACCGAGAAATAGGTCTGCGGGTCCACCCCATCGGCGAAGCGGCTGAAGCCGGTGCCGGCCGGGTCGAAGAAGACCAGATCAGCCACATCGAGCACGGTGTAGGGATTGTCGACGATCTGGAAGCTGGCCGGATCGGCGCTGAGATCGTCGGGAACCGCCAGCCGCTTGGGACCAAAGGCGCCCATGTGCAGATAGGGTGAGGGCGAGATGGGCCCGCCGTTAAAGATGAAGATCACCGGCCGCTCAGGGCCGGCTGCGCGCCCTGTGGCCACATAGGCGGTGGTCACCAGCCGAACCCCCGGACCACCGTCGGGCCCCGGCAGGTCGATGGCCTCGACGCGGGCCTGATAGGCGACGGGCTTGCCGTTGAAGACGCCCCGATGCGCCGTGACGACCGGCGCCTCAAGCGCGACGGGGGTGAGAGGCGCCGGAGCCGGCTGGGCCTGCGCGGCCCCCAGGCTCAGGGCCAGGCAGGCGATGATCTGCGCCAGTCCGCGTCCAGTGAAGCTCATGCCGCTGATCCTCCGCGTTTCCATGACAGCCTAGCTGCGGGTCTTCGGATTATCTTGCCCTTGTGCCCGCGCGCGCCCAGGCGCCTTGAATAGGCTATGCGGCGCGCTTTAGCGGAAGGTGCGGTGTCGCAGGGGGACGGCGGTCGTGGACTTGGACTCAGACAGGGTCACGATGGAGCGCACATCGACCACGCCAGGCAGCTTCAGGATCGTGGAGAAGATGAAGTCCTGGTACCAGTTCACGTCGGGCGCCAGCACCTTCATCATGCAGTCCATCTCCCCGAAGACGGCGTAGCATTCCAGGATCTCGGGGATGTCGTGGATGGCTTTGAAGAAGCCTTCGCGCTCCTCGTCGGTCAGGGTGGTCATCTTCACCTGAGCGAAGACCTGCATCTTGAAGCCCAGCATCTGGCGATCAACGATGGCCACCGTCGCCTTGATGTAGCCTTCGTCCTTCAGGCGCTGAATCCGCCGCCAGCAGGGGGACTGCGACAGCCCCACGCGCTCGGCCATCTCGGCGGTGGAGAGGGAGGCGTCCTTCTGCATCAGGTCGAGGATCTTGAGGTCGATCGCGTCCAGAGCTGTCGGCATATCTTATGTCTCCCCCTCCCGCCCCAAGCATAGCGGATGCGGAGACAGCCCCTGTCAAGGAACACAAAGGCAAGAAAAACCGAGGCCCGTAACTAGGATCGGTTCCTGGGCGCCTGTCGCTTCTGGCGGGGCAAGGAGGGGCGGGCCATGGGGAAGAGGCCTTGAGTTCAGTGAGTGCGCGTCTGAGTCCGACACCCAGCAACGGCTTTCGGTCGGGCTTGGACGGCGGCTACACCGCCTGGGTGCGGGAAGTGCTGCGCGCTGTGGCGACCGAGCCCCGGGCGGCCGTCCTCTTCGACTCCACGATCAAGGAGCCCACCGATCTGCTGGCGGGCGTCGTGCGCGAGGCTTTCCAGGGCGGCGTGACCGACCGGTTCGAGAGCACCTTCGCCGGCGGAAACCGCCATGTGGCCGCCGCGGTCGCTAGGCGCTACGGGGTCGAGCCCGAGCAGGTGATCGGCGCCACCGGCGCCACCAGCGCCATGGCGATGGCCATGGCCGCCTTCGTCGCCCCGGGCGACCATGTGGTCGTCGAGGCGCCGGCCTTCGATCTGCTGCCGGCCCTGGCGCAGGCGGCGCAGGCGAAGATCACGCCGCTGCCGCGCCGCGCGCCGGATTTCGCCATCGACCTCGAGGAACTGCGAGCCCTGGTTCGTCCCGAGACCCGGCTGATCCTGCTGACCCAGGTGCACAATCCGTCCGGCGCGATCCTGGACCGTGCGACCCTGCGGGCCATCGCCGACATCGCCGCCCAGGTGGGCGCTCGGGTGCTGATCGATGAGGTCTATGCCGACTTCGCCGATGTCGGTTCGGCGGTGGGCGTCTCCGACGTCTTCGTCAGCGCGGGCAGCCTGACCAAGGTTCAGGGACTCTTCGCGCTGAAGTGCGGCTGGGCGGTCGCGTCCAAGGCCAATATCGCCGCCATACAGGCCGCCAACCCGCAGGGTGATCTCGGGGTCTCCAAGCTTGCCCACGCCATCGGGGCCCTGGTGCTGGAGGACATGGCGCCCTTCGACGCCCATTGGCGCGGGGTGCTGGCGGCGGCGCGGCCGGTGCTCCTCGGACATGCGGCGCGTATGGCCGCCGACGGACTGATCCTTGGCGAGCCGCCAGCCTTTGGCTGCATGTACTTTCCCAAGGTGGTCGGTGTGTCGGACACCTTGGAACTGGCCTCCTGGCTGTGGGCGGCCGAACAGATTGTCGTCGCGCCTGGAGACTTTTTCGGTCAGCCCGGCCACATCCGCATCGGCTTCGGCGGCGAAGCTGCAGCTCTGGATGAGGGTCTTGCCCGCTTGCACGCCGCGCTTCTGCGCCGCCGGGGGCAGGCCTGAGCATGGACCCGGCCCGCGGCCTCACCCGTAGATGCGACAGTCAGCCTCGGCGCCCGCGTCGCATTGGACATGCGATGGGGCTTCGGAGCCTGCATAAACGATTTGCGACATGCCGGTGACGCTCGGCCATTCGAAAAGAAAAACCACGGGTGGCTGACTAGTCTGAAATTCACTGCCATCGCGGGCTTCGGACCTGGACGAGCGCACCTGCCCACAGACGGCGGGGCGCGCAGGTGTTGAGGCGCTTGGGACTTGGGGGCCGCTTCGGCCAATGGGGGATGTTATGAACGATCAATCGATCCGGCGGCGACTGCTCGCCACCACCATGCTCGGCGCAGCCATGGCTGCAGCGCTCTCGGCCGCGCCGGCCGTCGCTCAGACAAGCGACGCCGCCGAGCTGCAGGAGATCATCGTCACCGGCTCGCGGATCCGCCGGGTCGAGGTGGACACCGCAGCGCCGGTCCTGTCCGTCGATCAGCAGTCCTTCACCGACCGCGGCGTGGTGCAGGTCGGCGATCTGATGAACCAGATCAGCTCCAACATCCCCAACTATCCGATCGCCGCCGGCTCCGGCAGCGCGGCGGGCGCCGGCCAGCAGTTCCCCAACCTCTTCGGCCTGGGCGCCGGGCGCACGCTCACCCTGGTCAATGGTCGGCGTTTCGTGGCCTCGTCCAATGGTCTGGCCGGCTCGTCGGTGGACACCAACATGATCCCGCTGGGTCTTCTGGACCGGGTCGAGGTGGTGCAGGGCGGCGGCGCGGCCGTCTATGGCTCCGACGCCATCGCCGGCGTGATCAACTATGTGCTGAAGACAAATTTCGAAGGCGTCGAACTGGACGCTCAGACCGGGATTTCCTCGCGCAGCGACTATCCGGTCCACGCCCTGCGCGGGACCTTCGGCAAGAACTTCATGGACGACCGGGGCAATGTGGCCCTGAACCTGGAATGGTCGCAGAACGACTCCCTGCTCGACTATGACCGGCCGCGGAGCAATCTCGGCCGCATCACCGTGCCCAACTCGGCCAACACCTCGAGCACCGACGGCATCCCCTCGGTGAAGGAAATCTTCGACGCCCGGTTTTGGGAGTTCAACCCCCAGGGCGTTATCTTCACCACACCTGCGCCAGTGCCGATGTTCCTGCTCGGCCAGCAGTTCACCTCGGCCGGCGGGATCGCGGCCTATAACCCCGGCTCGATCCAGGGCGTGCCCTTCGCCAGCGGCGGAGACGGCCTGACCTATCGCGAGCTGGCCGCCCTGCGTACCGGGGTGGAGCGGTTCAGCGCCAACGCCATTGGCCATTTCGACCTGACCGACCGGGTCCGTCTGACCGGCGAGCTGCTCTATGGCCGCACCGAAGGCACCGACCCCTATGCGGCCCAGGCGAGCAACACCGTGCTCAACAACGCCGCCTCCGGCTCCGGCGTCATCGCGTTCACCCGCAACAACGCCTTCCTGACCCCGGCCACAGTGGCCCAGCTCACCGCCCTGCGCCCGGCCTTCGGGGGCGGCGCGCCGCTCTTCCTGTCCAAGTGGTTCGATGATCTGCTGCCGACCCGGGAAGGCAATCAGGTCACCGAGAGCTACCGGGTCCTGGCCGGGCTGGAAGGCGATTTCGATTTCGCCGAGCGGAACTTCTACTGGAGCGCCACGGTCAGCCGCGGCGTGACTGATGGCCGGCAGGAAGCCTGGGGCGTCGACACCGCCCGCTTTAACAATGCGGTCAACGCTGTGCGCAACGGGGCAGGGACCATCGTCTGCGCCATCAACGCCGACGCCAGCACGGCCAATGACGACGCCGCCTGCGCGCCGATCAATCCGTTCGGAAACGGCAATGTCTCGCCCGAGGCGCGGGCCTACGCCACGGTCCAGACCGGTCAGGAATTCTACAACGTCCAGGACAACTTCCTGGCCACCCTGGGCGGCGACCTCTTCGACCTGCCCGCTGGCCCCGCCAAGTTCTCCCTGGCCTATGAGTACCGTCGCGAAAGCGCCAAGTTCGTGCCGCTGGAGGCCTCCCAGCGGGGCCTGACCGGCTCGCGGGTGCCGACCGTGGCGACCCGGGGCGAATACGACACCAACGAATACTCGGCCGAGCTTCTGATCCCGATCATCGGCGGGGACGTGACGCTGCCCTTCGCCCAGGCGGTGGACTTCGAAGGCGCCTTCCGGCGGGTGAAGAACTCCCTGGCCGGCAGTGAGGATGTCTGGGGCGCAGGTCTGCGCTGGGAGGTCTTCGAGGGCCTGACCCTGCGTGGATCGCGCAGCCGCAACTTCCGCGCGCCCACCCTGGAACAGCTGCTGGCCCCGTCGCGCACCGCCCTGGCCAGCGTCGGCCAGGACCCCTGCGACGCCGACCGCATTAGCGGCGGTCCGGCGCCGGCCACCCGCCTGGCCAACTGCCAGGCCCTGTTCGCCGCCAATCCGAGCTATGGCCCCTTGTCGACCTTCCAGAACCCGGCGGAGAACTTCGCCGCGGCCCTGGTGACCACCGGCGGCAATGCGGACCTGCGCAACGAGATCTCCGACACCATCACCTATGGCCTGATCTTCCAGCCGACCTTTGCGCCAGGCCTGACTCTGGTGGTGGACCGGATCGAGGTGGATCTGACCGACGGTCTGTCGCCGTTCACGCCGCAGAACTTCATGGAGACCTGCTACGACTCCAGCCCGCAGCCGGCTGACATCTGCAGCCGCTTCACCCGCGACGCCACCGGCGCCACGGCGACGGCCCAGACGACGACCTTCAACGCCGGTGAGGTCACCTATCGCGGCGAGACCTACTTCGCCGGCTACACCTTCTCGCCAGGCCGATTCTTCGGCGACGCCGACTGGGGGACCCTCGACCTGTCCATCGAGGCCACCCACACCGCTAAGCTGGAGACCTCAGTCACCGGTTTCGACCTCACCCGCTCGGATGGCACGGTGGCCATCCCCGACTGGACCACGCGGTTTGACGCCCGCCATGTCCGCGGGCCGGTCCGGCTGACCTACTCGATGATCTACCTGCCCGAGGTGAAGGCCACGCCGACAGCGACCATCGAAAACAACCCCAACCCGATCATCGAGCGCAACATCCGTCACAGCGTCTCGGGGCAGTACGACTTCGGCAACTACACGGTGCGCGCCGGCGTCATAAACCTGACCGACGAAGAGCCGTCCTATCCGACCCGCAACCATGGCGACATCCTTGGCCGCCAGTACTATGTCGGCCTGAATGCCCGCTTCTAGGGCCAGACGGAAAACGCCAGGCCCGCTTGGTTCTGGCGTCCCTGCGGGGGCGGCGCGGTGACCCCACCATCGCCCGCCCCCGTCTCCATCTTCAGGGAGGCTCGCCGCATGGCCGCGCAGGCCGCCGATCCCATCGTCATCGACGCCGCCGGCGTGCGCGATCGCCTGACCTACGCCGCCGCCATCCCGGTGGTCCGCGAGGCGATGATCGCACTCTCCGACGGCCGCGTGCGCCAGCACCTGCGCAGCTTCATTGGCCTGGGCGAGGGACGCACCTTCGCCATCATGCCCGCGGCCCTGTCGGCGGACGGCGTCTTCGGCGCCAAGCTGGTCAGCGTCTTCCACGACGGGAAGGGCCGCAAAGCCCATGAGGGGCTGGTGGTGATCTTCGACGGGGCCACCGGTGCGCCCGTCTGTCTGGCCGACGCTGCCGAGGTCACCGCGATCCGAACCGCCGCAGCCAGCGCCGTGGCCACCGAGGCCCTGGCGGCGCCCGGCGCCCGCAGCCTGGCGATCCTGGGTCTCGGCAAGCAGGCCCTGGCCCACCTCGAGGCCCTGCGCCTGGTCCGGCCCCTGGAGGACATCCGGGTCTGGGGTCGGGACTTCGGTCGCGCCCAGGTCTTCGCCGAACACCACGGTCTGCGCGCCTGTGAGACCGTCGCTGAGGCGGTCGATGGAGCGGAGATCATCTGCACCGTCACCGGCGCGGTTGATCCGATCCTGGAAGGCCGCCTGGTCTCGCCCGGCGCCCACGTCAACGCCGTCGGCTCCAGCGGCCCGGGTCAGGCGGAGATCGACACAGACCTGGTGTCCCGGTCCCGCTTCATCGTCGATCATCGCGAGCATGTGCTGGCCCACGGGGGCGAGTTCCTGCGCTCGGGCCTGCCGACCGACCATATCGCCGCCGAAATCGGCGAGGTGCTGGCCGGTGCGAAACCGGGCCGCACCGCCGTCGATCAGATCACCGTCTACAAGTCCCTGGGGCATGCGGCCCAGGATCTGGCGGTCACAGACTGGCTCCATCGCCAGAAGGACAAGCGATCATGAGCGAGCCTGCGCCGTCTGCGGCCGACACCACAGGCCTGTTGCACCGGGGCGTCGACCTCTGGGCGGTGATTTCGCTTGGCCTTGGGACGGCGGTCGGGGTGGCGATCTTCTCGGTGATCGCGCCGGCCACGGCGCTCGCCGGACCCGGCATGCTGCTGGCGGTGCTGATCGCCGCCGTGCCGATGTTCGTGATTGCGGTGACCTACGCCTTCATGGGCTCGGCCCTGCCGACCTCGGGCGCCTCCTTCGAGTGGTCCCGGCGGTTTGTCAGCCCGTTCCTCGGCTTCATGATCGCCTGGCTGCGGATCGTCTCCAACCTGGGCGCCATCCTGGTCCTGGCTCTGGTGCTGGTCCGCTATCTGAACATGGTGGTCCCACTGCCCACCAAGCCGGCCATGTTCGGAATCTTCCTGCTCTTCTGGGGGGTGAACATGGTGGGCGTCGGGCTGGCCGGGCGCCTGCAGGTGCTGATGATCGCCGCCATGATCGGCCTCTTTCTCCTCTTCGCCGCCTGGGGCGCGCCGACGATCACGCCGCAAGCCTATGCACCGCTCCTGCCCCAGGGCTGGGCCGGCGTGTTCGCCGCCATCCCCCTGCTGATCGGCCTGTTCTTCGGCATCGAATCCTCCACCGAGATCGGCGATGAGGTGAAAAACCCCCGCCGGACCATCCCTCTGGGCCTGGCCCTGTCGATCCTGGCGGCGGTGGCCCTCTATCTGATGGTCGGCGGGGTCACCATGGGCGTCCTCGGCGCCGATGCGCTGGGGGCGAGCGAAACGCCGCTGCTGGACGCCGCGGAGGTCTTCATGGGGCCGCTCGCCAAGCCGCTGATCGTCACGGCCGCCGTGGTGGCCATCGGCACCTCGATCAACTCCCTCTATCTGGGCTTTTCCCGGAACCTCTTCGCCATGGCCCGGGCCGGCATGCTGCCGGCCGCCATGATGAAGGTGCATCCGCGCACCGGCGCGCCCTATGTGGCGCTCAGCGCCATCCTGGCCGGCGCGACCCTGGGTCTGGCCGCGCCAATGAACCTGACCGCGCTCTTCCTGGCGGTGAACATCCCGACGCTGATCAAGTACGCCGGGGTCAACTTCGCAGCCGCCGTGGTGGTGCGCCGGCATCCGGAGATCTACGCGGCGGCCACCTTCCGCCTGTCGAAGCCCGCCACCCTGTTCTGGGCCTATGCCGGGACCGTCATGGCCGTGATCGTCGCCCTGCTGGGCCTGGGCGCCGACTGGACGCCCTATGTGGCCCTGGGGGTCTGGGCCCTGCTCGGGACCGGCTACTACCTGGCCTTCGTCCGCAAGCGCGAGGCGGTCTGATGCGGGTCATCGGCCAGGACGAGGTCCGCGCGCGCCTGACCTATGAGGTCTGCATCCCCATCGTGCGGCAGGCCATGATCGCGCTCTCCAGGGGCGAGACCCGCCAGCTGCTGCGCAGCATCATTCCCCTGGACCAGGGCCGCATGTTCGGGGTCATGCCCGGCGCCCTGGGGGAGCGGGCCTGCTTCGGCGCCAAGCTGGTCAGCGTGTTTCCGGAGAACTTCGCCCTGGGCCGCCAGTCCCACCAGGGCGTCGTAGTGCTGTTTGACGGGGAGAGCGGGGCGCCCATCTGCGTGGCCCATGCCGGCGAGATCACCGCCATCCGCACCGCCGCGGCCAGTGCGGCGGCCACCGACGCCCTGGCCAGGCCCGAGGCTCACCGGTTGGCCCTGCTGGGCTACGGCGAGCAGGCCAGGACTCATCTGCGGGCCATATCCCAGGTCCGCGCCCTGAGCGAGGTCCGGGTCTGGGGGCGGGATTTCGGCCGGGCGCAGGCCTTCGCCGCAGAGATGTCCGCCGAGACCGGCCTGGCTGTGCGCGCGCTCGCCGGGGGGCGGGCGGCGGTGGAGGGCGCCGACATCATCTGCACCCTCACCAGCTCCAGGACGCCCGTCCTGCACGGCGACTGGGTCAGCGCGGGCGCCCATATCAATCTGGTGGGATCGAGCTATGCCGGACCGGTCGAGGTCGATCACGACCTGATCCTGCGCGCCCGCCTGATCGCCGACAGCCGTGAAGGCGTCCTGGCCCAGGGGGCCGAGGTCCTGGCCGCCAAGGCTGCGGGCCTGATCGATGACGGTCACGTCGTCGGCGAAATCGGCCAGGTGTTCGACGGCGCCCTGGAGGGCCGCCAGTCCTCCGACCAGATCACCGCCTACAAGTCCCTGGGACACATTGTGCAGGACCTGGCCAGCGCCCAGGCCCTGATGGAGCGCCAGAGTTTCCGATGAACGTCAGGTCCCTGATCGTCGCCGCGGCCGTGTCTCTCTGCGGCCTTCCCGCCGCCGCAGCCGAGCCCGCGGCGCTCAGCGTCCGCATCGCGCCGGGGCCGATGGATGAGGCCCGGGGGCTCGGTCATGTGGACGTCACCCTGACCCTGTCGGACCTCGACGCGGCGGCGGGCGAGGTCCTGGTCAGCCTGCCCATCGTTATCGCCAATACCGAGACGGTGGCCGAGCATCTGATCGGGCTCACCGCCACGGATGAACAGGGGAGTGTTCCCCTGCAGGTGCGCGATGATCCTGAGGCCCTGGTCTACGCCCGCCACTGGTTGGCCGGCCGGGCGGTCAGCGGCGATCTGGTGGTCAGCTACCGCGCGCCCATCGACAACACCCCGCCGCGGCGGGGATCGGGTCCGCCCTATCAGCTGCGCACCGAAGGCGGCGGCTTCTCGGCGGTGGGCAACACCTTCCTGCTGACGCCCCCGGACGGCCGCGACTATCAGATCACCATCGACTGGGATCTCAGCGCCATGGGCCCGGGCGCCACGGCCACCTCCAGCTGGGGCGAGGGCGACGCGGTCCTGCCGGGCGCCGGCTCAGCCGACCGCCTGTGGTCCGGCGTCTTCATGGCAGGCCCCATGAAGCGTTATCCAGCCGAGCCGCAGAACAACGGCTTCTCCGCCGCCTGGCTGGGGGAGCCGCCCTTTGATCCGGCGCCGCTGATGGCCTGGACCGAGCGTCTTCACACCTGGATGAGCGACTTTTTCCAGGAGACCGAGGAGCCGCCTTACCGGGTCTTCCTGCGGTTCAATCCGATCAACGCCGGCGGCGGGGCGGCCCTGACCAACTCGTTCCTGACCACCTATGGCCAGGCCACCACGGCCGAGAGCATCAAGGGCACGCTGGCCCACGAGATGATCCACACCTGGACATCCCTGGGCCCCGGCCAATGGTACTCCGAGGGCAATGCGGTCTTCTACCAAGCGCGGCTGCCCTGGCGGGCGGGGCTGATCTCCACTGAGGACTATCTGCAGGACATCAACGACACCGCCCGGCGCTACTACACCAACGCGCTGAACGACACGCCCAACGACCAGATCGCCGCCCGTTTCTGGGAGGACACCCGGGTGCGGACCCTGCCCTATGACCGGGGCGGCCTGTATTTCGCGGTGCTGAACGATCGCATCCGCAAGGCCTCGGCGGGACAGCGGTCGGTGGATGACCTGATCCTGGCCATGATCGCCCGGCGCCGGGCGGGCCTGCCGGTGACCGAGGCCGACTGGCAGGACCTGGTGGTCGCTGAACTGGGAGAGGCGGGCGGCCAGCTCACCGCCGACATGCTGGCGGGCGGTCTGATGCTGCCGGAATCGGACGCATTTAGCCCCTGTTTTGCGCGCATTACCCGCCCTTTTCGCCGCTTTGAGCTGGGGTTTGAACCCCGCTCCCTGGTCGGTCACGTCAAGACCATCGCCGGGCTGATCCCCGGCTCGGAGGCCGAGAAGGCCGGCCTGCGCATCGGCGACGTGGTGACCTATGCGGTGGCCATGGATTCGGTGCAGGGCGATCCCGAGCGCACCCTGACCCTGCAGGTGACCCGGGACGGGGCGACCTTCCCCATCACCTATCTGCCCCGCGGCGAATGGGTGGAGGCCTACCAGTGGACCCGCAAGCCCGACGTGCCAGAGGCCGCCTGCCGGCCGTAAGGGCCATGTGGGCGCCGCAGGCTTCGACCTTGGCGCGGGCGACCTCTATGCTTACCTCCGCAAGCTGGCCGCCACGGGCGCTGGCCAAGGCATCATTGAGAGGTCGACTATGAAATCCCACCTACTGGCCGCCGTCGCGGCGATTGTCCTGGCCTCGCCCGTCATGGCCCAGGCGCCGGCCATGCCCGGCCAGCCCGAAGCCGCCCGCGTCGTCGCCGGCAGCTACAAGGCCGACACCAACCACACCCAGGTGGTCTGGTCGGTGGATCATATGGGCTTTTCCACCCTCTACGGGATGGTCGGTGAGATGACCGGGACCCTGACCCTGGATCCGGCCAATCTGTCGGAGGCCAGCCTGTCGATCGACATTCCCCTGTCGGGCCTGACCGTCACCTCCGAGGGGTTCGGCAAGCACCTGGCCTCGGGCGACTTCTTCGAGGTGGAGAAGTTCCCCACCGCCAAGTTCGTCTCGACCTCGGTGGTCGCCAATGGCGATGAGGCGAAGATCACCGGCGACCTGACCCTGCATGGGGTCACCAAGCCGGTGGTGCTGGACGCCAAGCTGATGGGCGCCGGCGTCAATCCGATGAACAAGGCCCAGACCGTGGGCTTTACCGCCACCTCGACCCTGAAGCGCAGCGACTTCGGCCTGGGCTACGCCGCCCCGGTGGTCTCTGACGAGGTTGAGCTGAAGATCACCGCGGCCTTCGAACTGGCCGCCTCGTAAGGAAGCTGCCCGGCCGTCACCTTCCGGGCGGCCGGGTCTCTGCCTCTTACCGCGCCGGGGTGACCGGCGGCGGGGCTGCGAATGGCTTGACGTTCAGGTGGTCGTAGATCTCGGCCGGGTAGTAG
>TARA_R100000049_G_C1956564_1_pt1 | contig 13064 bp, 13 predicted proteins | sample TARA_R100000049 | Tara Oceans TARA_R100000049 (sample SAMEA2619992) | marine metagenome | biome: marine biome (ENVO:00000447); feature: mesopelagic zone (ENVO:00000213) & marine oxygen minimum zone (ENVO:01000065); material: "saline water (ENVO:00002010), including plankton... | reverse complement strand
GCGGTCAACCGGCAGATGTGGCTCGATGCGCAGGCCTATGACGGCGAAAAGCGCGATCTCGGCAAGGAAACGCTGAAGGGCGTTCTCGACGGCGAGATCCTGGTCCACAATCACTGCTACCGTGCCGACGAGATGGCGCTGGTCATGGATATGGCCAAGGAAATGGGCTATAAGGTCACCGCCTTCCACCACGCAGTCGAAGCCTACAAGATCGGCGATCTCCTGCGCGAGAACGACGTGTGCAGCGCCGTCTGGGCCGACTGGTATGGCTTCAAGATGGAAGCCTATGACGGCATCTTGGAAAATGCCGCCTTCCTCCAGCGCGAAGGCGCCTGCGTTGTCATCCACTCGGACGATGCGAACGGCATTCAGCGTCTCAATCAGGAAGCCGCCAAGGCGCAGGCCGCCGGGCGTCGCATCGGCATCGATATTCCCGATGCCGAAGTGGTGGGCTGGTTCACCTATAATGCAGCCAAGGCCATGGGCATCAACGACATGACCGGCAGTCTCGAGCCCGGGAAGATGGCCGACGTCGTGCTGTGGAATGGCAATCCGCTGTCGGTTTATACAAGGCCCGAGAAGGTCTGGATCGACGGGGCGCTGATGTATGATGCCATGGATCGCAAACGCCGACCGGTGAGCGATTTCGAACTCGGCCAGCCGGGCGAAGGAGACGTGAAATGAGCAAGGCCAGCAAACGCCTCTCCCCCCTCGGTGCCGTCGGCATCGCTCTTGGCCTAGTCGGCGCATTCGCCGGGCATTCGGCCAGCGCGCAGGATGTCGCCATCACCGGGGTCACAGTTGCGACCGGCGATGGAAGCGAGCCCGTCGAAAATGGCGCCGTGCTCGTTCGCGGCGGCCGCGTGGTCTATGCCGGGCCCGCGTCCGGAATGCCTGCCTCGGGCGGCGCGACCGCGATCGATGGACAGGGTGCCTGGGTTACCCCGGGTATCGTTGCGGCGATCACCACGCTCGGCCTGCTCGACGTTGGCGGTGTCGGAGAATCGAACGACAGTTCTGCCCGCAACTCGCCCTTCAGCGCCGCGCTCGATGTGGCACCGGCGGTCAATCCCAACTCGCAGCACATCCTCGTCCACCGCGCCGCCGGTGTGACCCGCGCCGCGACCACGACATCGCCGTCGGCCTCCATCTTCGCTGGCCAGGGCGCGATCATCGATCTCGGCGCCGATCCCAACGCCGTAATGCGCCCGCGCGCCTTCCAGATGGTTGCGTTGGGTGAGCAGGGCGGCCGGATCGCAGGTGGCAGCCGTGTCGCTGCGCACGTACTGTTCCGCAATGCGCTGCGCGAAGCGATGAAGTTGGGAGAGGACGCACGCATCCCGGGCCGGTCGTCGGCGCGTCCCGAAACCGATTTCGGCGACGATGTGCCGGTCGATCCGCGTCTGTCGGGCGAATATGCCGAGCGTGCCGGAGACGTGTTGTTGACCCGGTTCGACGCGTCGGCGCTGGTGCCGGTGGTGCGCGGAGAACAACTGCTGCTGGTTGCGGTCGAGCGCGCTTCGGACATCCGCAGCGTGCTCGCGCTCAAGAAGGAGTTCCCGCGGCTCGACATGGCGCTCGTGGGTGCGAGCGAAGGATGGCTTGTCGCGCAGGACATCGCCGCGGCGGGCGTTCCCGTCATCGCCGACGGGCTGGACGATCTGCCCGAAAATTTCGAGGAACTGGCTTCGACCCAGAGCAATATCGGGCGCATGGTGCAAGCCGGCGTGACGGTGGCGATCAACGCCAGCGCCATGGAAAACCCGCGCAACCTCAACCAGTATGCGGGCAATCTCGTTGCGCTTGGCCGCGTACCGGGTGCGGCGGGCCTTTCCTGGGGACAGGCGCTGGCTGCGATCACCTCGGTGCCTGCGCGTATCCTCGGCATCGATGGACGTGCCGGTACGCTGGCGCAGGGTGCGGCCGGCGATCTGGTGGTCTGGGATGGCGATCCGCTCGAGGTCGGATCGACACCGGTGAAGGTATTCATCGATGGCGTAGAGCAACCGCTCGAAAACCATCAGAGCCGTTTGCGCGATCGTTATCGCGACCTCGATACGAACGACCTGCCCAAGGGATACGACTGGTAACGCCATGAAGGAAATGCGCACCACCCTGCTCGCATTGGGCGCCGCTGCGGCGGCCGTGAGCTTTCACGCGCTGTATGCGCAGGATGCGCCTCCGGTCGACCGGTCGCAGGACATCGGCTGGATGAACGCGCAGCAAGCCTATCTCACCAAGCTGGATGCGGCTGGTGGATGGCGCGTGATGCCGGGCGGCCTGCGCTGGCGCTATGTCGACTATGCGGGAAGCGACGAAAAGCCGAGTGTCGAGGACACGGTGACCGTGCACTATGCGGGCACTTTTATCGACGGCACGACCTTCGACAGTTCGTTCGACCGGGGGGAACCGGCAACCTTCCCCCTCAATCGGCTGGTCAAGGCGTGGCAGATGGCGATCCCCGAGATGGGTGTGGGCGACACGATCGAGATCGCAGCACCGGCAGACCTTGCCTATGGTGCATCCGGCAAGGGCCCGATACCCGGCGGTGCGACCCTGCTGTTCAAGGTGCAATTGCTCGGCATCGAAAAGGCCGACTGACCCGAAAAGCACGCGGCACTTGCAAAGCCGGGAGGACATGGTAGTTATGTTGACGCCGTAAACATAAGGTGCGTCACGATGGATCCTGCACTCGTTTCCCTGCTGGCCGCGTCGGTGGCTTTCGTTGGCAGTCACTTCGCCCTCTCCCATCCGCTTCGCGCGCCGCTGGTAGGCGCGCTGGGAGAGAATGGCTTTCGCATTCTGTATTCGCTGGTCGCGCTTGCCACATTCATCTGGGCAGCCACGGCGTTTCGCAGCGTCGGCGCGGGTGGAACGCCGCTGTGGGATGGAATGAGCGATGCGATCTGGATCGTCGTCACGATAATCATGCTGGTCGCGTCGGTTCTGCTGGCGGGCAGCTTCGTGCGCAATCCGGCCCTTCCCGATGCGCGGGCAAGCCGGAATGCCGCATTGCCCGTACACGGCGTTTTCCACGTTACGCGGCATCCGATGATGTGGAGCTTCGCCCTCTGGGCCGCTGCCCATGTTCTGGTCAGCCCGACGCAGCGACAGTGGATCATGGCCGGGCCGATCGGCTTTCTGGCTCTCGCGGGCGCCCACATGCAGGACCGCAAGAAGCGGGCGCTGATGGGCGATGCCTGGGACGACTGGCAAAGCCGGACCAGCTACTGGCCGCGCTTCGGAACGCTGGTGCACGCGGGCGCGATCGCCTGGATCGGGGGTCTGCTCATCTGGCTCGGGGCCACCTATGGCCATATTCACGCCAATGGCATGCCCGCCGGAATATGGCGGTGGGTGGGCTGACTAACGCCCTTCGAACCGGGGTGTGCGTTTTTCCAGCAGGGCGTCGATGCCTTCCATGTGATCGTCGGTCAGGTGCATGAGCGCCTGCGTATTGGCCGCCATCTCGAGAGCCGTATCGTAACTGATGGATCGGCCCTGCCGCATCAGGTTCTTGGCCTGCCGCAGTGCGTGGGGCGGCATGGCAGCCACCCTGGCAGCCAGCGCGCGGGCCTCGTCCATCAATGTTTCCCCCTCGACGACGCGGCTGACGAGACCCCAGTCGAGCGCTGTAGGCGCATCGATCACGTCACCGGTGTAGAACAGCTCCGCCGCGCGCGCCTCGCCGATGATGCGCGGCAGGATCCACGTCCCGCCATCGCCGGGAATGATGCCGAGCTTGAGAAAGGTAACGCCGAACTTCGCCCTGTCGGAAGCGATACGCATGTCCGCAAGGCAGGCGAGATCGCACCCGAGCCCGATCGCCGGGCCATTGACCGCCGCGATCAGCGGCACGCGCAGGCCGTAGAGTGCGCGCAGCACCTTGTGGATGTTGTTGCGATAGCCGTCGGCGATTTCCGGCGCGGTCCCGCCGAAGGTCCCGGTCCGCTCCTTCATCGCCTTGATGTCGCCGCCCGCACTGAAGGCCCGCCCCGCCCCGGTCAGGATCACGCAGCGAACATCCATGTCCGCATTGATCGCATTGCAGGCCGCCGCGAAGGCATCCCCATCCCCCTTCGCGCCGAGAGGATTCATCGTCTCGGGACGGTTGAGGGTAAGCGTGGTGACATGATCGGCGGTGTGGGTGGTGAGCAGGGTCATGGGCGGAAGGTCCTTTCATAGGCTTCCATGCCAGCGTGGGCACGCTTCGTCACCCATGAGCGGAGGACAGAGCGGTCCAAGCCGATCAGTCCTCGCGGGTGTACACGCCCCAGAGGATCGAGCGCCATGAGCGTTTATTGACCAGCCTTTGATACATGAGGCCGCAGGCGAGCAGCGCGATCAATCCGCCGAAGGCCGTAATGAACGCGCCCGACACTGTTGCTATGGCGACGACCGTCATCAGCGGAATCATGACCGTGAACCATCTGTGCCACGCCTTCCGGATTGCGTGCTGCCGATTTCCCTCGTCGGACATATCGCCCCCCTTTCCCAGGAAGAGGTACCAGAGGCAACGCCGGCACCGCAACCCAGGAGCAGACAGTGGCCAGTGCGACTTAAGCGCGGGCTTCTTCCACGCCGGCACTGTTGTGACGTAGCGCGTTGAGCACCGTATCGACGATGTGCGGCGCGTTGAGGCCTGCCTCGTCATACTGCTTGTCGGGATCGTCCTGATCCTGGAAGATGTCAGGCAGACGCATGGTGCGCACCTTGAGCCCCGCGTCGGTCAGACCTTCGTCGCTGGCAAAGGTCAGCACATGCGCGCCGAGGCCGCCGATGGCGCCTTCCTCTACCGTCACCACAACCTCGTGGCTGCGCATCAGCTTCTCGATCAGCGCGGTATCCAGTGGCTTGGCAAAGCGCATATCGGCCACCGTGGTCGAAAGGCCCTTGGCCTCGAGTTGATCGGCGGCCTTCTTGGCTTCTTCCAGCCGGGCACCGAGCGAGAGGATGGCGACCTTGGTGCCTTCACGCACCACACGGCCCTTGCCTATTTCGAGCTTTTCAAGCTGGTCTGGAATTGCCACGCCTGTACCGCTACCGCGTGGGTAACGGAAGGCAATCGGGCCATCGTCATACTCGGCCGCCGTGTAGGTCATGTGCGCCAGCTCCGCCTCGTCGGCAGCAGCCATGACCACGAAATTGGGCAGGGTGGCGAGATAGGTAATGTCGAAGCTTCCCGCGTGGGTGCAGCCATCGGCGCCGACCAGCCCGGCGCGGTCGATGGCGAAGCGTACGGGCAGGTTCTGGATGGCGACGTCATGCACGACCTGATCGTAGGCGCGCTGCAGGAAGGTGGAATAGATCGCTGCGAAAGGCCGCATGCCTTCTGCAGCAAGGCCTGCCGCGAAGGTAACGCCATGCTGTTCGGCGATGCCGACATCGAAGGCCTTGTCCGGATGCGCCTTGGCGAATTTATCGACGCCCGTTCCGCTGGGCATGGCAGCGGTGATGGCACAAATGCGCGGATCGTCGTTCGCCAGCTTCGCCAGCGTTTCGCCGAAGACGTTCTGATAGGCGGGCGGACCGCCCGTCGATTTCTTCTGTTCGCCGGTGACGACATCGAATTTGGCGACGCCGTGGTACTTGTCGGCGCTGTTTTCGGCAGGGGCATAGCCCTTGCCCTTCGTGGTCACGACATGGATCAGGACCGGGCCCTGTTCGCTGTCCCGCACGTTTTCCAGCACCGGGATGAGATGATCGAGATTGTGCCCGTCGATCGGGCCGACGTAGTAGAACCCAAGCTCTTCGAACATCGTCCCGCCGGTCACCATGCCGCGGGCGTATTCTTCGGCCTTCTCGAGACCGCCCCACACCCTTCGGCCCATCTTGCGCGCGATGCGCGATGCCATGGAGCGCAGACCGAGATATTCGCTGCTGGATACCATGCGCGCGAGGTATGCGGACAGGCCGCCTACCGGCGGAGCGATCGACATGTCGTTGTCGTTGAGGATCACGACCAGCCGGTTGCCTGCCTGTTCGGCATTGTTCATCGCTTCATAGGCCATGCCGGCGCTCATCGCGCCGTCACCGATCACGGCGATGCCGCGCCCCGGGCGGTTCTGCATCTTGTTGGCCATGGCAAAGCCCAGCGCAGCCGAAATCGAGGTCGAGCTGTGCGCAGCACCGAACGGATCGTATTCGCTTTCCGCGCGCTTGGTGAAGCCGCTGAGCCCGCCGCCCTGGCGCAGGGTGCGGATACGGTCGCGGCGCCCGGTCAGGATCTTGTGCGGATAGCACTGATGCCCGACATCCCACACCAGCTTGTCTTCCGGCGTATTGAAAACGTAGTGGATCGCCGTGGTCAGTTCGACCACGCCGAGACCCGATCCCAGATGGCCACCGGTCTGGCCGACCGCGTCGATCATTTCGGCACGCAATTCGTCGGAGAGTTGCCGCAACTGGTCCTTGCCGAGCTTGCGGAGATCGTCTGGGGTATTGACCGTATCGAGCAACGGCGTCTTCGGGCGACTTGTCATAACATGTCGCTCTACACCCACATCACGCGGCTGTCGACAAACGGCTGGTCGCTAGTGACGGCCAGCGCGCCGCCGCATGTCAGCCGGCGCAATCGTCGCACAGACCGCGCAGCTCGACCACGGGGCGCACATCGGTAAACCCTGCATCCTTGCCCGCATCGCGCAGGGCGCCGGTCACCCGGTCGTCGTCGATATGCGTGGCTTTTCCGCAATCGTCGCAGATCAGGAAGATGCAGTCGTGCCTGCAGCCGGGATGGGTGTTCACGAGATAGGCGTTGGCGCTTTCGATCCGGTTGGCCAGATTGGTCCGTACGAACAGGTCAAGGATGCGGTAGACGCTGTTGGGCGCCACCCGCTTTCCGCGCGAGCGCGATAGATTATCGGCAATGTCGTAAGCGCTGGCCGGCTTGTCGTGCTGCGCCAGTTCTTCGAAGACGGACTGGCGCATGCCGGTCCATTGTTCCCCGCTGCCTGTCAGCGTCGTGCGGGCGGCGTCGATCAGAGCGTCGCCTTCGTGTTCCTTGTGGGAATGTACATGTCCAGCCATGCGCCAAAAGGTAGGGCGCGGCGCGCCCCGGCGCAAGCTAGTCGCGCTGGAAGCTCGCGGAATAGACCCCGGGGTACATGGCTTTCAGTGCCTTCACCTTGGGTGCATCCCAGCGCACGATATACCCGTTGCGCGGATTTCGAACCATGAAGTCCTGATGATAGGTTTCTGCCGGGTAGAAAGCCTGCGCGCGCTCGATCTTGGTGACGATCGGTTTCGACCACAGGCCCGCGCCTTTCAGCTGAGCGATATAGGCCTTGGCGACGGCATTCTGTTCGGCCGACATCGGCACGATGGCGCTGCGATACTGGGCACCGGTATCCGGACCCTGGCGATTGAGCTGCGTCGGGTCGGCAACGACCGAGAAGAAGATCCGCAGCAACTGATCGTAACGGATCACCTTGGGGTCGTAGGTGATCTTCACCGCTTCGGCGTGATCGGTAATGCCGCTGGACACCAGATCGTAACTGGCCTGGCGTTCCGTACCGCCATGATAGCCCGAAACGGCGCTTTTCACGCCCTTCACATGGCTGAACACTGCCTCCACCCCCCAGAAGCAGCCTCCTGCGAAGATCGCGGTCTTCAACCCGCTTTCCTTGGCAATACGCTCCGCCTGCGGCGCATTGACCGTCGCTTCGGCGGCAATGGCCGGCTGCTGGCAGGCGGAAGCCGCCAGCGCCAGCGCAAGACCGGCGAATGTCGCCCGCATACGCATCACAGTATCGCTGCGATCAGTTGCGGCACGGCAGAGAGGATCTCTCCGCTGTTCACAAGCAGGATGGCAACGGCGCCGGCACCGAAGCCGATGCCGAAATTGCGATAGAGGTCGGGGGTAAAGAGGCTCATGGGGGTTCTTTCGTCAACGTGTCCCACATGGTTACACACGCTGCCATTGCAACGCGCTTAATGCGTCCGTCGTCGTATATTCAGCTTCGTTTATCGAACGGGCCGGCTCAGTGCCGGAAGTGGCGCATCCCGGTAAAGACCATGGCGAGGCCATGTTCGTCGGCTGCGGCAACCACCTCGTCGTCACGGATGGAACCACCCGGCTGGATGATCGCGGTGGCCCCCGCCTCGGCGGCGGCCAGCAGACCGTCCGCGAAAGGGAAGAACGCATCCGACGCCACCGCGCTACCGACCGTGCGTGACGTGTCCCAGCCGTATTTCTCTGCCGCTTCCGCAGCCTTCATGGCTGCGATTCGGCTGGAATCGCGGCGGTTCATCTGGCCTGCGCCGATACCAGCGGTGGCGCCGTCCTTGGCATAAACGATCGCGTTGGATTTAACGTGACGGGCCACGGTCCAGGCGAACAGGCAGTCCTTCAGTTCCTGCTGCGTCGGCTGCCGCTCTGTCACGACTTTAAGATCGGTCTCGCTGATCGCGCCATTGTCCCGCGTCTGCACCAGGAGGCCGCCGGTGATCGGCTTGACCAGCAGACCGCCGCGCCGCGGATCGGGCAGATCGCCCGTGACGAGAAGGCGCAGATTCTTTTTCCTGGCAAAGACAGCCCGCGCTTCTTCGCTTACCGATGGCGCGATCACGACTTCGGTGAAGATTTCGCAGATCGCTTCGGCGGTCGGCCCATCCAGTTCGGTATTGACCGCAACGATCCCGCCAAAGGCCGAAACGCTGTCGCAGGCGAGCGCTTCGTTCCATGCCTCGAGGAGGCTGGACGCCTGCGCCACACCGCAGGGGTTGGCGTGCTTGACGATGATCACGGCAGGTTCGCCGCCGGCGAATTCGGCGCAAAGCTCCAGCGCGGCATCGGCATCGTTGTAATTGTTGTAGCTGAGTTCCTTGCCCTGCAGCTGCTCTGCCTGCGCGATACCGTGGCCATGCGGACCGGCGGGCGTATAAAGCGCTGCTTTCTGATGCGGGTTTTCGCCATACCGCAGTTCCACCGGCACGCGGCCGTTGACGGCCAGGAAATCGGGGAAGAGCTGCTGCTGATCGGCAAAGGCGAACCACTGGCTGATCATCGAATCATAAGCGGCAGTCGCGGCAAAGGCCTTGGCCGCGCATTTGCGGCGGAAATCCAGCGACGTCGCCCCGGACGCTTCGAGTTCGCCCACAAGCGTATCGTAATCGGCGGGATCGGTGACGATCGTGACGAACTGGTGGTTCTTGGCGGCGCTGCGCACCATGGACGGTCCGCCGATATCGATATTCTCGATGATTTCGTCCCGCTCCGCGCCCTTCGCGACTGTGGCTTCGAAAGGATAGAGATTCACCACGACGAGATCGATCGCACCGATTTCGTGCTCTTCCATGGCTGCGGCGTGCTCGGAATTGTCGCGTACCGCCAGCAATCCGCCATGGACCATCGGGTGCAGCGTCTTCACGCGCCCATCCATCATCTCGGGAAAACCGGTCAGATCGGAAACGTCCCGCACCTCGAGACCCGCATCGCGCAGGGCCCTGGCGGTACCGCCGGTCGAAACCAGTTCCACATTTTTCGCCGCGAGCGCCTTGCCCAGATCCACCAAGCCGGTCTTGTCGGACACCGAAAGCAGTGCCCGCTTGATCGCCACGTCGGTCATGAATTTCTATCCCATGCGTTTGAGCAGCCAGGGGAAGCGACCCCCGCTGCGCGATGTCAGTCCTTCGACGACAAGCTGCTTCGTGGCCCGCGGGCGGCCTTGCCCGTCGACCCAGAGGCTGTCCTCGATCGCGATTTGCGCCTCGCCGCTATCGCCTCCGAGCCGGAATTGCCAGTAGCTTCCGTCGGGCAGGGCAAGCCCTGCGCCGCGCATGTCGTCCGACAGCCCGGCATCGATCCCATGACCCAGATGGAACCGGATCGCAAAGGCGATCTTGCCGCGCTTTCCCTGGCGGCCCGATGGTTCGAGAACGTCTTCACCCGACAGGCCGGAACCGTCCGCGCCCAGCAGCAGCGTACGCCGGTGGATCAGGCCATATCGCGCGGCATAGCCATTGTGCGAAGCCTCGAGGCGCACGGCATCGCGTCCCTTCTGCTTCACTACGTTACGGGCGATATCCACTTCCTCTACGCCCTTGCCGATCTGCCCCTTGATCAGCACGGCGGTGGAATTGGCATCGTCGAGCACCAGCGTCGAATGGGCGGCCGTGCCGCGCAGGCCCTGCTCGATCCGCACCGGCACCTGCCCTCCGGCAAGTTCGGATCCGCCGCAATTGACGATGATGCGCTGTTCGCCGTGCGAAAATTCAAATGCCAGGGTGGAAGCGCAGCCGTGGCGTGCATGCCGCGCCCGCGGCGGCGGCGCGGCATCGAACACCAGCACAGCCCTGCCCGCATCGGCGCGCTGATAGCCCCAGTACCGGCTGTCCTTGATCGGGCGCGTGCGCACGCCGCTGGCCCGGATCAATGCATCGACCTGCTGGCCAGAAGTTGCACCTGCGCCCTGCCAGCTACCCAGTGCGCGATCGCTCATCCGCAGCGTCAGCAAGGGGGGCACCAGCAGGCCAAGCATCGTTTCGAGTGCCGGCGGTGCGTCGCGGTCGACAGCTTCGTAACAGGCCCGCAGGTCAACCAGCAGCGCGATCGCTTCCATTTGCGCCAGTGGGCTGCGCGACAGCACGCCGCCGTCCTCGCTCACCAGTTCCCCCAGCGCGCGCAGCAGGCCCGCTTCGCCGAACAGGCGGCGCGGGCGGCCATCGGGCAGCAGCAACCCGGCGGCAACGATGGCGCACCAGCCTGCGACCTGCCCCAGTCGATCTTCCGCACGGGCCACTTCGCGGTCGAGGAAGCGCGCGGTCGCCTCCATCGATTCGAGCGCGCGCGAACGCAGACGGGCCTCGCCCGACAGGATCAGCGGCGCCCCGACCAGCCATGCCATCAGCCTCAGACCGGCATGCTCGACCGTCCATGCCGGGCCTTTGGCGGGCACCGGATTGGCTTTCAGCCAGCGGGCGAGCAGGTCCTGCCCGATCGCGGCGCAATCTTCCCGCGGAGCGCAGGCGCCAAGGTCGCGCAACCAGGTAAATCCCTGCACCGCGCGCTGGACGGGCGGGGTAAGCTGGGCGTTGCTGGAGAAATCGACCTTGCCGACCGGAACCTTCAGCCCATGAACCAGGAATTGTCCGGCCCTCAGCGCCACACCCGCTGCGCGGTCGCCCTGAAGCGGGCTGACGACCGTCGCCAGCAGGCGCGGCGCCGCAGGCTTGCGCAGCGGTGCGGCCAGAACGGAACCGGGCACGCCCAGGCGATAGGCCCAGCGCACCATGCCATCCACCGGGCCGGTGCGGGGCGGCTGGAAGTCTGCCAGAACAAGGGTCCGCGCGGATTCGAGCGGGACCGTCTCGGGCCGTTCGGGCACCGTCTTTTCCACCAGGGGTTCGTCCATATCGGATAAGGGCAATGCAGGGGCATCGCCATTGTCCAGAGCGCGCCGATCCTCGCGCAGGAGAGTGCGCGCGCTGTCTGTCATGATTGTCCCTTCAATGCCGCGATATTGGCAGCGTAACGGTCCGGCCCGCCCTTGAAGGTGGCCGAACCTGCGACGAGAACATCGGCCCCCGCATCGACGCAGAGCCGCGCCGTTTCGGCATTGACCCCGCCGTCCACCTCGAGGTGGATCGCGCGGCCGGTCCGGTCGATCATCTTCCTGATCGCTTCGACCTTCTTGAGCTGCGAATGGATGAAGCTCTGTCCGCCGAACCCGGGATTGACGCTCATCACCAGTACGAGGTCGACCTCGTCGATCAGGTAGTCGAGCATCTTGGCCGGTGTGCCCGGATTGAGCACGACGCCGGGCCTGGCCCCGGCGGCGCGAATTGCCTGCAGCGTGCGATGGATATGCGGGCCCGCTTCAGGATGGACGGTAATGAAATCGGCCCCCGCTTCGGCGAAGGCATCGATATAGGAATCGATCGGCGAAATCATCAGATGGACGTCGAAGGGCTTGTCCGTATGCGGACGCAGCGCCTTCACGACAGCCGGGCCGATGGTGATGTTGGGCACGAAATGCCCATCCATCACATCGACGTGAATCCAGTCTGCACCCGCCTTGTCGATGGCGCGCACTTCCTCGCCCAGCGCGGCAAAATCGGCGGAAAGGATCGAAGGAGAAATCAACGGGGTGGTCATGCGGGCGCTTTTGCCTTGGTCGCGTGTGAGCCTTGGCTCGCCCTACGCGCGCGAAACGAGCGTTAACAAGCGAGGGTGATGGCCTTTTCCACACCGCTCGCACGCAATGCGCAATCCCGCTTCTGCCGAAACGGGGCAGCATGAACGCTGCTTGCGCCGAAAATTCAGCCGCAATTCAGCGCAATCTGTTAGAACGCGCGATATATCGGGGGATCGAGGATCCCTCATGCCCGGTAGCCAAGGCGCCGGCTCGCACACAGTTGAAGACGGATCTTTTATATGAATCGCAACCTCATCGCCACCACCGGCATCGCTGCGCTCGCCCTGACGGCACTGGCTGCACCGGCACCGGCCGACGCGCAATATCGCCAGACGATCAGCCATGATCCAGCGAAATGCGCCAGCGGCAAGGGGCCCGCGGTGCGCGTCACAATTACCGACATCAAGGAAAACGGTGGCATCATTCGCGTGCAGAGCTATCGCGGGACGAAGGAAGACTGGCTCGAAAAGGGCAAGTGGATCTACCGCATGGAAGCGCCCGCAAAAGCCGGAACGATGACCTTCTGCATGCCGGTTCCCAAGCCCGGCGTTTACGGGATCGCCGTACGCCACGACGTGAACGGCAATGGCAGCACCGACATCTTCAAGGATGGCGGGGCCATGTCGAACAACCCGAGCATCAACATCTTCAATCTCGGCAAGCCGAGCTACAAGAAGACGGCCTTCAACGTCGGCTCGGGCGTCGAATCGATCTCGATCCGGATGCGCTACCGCTAGGCGCGGCGCTTGCGCCACAGCTCGACCAGCGCCCCGGGCGCGGCGAGCAGGGGGTGCCGGGCCCTGAACGGCGTCACCTCCAGCGCAATGCCGGTATGCCGCTGGAGCTTCCAGGCGGCATAATCGGCTGCGCCGTCGAAAGTCGTCGTAGCCTTGGCGAGGCGCAACAGGTTGAGCGGCTTGCCCAGCC
>TARA_R100000049_G_C1956566_1_pt1 | contig 13067 bp, 11 predicted proteins | sample TARA_R100000049 | Tara Oceans TARA_R100000049 (sample SAMEA2619992) | marine metagenome | biome: marine biome (ENVO:00000447); feature: mesopelagic zone (ENVO:00000213) & marine oxygen minimum zone (ENVO:01000065); material: "saline water (ENVO:00002010), including plankton... | reverse complement strand
CCCCCTTCACCAGCGGATGCGAGGGATCGGCGACAGTCACGGTGTAGGGCGCGATCGGCGGGTGGCTGACGAACTGACTGCCCAGCAGATCCATCATCAGCGGGGCCCAGCGCGGAGCGTCCCACACGCCGTCGTCCATCAGGCGCAGGATCGAATTGGTCCCGTGCAGCGCATACCAGCGCCCGCCGGCGTCCAGCCAGTCACGCAAGACCTCCTGCGCCGCGAGCGAGGGGACCACGTCGCAGGTATACGAGATGATCATGTCGGCGTCGCGCAGCGCGTCGAGGTTCTCATAGTCCTCGAACACGCGCGTGCGGACCTCCGGATGCTCGGCCAGAAGCTTGAGCAGTTCGAGCCGGGCGAAGTCGATATCGTGATAGAGCCCGCCCGCCACCAGCACGCAATCGATGCGCTGCGGGTGATCCTCTTCGGTCGCATGGGCGAGCGGATCGAGCCCGTGGTCGGTATCGCTCATGCGCTTGCGTCGTCCTTCCAGCCGCCCAGTTCGCCATCGATGTATTTCATCATCGTATCCTGGAACTGGCGCAGGCGGATCTCCTGATAATTGCCCAGCTGGACCTCGCCCGTCTTGTGCACCTTGAGACCTTCCTGAACGTAAGGCAGGTTGTCCATGTCCTGCTCGAACACCTCGCCCAGCCCGCCCAGCTCGGGCGCTTCGGTCCATTTCTGCTCGAGCGTGAGGTATTTGAGCGGCGCGCCAGCAGGCTTGGGCTCGCCCTTCTTCACGCGGGCGAGCACGCGGACCTCCATCACGCAGGTATCGGGCGTCTTTCCGGGATACCAGCGGTAGACGATGTTGGGCATGTAGCCGCCCCAGGGGGCGAAGTTGGGGAACACGTTGTAGACCAGCGCATCCAGCACTTCGGCGTCGGTCGCATGCGAATGGTCGTAGCCGGTCTGTTCGGTGTAGACCTCGCGCATCCGGTCGCCCAGCGCCTCGCGTGCGGTCTTGTTTTCGGGCACCTCGATCGCCATCGGATCGCCATCGGGATCGTAATTGTCGGAACTGCGCCCGTTATACTTGATGAACTCGTCGACGATCCACTGTTCGCCCTGCCCCTCCGCAACATGGGGGCTCATCACCCCGAACGGAACGAGGTTGACGTTCACGTGATCGCCATAGGTCCAGTAGGCGCCGTTACAGTCGCCGGTGAAGGGCAGCAGCTGCGGATGCGTTACGACCGTGTGCCAGGCTTCCATGAACGCCTCGGCAGTCACCTTCCAGTTGGCAGGCACTTCCTTGGCGACGCGCATCACGGTAACGCATTCGTCGTGCCGCCAACGCTTGAAGTGCTCGGGCAGAGGCGCGAGGTATTCCTCCAGGCTCGGGCCGCCCTTCTCCTCGCGGATGAAGATATAGCCTTGCCAGTGGCCGACCTCCGCATCGGGCAGGTCGAGATTCTTGTCCTTTAGATGCGGGAAATCCCACTGGCACGGCGCCTTGTTGAAGCTGCCGTCCTTGTTCCACGAGAATGCGTGGAAAGGACAGGTGAAGCCCTCGGGTGCACTGCCGTCTTCCGTCCGCAGCTTGCGCCCGCGGTGCAGGCAGACATTATGCATCGCGCGGACCGACCCGTCCTCCTGACGAACAACCAGCCATGACCGACCGGCGATCTCGTGCACGATGTAGTCGCCGGGCTCGGGCAAGTCTTCCTCGCGTGCGGCGAACTGCCACACGTAAGGCCACATCCGCTCGCGCTCCAGCCGGGCGAATTCTTCGCTGGTATAGCGCGCCGCCGGGATCGGTTCGGAGCCGCGATACTCATAGCTCTCCTCGATCAGAAAATCGGGCACTTCGCGCGAATCGCGCTTCATGAAATCGACCCAGGTATCGCCTTCGCTGCGATCCTGGCCGGGTACTACCTGCGGATCTTGTTCGGCCATGTCAGCTTCCTCTCGTGCCGTCTGCGTGCGGCTTCTCGTTTGCACCCGTAATGCCGACCGGGGGCCGTGTCGTCACCTTGCCGAAATCATAGGTTACAGACCATTGGGTGCGCGGCAGGATGCGCCGAATAAGAAAATGGGAGAAGAGGATTTGACTGAACGGCTCGCAGGCAAGGTCGCGCTGGTAACCGGCGGGACGAGCGGCATCGGCGCAGGCACGGTTGCGCGCCTTCGCAGCGATGGTGCGCAGGTGTTCTTCACCGGCCGCAACGAAGAGGCCGGCAGCGAGATCGCCGGGCAGACCGGTGCAAAATTCATCCGCCACGAGGTGTCCGATGCGGACGGCTGGGCCGATGTGATCGCCCATATCCGTGATGCCCATGGCCGGCTGGACATCGCCTTTGCCAATGCAGGCATGGAGCGCGGCGACGGCAGCGTGGAGGATATCTCGCTCGACGGGTGGAACGGCGTCCTCGCGGTCAATCAGACCGGCGTGATGCTGACCGTGCAGCACGCGATCCGCGCGATGCGCGACAATCCCGATGGGCCGACGGGCTCGATCATTATCAATTCCTCGATGAACGCGAACCGCGCGATGGGCAATTTCGTCGCCTATTCGGTGACCAAGGCGGCGGTGGTGGCGCTGGCCAAATCCGCCGCGATCCATTGCGGCAACCAGGGCTACAAGATCCGCGTCAATGCGATCCTGCCCGGTGTGGTAGAAACCGCGATGATCGCCAATCTGATCGCCAGCAACGAGAACCCCGATGCGATGCGCGCGGGGTATGAAGGCATGTCGCCGCTCAAGCGGATGGCCGAGGTCGACGAGGTTGCGGCCTTCGTGTCCTTCCTCGGATCGGACGAGGCGGCATTTATTTCAGGCGCAGACCTGACCATCGACGGTGCCAGCACCGCCGGGATGATGGGGCTGTGAGCGCGGGCAGGCTCGCGGGCCGCGTTGCCTTCGTCACCGGGGGCCTGCGCGGGATCGGCCATGCGGCTGCCGCACGGATGCTTGATGAAGGCGCAACCGTGATCGTCAGCGATCTCGATTCCGAAAGCGACGCGCACGACCTGCTGGGCGATCTGGCCGACAAGGTCGGCTACGTGCAGGCCAACGTGACCGATGAAGGCGACTGGGCGCGCGCGCTCGACCATGTGAAGCAGGCGCACGGCGCGTGCCACATCCTGGTCAACAATGCCGGGATCGACCTGACCGGTGCGGTCGAGACGCTCGAGCTGGAAGACTGGCGGCGGATCATGGCGATCAATGTCGATGGCGTGTTCATGGGCACCAAGCGCTTCGTCCCGCTGATGGCCGAAAGCGGCGGCGCGGTCGAAGGTGGGGCAAGCATCGTCAACGTCAGTTCGATCATGGGGCTGGTCGGCTATGCCGAAGTCTCCGCCTACAACGCCAGCAAGGGTGCGGTGCGGCTGTTTACCAAAGGTATCGCGATCGAGTTCGCGACCAAGGGCATGCCGATCCGCGCCAATTCGGTGCATCCCGGCTTTGTCGAGACACCGCTGCTCAAGGCAGGCTTCCAGCGCTGGGTCGACAAGGGCGTGGCGGAAAAACCGCAGGACCTGGTCGACGCGATGAATGCCGCGACCCCGATGGGCAGGCTCGCCCAGCCGCGCGAGATCGCGGCGGGCATCGCGTTTCTGGCCGGGCCGGACGCGAGCTACATGACGGGCTCTGAAATGGTCATCGACGGAGGATGGACCGCACAATGACAATCGCAGTCGAAGGAATCGTCGCGCTGGTGACCGGTGCGAATGGCGGCATCGGCCGCGAAGTCGTCAAGGCGATGAAGGCGGCAGGAGCCACCGTGATCGCCAGCGATCTGGCCGAGGCCGACGAAAGCGGGGCCGACCACTACTTCCGCCACGATGTCTCCAAGCCGGAAGACTGGCAACAGATCGCTACTTTCGTGAAGGACGAGTTCGGCCACCTCGATGCGCTGGTGAACAATGCCGGCATCTCCACGGTCGCCTCGTTCGAGGAAACGCCGCTGAGCGAATTTCACCGGATCAATTCGGTCAATCTCGACAGCATCGTGATCGGCACACAGGCCCTGATGGAAATGCTCAAGGCGGGCGGCAAGCGGCGCGAGAGCGGCGCGGCGGTGGTCAACTTCTCCAGCGTCGGCGGACAGCGCGGAGCACCCTTCAACGCAGCCTATTGCACCAGCAAGGCGGCGGTCGCGATGCTGAGCAAGTGTACCGGCGCGGAGTTCGCCGCACTTGGCTACAACATCCGCGTGAACAGCGTGCATCCGGGCGGGATCGATACCGGCATGATGCGCTCGATCGCATCGCGCTATGTCGAGCTAGGTGCCGCGCCCGATATCGACACGGCACTCGGCAATGTCGCCGCGCGCCATCCGATCGGCCGCATGGGGCGGCCCGACGAGCTCGCCGGCGGGGTCGTATTTCTGTGCTCGGACGCGGCCAGCTTCATGACCTGCGAGGAACTCAACATTGACGGCGGGTACGTCTTCACCTGATCTGCGGGAGGGCACACCATGGCGGACTACGATCTTATCGTGCTTGGTTCGGGCGCGGCGGGCCTGACCGCTGCGCTAACGGCGGCGGACTTCGGCGCATCGGTGCTGGTGGTCGAGAAAGGTCAGAAGATCGGCGGCACCTCCGCGTGGTCGGGCGGCCAGATCTGGATACCCTGCAATCCGCACATGCGCGAATTCGGCAAGGAGGATAGCCGGGACCGCGCCCTCACCTATCTGGAATCAATGTCCAACGGCCTGATCGACCCCGCAATGGCCGAAGCCTATGTCGATACGGGTCCGGAAATGGTCGCCTTCATGGAGGAGCGCACGCCGGTGCAATTCTCCGTCGTGCCCGACTTTCCCGATTACCACGCCGAACAGCCCGGCGCCGCCTCGCGCGGTGGGCGGACTCTCGAATGCCCGGTCTACCCCTATGGTGGGCTGGGCGAATGGGCCGACAAGGTCGAGGTCTCACCCTATTACTGGCCGCACGTCTATTTCACCGTCGGCGAAACCTCGCTCGCGCAGGCCGTGCCCGATCCGCTCGATCCGGCAGAGGCACAGCGCCGGGCAGAAAACGACGAGCGGGGCCTCGGCCATTCGCTGGTCGGCCGATTGCTCAAGGGCTGTCTTGATCGCAATGTCGCCTTCCTGCTCGAAACAGCCGGGCATCGCCTGATGCAGGATGAAAGCGCCGCGATCACCGGGGTTGTGCTCGAAGACGGACGCGAGATCTCGGCCGGCAACGTGGTGCTGGCCACTGGCGGGTTCGAGCATGACGAGGCGTTCAAAAAGGCCTTCCTGCGCGGTCCGCTCGAAACGGCGGTCAGCATCCGCACCAATACCGGCGACGGGCAGAAGATGGCGATGAAGGCGGGCGCGATGCTCGGCAATATGAGCGAAGCATGGTGGATGCCGGTGGTCGAGGCCCCGCTCAACGACATGGGCATGATGCTGTTCACCGGGGAGCGCACCCTGCCCGGCACGATCATGGTCAATCGCGAAGGCAAGCGTTTCTGCAACGAGGCAGCGAATTACAACGCCTTCGGATCGGCCTTTCACGAGATCGACCAGCAGACCTGCAGCTATCGTAACCTGCCCGCGTGGTGCGTCTTCAACCAGGCGTTTTACGAGAAATGGGGCTTTCTCGACGCGCAGCTGGTCGGCGTGGCGGACGGGGAACGCAAAGAGCCTGCCGACTGGATCGAGCGTGCGGGAAGTCTCCAAGGCCTGGCCCGGAAGCTGGGCGTCGACGCCGAGAACCTTGCCGCGACCGTGAAGCGCTGGAACGCGATGGTCGAAGGTGGCCGCGACACCGATTTCGGCCGTGGCGACAGCTATTACGACACCTACTGGGGCGACCCGGAGAAGAAGGGCAGTCGCGCGGCGACACTGGGGAAGCTCGAAGGCGGGCCGTACTACGCGGTCGAGGTCAAGCCGGGTGCGCTCGGCACCAAGGGCGGTGCACAGACCGATGCATCGGGCCGCGTGATCGGCGTGGGCGGCGAGCCGATTCCCGGCCTGTACGCGGCGGGCAATGCAATGGCATCGATGATGGGCATGACCTATGGCGGCGGTGGCGGCACGCTCGGCCCCGGAATGGTTTTCGGCTATCTCGCCGGCAAGCATGCCGTGACCCATAACCGCGAGGCTGGAAGTGCCGTGGAGACCGCCGCCTAGTGCGGCACCGGCCCCACCCTCAACCGAACGGCGTAAAGGTCAGTCGCGCGATCCGCCACGCTCCATCGACATTGCGCCCCTCGACCGCATAAGTCCCGCGCATGGAGAAGGCATCGCCCTCTTTCGGTTTGCCATGCGCAACGACGTAAGCGCTGAGATGCGCGCGGTCCGCATCACTGCTCTCGACGACGAAGTTGGAGAGGTAGTGCTCCAGCGACTCCATGCCCGTGAACATGCCGTCGATCATCGCGCGCACCGCCTCGCGCCCTTCGGCGACAGGCGCACCGACGGCCGAATTGTCGAGCACGCCCTGCTGGGCGTAGAATGCTGCGGCATCATCTGCATCCGCCCGACGATCGATCGCTCTGCAATAGCCGACCAGCATGTCTTGCAGCGCGAGACGATCTTCGATTCCAAATCCGCTCATAAGCACTTCTCCTGAAGCTGGGTCCGCACGGGATCGCTCTGCCCGTCCCAAGTAGCAGCGGCCTGCGCCACCTGACCAAACAGGCCCGACCAGAAATCCGATTTCTCGACCAGCTCGATCATGCAGCCGAGCGCGGGGCTGGTATCGACATAGCAGAACCGCACGCCGTCATTGACCGCGTCGAGCGCGAGTTCGAAACCAAGCGCGCGATAATGGGCGAGCGCGGCGTCGTAATCGTCGCTGAAGACGCAGAAGTGGTGGAAGCCCTGCCCGCCCTTCGGGATCAGTTCACGATATTGCGAGGGGCGGTCGTTGTGCTGCTCGATCAGCTCGATCTGGATGCCGCCCGACTGCGCGATCGCGACCGAGAAATCGAGGTCGTCCATCGGCCGCCCGCGATAGCGCATCTCGCCGATGGCCAGGTGCGGCAACAGCAGGAACGGGCCAACCCCCGCCACCCGCGCCCATTGCCGCGCGGCGGCCTCGATATCCTCGACCACGAAAGCGGCCTGCATGAAGTGCGGGCCGGTGACGCCGGGCGTGACGGATATCTCCACCCGATCAGTCCATGCCACCGAAATGCTGCTGCGGCTCGGTCGGTTCGCCCAGCACGATATCGTTGAGCAGTTCATGGAAGCGCTGGATGCGCTTTTCCTGATGGGTCAGGATGCAGCCCTTGAACCCGCGCGAATTGAGGCCTTGCTGCTGCGTCGTCCCGATCGAAAGGTCCTGATCGGCCACGAAGCCGAGCGACTGGCCATCCCCGTAGACCGAATGGCGCGCCTCCGCATCGTGGCGCAGCGGCAGTTCGCCCACCGGGGTCACCACGGTCTCCATGCCTTCCACCGGCGGGTAGAGGCACCAGTGCTGGAACACGCATTTCGCCGGATCTGTCGGGTGCGGTTCGGTGCGCAGGATCTGGCACTGCTCGGGCGACATGGTCAACGTCAGGTTGGGGAACATCGTGCAGTGGAAATAGTCGACCAGCTGCTGGTCCGACATCTGGTGGTAGTTGGTGAAGCCCCGCCCCGGCCCCAGCCGCCGCTTGGCCTCGATGATCGCCTCGCGGATTTCCGCCGGGCGGCCCTCGTACTCGTCCGGATCGACATCCCACTGCCGGGCAATGTCGTCGAGCGGCGTCGGCACCGCCTCGAACTGCTGGCGTGTGGTGGCCTGATGGCCCTTCATCCACATCGCGTTGTGGCCGCTGTCGTACATCTCGAACACCGTGTCGGGCAGGCCGTCGTTGATGAAGGTCGCCAGTTCGGGATGGATCGTGGGCAGATGATAGCTCTCGTTGAAATTGTCGCGGATGATCTTCCAGTTGAAGTCCGCTTCGGCCGAGATGTTGAGGACCCGCACCCAGTTCTCCAGGCCGTAGGCCTCAAGGCGCTCGGGATAGGGAGACAGCCATTCGAGCAGCGGCGGCACGTCATCGTCCATGCACCAGAACACGAACGGGCCCCACGTCTCGCAGCGCAGTTCGGTCAGGTGGACCTTGCCGCACGGGTTGCCGCCAGGAAAATCGTCCGCGTCCTGCACCTCCACCAGCGTACCCGCCGGATCGAACTGCCATCCGTGGTACGAGCACACGATGCGGTCGACCGCGGCAACATCGCCCAGCACCAGGCGGTTCCCGCGGTGCGGACAGGCATTGTAGAAGGCGCGGATCGAACCATCCGCCTGCTTGACCATGATAACCGACTCATCGGCGAAGTTGTGGCGCACGATGTCGCCTTCTTCCTCCAGCTCGGCGGTTACGGCGCCAAGGTGCCAGACCTTGGGCCACAGGTTGCTGAATTCCTTCTCCAGCCAGTCCTTGGAGGTGTAGCGATCGGCGGTAATCGTGTCGCCACGCACCTCCTGATCGAAGCCTTCGGAATAGCGTGAGATGGCCTTCTCGATGTTCATAGCGTCCTCTTCGTGTCCTGACTCGTAGCGGTCCGGCTTGTCGGGCATTGACCCTTGCGCCCCCTTGATGCGGTGTTTGGCGCGGCAAAACCACTAACCGTTTACCTAGCTTTGCGCGCTTTCGCCCCGCTCAGCGCCCGGTCGAAGCCGGCAAGTTCCGGAGCCAGGCGCGAGTAGCGTCGGCCACCGCTGCCGCGCGCTTGCCAGGGTCGGAATAGGCATCGCGAAGCGCCTTGGAGCGCAGTTCCACGCTCAACGGGATATTCGGCGGCAGCGCGGCATACAGGTCTGCCAGCGGCAGCGCCCCCTCCCCGCATTGTTCGCGCAGGTCGATCGCATCGGTAATTACCGCATCGAAATCGTCCGGGTTGGGCCTTTCAGCCGGTGCATCGCAGATCTGCGCATAGGGCAGCAGCGCGGGATGGAGGCTCGCAATCCGCTCTATCGACGAGCCCGAACGATCAACGTGGATCGGATCGACCAGCAGCGCGGCAGCGGGATGATCGACCCGCGCAAGCACCGCCAGCGCAGCCTCCAGATCCCCGACTTGCGTGAAGATCCCGAACTCCAGCGCGATGCGCAGCCCGCTCCCGTCCGCATGCTCGCACAGCGCGCGCAATTCCTCCGCCGTCCGGCCGGCATCGGGCAGCGAGGAGACGCACAGCACATTGCGTGCGCCAAGCTCTGCCCCGACATCCACCACCTTGCGCCAGTCGTCCGGCACAACGTCAGGCTTGAGCCAGACGACCTCGACATCGAGCAAGGGCAGTCCAGTATCGGTGAGCGCGGCGCGCAACTCTCGCGTGGTTTGCGCGGTCCAGTCCCCCGGCTCGACCCACAGGCCAACCATGTCGAAACCGCCGCACGCGGCGGCGCGCACGGTTTCAACCGGAGAGAACTCGGGCACCACCCCCGATGCAAGAGAGAGGGGATTCATCTGCCGCGTCCCCGCACCTAGAGTTCGGGCTTGGGCACGTCCGGATCATTGGCGAGATACCAGTTGACCCACTCGTGGAAGTACTGGTTGCCGCGCTCGTTCTTGCCGAAGACCAGGTCTTTGTGCGCGCCGCTGGCGAGTCCTTTCTGGATTTCCAGCCCGATCAGATAGTCTTCCTCGTAGGTCACATTGCGGAAGAAGTTCATCGCCCCTTCCACCGCCTCGCGATCCGCGTCGTCCTTGATCGGCTCGCGCCGCAGATAGTTCAGCACGGTGCGGTTCTTGTCGGGCGTCGGCCCGGGGAAGAGCTGCGCGATCTGGGTGATCTCCGGCGCTATGAAAGCGGAGACGTTGGGAAACAGGATGCGGACGAAGTCGAACCCGTTGTTTTCCTGCTCGCCCCACTTGTCGCGCGGATGCTCGCGCAGGTTCTCGGCGATCGCGTGATGGGGAAAGCCGATCCGCAGGTTCGGGCCGAAGGCCTCGTAGTGCATCCGGTTGGATGGCGTGCGCGGGAAAATGGTATCGGGATGAAGCGAGCTGAAATGATAGCCTTCGAGATAGCCATCGAATGCTATCTTCCAGTTGGCGCCCTCGATTTCCCGACTGCCCATGTAGGACCAGCTGCCAAGGTCGAGATCTGCGAAATCATGCAGGTAGCCCTGGAAATATTCGTCGAGATCGATCGTCGCTTCGGGGTCGAGGCTGACGAAGATCATCCCCGCGCGCTCTTCGCACGGCAGTTCGCGCAGCGAGCGGTCCTGCTTGTCGACATCGCCGAACAGCGATTTTTCCGCGACGCCCAGCAACTTGCCGTCCTGGCCATAGGTCCACGCGTGGTATTTGCAGGTAAAGCGCGAGCAGTTGCCGTGGCCGGCCTCCGCCACAGGCGCACCGCGATGGGCGCACACGTTGAGGAAGGCGCGCACGGTGCCTTTCTTGTCGCGCGCGATCAGCACCGGCATGCCGACCGCGTCCATCGCCTTGTAATCGCCCGGCTCAGGCATTTCCGCGGTGAAGGCCAGCATCAGCGGGACCTTCTTGAAGATCAGGTCGATCTCGCGCTGATATTGGTCCGGATCGACATAGGCTGCGGCGGGGACCCGCATCACATTGTCGGTCTGGTGGGTTTTCTTGTTCTCGACGTAATCGAGCATGATTTCAGCGACGTCGCCGACCTTCGCAATGCGATCGATCTTGCCCATGTGGGTCTCTCCAGTCTTTATGGTTTTGCCAGCCACACTGCCGTGGTGCGCGCGGGCCGACAAGCTGCGAGAGGTAACAGGTGCCGCCCATGGTCCGACTGCTAGATTTCGGCGCGAAACCATAAGAACGAAACAGAGAGGGGCTTTCATGGCCATCCCGCGCAAAGCCTGGAACTGGCTTGCCATCCCGCCCGCGCACCACGCAGACAGCGACTGGCGAGACACGACGATCGCACAACGTGCGCGCGAACTGGCGCAGGACGATCCCGATTTCATCGCGATCAGCGACGAACGGCGCGACCTCACCCGGCGCGAGTGGCTGGACGAGGCGCGGGCGCTGGCGGCAGCGCTGCAGAAGCGCGGCTATGTGGCAGGCGATGTGATCGCGTTCCAGCTGCCCAATTGGCACGAGGCTGCGGTAATCGATCTCGCCGCCGCGCTGGCGGGGCTGGTGATCGTGCCGATCGTGCCGATCTACCGGGATGCGGAGGTCCGCCTGATGCTGGCGGATTCCGGGGCACGCGCGCTGTTCACCTGCGCCGGGTTCCGCAATTACGACTTCGCCGCAATGGCCGCGCGCGTGCAGCGGGACCTGCCGCAGCTGGAGGATATCTTTGTCGTGCGCGGCGAAGATGGGAGCCAAGCCGATTACGCCACACTCGTGCGCCAGGGCGCACAGCTCGATCTGGAAGAGGTCGAGGTCGACCCGAAGGGGGTCAAGATGGTGCTCTACACCTCTGGCACCACCGGTCGGCCCAAAGGCGTGCTCCATTCGCACACGACGCTCGACACCGTGCTCGCTCGCAGCGGCGAGCATTGGGGTGTGCGCGAGGGCGACACGCTGATCATGCCTTCCCCCGTCACGCATATTTCCGGCTTCGCCAACGGGCTCGAGATGCCGCTGGTGCGTGGCACGCGGACGATCCTGATGGAGCGGTGGGATGCGGGCGAAGCGGTGTCGCTGATCGACCGGCATCAGGTAAGCGGGACCGTCGCGGCGACGCCCTTTCTGGTCGAACTGGCGGATGCCGCGCGCAAGGCGGGCACCCGCCTGCCGTCCTTGCGCTGGTTCGCCTGCGGTGGCGCGGCGGTACCGCCCGAGCTGATCCCGAGTGCCCGCAGCGCGTTCGACAATCTGGTCGCGTTCCGCGTGTTCGGTGCCTCCGAAGTCCCGCTGGTCACCTATGGCTGGCCCGGATCGCCCGAACTGGCAGCGACCACCGATGGCGAGGTCGTCGATTACCAGGTCCGCATCGTCGATGACGAGGGGAACGACCTGCCGCCGGGCGAGGAAGGCGAAATCCTCGCCCATGGGCCCGCAATGATGCTCGGCTATTCGGACCAGGATCAGACCCGCGACGCGATCGACGAGCGGGGCTTCTTCCGCACCGGCGATCTGGGTCGGCTGACTGCGGACGGCGCGCTGACCGTAACGGGGCGCAAGAAGGATCTGATCATCCGTGGCGGCGAGAATATCAGCGCGGTCGAGATCGAGGATGTGCTGCGCACTCACCCCGCGCTGAGGGATGTCGCCGTGGTCGCCATGCCGCACGAACGGCTTGGCGAAGGCGTCTGCGCCTACTGCATTACCGAGGGCGATCCGCCCGCGATCGACGATCTGGTAGCCCACGTGATCGATTCAGGTCTCGCCAAGCAAAAGATCCCCGAGCGGTTCGAATTCGTCGCGGACTTTCCGCGCACCGCGAGCGGCAAGGTCCGCAAGGACCAGTTGCGCAAGGATGTCACCCGCAAGCTCGCCGACGCCTAGGCGAGCCTGCGGGCGCCCCGACTCAGCCTGCCGAGGCTGCCTCGATCGAAGCCTGCATTTCTTCCTGCGTCGGGTTGCGGCGCAGGCACAGGCCGCCGTTCACTTGCAGGTTCTCGCCGGTCATGAAGCAGGCATCGCTGGCGAGGAAGACCGCCGCTTCGGCGATGTCCTCCGACGTGCCCCAACGGCCCAGCGGATAGCCCTTGCGGAAACTCTCGAACAGGCCGGGCACCTTCGCGGCCTCGGCGTTCATCGGGGTATCGGTAAGGCCGGGAGAGATCGAATTGGCGCGCACGCCCTCTGTCCCGAACTCATTCGCTACACAGCGCACGACATGGTCGATCCCCGCCTTGGTCCCCATGTAAGCGGCGTGGTTTTCCAGCATGATGACTGCAGTGGCGGAGCTCATCTGGATGATCGAGCCGCCCTGCCCACCATGGCTGCGCGCCATCTTGCGCAGCATCGCCTGGAAGAACTGATAGGGCCCGATGAACTGCAGCGCGGTCATTTCTTCCAGCGTCTGCCGGGTGGTATCCAGAAACGGCTCCAGCAGGCCCCAGCCGGTCGCATTGACCGCAATATCGACCCCGCCCATTCGCTCGGCCGCTGCATCGGCCAGTTCGGCAAGGCTGCTTTCCTGGGTGATGTCGCACGCTTGCCATGCCGCGCCAGTTTCCTTCGCGAAGTCTTCCAGCACATCCGCCTTGCGGCCCGAGACCATGACCTG
>TARA_R100000049_G_C1956574_1_pt1 | contig 13079 bp, 4 predicted proteins | sample TARA_R100000049 | Tara Oceans TARA_R100000049 (sample SAMEA2619992) | marine metagenome | biome: marine biome (ENVO:00000447); feature: mesopelagic zone (ENVO:00000213) & marine oxygen minimum zone (ENVO:01000065); material: "saline water (ENVO:00002010), including plankton... | reverse complement strand
CAGTTAAAGAACAGTGATTAAATTTAACGTGGATTAAAATATGGCAAGCAGGAAGACATCATTATATTCAGCTCATCAAAAGCTGAAGAGTGTAAGGTCTAAAAGAACTGGATATAGAAGAAAGCGTATGGACCTTGCACAGGGCCGTGCAAAGACACAAATAAAAGCTGAAGCTAATAGAGAAGCTCTTGGTGAAGTTGTAAGTGGACTTCAATCTATTTCTACTATGGCTGGTGAGTGGAAGCAACAGAGAGAGATGGACACGTCAATACATAAAGCTTTTGAAGAGATGGGGGGTATCCAGGCTAAAGAAAAGACAGGCCTTAACAAACTATTTGGAAGCAAGTACGACTATTATCAAGGTGACCAGAAAATGGGAGCAATTGAGAAGCATCAGGCGTTAGTTGATTATAGTGTTGGCGAGGATAAAAAAAGTAAGTATTGGAATAAACAAAGTGGAGGAGATGAATCTGATAAACAAACAGCTGTCCCTCCTGTGGCGACTAATAAAAAGCTAGATGAATTTGAAGAGAAAGAAGATACTACCATGGCAAGTAATTTGGGACAGCCTTTAGATGCGGCAGCAGGCGCATCAAAGAATAATATTGTAAGTAAAGCGCAATTAGATACATTTATGAAGTCAGATAAATATGATCCAGGTTTGGGTAAAACCCCTTTAACCCAGTATATGAACTATCAGAATAGTGCGCAAGGGATAGCTGCTCAGGAATTTAACCCCGATACAGTTTGGGAGAATAGATAGTAATGTCTACTACTGGATCAACATTACAACAGGTTGGTGGATTAGCTGCCACTTTTGGCGGACCTCCTGGTATGGCTGTTGGGGCTGCTCTTGGCGTATTAGGAACTGGACTAGATATGTTCAGCAAGTATAAAGAACAGGGTAATTTATTAGATAAATATGGTCAGGAAGCAAAGACTATTAAGTCTGATATTTCTGCCCTTGGAGAAGAAGAAGAAGCTGAGCTGGGGATATTCTCTGAAGGAGTAGAGAGGCAGAGGTCTCAAGCTGGGTTTACAGCTGGAGTTGAATCTGAAGCTTCTACTGGCAGATATGGTGAATCAGTAAGGAAAAGTAATCTTGCTTATGGTGGTACTCAAGAGTCTGCTAAAGCAGAAGAAGATGAACGAAGAGGGACACAAACTGATTACCAGATGCAAGGAATGAGAGCAGGCGAATTGGCTGGTATATCAGACATACAAAAAGATTTTACTGCAAGAGAGGATGCTCTATTGGGTCAGCTGGGGGAAATAGAGACAGCTATGGCTGGAGCTAAGAGTCAGAGGAAAGGTATACTCGCTGCAGGCGCAATACTTTCACCCGCTCTCGCAGGAGCAACAATGTGGAATCAATATCAGAAGGGTAAGGTTGGTGATCCTCCAACTGAGGCAGGATAATGGCAAGTATATCTGAAGCTTTAAGATATATGGCTGACAGGGAGGTTCAGATTACCCAGCGTCAACGGCAGGGTATGCAGTATGCTCTTACTCTTGCTCAATTTGAAGCTGAGAAGTCTTTCAAGGAGCGACAATTTCAGCGTGATGTATTCCAGACTACTTTAAGCAGACAGTATGAATTGAATGAGGAAGCTCTTGGTCAGTCAGTAGGAAGTTTCTCGTCCAAGGTGGCGGCTATGGCTGATACAGTAACGGGTTATAGTTACGCTGAAGAAAAAACTGATGCGAATCTAAAGGCTTATCAGAAAAAGTTAATTAAGAAGGGACATTTCACAGCTGCTGACGCTAATTCTATTATGGCTGTATTGAGTGGTATGGATTCTGAATCTGAATATGTACAGAAAGGGGCTAATGCGTCAGCTCAACAGTTAGCTGTGAGAATACAAAATTCTTACAAGGCTGCTGCAGCGTTAGGTGCTGAGCAAGCTGACCCGACTGTGAAGCCATGGCTTGATACGGGTATAGTAGGAGGAGCTACTAGAGAAGAGAGGGCTGCTAATGATATGATGATGAGAAATATAGCTGGTTCTCTAAAAAATAGAGATTCTATTAATAAAGAATTTATGGATATGACTGAAGATGACTTTGAAATGGATACTGATTTATATGAATTAGCTTCTACGGCTGAGGAAGCTGTTGCTCAAACTACTGTTAGTACCGTAGATCAATTACCAGGGTCAGCTGCTGATAGAGTTTCCCTTATCAGAGAATCTAGAGCAACAACAGAGAAAGATAAAGTTAGCTTACAAGAAAGATTAAATGAGTTAGAGATTCAAAGGAGCTTGGGTGTTACAGGCCTTGATGACCAAATATCACAGATTAGTATGGATATTACTACAGCTACTGGTGACCTTGAGAAGTTGGAGGCATTAGAAGGACCAGCACAAACAGAGTTAGAGTCTATGCAACTTATTAATATAGCTAAACAAGGAAATAAAGGATTTATCTTAGAGGCATTAGAAAATGGAGAAATAACACAGGATATTGCTGATAACTTATTGGAGATTGCAGAACAAAGTGGTCCTAAAGTTCAGCAAGAGTTCTTTAAGAGAAAAGGATTGTCTGGGAGACAGTACTAAACATGCCGCTTCAGGACGGCCTTACAGATAAATTTAGACAGCAGTTATCCAGTGCTGGGATATTTGCTGACGACCAAGAAATCACATCATTCCTTGAGAGACAAAATCTAACCCCAGGACTTCCATCACCTGGTACAGCTCCTCCTCCAGGGGAAGCTCCAAGCCTAGAAGAACAGCGTAGAAGATTAATTGAGGCTGGTTTATTAGACCCGTCCCAGGCTGCCGTTACTGATAGAGGCATTGGTGGTAACATGTTGTCTGGTCTTGGAGAGTTTGTATGGGGAGCTCTAGATACTGGAACTCTCGGCTTGATGGGATATGCTGATAGGAAGTTATTTGATGATACTCTAGCTGGGACTCTTTTAGGACCTGCTCCTGAGACAGAAGACACATTATGGAATACATGGGGAGCTGCCTTAGGTGGGTTGGCAGGTTTTATAGGAGCTGGCCCTTTTGGTGCGGTAAAGTTTGGAGCGAAAGCAGCTAAAATGGCTGCGGCTCCAGTTATTAGAGGGGCTGCAAAAGCTGGTAAACTTGGTGTGCCTAAGGGTACAAAGGTACTTAAATCAGTTACAGATGATATGATTAAAGCTGGTACTAAGGGTAATGCCCTGAGTACTAAAGAAGCTGGTTGGGTAACGAGTCGTATAGAGCATCTAGTTGCTAGAGCAAAGACAGATAAAGATATAGCTACAAATTGGTCTTCACATGTTAAGAAAAATCTTGATGATATATTAGAGAACGGATTTGCTACTGGCAAATTAACAGCTGCTCAGAAAGATGCGGTCAAGAAGATGTTCCATAAAGACTTAGTTGGAACAAGACCAATGAATGACTTTGTTGATATTTTTGTTAATAAGATAGGTGGTAGAACAGGGTTTGCAGTAGGGTCTATGATTCAAGAAGCTACTATGTTTGGTACTATTGATGCTGTGATGGAAGGATTTGGAGCAGCTAAAGATGACAGGCCTTATGACTTCATGGCACCTGTTTGGGGTATGGGAGTTGGAGCTGGGTTTGGTGCCCTTAAATTTATGAAACCAGCTGGAAGGGGTGCTAGGTTTTCAAAGGATTTCCAACAGGGTATCAGAGGCGCTTTACTTACCAGTCCATTTAATAAAGTAAAGAACCTTACAAGACTTCAGAAACATGCCACAGTACTAGGTAATTTTTTCCAGCAGAATAAAATAGATGATGTAGTTGAGGTCCTATACCGAGGTGCCAATCCTAAATTACAAGGAAAGATGGTGAGTTTTAAACTTGCGGACGCAGCTAAGATGTTGGAGAGAGATGGAGCTGGAAGACAAATGGGTATATATGGTAAGACTGGAGCTGAGCCATTAGGTGGTTTTCTTTCTAAAGATGCTGCTAAGAAAATGATTCAAGATGGCTTAGACCAGACCACAAAGAAGTACGGTAGAGAATTAATTAAATGGTCAGGTAAGGCTGAGTGGATGTCTATTGCTGAGAACTGGCATAGAATGGTGATTGGAGCAGGTATAATGAATGGTAGGTCTATTGCTTCAATAGCCATGGGAGAATCTGAGTTTGAATTAGGCGAGATGTTACCTCATATACTTATTGGTGCTGCTGTTAATAGAAGAGGGATGCCAAGACAATGGGACTTAAATCCTCGCAGCTCTACAGGTGTCAGGAATGTTAATCAGTTGAGAATGAATCTCCATGCTCTTGGCGTGGAGTCAAAACAGATAGATAGTCTTCCTAGCCTCGCAAGACAGACGCCTTGGCTTTCTAATCCTTTAAGAAACCAGCCCGAATTAATTGATAGGGCAAAAGAGCTAGGTATATTTGTTGATAGCAAAGAAGCCACATTTGATAACCTCCCTAAGGGTGAGAACTCTATTGATAATTCTATTGGAGAGGGTAAGCAACAGTTTGATATACTTTATGGTTATTTAAACTCGGTTCAAGGTGAGAGAATAGAGGGATTCTTTATTAAGCCTAAGAGTATGATCTCTGAGTCTCAAGCTAATAAGATGCTTAAAGCCTGGGGAAAGCTTAATCCTGATGTAAAAGATGCGGCTGGTATGGAGAGGCACTTTGAAGAACATGCAGTTGATAATAGTGAGGCACTAGAGAATGAATTTATAAATGCTATTGAGAGCCTATCAAAGATTCCCGAACTAAAATTTGTTGTTGATAAAAATAATTTGTCGAGTAGCCATTTACCTACTCTTGTTGCAAGTTTAGAATTTGCTGATGCGGTTGCGAAGGGAGAGGTTTCGATTAAAGACCCAGTCACAGGGAAAGAAGTTACTGGTAAAGAAGGGGCTCAAATATTATCTGATGCTATAAAGAAGGTGGAAAATTTATTCAAGATAATGAGAGAGGGTACTGGAATTGCCAGGTTCCCGAAGGATAGAAAGAGACCTCAAGATATACTAGAGGTTGGAGATTTACAATCTGAAGTACCAGCTGCTGAGTGGAACAAAATTATTGATGTGGTTACACAGTTGGAAGGGAAGGTAAACTACCCTGATTTACTGAGGGACGCTCCTTATGATTTAGCTGTTCATATGTTTAATAACGGTATTTATAGGGCGTCTAAAGCTGCTTCTAAACTGTTTGATAAAAAGAATACAGAAGTTCATAGCCCTTTAAGAAAAATATTACTTGCTAATAATGTAGTTTCTACGGATGGTAATCTAGTGGGTAACATTGATGCTTTTAAGTTTGAAGGTGGGACTGAAGCTGAGGTAAAACTTGCTAAGCAGTTGTTAGGTGATGTAATATCTATGGTAGGGATACAGGGTGACTATCAGATTGTTGATGTTGCTGAAGGAGACATCACAGTTAAGACAATGGATATTATGGGTACGTTACCTACATCATTAAGGGGATTTCTTAATCAAAAAGGATTAAACACGTCTCCTGATATACTCAATCTTATAAAGCATGGAGCAATAGATTATTTAACAAGAGAGCGAGTTAGAGATACTAGTTTATCTCATATGGATATTGCTCAGTTCCATAGTATTATGACCATGGTGATTGATAAGGGTTCTGGGTTTGCTGGGTTTGAACCATCAATGGAAGGTAAGCGTCCTGGATTCTGGATAAGAAAAGCTGAATTTGCTGGCAATATGGATCAGGAGTCAAAGGGGTATAAAAGCAGGCAAACAGCACTGGATCATTATAATTCTAAAGTAGATAGCCTTATAGAAAAGGGTGAAGGACTTATAGTATTAAAAGATACTATTGAACTTGCTAATCCTGATGTGGCTAATGCTTTATGGGATGCTACCATAGTAGCTGATGATGCTAATTCTGCCCGTGTAGAAATTCAAAAACTTATGGCTGGCCTTGATCCAAAGTATGGGGCTGTGTCATTACAGATACAAGACATGATAAATAAGGGAGGCACTAATGTAGGTCGGGTGGCTGGAATCCTTCAGTCCGCTGGTGTTATTAAGGCTTCTTATGAAGATGGCCGTCTAACGTATACTAAATTTTATAAGAAGTTTAATGACCAGGCTGCTGAGCAGATTTCGACAGATATAGAATTTTCTAAGGGGATGACAAAGGAACAGTCTATTACTATAGCTGAGGAACAGTTGAGAAGAGCTGCTGATCTTGCGGATAATGCTGATACTGTTATTAAGCATAGGACTAAGACCTTACAAGAATTTTTTAGAGATAATAAGTTTAGGAATTTAAATGACCATGTTGATGTTGATATTAAAGATGCTGGCGAGTGGTTAGATGGAAGAATATATCGAGCTACTGAAACTGGTGAACGTACAAAAGATGCTATATATGGAGACGCAGTAAATAGAATTATAGATGAGATTATTGTAAAGAGAGATGGTAAGGATATTGCAGTAGGTGATCTTAGTGCTAGGTCAAAGGCTAGGGCGAGGAGAGAATATAGAGATGATGTAATGTCTATTGTTACTACCAGGGTACAGCAATTGGAGGGCACTAGTCTTGCATGGAGAGATGGTGTTGTTAATCCTGAGTCATTTAATTATTTAGATAATCCATATGCACAGTTTTTCCGTAGAATTGGGCTTACTATTATACCTGTTACTGGTTCTAGTTCCACTTATCAAAATAAAGAACGAGGAAGGTCTTCTCATGTATTCTTTTCTATCTTTGATTATCAGCCTACAGGTAAGATAACAAGACTTACTCCTGCGATTCAAACTATTATTAATAATGAGATGCTTGAGTTTAGGGCAGAGCTGGATAGGATGGATACGATTCAATTACCTGGTCGCCCAGAGCCAACACCTACAGGTGGTTTAATTATAATAGAAATGTCTGGCTCTACACAGCCTTTTGCTATTTTAAAGAGTGAGTTTAAGGTTGTGAGAAATCAATTTAATTCTTTTATGGATAGGTTAAGGCCTTCCATAGATGACGGTACTATTAGTGCTGAACCATTAGCTAGGCTAAGAAATATTCAGAATGCGTTAAATGGATATAGACCAGAGGGTCCACGTGTTGGTGATAGAGTAGTACAAAGGGAATTAGGCCCTGGTGCTACTGAGATGGAGATAGTAGGGGTAGAGAATGGTAAGATTAGGATAGCTGAGAGCTCGGTAGATGAGACTGGTGCAAGGGTTCAAGGCGGGACTGTACGGGGATTGAAAGATGTTGGTGATTTTAGACCATTAGAAGAGTTTGCTGCTGGTGCTGAATATTATGAGGGAGCTGTAAGACGGTTATTAGTAGAACAGTTAACCAGGTCTAATGGTGACGCATCAAATTTAATTGAAGCTATAAATGGTCAAGACATTCAGGGTATTTTAAAAAGGTTCCCAATGGTTGAGACAAAGAATTTTAAGAGGGAAGTTCCTCAAATTATGGATGAGCTTCCTATGACTAGACAGGAGCGATCTCTATACGATAGTTTTAAAGATAGAGATGTTAATGTTGTACAGTGGAACGACGCAGATCATGCTAAAGTGGCTTCTGCTATTGCAGGTGATATTGCAAAGCTAGAAATTGATGGTGCTTTATTAAATGAAAGAGGCCAGGTATCTGGGTATGATAGTATTAGTTATGTTAGTAGAGATTATATGACATACCTTGCATTGACCAATGGGTTTAAGAATCCTAGTCAGCATTCATTGGTTAAGCCTGTTATATCTTCAGCTTATGGTCAGGATACTTTGTTACTTGGGAAGACATTGTTTGTTGCTTCTCCTGATTTACAGCGTTCTTTCTTTTCTAAGAATCCTAATGTAGATATTCTTGTTACCACTACTGCTTCTAAGGTAACTGATTCTAGGATTACACCTCTTGAGGTTACTGCTGAGCAGCTTAAGACTCATATAGTCCCTACTGAATCTATTTTTACTTTAAAGAAAGAAACTATTGGTGTTAAGCCAGATGCTATTGATAGTGAGAGCGCGGCTAAGTTGTCACAGTCGTTATGGAACTACGCAAATAATGTAGAGAGTGGCAATATATTTGAAAATGAATATCAGGGTAGACTCTCGGAGGCCCTTACTAAAGTGGGCGAGACTGTGCAGGATAGGGGTTCTAGGAATGCTTTTATAAGAGAGGGTGCTTTTGAATCACATGAAACATTAGAGACTCTATCAGGTGGTGGGGCTAGTGCTCAGACCGTTGGTGGTATGATATACTTTTCTATGCTACACCCACAGGCTGACCCAATGTCTTATAGTTCAAATATATTCCAGAATAAGTTATATAAAACTTTTATTGATAAGGTAGTTAATAGGCAGAGTTATGAGGGTACCCATGCATTTGGTGGTAAGTCTGTTTTAATACAATCACCACATCATACACTAAGGCCTACTCTTGCAGATAGTGATGGTATAAAGCAAGTTGGTCAGATGATGTTACCTAACCATGTGAGGGAGGCGTCTCTTGCTGAACTGATTAATAAGGGACATGAGGTTAGGTTGATTTCAGTTAATGATGGATACAAAACTAAACTTGCCAGTGATGTATTCGGTGAAGAAGTATGGAATAATATGGTTAGTATTGGTGGTAATATTGGTGGGCTACATGATTTACTAGGGACATTGAACTCTATGTCTGGTGAGAAGGCTCATCCTAATTATGTTGTTGCTCATAATCAGGGGAAAACTAAGTGGGTTTTCTTGGAAGGTGACCCACAGTTACAGAAGGCTAAGCAAGGAAGGAACCTTGTTAATGAGAGGTCGGGTAAGCATGCTACTGTGTATGAACATAAAAGAATTAAGGATGGTAATAACAGACCTATGGAGGTGTGGGTTGTATCAGATAAGAATCAATTAGATATTGCTTTAGATGCTGCTAAGGAAATAGATGCTGATATTGCCACAGCTATTCAGGGCGGCCCTAATACATATGAGCTGGCTATTATGACTAATAGGTATCCTAGAACAAGACCTAATGATTTGTTAGTTCTTGGTTTAAAGGGGTTCTTAGAGAAGGGATATGGAAACTCAATGATAGTTAATAGTATGGATGTTCTTAATGTTTTAGAGGGTGATTATGATGTAGATACAAATGACTTCTACTTTACAGCTAAGAAGAATATGTGGGACTATGCTCAGAGAACTCAGAAGCCATTTATTCAACATATTGATCCAGAAAAAATAGCAATACCTAATCCTGTAAACTTCCATCAAGGGATTACGGAAGAGAGTACAATGTTTCACGATCATTTTGTTGATTCTAACAAGCTTACTAAGAGGAAGGTAGTAGGGATGAGTCAGAACTTTCCTAGACTGCTTAGTCATTTGGAACATATAGGTACTAAGGATACAGTAGAGGGTAGCCCTACTGAGGGCATGATTGTTCTTTCAAATCATAGACGTAGAACACTTAATGGTGATATTGAGACAGTAAGAATTGCTATGGATTATGATAGCAATAATGTTCAGCATGAGATTGCACTACAACAACAGTTTATGGTTGACTATGGATATGGTAGGCATCCAGAGCTGGCTTTACGACCTTCTGACTGGTCAGACTCAGTGTTGTTCCCTTCAAAAGAGGCAGGAGCTCCTTCAAAAGAGTATAGTTCTATTGGGTTTATAAATAATGTTATAGCATCTGCTACTGAACTTGCACAACCTAGAAGGCCAAGAGTCTTTGTTAAACATGTGCAGGACCCTAAGACTTTAGAGTGGGAACCTGTTGATTTAAACTGGGCTGAGAAGCAATTTATAAAGATTCATATGAACCAGCATTCAAGAATGTTAAAGACTTCAACTGAAATATTTGACCAGAGTGGTGAGGGAAAGAAGCCTGGTTATAAGGATGTACTAGATTATGCTGGAAGATACTTTTCTTTTTATAATTCTAAGTATGTAGATAATAGAATTAATACTCAGTTATGGAGGATGGCTGGTGGTGATGAGACAAAACAACGACAGATAGAAGGTATCTTTGGTCGGGCTCAAAGAACATTAAAAGCTAATCGTAGATGGAAGTATGAAAATGATGAAGTAACATTAAAGAAGGATAAAAAGGGAAAGCCAATTGCTGAGGCTAGGAAAGATGATTTTATGTTTGTTGTTAAACAAGGTCCTCGTAGCCATGACATAGAATTTAATGAGACATTAACAAAGAATATAGATAATTTACATGAAGGGTTTGGTGGCTCTGTATATGATAGGATTTTAAATCAGGTATGGAGGGACGATCCGTTAAAGATTGATATTGGTGGGACTCGTGGTCTTACTGGTACCCATATGGAAACTATTGATTTTGCTATTGCTGATTACATGGGAAGTGATAGGAGTAAAGGTGACCTTGATGCATTTACTATGGATATGGCAAGAATGGTTACTCAAGTTAATAAGGGGACTGCTCAGCTTAAATATTTAAAGGCAGAATGGGGTAGAACCTCAAGAAATAAGTATTTAAAGGAAGCTGACAAAAAAATTAAACTTGATGCTTTGAATGAGTCTATTACTAAGGTAGAAGCACGAGTAAAAGATTTCTTACCTACTGAGTATTGGAATAAGAGGAGAGGTGAGGATGTTCCTTATGCTCCATTAGAATATGTAAGTGTTACTGGTGATGAATTAATTAAATCAACTGTACAATTATATACTATAAGGGGTGCTTTAAAGCTTGATCCTGCTAGGTTTGGCGGTGAGGCTATGAATAAGGACATACAAGATATAAGAAAGATTTTGGCAACCTATTATTCTGATGATAATGCCATGAAAACTACTCTTAGGTTTGGCGAGACAACACTGCTTGATGAAACAAAGATTGAGTATCTAGCAAATACTAAGCCATCTCAGACAGTAGAAGAGGTGGTATATAATTTGATGGATAAGGGTGTGCAAGATTATGGGTTTGCTTTCCTTCTAAAGTTTGCTGACCCAGGAATGAGACGAGATCAGATTGGTGTATTTAATGGAAGGCCTGTTCCTGTTGCTTATGTTGGTCAAGATGGCACAGCTCCTAAGAGGTATGCAAGAATATTAAAGTATCTTACAAGGAAAGCTTATATGGACGGCTCTTCTTCTGCTAAGGCAGCTCTAGAAATTCTAACTAGTACAGAAGCTTCTTATGATAATCTATTAAGAAAGAAGGTTAGTTATATGCCTGATATGACCAACCCTATATGGGGAGGAGAGTATAATCTTAGGATTCCTGACTTTCCTAGGAGTATGCAATCAGCATTCACTAGATTTAATTCTATTAGTTTTGGAAGGGAAACAGGTGGTAGAAGGGATAAGTTTGGACTGTGGGACAATGATTTGATAGAGTTTTATCGTGATATATTTATTCTTCAAGGCGCTGAGCCTGAGTTTGATAAGTATATGGAGAAGATCACAAACTCTAGAGCTCTCAAGCTTGGCTCTCAGCCCTCTGATCCAATGAAATATTTTGCTGAGATATTGGAGATTCAGCGTGTTGAGGGTAACATACATGAATTTGTTAGTAAGGCTTTATCATCTGGTATCACTGCCTCTGGCAATAAGGTGGTTCTTGAAAGGTTTAAAAAGAATCCCATCTTTGTTCTTCTTGGTGGTATGGAGAATGGTAACGGTAGGAAATTTAGTTTGAATCCTATAAATAGATTAAGTTCCGATGAACTGTCAAAGATGTCTGAGTTAGTTAAGGCTGGCCGTGACATATCTATGTTTGAGGGTGGAGAAACTATCTTACCTTCTAAGGCTGATGAATTATTAAATGATAGTGAAGTAAGTGTGGAGATTTGCTGATGGCTTTGTGTACCACAACTAATGAACAGTTCAAAGAGATAAAGAAATATTATAACGAATCATTTAAGAATGATAAGGTTATTAAGGAATATTTAGCTAGCCCTGGTGAGGCATTTTATCATCTTGCTGAGGCCTGGTTTAGGTTGCCACTTGAGGTGTTGATGACTCTACCTGAGGGACAGATTGGTAAGGGAGAGATACATGGATTCAAGGTTCAGTTAGGTAAATACGTTGCGGCTCTTGAGTCTGGTAAGGTGAGTGGTAGTCAACTGTTTTATGTGACTGAGGCGTTTGCAAAGAAAGACCCTACTATTTATAGAACTCTTAGAGATTATCATCATATCTATTTCAATCTGAAAGGTAGAAGGGTCAAGCATGGTGCTATGTTTGACAAGATAATTGATGAGCTGGAGAAAGAATCGGCTAGTAGAGGATTGAATACTAAGGGCATATCATATAGAGGGAAGAAGATTACTGGTAGAACAGCAAAGAAATATTTAAATAAGATGACAGAGACAGAGCAGGCTCTTATTGTTGATGTAATGAATGGTGTAGAGGGAGCTGGTGATAAGTTGCTTCGACATAGAGAGGCTATGACCGAGCTTGTTGAGAATGAAGTGGAGCTTGGTGTCTACAAAGAGATGATAGATTATGTAGAAAAGTGGTTCCCACAGTTATTGAAAGAACATAATACTACATTGAGATCAGCTGCTGAGAAGAGAGCTGAAGAAGAAGGGAAGCCTGTAAAATATCCTAGACAGCGTGTTGTTGTTACTGAGAATATGATTAGAAGGATAAGGGATAAGGATGGCAATCCTTTGACAGAAAATATGCAGACGGCTTTAAAGAATTATTCAGTATTAATGGAGGATATGTGGACAGTCCTTAGTAATGGAGTAAGAACTAAAGTTGGTACTCTTAGGATGAAGATGCAGAGGAGTTCTCCTAATGAGATAGCAAAGTTAGATCAGATTGAACAGGAAATTTTTGATAGGTTACGTCCTGATAGGGTAGCTGGGTTCTTTCCACATTATACAACAGATTTAGGGGCTGGGTTTTTAAATGGCTTAATGCCGCACTTAGATGCTTTAGATCATGCAACAGCCCCATATTTAAAGGATAGACCTACTATTGATTCAGCTATGAAGAGTATCTCTACATATATAGAGAGTCCTCATGCAAAGGGGAGGTCTGCTAAGGAGTATTCATATTCACCTAACTTTTTAAAGTCAGTCGGTGCCTACATATCTGATGTTAATAGGTTCAACTACTTGGCTTATGCGGATAATGTTCATGCTAAAACACTTGTTAGTATAGAGAATATGTATAAGGATACTAAGGGTGGTCTTGA
>TARA_R100000049_G_C1956576_1_pt1 | contig 13086 bp, 15 predicted proteins | sample TARA_R100000049 | Tara Oceans TARA_R100000049 (sample SAMEA2619992) | marine metagenome | biome: marine biome (ENVO:00000447); feature: mesopelagic zone (ENVO:00000213) & marine oxygen minimum zone (ENVO:01000065); material: "saline water (ENVO:00002010), including plankton... | reverse complement strand
TGCCCCATCGAGCCCCAGGAAACCGTCCGACGCAAGCAACTCGCTTTCGGGAAAATCCCGCCCGACACGCCAGTCGCGCGCAACCCGCAAGGTCAATAGGACGGCGTCATATCCAAGGGTCGCGATGCGATAGGGCTGGCTGCCAAAGCGCGCCTCGTAACTGTCTACAAACCGTTTGTAACGCGTGTCCGATATGGCCGAGAACCATGCGCCGCCCAATGCCGAGGCCCGAGTGACCGCGCTCTCTCCGCTCCACAATTCGGTGCCGAGAAGGCGGGTCCTGTCGGAGCCGCCCGAAGGATTGAGCACGCCAGCCGCGTGTGCCGCGAGCCGCGCGCCGTCTGCGATCAGGACCGCATCATAGCCCCCGTGCGATTTGAGGCGCTGGGCCGCGCTGACGATGGAGGTATTGCCGCGGGCATACCGTTCGGTCCACACCACTTCTCCGCCATAGGCGGACACGGCCTGGCGCATGGCATTTTCTGCTCGGGCGCCATATTCCCCATCGGGCGCGATGACGGCAAACCTCTGGGCGCCCTTGCTGCGCGCGTACTGGATGGTACGCATGATCGACTGGTCAGGGATCTGACCCATGATAAACACGTCGGGGCCCGCAGCGCTGATATCGTTGGAAAAAGATATGACCGGCACGTCAGCCGCGCGGGCAGAGGCAACGACCGACCGGATGTTCGAACCGAGTAGTGGGCCGAGGATCAGCTTGTTGCCTTCCGCAATAGCCTGCTGGGCAGCGGCCTCCGGGCCTTTGGCTGTATCATAGGTCGTGATGCGAAGGTTGTCGGCATTCGTGTCGAGCAGCGCCATGGTGGTCGCATTGGCAATCGACTGGCCGACCGGGCCGTTCTGGCCGGTCATCGGCACGAGCAATGCGATGCGGTGCCGCGTTTCATCGCTTGGCAGGCTTTCGGTCGGTTCGGGTGCGGGCGTCTGGGCCACGGGGCCGGGGCGTTCTGCACCCTTTGGAATCACCGCGCAGGCGCCCAGCAATGCTGCCAGCCCCACGGTAACCATTGCCCGACGGTCGATAGTCCAGCGCTTCATCTTGCCGCATCCCTCATTCTTGGTTCATGGGTGAACGGTGTCCGATGCAACTTCACCCGAAAACCGATCCCTTACACCGGGGCTCTATATCGTCTCCACCCCGATCGGCAATCTCGGCGATATTACGCTGAGAGCGGTCGAAGTGTTGCGACAATGCGACGGCGTCGCATGCGAAGATACCCGCGTAACGGGCAAGCTGCTAAAACATCTGGGTATTTCGAAACCGATGTGGCGCTATGACGATCATAGCGAACATCGCGACCGAACGCGCCTTGTCGAATCCATGCGATCGAAAGCGGTCGCACTGGTCAGCGATGCGGGCACGCCGATGGTATCGGATCCGGGCTATCGCCTCGTCAACGACTGCCGGGCCGAGGGCATTCCGGTGACCGCCCTTCCAGGGGCTTGCGCTGCTATCAGTGGCCTGGCCCTGTCCGGATTGCCGAACGACCGGTTCCTGTTCGCCGGTTTCCTGCCGAGCAAGGAAAAGGCGAGGCGGGAGACCTTGGACGAGCTTGCGGCAGTAGACGCCACACTGGTATTCTACGAAACCGCGCCGCGACTGACGAAATCTTTGGCGGCGATCGAAGCGGCACTGCCGGATCGTGAGGTTGCCGTGGCCCGCGAAATCACAAAGCTTCACGAGGAGCTGCGCCGCGGGCTGCCATCCGGTCTGCTGGCATATTATGATGCCAACCCGCCCAAAGGCGAAATCGTGCTGTTGGTCGGCCCCCCGCCGGAAAGCATTGCCAGCGAAGAAGATGCCGATGCTATGCTTCGGCATGCGTTGAGGACGATGAAAGCCTCGCAGGCCGCGGCTCAGGTGGCCAAAGCAACCGGGATGGACCGCAAGACGTTATATGCCCGCGCGATGGAACTCCGCTCGGCATGAAGCGCCAATCGGCGGAGAAGAATGGCCGCGACGGTGAAGCGCGAGCAGCCTTCTGGCTCCGGGCGAAAGGATGGCAGATCCTCGACCAGCGGGTCAAAACGCCCGTCGGCGAGATCGATCTGGTCGCCAAGCGCGGCTCGATCATCGCCTTCGTGGAGGTGAAATGGCGCAAACGAGGCGTCGACCTCGATCATGCGATCGACGAATATCGTCTTTCCCGCGTCGCCGCAGCGGTCGAAGCGGCGGCACATCGCTATGCCGTGAATGGTGAAGACATCCGGATCGACGTAATCCTCCTTGCGCCCGGTAGCTTCCCTCGCCACATCGCCAATGCCTGGCAGCCCTGATCGCTGAATGGGCGCCAGATGATCGGAGAATAAAATGTCGCTACGCGTCGCCGTCCAGATGGACCCGCTCGAGAACATCAACATTGCGGGCGACAGTTCCTTCGCCCTGATGCTGTCGGCGCAGGCGCGAGGGCACGAACTCTGGCACTATGATGTGACCAGCCTTGCCTACGAAAGCGATGGGACACCGCATGGCCGGATTACCGCGCATGCCGCGCCGGTAACAGTGCAGCGCGAGGCAGGAAATCATTTCAGCGCGGGAGAGCGCCGACGCATCGACCTGGCGCAAGACATCGACGTAATCCTGATGCGCCAGGATCCGCCCTTTCATCTCGGCTATATCAGTGCGGCGCTGCTGCTCGATCGCCTAAAGGGTAAGACGCTGGTTGCCAACGACCCGCGAGAAGTCGTGAACGCCCCCGAGAAGATGTTCGTGCTGGACTATGCGCAATATATGCCACCGACGCTCGTCGCACGTCACGTGGATGATCTGCGAGCATTTCAGAAAAAACACGGATCGGTCGTGGTGAAGCCTCTTCATGGCAACGGCGGCAAGGCGATCTTCAGGATCGACGAGTCCGGTACGAATCTCTCGGCCTTGTCCGAGGTCTTCGATCAAACTTGGCCGGAACCGCACATGGTGCAGCCTTTCCTTCCTGAAGTGAGTGAAGGCGACAAACGCATCGTACTGGTCGATGGCGAATTTGCCGGCGCAATCAACCGCTTCCCAGGCGAAGGCGAGTTTCGTTCTAATCTTGCTCAGGGCGGTCATGCCGAAGCGACGGAGCTGACCGCGCGGGAAGAGGAAATCTGCGCGGCGATGGGGCCTGAGCTCAAGCGGCGCGGGCTCGTCTTCGTTGGCATTGATGTGATCGGAGGCAAGTGGCTGACGGAGATAAATGTCACCTCGCCAACGGGGATCGTTGCGATCGACAGATTCAACGGCACCGATACGGCCGCGCTGATATGGGATGCGATCGAACGCCGTCATGCCGCAATGTAGGACCATCCGACAGAGTTGATCGTTAGCGGTCCATGCACGAACTTATCATCCGCGCGATAGAGCAGGGCGGCCTTGTCGGCATCTTCCTTCTCATGGCGCTGGAGAACATTTTCCCGCCGATCCCTTCCGAAGTCATCATGGGGCTTGGCGGGGTGGCGGTGTCCCGCGGCACGATGGATTTCTGGCCATTGATGATCTCCGGGACGGTCGGATCGACTCTCGGGAATTACGCCTGGTATTGGCTGGGAGACCATTGGGGCAAAACGAGGCTCGAACCCTTTGTCGAGAGATGGGGGCGCTGGCTGACCATGGAATGGGAAGATGTCGAAAAGGCACGCGGGTTTTTTCGGCGGCATGGGCCATGGGTGGTGTTCGTGTTCCGGTTTACGCCGATCTTCCGTACCATGATTTCGCTTCCGGCAGGCTTGGCTCACATGGGCGTCTGGCGGTTTCTTGCCTTTACCTTTGCGGGGGCGTTCATCTGGAACCTTCTCCTGGTCGAAGGCGGGCGAAGGCTCGCCGACTGGCTGGAAGAATCGCAGCACATACTTGGCTGGATCATCCTCGGATTCATCGGCCTTGCGCTGGTCGGATATCTGTGGCGGGTGGTTACGTGGAAACCGCGCGACAAGCGCTAGCTGCCTTCGCGCGGGTGGGCCTTGCGATAGATATCCAGCAGGCTAGCGGCGTCGACCTTGGTATAAATCTGCGTGGAGCCGAGGCTGGCATGGCCAAGCAATTCCTGCAGGCTGCGTAGATCTGCGCCTGCGCCCAGAAGATGGGTCGCGAAGCTGTGGCGCAGTGCGTGGGGTGTTGCCGTGTCTGGCAGCCCCAGTGCCTTTCTAGCCCGAGCAGTCGCCTTCTGCACGACACCTTGGGTCAATGGTCCGCCCTTGGCTCCCCGGAATAGGGGCTCATCTCTGCTCAGCGTCCAGGGACAATGGGCGACGTAATCAGCCACGGCTTCCCGCACGACGGGCAGGATAGGTACAACGCGTTGTTTGCCGCCCTTGCCGGTGACGGTCAGTCGTTCACCCAGCGGGATCGCGGCCCCTGAAACAGACAGTGCCTCGGCGATACGCATGCCCGCGCCATAAAGCAGGAGGAGAACCGCACGGTCCCGCGCGCCTATCCAGTCTTCGCCTGCGATTGCCTCCACCGTATCGGCAAGCCCTATCGCATCGTCAGGCGTGACGGGGCGGGGCAGACCCTTGCGGATTTTGGGGCCCCGCATTCGGGGAGGGTCGGAAAGTTGATGGCCTGCCTGTGCCCGGGCGAAAGCGATAAACCCCTTGAGCGCAGACAACTCACGCGCCGCAGAAGCATTCGATAACCCGTCCGAACGCCGCGAGGCGAGATGGGACCGCAGTTGTGCAGCCGTGATATCGGCCACTTCGTCCCAGGAATTGAGGTTGAGCTGAGCGAGAAGGGTTGATGCGGCCTTGTCATAAGCCCGAACCGTATGCGGTGAACGCCTGAGCCCCAAAGCGAGGTGATCGTGCCAAGGACTCAGCAGCTCGGCCCGGGTCATGATGCCACCAGATCTGCCTGAACCAATCCGCCCAGCAGTGCATCCAGTAATGGCATGCCTTGCGCAGTGACGCCGATCTTTTCCTCCTTCGACCACACGAGGCCGAGATCCTGATAAAGGGCCATCTTGCTAGCATCGATCAGGTCAGAGGTCGTGACATCGAACCGGCCCCCGATCGCAGCGAGGTCGATCCCCTCGCCAAGTCGAAGGCCCATCAGGAGTGCTTCGGAAGCCTGTTCGCGCCGATCGAGCATGCGTGCTTCGGCAATTCCGTGCGAGTGATCTGCGACTGCCGAAAGATAGTTTTCCGGTTTCTTGTGCCTAACCGTTGCGACATTCCGCCGCCGCCCATGGGCGCCGGGTCCGATGCCGATATAGTCCTGATATCGCCAGTATGTGAGGTTGTGCCTGCTTTCCTGCCCGGGGCGGGCATGGTTGCTGACCTCATATGCCGGTAGCCCCGCTGCGTCTGTCATGCTGCGCGTGAGAGCGAAGAGATCGGCGGCATTGTCGTCGTCCAGCGGGTCGAAGGTGCCGCGACGGACATCGGTCGCGAACCGAGTCGTCGGTTCGATAGTGAGCTGGTAAAGCGACATGTGATCAGTGCCCAGCGCGAGAGCTTCGGCCAGTTCCATGCTCCAGTCATTTTCCGATTGCTCCGGGCGTGCGTAGATAAGATCGATCGACACGCGCGAGAAATGGCTTTGCGCCACCTCGACAGCTTTTACCGCTTCGTCCGCGCCGTGAAGGCGGCCGAGGAAACGCAGTACGTCGTCGCGCAGGCTCTGCACGCCGAGCGAAACCCGATTAACCCCGGCAAGGGCAAGCTCGGCGAATTTGGCTGCTTCTACCGAACTGGGATTGGCTTCCAGCGTTATTTCGATTTCTGATTCGAAACCCCAGAGGCGTTCGGCCTCGTCTAAAAGGGTCGAGACCAGCGTTGGGGGCATCAGGGAAGGGGTTCCACCACCGAAAAAGATGCTCGTCAGCGGCTCATCGGAACAGGCTTCGCCGTGCTCATGACGCATGTCTGCCAGCAGGGCCGTTTCCCACAACGTGACATCAGTGGTCTGCCGTACATGACTGTTGAAATCGCAATAGGGGCATTTCGCAAGGCAGAACGGCCAATGAATGTATAATGCGCGGGCCAATATCTTCAGCTTATCTTAACTGTGGATGCGGAATCTGCCCGCCATGGACGGGTCAGGAAAATGGACTGCGCCTATCGTCGGCGCTTTAGCGATGCTTTGTGCCACGGGGACTGCCGTGGCTGCAAGCGGATCGTCTAGCTCGAGCTATGCGATGCCTGGGGAGCGAACGGCGCCATCAGGTTCCAGGGTCCAGGTCGCGGCACGCATTCTCGGTATGCACAATGCAGAACGAAACCGCCTCAGCCTCGAGCCGCTGAAATGGAATGTCCATCTCGAACGCGAAGCAGAACAATGGGCGCGCGTCCTCTCCGAAAAAGGCGTTTTACAACACGCCGATCGTTCCACACGCAACGGTACGGGTGAGAACCTTTGGATGGGAACAGCCGGCAATTGGCCGATCGAAACCATGGTGGGCATGTTTCTCGAAGAGAAAAAACATTACCGGCATGACAGTTTTCCAAACATCTCGCGCACCGGCAGTTGGAGCGACGTGGGCCATTACACTCAGATAGTGTGGCGTGACACCAAAGAGGTTGGATGCGCGGTGGTTACGGCGCGCGGCAATGATGTGCTTGTCTGCCGGTACTGGCCTGCCGGGAATGTCTGGGGTCGAAAAGCCTACTGAGATTTAGCCGAACTGCTCGGCGACCAGCTTCGCAAAGGCATCCGCGCGGTGGCTGATGGCGTGCTTATCTGAAGGATCGAGTTCAGCGAAAGTCTGTTCGTGTCCCTCGGGTACGAAAACCGGATCGTATCCGAATCCCAGAGTGCCCCGCGGAGGCCAGGTGAGCGTGCCTTTTGCGGTCCCTTCGTAGATGGCCTGTTCCCCATCGGGCCACGCCAGAGCGAGTACGCAATGAAAGGCGCTGGAACGATCGGCATTCGCCCCTTTCTGCTGAAGCATGCCTTCCACCTTGCCCATGGCCATGAACCAGTCACGACCGGGATCGCCTTCGAACCACTGCCGTTCCGCCCAATCTGCGGTATAGACGCCGGGTCGCCCGTCGAGCGCGTCAACCGACAGGCCACTATCGTCCGCCAGAGCTACCAGACCCGAAGCCTCCGCTGCCGCCCGCGCTTTCAGAAGCGCATTCTGGACGAAAGTGGTGCCCGTTTCTGCAGGTTCGGGCAGCCCGAGGGAGCCCGCCGAGATGCATTTGACACCATACGGTTCGAGCAGCGCGGAAATCTCTTTGAGCTTTCCCGCATTATGCGTGGCAATCACCAGCGTGCTCGAACCGATACGGCGTGTCATTTGCGCGTTGCCTCGTCCTGAGCCTTGAAGATCTGCGCGCAGCCAATCTGGGCAAGGCGCAGGAGCCGCAGGAAGCCCTCCTCGTCATAGGGCGCGCCTTCGGCGGTGGCTTGCGCCTCGGCAATCTTGCCGCCTTCGATGAGGACGAAATTAGCGTCGGCATCGGCGCTGCTGTCCTCGGGATAGTCGAGGTCGAGAACAGGTGTGCCTTTGTAGATGCCGCAGGAGATCGCGGCGACTTTGGCGGAAATGGGATCCTGCGTGACAGCGCCCGATTTCATCAGGCCATCGACTGCCAGGCGAAGGGCAACCCAAGCGCCGGAGATAGAGGCCGTGCGAGTACCGCCGTCGGCCTGTAAAACGTCGCAATCAAGCGTGATCTGATGCTCGCCCAGCTTCTTCAGGTCCACGACCGAGCGCAGGCTGCGGCCGATCAAACGCTGGATTTCCTGCGTCCGCCCGCTCTGCTTGCCTTTGGCCGCTTCGCGCTGGCCGCGGGTATGCGTCGCGCGCGGGAGCATTGAATACTCACCAGTGACCCAACCTTCGCCCTTGCCGCGAAGCCAAGGCGGGATTCGATCTTCAACCGAAGCGGTGCACAGAACACGCGTTTCACCGAAACTGATCAGGCAGCTGCCCTCCGCATGCTTGGTGTAGCCGGTTTCGATGGTGATAGCGCGCATTTCGTCGGGCGCACGGCCGGAAGGTCGCATAGGTTTCTCCATTGCAGTCGAATCTCGGGGATGCCTGTGGCGCAAGGGTCTTGAGGCCGCAAGGGGAGTGGTTAGATAGGGAACATGAATTCACCGCCACTCACAGATTTGTCGGATCGCGCACGGGACATCTTCCGACTCGTGGTCGAAGGGTATCTGGAAAGCGGCACACCCATGGGTTCCAAGGCGCTCGCGGGGGAGGGGGGAGTGAACCTTTCGCCGGCGTCGATACGTTCGGTGCTGGCCGAACTCGAGCAGCGCGGACTGCTGGCGGCACCGCATACCAGTGCGGGTAGAATGCCGACGGAAACGGGCCTTCGTCTTTTCGTCGATGCGATGATGCAAGTCGCCGAGCCGACCCGCGAAGAACGTGCCGCAATCGAGCAGCGCCTTGCGGAGCCGGGACCGATCGAGCGAGCATTGGAAGAAACCAGCGCCTTGCTGTCCGATCTTTCGGGCGCGGCAGGCATGGTGATGGTGCCGACACGCGAACCCAAGCTGGCACAGATATCCCTCACCGCGTTGGATGCGAACCGCGTGCTGGCTGTTCTGGTGGGCGAAGACGGACATATCGAGAACCGGATTATCGCCCTCCCGGTCGAAGCGCTCGGCACGTCGCTCGAGCAGGCGAGCAACTATCTCACCGCGCGAAGCTCCGGGCGGACCTTGGCGCAGGCCGCGAGCATGGTCGAAAGGGAGATTGCCAGCGGCAAATCTGCCCTCGACGAAGCCAGTCGCAACTTGGTCCAGCGGGGGCTCGCGGTGTGGAGCGAAGATGCCAGCAACCGCCCGGTCCTGATCGTTCGGGGGCAGGCCAACCTGCTCGACGAGACCGCACTGGGCGATATCGAACGGGTTCGCTCGCTGCTCGACGATTTGGAAAGCAAGCAATCGGTGGCCGGCTTGCTGGAACGTGCCCGGAGAGCCGACGCGATGCGCATATTCATCGGCAGCGAGAACCGGCTTTTCTCGCTTTCGGGCTCTTCCGTGATCGCTTCGCCCTACCGGGACCGGGAGGGTAAGGTTGTCGGTGTGCTGGGCGTCATTGGTCCAACTCGGTTGAATTACGCGCGAGTCGTCCCCATGGTGGATTTCACCGCCCGATCCTTGGGTAAACGAATTGGCTGACAGGGTTTTCCAGTGAACGACGAGAACAAGAACGAACCGCACGAAAAAGCGGTCGATGCAGATCTGGCACGTGAGATGGAAGGTGTGCCCGAACATCTTCGCGACGATTCAGATGACGACACCGATACTCCGATCGATGACGCGCTTGCGAAACTGAAGGGCGATCTCGAAACGGCGATGCAGGACGTGCTGTATGCGCGTGCGGAAACGCAGAATGTGCGTCGCCGGCTCGAAAAGGATGTTCAGGACGCCCGCAATTATGCAGCAACGGGTTTCGCACGCGATATTCTCAGTGTTGCCGATAACCTGGCGAGGGCGCTCGACCACGTTCCCGAAGAACTACGCGAACACGAAAAGGCGAAGAATTTCATCGCTGGCATCGAAGCCACTCAGCGTGAGTTGGAGAAAGTCTTCAACAGCAATGGCATCACGCGCATTGCCGCCAAGGGCATGCCGCTCGACCCGAACCAGCATCAGGCAATGATGGAAGTGCCGACCGATGATGCAGAGCCCGGCACGATCGTTCAGGAAATGCAGGCCGGGTATATGATCAAGGATCGCCTGCTGCGTCCAGCCATGGTCGGCGTGGCCAAGAAGCCCGATTAACTCCGTTAAAGCAGGGGAATGACGATGAGGACTGCCATTTTCGGAGCGGCGGTTCTTGTCGCCTCCGCCTTCGCTACACCGCTTGCTGCTCAGGATAGCGCCGACGATGAACTGTCGGCGCTGGCTGATGCATATTACGACTACCAGCTCGAACAGTTCGGCATGAGCGAGGCGGCGAACGGTAGCACCGAGCAGGGCGATACTTTGTGGTCGGTTACCCCCGACGCGCAGCGTCAACGCGCCGCGCAATACAAGTCCTATCTGACACGCCTCGACCAGATCGATCGCGAAGCATTGAGCGAGAAGGCAAGGACCAATGCTCTAGTGCTGCGGTCGTTGCTGGAATCTGATATCGGCGATGCGCAGTTCGCCGAATGGGAAATGCCGTTCGACAGCGATTCCAATTTCTGGTCGTATCTCGCGCCCTCGCGCGGTTTCACCACGGTAGAGGAATACGAGAACTACATCGGCCGGATGCAGGACATCCCGCGATATTTCGCCGAGCAGACTGCCAACGCAAAAGCAGGCCTCGCGCGCGGGTTCTCGGTGCCGCGGGTTACGCTGGAAGGCCGCGATGTCTCCATCGCCTCCTATGTCGTGGAAAAGCCGGAAGACAGCCCGTTCTGGAAGCCATTTGCCGACATGCCGCGCAGCATTCCCGAAGCCGAACAGGAACGTCTCAGGGCAGCCGGCCGTGCAGCGATCCGCGACGATGTCACGCCGGCCTATGCCGACTGGCTCGCCTTCTTTCGCAACGAATATCTCCCGCAGACCCGCACCACCCTCGGCGCCAGCGAATTTCCCGATGGCGAGGCCTATTACGCGCAGCAGATCCGGCAATATACGACGCTCGACCTGTCGGCAGAGGAAATCCACCGCATCGGTCTCGACGAGGTGGCGCGCATTACCGCCGAGATGGAAAAGGTAAAGGAGAGCGCCGACTTCGACGGCACGCTGGCGGAGTTCGTGAACTTTCTGCGCACCGATCCGCAATTCGTTGCGCGCACGCCCGATGAACTGATGGGCGTATCTGCCTATGCCGCAAAGCGTGTCGATGGGCGGCTGGCCGACTATTTCGGGTTCCTGCCCCGGCACCGGTTCACCATCCGGCCGGTCGATCCTGCCATTGCTCCGTTCTACACGGCGGGACGGGGCGGGCTCGATGCCTGCCAGATGAACACCTACGATCTGGCGTCCCGACCACTCTATAATATCCCTGCACTTACACTGCACGAATGCGTCCCGGGCCACAGCTTCCAGGGTGCCGTCGCGTTGGAGCAGGAAGAGGCGCCGCGCTTTCGCCGCCAGACCTATTTCTCCGGTTTCGGCGAAGGCTGGGGTCTCTATGTGGAATATCTCGGGGAAGAGATGGGCATCTATCGCACGCCCTACGAGAAGTTCGGCCGCCTGTCCTACGAGATGTGGCGCGCTGCGCGGCTGGTCATCGATACCGGTATCCATCACTACGGCTGGAGCCGGGAGCAGGCGGTCGACTATCTTGCGAGCCATACTGCGCTGTCCGAGCGGGAAGTGGGCACCGAAATCGACCGCTACATCAGCTGGCCGGGGCAGGCGCTGGCCTACAAGCTGGGGGAACTGACCATCCGCCGGGTGCGCGATAAGGCCGAGACCGAGCTCGGTTCCTCCTTCGACATTCGCAAGTTCCACGATGTGGTGCTGTCGCTCGGCTCGGTTCCGCTTCCCGCACTCGAAGCGCGGATCGACGCGTTCATCGCCGATGGCGGGCAGGGGTTGCCCGGGGTTACCTACGACTGACGACGTCCGAAATCGTGGCGGGGGATACGGCGCGGGCAGCGGGTGCCAAGGAACAACATCCGGCGCCGCCCGTAGATGGCCAACGCTAACAATTTCGGAGAATCGCGATGAACGCCAAGCTATTTCTTGCACCTGCCCTGGCCGTTTCCACCTTGGGCCTCGGGGCGTGTGCTCAGAACTATGGCGTCGAAGGCGCCGGGCTCGGTGCCGCAGCCGGTGCGGGTCTGGGCGCCATTCTGGGCGATGACATCACCACCTACGCGCTGGCCGGCGCAGCCATCGGCGGCGTGGTCGGTTATGCCACGGACAAGAACGACGAGTGCGACGGCTATTATGGCGATGGCCGTTATGTCGACGACGATTGCCGTAATGACGACCGCTACGCCCGCTACTGGTAAGCAGGCTTCGTTCCCCGGTGCCGGATCAGCTTTCGGCGCCGGGGAAGCGGACCAGCATTTCGTAAGCAGCGGGATCGGCGACGCCGGCGATCTTCATGCCCCGGCGCAGCCAGAAAGCATGTTTCACGATCTCCGCCTGTTGCTCGATACCATATCGTTCGAGTGGCCAACCGGGCTTGAGTGAATAATCGTAACGCGCCCACGGCATGCGACGCGTTACCAGAAACCATTCGCCCTTCGTCTGAACCTGCCAGACATGAACCAATTCGTGGATGAAAAGGCCTTGGCGCCACAGGTCGACCTTCGAGAAATCATCGCAGTACGTTTCCCCGCGAGGATGAAAATGCAGGTGCCCGCGCGGGGCCATGGTGACCTGCCGAGGTTGAAACGGAAACCATTTCTTCCGCCTGATCATAATTCGGCTGTAATCGATTGCGTGACCGAAAACGGTTCGCGCAAGCTCTATCTCGCCTGAGGTCAGGGGCCGCTCGCCCCCAATCGGACATCCGGGCACGAAACCATCCTCCGTGATTTTCGCGCCCGGCACTTGCTGCCCGTCGCTCAGCGCTCGTCACCTGCGGCGCGGACTTCGACGGGGAAAGTCTTCTTCTTGCCGCCAACGACGGTGAGCGTCATGTCGGTCGAGGTGCCAGCCTGCACCGAAGGGTCGAGATCGAAAACCATCACGTGGAAGCCGCCGGGCTGAAAGCTCTGCGTACCACCCGATTCGACAAGGACCTGTCCGACGCTGTCCATCATCATCTGGCCATCGACTTCCAACGAACCGTGAAGTTCCGCATTGCCGGCCCCTTTCACATCTGCGCGACGGATCGCGTAATTGCGATCACCGGTGTTCTCGACATCGAAATAGATGGCACCCGGGTTGCCGGATACTGCCGGTAGCATCAGCCGCGCATTGCTGACTTCGAGGGCCACTTCGTCCGCTGCAGGCGCAGTGGTTTCTTCGGCAGGGCTCGAACATCCCGCCAACGTGAGCGCCGTCAAAGTCAGGGCGGCCGGTGCTAAATGTGTAAGTTTCATCAATTTGTCCCCTCTACGTACTGGCCAAAAAACTAGCCGACCCCCTCCCTTGTGCCAAGAAAAACCACACCTATATCGCCCGAGTAATACACCACCGGATAGAGCCGCCGACCGGTTTCGCCAGGATCGGGGAACCAATGATGCGGTGTCCAACGACTTGAAACAGATGGGGAAACCATGAGCAAA
>TARA_R100000049_G_C1956582_1_pt1 | contig 13098 bp, 11 predicted proteins | sample TARA_R100000049 | Tara Oceans TARA_R100000049 (sample SAMEA2619992) | marine metagenome | biome: marine biome (ENVO:00000447); feature: mesopelagic zone (ENVO:00000213) & marine oxygen minimum zone (ENVO:01000065); material: "saline water (ENVO:00002010), including plankton... | reverse complement strand
CGAACCTACCTTAGCCAACTGTCCGAATTTCCGGCGCCACCTCACACTGGGGGGTTCGACGGATCCGCATAAGGCTGCCTCATTTGACGCGGTGATCGGCCGGTTGAAGCGGGCAGATGCCTTCATCGCATTTCTTGACTGCGCTGAGATCCTTAGCTCCCCCCCAGAGCGGGTCGGCAGAGCGACCGAGTGGCCGGTCATGCACGACGTGCTGACTAGCGTGGCCTCCAAGCTAGGAAAGGGGGGCGACACGCTTCCCGTCGTGCTGGTTCTGTCGAAGTTCGATAGGGCCGTCACGGAGGATGACAAAGAGCGGGTCATGTTGTTCGCGCGGAACTGTGCGAATAGCCTGTTTGAGGCGCGAAAAAACATCACGCTCCTGATCTGCCCTGTCTCCGTCCTCAGAGAGTCCGGGACGGGTTACTTGGAACGGAATCTCTTCAATATACCGACACCCTTCCTGTTTGTTTCTGCTGCAATCATCATCCGAAACGCAGCATGGCATGCAGAACAAGCCGACTACCATCGCTCGCGGGCCGCAGCAGTGGACGAAAAGATTCGGCAAAACAAGGAAAGTATGCGCGGACTATTTCGAGGATTCTTTCGGCGCATCATCAACTTAGGTCTTCAAGCCCACCGGCGGTTTGCCATTGATGCAGCGACCGATCGAGAAGTCCGGCTAGAGCACAATGATCTTCAGTTTGCTGAGCGGGCGATAGATTATCTTGTGGATAACGACAATATGAAATATGCTCAATTGTTTCACCGGGGGGATGAAATGAGCATATCAGATTATGTGTCAGCGCAGATCGGACATCACTGATGTCTGGGTGGCTACCATACCTGAATACGCGGGCCAGTGATTTTATTCGGCTGGACGATGGCACAGGTTACGGCGGCTTTGGTAACTATGTGCCGTCTCCTGTTCTCAAGGCTGAGCCAGAAGCGGTGCATAAATCTAGAACCCTTCTTCCGAAAGTACACAACCTATCTCCCGACGTTCAGAAGCTGGTTCCAAGAGCGATCTTCGTTGACGGTGGTCACATTCACATCATGGAGTTCAGCCACCTGCGTGCAAGGCTTGGCGATGACTTCAAGTATGCCCTAAACGGCACGCGTTCGATCCCGTACACCTACGGCTTATCGGCGCCGATTGGGACGCCGATTCCAAGTCTGGGAGAGCTTGAGGCGCGGAGCGACGATTTCAAGCAGGAGATCGCCCGTCTGGTCGAGGCGATCAATGAGCGGCGCGACGTGGCCAAGGAGGCTAAGTCGTTCACATTCAATGGCGGGAACTACGGTGGAAGTCTTTGGGATCGCACAGCCGTGGCGATATCCGAGGGCCGGATTCCGCGACGACCCGTGTTCGTGGAAATCGAGAAGCTGAAGCCTGGCATCGCCGAAATGGTGCCAGAGGGTATCTTTGATGATGGCCCTGTCTTCGGCTCAAAAAAAAACTTCATTCGCCAGGCGGCCCCTCTGGCGGAGACTTCGCCCCCTCGTACAGGGAAGGCAATCCTGGAGGTGGCTTCTCGCCCCCAATCTTCCCCTTCCTGGGGGCATTCGATGATTTCAGGCGGGACGCTACTGAAACTCTCCGTGGCGTCCATCGCACTGTTTGGGGCGGGGTGGATCGCCTACGAGCACGTTCGCCGGACGGCAAACCGGGACCAAAGAAGAAATGACCGGCCTGCAGCTCCAGCGGCTCGGTGACACGACAGGTTCCCTTACGACATTGCCAGTTCGAGTTTCTCTTTCCGGCGACGCCAGTCCGGCAGCACCTGCTCCAGCAGTGAGATGAACTTCGGCCCATGATGCGGCTCGGCGATGTGGCAGAGCTCATGGGTAATGACATAGTCGATCGCGTCGACCGGCGCTTCGATCAGCCGAGCATTGAGCACTAGTCGGGAGGCGCGGCTCATGGAGCCCCACCGCTGATCGAGTTGGCGAATAATGAGGCCGCAGGGCCGGAACGCGTCGGGCTGAGAGAAGCGCTCCAGGTTTATCGCAAGGCGTTCCGAGAATTGACGCGCCGCATGCTGACGGTACCAGCGCTCGACAAGCCCTCGGGTCATATCGGTATTGTCGGGATGGTGCGATTGCACCACCAGATAGCCGCCGCGCATTTTTACGCTTGCTTGGACGTGGGGCACGACCTTCAGGCGGTAGTGGCGGCCCAGGTAGCGGAAGGTCTCCCCAGCTACGAATTGCCGCTCGGGCGTCCGCGGCAGGAACTGCATGAAGTACCGCTGTTGCCGACGGATCCAAGCCGCACGTCTGCGCACCTTGTTCTCGATCTGGGTGAGGGATGCATCTAGGGGCGCCGCCACGCTGACAGATGCATCCGGCTCGACGGCGATTTCCAGTGTCTTTCGATCGCGCCTCGTTAGACGGACATCGATCTCGTGCTCGCCATAGCGAACGATCAGCCGTTCGCTGGTCATCCCGGAAACCTCGCCCGGGCCAGGCTCATGATCTGCGCCTCAAGATCGTCGAGTGTCTCGACGGGCAATTCGATGCCCATCTCGTCGCGGACGACATCGAAGAAGTAGTCGTCGATGGCGTTGCGCATGTTGTTTTGCGCCATGTCGTTCGACCAGACGTCGACGATATGGTGCTGTTTGACGATCTCGATGACGGCCAGGGCGATGCCGGCGGCCCTGTCGGGATCGAGCGGCGCACCGCCGGCGGCGGTCAGCTTTCCAGACAGCAATCCAAAAAAGGCTTGGCCGTCTTCGTCGCCTTGAATGGCCGCCGGCATGGTCTGACCACGCTCCTTGCGGGCCACCTTTGTCGCCAGCTCGATGACGCTTTGAAGGTAGTCGCGCTCTGAAAGGCGTTTCTGTCGATAGTCCCGAATGGTCTCTTCGAGCAGTTCCGAGAACTGCCGGTAGAAGGCCGGGTCCTCATCCATTTTCTCTGTGATGACCCGCCGCGTGGCGCTGGCGATCCGATCGGCTTTCGACGAGTCGGAAACCCCCGTCTCATCGACGACGGCTTTGAGGGCGTCGGCGTCATTTATGTTGACCAGGCCGATGATGGTTTCAGCCGGCAGGGCAACGACATGGTCGTCGAGCAACTTCTGGATTTTTGGTTCGAACTCCTTGAGGTCCACCGTCTCCTGGTAGCGAAGCTGCACCGCGCGCTTTAGCTCAGTGAAGCGCTTCCAATCGCGCTTCATGCTGTCGATAACCGCCTCGTTGAACACATCGAGCAGTTTGTCGGAGGACAGGGATATGTGGAGACACCGGCTGAAGGCCCGTAGGCGCTCATAGAAGTCCTGGCGAATGGCCTCATCGGCGAGGAACTGCTCAAACTGCTCCATGTCCTTCTTGTTCTTGATGGACTTGAAGAGGTCCCAGAGCTGTTCGTGCAGTTGTGGGAGCTTCCTGATCTCCTCGCGCACGTCGTGGACCGTCCCGACCAGGTCGGAAGCCTCGTAGCCCTCGAAGGCGCTGTAGGTGGTGAGCGCCTTGTCTAACTCTCCGAGCAGTCCTTCGTAATCGATGATGAAGCCGAACTGCTTCTGGGTGTCGTCATCGCCCTCATAGAGGCGGTTCACCCGAGCAATGGCTTGCAGAAGGTTGTGCTCCCGCAGCGGCTTGCAGACATAGAGCACGGTGTTGCGGGGAGCGTCGAAGCCCGTGAGAAGCTTCGATACAACGATCATAATTTCCGGTTCGCCCGAGCCCTTGAAGGCCTCAATGAGCTGGCGGTTGTACTCGTCTTCGGTCTTGTACCGCGCCATCATGCGATCCCAGAAGACCCGGACGAGATCCTTCGAGTCGGTGTCGACCTCCTCATTGCCCTCGTTGTCGTCCGGAGGAGAGATGACGATGGCGCTGGTGACGTGACCGATTTCGTCCAACACTTCCTTGAAACGAACGGCGGCGGCCTTCGAAGGCGCGACGAGCTGGGCCTTGAATCCGGTGCCTTGCCAATGCTGCCGGTAGTGTTCGGATATATCGAAGGCCTTGGCCCGGATCGTCTGGCCGGTTTTGCCGAGCGCATCCATGCGCGAAAATTTTCGCTTGAGGTCGGCCTTCTGCTGGTCGGTCAGCCCTTCGCTGATCTTCTCGAACCAGCGGTCGATGACGTTGCCGGTGACCTGCTGTTCAACGAGCCGGCCCTCATAGAGCAAGGGCACCACCGCCTCGTCGGCAACGGCCTCATCGATGGCGTACCGGTGGATCAGCCCACCGAAGGTCGCGAGGGTATTCTTGTCTTTCTTGAGTAGCGGCGTCCCCGTGAAGCCGAGATAGCAAGCTTTCGGCAGCAGGCGCCGCATCTTGGTCGCGAACTGGCTGTGGCCGCCGTAGCGGCCCGTCTGAGTGCGATGGCTCTCATCCACCAGTACGAAGATATTGGCGTCGTTCTCGCCAAGCTCGTCGCCCTTCAGCGCGGTATCGAATTTGTTGATGATCGTGGTGATGAGCGGCGCTTTGTTACGCACGAGATTGATGAGGTGCGCTCCGCTGGTCGCCCGCTTGGGCTCCATCTCGCACGATTTGAAGGTGCCCTTGATTTGTTTGTCGAGGTCGTCGCGGTCGGTGACGATGATGATCCGCGGGTTGGTGATGGACTTTTCCAACGCCAATGCGCGGCCGAGCATCACCATGGTGAGGGACTTTCCGGAGCCCTGGGTGTGCCAGATGACGCCGCCTTTGCGGATGCCATTCAGGTCGAACTGCTTGACCCGTTCCACGGCTTTGCGGATTCCGAAGAACTGCTGATGCCGGGCGATTTTTCGGATGCCGCCGTCGAACACGGTGAAACGGCGCACGAGATCCAGCATCCGCTCAGGCCGGCATAGGGCGAAGATTGTGCGATCCTGCGGGGTGACCGTGCGCTCCCCTTCAGCCTCCATGGCGTCAAAGTATGGACGGGCGGCCGCAAAATCCCCGGAGAACACGGCGCCCTTTTCGGGGGGTGTTAGGGGCCGGTTTGCGGCGGCGGCAACCGAGGTGTCGCTATCCTCTTCGTCGCGCCAGGTCTGCCAGTACTGATGGCCCGAGCCGACGGTCGCATATCGGGCTTCAGCCCGATTCATGGTCATCAGCAGCTGAGCGAAATGGAACAGCTGCGGGATGCTGTCTTCGCCTTGATAGCCAATGAGCTGGCTCCGAGCCTTCTTCAGCGTCTCAGTGGGGCGCTTGTTCTCGATGACGAGGAAGGGGATGCCATTAACGAATCCGACGATGTCGCAGCGCTTGGTCTGAGTGCTTCCGGTGCGCTCGACGGCGTACTCAGCGGTCACATGGAAGACGTTGTTCTCGGGATGCTCCCAGTCGATGAAGCGGAAGGAGTAGCTCTTGGAGTCGCCATCGATCGTCTTGGTGATCGTCGTGCCCAGAAGCAGGCTGTCGTAGACGTCCTGGTTGGTGCCCCTTAGCCCCTTCATCCGATCGGGTGTTGGTTTTAGCCTCCGCATCGCCTCGTGAACGTCGGCGAGGTCGAAGCCATATTCCCGGCCCTTGTGTGTGAACCGGTTGATGCGCATGAGGCTGTCAGCGAGCACATCGTCGAGCACGACGTTACGCAGCCGCCCGCCGCGCAGCGCTAGCGCCTCGGCCTGGGACAGCGGCTTGTAACCCAACGCGACAAGGAGTTGCAGCGCCGGCACCTGCGACTGGGACGCTTCTGCGGCATCGAAGCTCACCAGCCCGCCTCCGGGAACATCGACGTTAGAGCCGAGCGAGCAGAGACCGCGTCGATCGCAGCCTTGATAACCCGATCGAGCTCACCATCGGCGCTGTAGTTAGCCGGTAGGGCACAGTGAACGCGCCCATCCGAGATGTACTTGTCGGCCTTGCTCTTGGCCCCTTTTGTGTTGGGCTTGAAGACGGCTATCGACAATCCACCCTGCTCCTTCACCGTTCGAAAGCATGGGATGTCGGTTGATCCGTCGCCAATAAAGACCATGTTTTCAAATGGGACGGGGCGGTCTTTTTTCTCAACGAACTGATTGACCTTGGTGTTGTCGCTAAGGTCATGCGCCCCCTTGTTGATCCGAAAGAGGTATTGAGTTTTCGTCGTGTAATTCACGGCGAGCGCCGGCCAAGCTGCGACACCATTCTGATCGAACATGAATTTCGAGGCGTACACCTGAGAGAACTTGGAGGCGATGGGTGTGCCGGCGAAAATCTCTGCGTTGCCCGACGAAACGAGCACATGCTCGATGCGGACGCCTTTGGCGCGTCCATAGGCGGTGATGCGGTCGAACCAGCCCTCAACGCCTTCGAACAGCGTGATCGCCTGGCCTCTGGCTTTGAAGTCGCCACGGCGCACTGGCACCCCGGCAGCGTCAGCCCGACGCAACATCAGGTTCATATAGACGAGCACCTCGTCGGCCTGATGCTCTTTGGTCAGCCGCTTGACCTCCTCCCAGAAGGCTTTCGGCTTCATGCCGATGTCCGGAAGGAACTGGTGCTCCTGCATGTTTCCGTCGGCTAGGGTGCCGTCGAAATCGTAGGCGATGGCCATGGGGATGAGTTTTTTAGCCATGGGCATCTCCATCCAGATTAACGCGCCATTCCCCGGTCAGCAGCTTCTGCATGAGGCCGCGCTTCTGGCGGGTGAGGGCTTCGATTTCCGCCTCGATGGCGGTGAGTTCCGCTTGCGATACCTCCACCACCGCGGCGATGGCGGATTGTTCTGCGGGGTCCATCGGAAGGATCAGTTTGCCTTCGAGGAAACGACGGTTGGTGATCGCGATGGTGTTCTTGGCGCCCTTCTGCACCAGCGGGTGCAGGTAGTTGCGGACGGCGATCGGGGACTCGAACAGGGCGTCGAGGATCACGCCGAGCGCGCGCGTCGTAGGCGTGAACACACCGTAGAGCGGTGAGACGATCACCTCTTGCGAGATTTTGCTCTGCTTGATGATGCCAAGCGGGAAGTCTCCGGTCGGGCTCTTGGTGTAAACGATGTCGCCCGGTAGGACGCGGTTGTAATGGCCGGTCTCGGCGGCGGCGAAGGACCGGCCGAGGTGCTCGATCTGATTTATCAGGCCCTTGTGGACCGAGACCGAGAAGACTTCCTCGGCGCCGGTTCCTTGTAGGCCGTGGTCGGTCAGCACCGTGCCCAGTGTCACCTCGCGCCACTCGCCCGTATAACCCGGCAGCCGGGTACGCCCGGTGAACAGGTGAGAGCGCAGCCAGATGCGACGTTGAAGGTTTGTCTCTCGCAGCGCCTCTAGTTTCTCGATTGCTACGTCCCACGTCCGCAGCACATCCGCGATCTTGCGCTGTTCGAGGAGTGGAGGCACCGTGATGCCAAACCGACTGATAGTTTGGAGATTTAGCCCTGCCTTGGCTCCCGCGTCGTTTAGGCGGTTGAGGCGTTGACGCTCAGGTTCGGAGGAAAGCAGATAGGCTACATAATCGGGTACAGCCTGTTCATGTTCTATACGAACCAGGCACACATGCTGGCTGATATAGGATTGAGGGGTCGGAAGGGCTCGTACATAAGCAACTTTTCCAAGCTCGGCTGTGATTGAGATGAGTATGTCGCCCGATTGCAACTGAGTTCGCGTTCCTTCCGAACTCTCCTTCGGGAGCTTCACAAACTTCAAATCAGAAATATCAAGCTCAATAGAGCTTCGCCGAATATTTCCCATTCTTACAAACGCGCACCCTGTCGCGGAATAATATTCCGCCCATCCGCGCGAGCCGCTGGTAACCACCGTCGAGATGTCACCAAGAGCAAAAGTTCTCCATTCGTCACGCATCGACACCCAGCTCCTTTAGGTAGCTAGCCATCTTGCGGCGCACCTCGACCAGCTCGGCCTCGATCGTGTTGATCTGCTTCTGGAGTGCGGCGACATCGATCTCTTCCTCGGGTTCGAATGTATCGACGTAGCGAGGGATATTTAGATTGAAATCGTTTCCTGAGATCTCCTCAGGCGAGGCTCGGTGGGAGTACCGCTCCACCTCCGCCCGTGAGGCGTACGTCTCCAAGACTTTAGCGATATGAGCGTCGCCCATGACGTTCTGCGTCTTGCCTGGCGTAAACTCGTTGCTGGCATCGATGAAGAGAACGTCACGCCGCGATTCGTGCGCGCCGCCTTGCTCGCGTGAGCGGTCGAAGATCAGGATAGCCACCGGGATGCTCGTGGTGGTGAAGAGGTTGGCAGGGAGGCCGATCACCGCATCGAGCAAGTTCTCCTCGATCAGGGCCTGGCGGATTTTCCCTTCAGCGCCCCCCCGGAACAGTACGCCGTGCGGCACGATCACTGCCACCCGGCCGCTTTGCCGCTTCGCGATCTCGACCATGTGGGTGATGAAGCCATAATCGGCCTTCGACTTCGGCGGAATGCCGCGCCAGTAGCGCTTGTACTGATCGGTCGCGGCGTCCTCGGCGCCCCATTTGTCGAGGCTAAAGGGTGGGTTGGCGACCACGACGTCGAACCGCATCAGATGATCGCCTTCGACCAGGGCGGGGCTATTGAGTGTGTCGCACCACTCGATGCGGGCGGCATCCTTGGAGTGCAGGAACATGTTCATACGGGCGAGCGCCCACGTTGCGCCGTTCACTTCCTGGCCGTAGAGCGCGTAATTGTCCGAGCCGACTTCCTGGGCGGCGCGGATCAAGAGCGAGCCTGATCCACAGGCCGGATCGCAGATTGTATCGCCAGGCTTAGGCGCGGCGAGTTTGGCGAGTAGGCCGGAGACAGCGCTCGGAGTGTAGAACTCGCCGGCCTTTTTCCCCGCGTCCGAGGCGAAGCGCGAGATCAGGTAGATGTAGCACTCGCCGATGATGTCTTCGGTGACGCGGGACGGACGCAGGTCGAGCGCCGGCTTGGCGAAATCCTCCAGCACGTTCTTGAGGCGGCGGTTGCGGTCCTTCACCCGGCCGAGATTTGACTCGGAGTTGAAGTCGATGTTGCGGAAGACGCCTTCCAGCTTTGCACGGTTGGCGTCCTCAATGCGCTCCAGGGCGATATTGATGAGCTCGCCGACATTGGGCTCGTTCCGCTTCTCATAGAGGTCGTAGAAGCTCGCGCCTTCCGGCAACACGAAGCGTTCGCGTTCGAGGCGGCGTCGGATGCGCGCGTCATCCCCGCCGAACTGCTGGCGGTACTCCTCGACATGGTCATTCCAGAGGTCTGAGATGTACTTCAGGAACAACATGACAAGGATGTAGTCCTTGTACTGACCTGCATCCACGACACCCCGGAAGGTATCGCAAGCGGCCCACGCAGTTTGGTTGACTTGGTTTTGGGTGAGCGTGTCGGTCACGGGTTGCTCCTTTCAGAGGGGCGGCGGTCGCTGGCGCGCCTGGCGGCGTCGGCGAGTGCGAGGGTGGCAAAAGAGAGATGCATTTCAGCCAGGGATGCGGTGAGTGCCGCCTCCCGCTGCGCGAGATTGGCGACGGCGACGATGCGCCGTTGTGTCGCCAGATCGGGCACGTCGAATGTCAGCTCCTGCAGCGCGGCTTTAGAGACCATGCGCATGTTGCCCCCCTGCGAGGAGGCTTCGAGTTGGCGTTGGCTGGCCGGTAGGTTGATCGACCAGGCCAGGAACTCGGGCGTCACGATCGCCGGGTTGGGGCGCAGGATGATTAGCGGCAGCACCGCAATTGCCTGCTCATTCAGTGAGGGATCCAGGGCGACAGCCGTCGTGCGCTCGCCGCGCGAACGGAAAACAACATCGCCGCTGCCAACCAAGTATCGCTCGGAGATATCTGGGAGTTCGACGCGCGTTACCGTTGTGAATGCGATTTCGCCACCGGCAGAGATGTCGCGAAGCTGAAGCGCAAAGCGGCCGCCCTGGGCCGCGGGCTCCAGTCGCGACCGGGCCGTGTACCCCATCTGGGCGGTGCAAGTGGCTGATAGCTTCATAGAAATCTCTGTAGTTAGAACTACAGCAATCTATCGATAGCCGTACGAATGTCAAGCGCTTCGTTGTCTGTAGGACGGACTACTGATTGAAAGGGGGGCGGGCGGGAGGGCGTCTGCATGAAGCAGAGGGGCGGCTCACCCCGAGCCACCAAGGAATGCGACTGCTTTTGACGCGGCGCCTGCGGCGTTGAAGATGGCCTTCTTGTCGGCCTTGAGCACCTTCAGCCAGGACGCGATGTACTGCGCATGGTCCAGCCGCGGTGCGGCGGTGATGCCAAGGTCGGCGCAGAGGAAGGCAGCGCCAAGTTCTGCCACCAGCTCCTCCATGGCATAGGCATCGTCGCCGAACCGCTTGCCAAGCGTGCGGTCGCAGCGGTGCTCAGGCGCGGTCCAGTGAGTCAGCTCGTGCAAGAGCGTGGAATAGTAGGCCTCTTGCGGGGTGCTCGTAGCGCTTCCGACGAAGGCGTGTCGCTCGGGGAGCTGAATGCTGTCGGTTGAAGGGCGGTAATAGGCGCGGTCGCCACCGTGGTTGATGGTGGCTCCAGCCGCCATCACGAAGGATTCGGCTGCGGCAATCGGCTCGACTTCGCGATCATTGCCGGCGAGTTCGGTTTTGAAGCCGTCGACCTGCTCGGCAGCAAAGACCGGGGTGGCGCGTGCAAACAGTCGGGTCTCGGTTTCGGCGTCCGCCGCGTCTTCGCGTGCGAATTCAAGCTCCTTGTAGAAGACGACGTATGAAGCCTTCTCGCCCTTGCGAACCTGGGCGCCTGTTTCGGCCCACTGGCGGTAGGTGCCCCAGGTGGCCGATGTGTAGCCGAAGCTATACGCAGCGGCCCATAGGGCCAGGATGTTCACGCCGCGATAGGCTTGCTTAGTGCGGACATTGCGCGGGCGCGATATCTGGCCTGCGTGGCGCCAGGGGAGTTGAAAGTCGCCCACGCCCTGCTCAATGGCGGTGATGATCTGGGTGGTGATGTGTTCGTGAATGTCGAAGCGACTTGTCGTCATGGCCTTGCCCCTCGTTCAGGAGGCCGCGTGATTGCGACCTCATGGGGCCACCGAGGCCAGACGCGTTGGGCCTGGTTTCAAACGCCGAAGCCGGTTTGCCGGGGCGGAGCTGCACAAGCAGCAGTGTGAACAATGCGCGGAAGCGAGCCGCGTTGAAGCTGGGCCGCGTCTGGCCAATGTCCCCAGGGTGTGAGGTTGCTTCTGCGGTCTTTTTGGATGCGGCAGGCACACGACGATAAAGGTGCGCGATCTATCCCGACCCGTCATTCACGTGGTCAGCGAGTGGGCTCAGAGCACAGGCAAGCCGGCTAGCCGGAGGTGTCCCGCATCGCCGATCCCGCATTGTGGCCAAGGCGCAGGGGCCGGCCGCATGTGATCGCAATAGGCAGCAACTGATCTCGGAGTGGCGCTGCCCAAGGGTGGTTCTACGCGGCGCGGTGCCGCGCGAGGGAGCCCACCATGAGCCATCTTCATCACCTGCATCATGCCGCCAAAGGCGGTGCGGAGATCGTCAGCAGTCTCGGGCCACTGCCCGAGCCGAAGAGCCCGAGTATCGCGTTTGTGCTCGGTCTGTGCTTCGGCGCGCTCGGCGTAGCGATCTACCTCAAGAGTGCGAAAGACTTCTTCGTCTGCATGGGCCTGTTCATCGCTGCCTCCATCCTTCTGCCTGGGATCGGTAGCGTGCTGGGATGGTTGTTCGCGCCCTGCTATGGCGCGTACCGCGCCTATAGCTCCAACGAGCAACTCGGCCTTTGAGCCGCTGGCCGAGGCGCAATGCAGCGCCTCGGCCCCCTCCCACGACCCCAGGATCCGAACATGTACGAAGTGGCGATGTCGCCGCTCGCGCGGCGGCGTGCACAGCAATCGGCTATTACGCCAGAGCTGATCGAAGTGGTGCTCGAACATGCTGACCTCGAGTTTCGCATCAGCAAGCGGAAGGCGGCCATTCGTCTTTCCAACGAGGGCCTGTCCGCACTGCGGGAAGAGCGAGGGGGGGCCTTGGCTGAGCGCGCGGCGTCGGTCGTGCTCATCCTCGCAGACGACGTCGTGGCGCTGGCGATGCGAGCCTTAGGGCAGCCAGCGTCCCGCTATGGGAAGCGGAGGCGGTGATGGCGATCTTCCGCTGGCTGATCTGCGCCTGGCTACTCCTCCGACTGATTGCGATCGGCGCCCCCCTCAATGAGGTTGAGGATGTGTAGCTGGAGTGCAATCCGCGAACGGGGTGTGACGGCCTCGTCACGGGTGGGCGGGAGTGAGCGCGTCCCGTCAAACGCGGGGTGAGTTTGGCCCCTCATTCGGGCGGAGCGAGGGGGGGTGTTTCCCCCCTGGAGCCCCCGGCCGACGGTCGCTTTAGCCGCCTCCAGATCGGTTGAGCGATACACGATCAACACAACCGGGCTGCCCGCAAGTCCATATAATCCTTGAGTATTTGCGCACAAACTGGTATCAGTTTGTATAAGTGCACATCCCCACCCAAGGATGATGGACGGCAGGCAGACCACCCGGTTTCGTATGACCAGGGCGGTTATGGCGACATACCATTTGAGGGCCAAAGTCATCCAGCGTTCGGCTGGGCAGTCGGCGGTGAAGTCGGCGGCATACCGACACGGGGTGCGGTTGTGGGACGAGCGGCTCGGTCGCGCGTTCCGGTACCGCAAACCGGATCTTCGGCATTCAGAGATTCTGGCTCCAGAGGGAGCCGCTGATTGGGTCTTTTCGCGGCGTGAGTTGTGGAATCGAGCAGAGGCGGCGGAACGTCGCATCAACTCGGTTCCGGCGCGTGAGATCGAGATAAGCCTTCCCCGTGAGCTCTCAGCGGACGCGCGGATCGAGCTGGTTCGCGGCTACGTCCGTGAGCAGTTTGTCGCACGGGGAATGGTGGCCGACATCGCCATCCATGCGCCCCTCGGCGCGGATGGCGTCGAGCAGCCTCACGCGCATGTCATGCTCACGATGCGAAGGCTGGACCCCTCCACACCGACTGGCTTTGCGAAGACGAAGGCTCGTGAGTGGAACGAGAATCCGGTCATCGAGGCCGCTCTTCGCGAGGCGAAGAACGCGTATCGACAAAACGAGACTCCAGAGTTGGCTGCGCAGGTCGATGCGCTCGATAAGCAACGCAACATCCATGTGTGGCGTGAAGCGTGGGCGACGCACGTGAATTCAGCGCTAGCCGAGGCGCGGGTGGCGGCGCGAGTCGACCATCGGACGCTGGAAGCGCAGGGCATCCGCCGGCAGGCGGAGCCACATCT
>TARA_R100000049_G_C1956616_1_pt1 | contig 13358 bp, 20 predicted proteins | sample TARA_R100000049 | Tara Oceans TARA_R100000049 (sample SAMEA2619992) | marine metagenome | biome: marine biome (ENVO:00000447); feature: mesopelagic zone (ENVO:00000213) & marine oxygen minimum zone (ENVO:01000065); material: "saline water (ENVO:00002010), including plankton... | reverse complement strand
TAATATTTTTAGTATATAAAACGGCAAATATTTAGTATATAAAATTTTTCAAATTATAAATTACCTACCTTAAACTCTAACTAAATAATATTTGATATATAACAATTAATAACTATCCTGAAAATTATGCCAGTTATGTATAATACTGAGAATTTCTGAGTTTTACTCTAGAGTGCGATTTGCTCAAGTGTGTCGTCTACACGCCTTAGCTTTGAAAATAGGCAGCAAGCATGCAGATGACATTCTATTTTATATATAGCATAGTCTGTTGTTAAAACGTGTATATATTATAAAATATATACTATAATATATATAATTATATAAAATAAGGTTTATAAACAATAATAATTATCCATATAATTACTATATAATTATGGTGATACTAAAATGGCAGAAGAAAAGAAAAGTTATGAGATATATCCACCAGTTGTTAAAATTGGAAAATCGTTAGGAGTTATAATACCAACTAATATCATTGAAATTATTGGTATTGAACAAAAGGATACATTAAGAGTTACAGTCGCACTCGAGAGAAAAGCAACTGCAGAAGAACTACGTGAAATTGAAAGAAAACGTGAAAAAACAAATACTGATGCTAATTCTAAAAAAGACGTTGAAGATGAAAGTGTTATAGGTACATCAGTACAAAACGTTCATAAAACTCAAGAAGACAAAACTGATAATTCAAAAAAATAATTATAACAATAAACAACTGTAGAAAGAGAACACAAAACTAACCTTGACGGTGAGATACCTTAGCAAGTTAGTAATGACTTGAAGTTTAAAAAATCTTATCGTATGTAATGGTTATGACAATAATTCTCCTACAACTTGTTTATCTACAATTAAACAAAAAATGAAAACATCAACAAAAGAAGCAACATTCAAAATGGCAGTTGGACTTGCTATCATGTTAATTTCGATAGCAGTAATTATGCTTTCTAATCGTGACAAAGGAGATTATAATCATTGTGTCGAATGGGACAATTGGATACATAGAGAAAATTTATTAGCAAACTGCTATGACTTTATAAATCAAAATCCTATGTGTACATGGACTATAAATGAACCAACACAAACTTTAGATATCATTAACATAAATGGTTCATACGCAGAAACATTTCATTGTTCTAAATTATTAAAATCTGTAGAAATAGAAAGAGCTGATGATTAATGGAACTCAAACAATTACAAGTAAATGCTATAGAAGCATGGAACAACAAAGAACAACGTGGCATTGTAGAATTACCTACAGGCACAGGAAAGACTTTGATAGGACTCGAAACTATCAAAGAGCAAATCAAAGCAAAACCTAATTCTATTATTATGATTGCAGTAACAACAAATCATTTAGAAGAACATTGGAAAAATTATTTGACAGCAGATCAAGAAATTAGTAATTCTATTCAACCAAAAGGCACAGCTTTTATATTAGTTTCAACAATTCAAACACTATACAAAGCAACTAAGAAATATGCTGACTTACTTATATTTGATGAATCACATCATTCTCCAGCTGTTCAATGGATACAATTTTTGAGAAATAATAAATTCAAATCGGTTTTATTTTTAACAGCAACATCAGGAAGAGATGACAAAAGAAATGACATTTTAAAAGAAGAATTCAAAATTGACATTGTATATCAAGCAACACAAGCAGATGGAGTTAAAGAAAAGCTTTTGTGTGAATTTATCATTATTAATAAGTCTGTAGAATTACTTGGAGAAGAACTTTTAAAATACGAAAGAATCAAGAACTTCATTGCAAATAATTTCAAATTCTATAATTATGATTTTACAGTTGTTAGACAAAGAGCATATGAACCAATTGCTTCAGAACTTATGAAATGTTTTACAATTAGAAAGAATATCTTAAATAATGCAGCTTCAAAAATTGATGCTGTTGGAGACATCTTATCAACAACAACTTACAACAAAGCAATAATTTTTACAGAGTATATTAACTATGCAGAAAAAATACAAGACTTTTTAAAAAGTAAAAATGTTGTTTCAGCATCATATCATAGTAAAGCAAAGAATAAGCAAACAATTTTAGAAGATTTCAAAAGTGGAAAAATACAAGTTCTAATCTGTGTCAAAGGACTTGACGAAGGCTTAAATGTACCAGATGCAGATGTTGCAATTATTGTTGCTTCAAGTTCACAAACAAGACAAACAATCCAAAGAATCGGTCGAGTATTAAGATATGCACCAGATAAGGTTGCAAAAATTTATAATCTATATGTCAAAGATAGTAAAGAAGAACAATGGCTAAAGAAAAGAATGTCGACAGTTAAGGGTTACACAAAAATGATATGGGAATAAAGATTTATGATGAAAAACAATGTCCAAAATGTGGAAGTCAAGATTATATTGGGGTTCATCATGCAGGAGACAAAGTTGAAGACTATTGTTTAAATTGTGAATATACTGAAAAAATGGAGTAATACAATGGAAGACGAATTTTTTCCAGATATTGTATTAGATAAACATTATTTACCTACAGCGCGCGAAGATGAAGACGATGATGATATCAATTTTGAAGATGACGAAAAAGAAGAAAACGACGAAGTTGAAGCACAAATTAAACTCACAAAACAAAAATTAACGAAGGAGGTTTTAGAAAATGGCAGAAGAAAAAAATGAAAAATCAAGTAAGAAGGAAGAATTTTTTAAGGACTTAGAGAAAAATCTTGGAATACCAAAAAAAGAGTTAGAAGACATCTATGATAAATTTGAAAAACAATTGAAAGACAAAGGCAAGACATATACAGAAGAACTAATTATGAACAGAATGTATGGATATTTAGCACCTGTTCAACAAAGCACAGCAACAAAGCATATTGCAGTATTTTTAGGCGCTGATGATAATTATGGACTAAACAAGTTTACTAATACAATCAAAGCAGACAGCATAAAAGTGATGAGAGAAAACCCAGAACAGGCTTTAGAAGATGGTTATGCTGAAGAACAAATAAATCAATCAACCGGAGAAAAAACATTAGTTCCACTTTGGCATACAGTTACAAATGAAAATGTGCCAGAGTTTAAACTTGGAAAGAAAATTACAGACAACGACTACAGTGCAACAGCACATTTATTTGTTGCAGCTGAAGATGGTAATTATGTACTCAAACACATGAGATGTACAGGTGAACGAAGAAAACAAGTAATGGAGAAAGGACATGAATGGATCGGTAAAGAAGTAAGTTTCTTAGCAATTGACAAAGGAGAGACTTCTTTAAATGATAGCAAATATACAAAGTTTTCTCTTGAGAGTACAGATGAGAAACCAGTAACACAATTGTTAGCTAAGCATGCAAAAACAAATTGTTTGAGTCTTAAGAACATTGATCAGTTCTATCAAGACAATGGCAGTAAACTCAAAACAATGCCAGTATTTATTAGAGGTACTATTGCTAATGTAATTGTTAGTGAGACTAGTGATAACAATATAGTTTCATTTAGAGACTATGGTTACAATGGATTTTTCAACATCTATATTCCAAAGACTTTAGGTATACCACCAGAAGGAATTCCTAATACAATATTTGGTGGTAGAATTAGAAAAACAACGAAAGACAGACCACAACAGCCATATTCTATGAATGGTTTTATGTACTATGTTCCACCTGATTTGAGAGATCTTGAAATACCTGATGAAATTAAGAAATATAGAATTAGTGAACAAGACAAAACAAATACTAAAGAAGAACAAAATCTACTACAAAAAGAGTCTAGCAATGGTGAGGCTCAAGATGACCCATTTTAGTTTCACAATCAGCAGGCCTAGTTTTTTTAGCGAAAAACTCAATTGGTTGTTTTGTTAGCGCAAGCATATTAGGCTTGCTGATATCATATTAATGAGGTGAATAAGATGGGATGGGAAGGAACAGATGGAAAAAAAGAGTCAGAAATTTTAGAATATAAGAAAGATGCTAAAAAAGAAATTAAAACAGAACCTGTAAAGAAAATGGCAAAAAACAATCCTACTGAAGGTTTTGATGCATATGATAACAAGAGTCAAGATAATTCTAACACTAATGATAGTGGTTATACTACAGAATTATTAGACCATGAAACAATATTAATCTATGGTCAACCGAAAGTAGGAAAGACATGGGCATATTGTTCAATTATAGAAGACACAATCAAAAATGGTGGTCACATTTTCATAATCAATACAGATAATGGAGTTAAAAAAACTCTACAAGCTTATTTTGGTAAAGAGTTTCAAAATACGACAAAACACATTAATTATTACTTACTTCTAAATTTTGAAAAAATCTTTGATGTCATTAAAGATATCAAATCTAAAGTAAAACAAAAAGATTTAATAGTCATAGACTTAATCGATGATTTTTATGAAATGGCTCAAATGAAATTTGTTGAACAAGCAAGTCAAGGTAATATTGTCAACTACATTGAATTAGCTTCGAGAGAAGATGAAAAGTTTGGATTGTTAGAAAGTTCAAAGTGGCAATATATCAAGAAGTTAGATGATATTTTATTAAGACAACTTGTTATATATCCACCATGTAATATTGTTGCAGCATGTGGAGCAAAAGATGTTAGTGTAGAAAGTGTTTTTATCAAAAAACAAAAAGATGCTAAAAAGAAAGAAGCTGCAAAATATGAACATGAAAAGTGGAAACAAGTTGGAGCAAAACCTGGGGGACACAAATCGTTAAGACACAAATTCAATACGATTGTTTATTTAGGAGAGCTTGAACATAAAGGTCGATATTTTAAAGTCATGGGAGATAGGGGCATTGTAAAAAAAGATTTAATTACATTTGATAAGAATTTTTATGACAAGTTTAAAGAAGCAAGAAATAATCATAGTTAAATGAGGTGACAAAATGCAAATAACAATAGTATCAGACAAACAATCAAGAAATGTTGATGGTCATCTACTTTTGAATACAGATGAAGATGACGCTTATGATAAACTTGATGAAGATTATTATCGTTCTATTTGTGAAGTAATTGAATTACGTTTACAAAGAAGAAAACTTTATGGCAATGGTTGGGTCAGTTCTGGATTAGAAGGCAATTTTTGGCAAATGCATGATGATATTGGAAGAATCAAATCGATGATATCGCGTAATAAAGAAGGCAACGTATATGAAAAACTTGAAGACAAGTTAAAAGATGTCATTAACAGATCTTTATTCATATTAGCAATTTTAAAAGAAAGAAAAGATATAGAATATATAGAAAAAGCAAAACAATTAAAGGGTGAAAAAGATGACAAACAGCAAAAATGATGATATTGAGATATTAAGGAGACAAGGCTTAAGTGATGATGATATTATAATAATACTTGGCGAGTAAACTAAAATGGATGAAGTTAATTTCCTTGCACAAGTTACTCGTTATAGTGAACCAAAAGAATTATTCAGTTATGGACAAGGTGAATATACAGAAATTGGCTTTAGAGTTGGACAGCACAAATCAGAATTTTTTTTGATAGTACCAACAGCACTTAATCTTTCTGTTAAACGTCACGAAATAGTAAACATTTCACTTACGAACTTAACTGGTGAGAGAAAAAAAATATTTGATGCTGCTGCAAAACATTTGGGATATATTTCTAGATTTACAATTGTTGCAGAAGAATTAAGTGAACTAATAGTTCAACTGATGAAAGCAATTCGTAACAAACATGTTACAGTAACTGATGTTGAGATAGATAAATTAGATGAAATTTTAAACGAACATGCAGATTGTGAAGTTGTATTAGATCAGTTAAAATTTTTAATGGGACAAAAATATTCAGACAAATTGCTAGAAATTAAAGAAGAAAAAATACAAAGATTAAAACAAAGATTAATGAAAAATCAAAGGGTGTCATTTTGATGTTATCACCAGAAACTATCAAACAAATCAAAAAAGAATTGGGCCCAAATAGTGTGTTTTTTGCTGCTAAGCTTCAAACAAATGGAACAACTACACAAATGATGACAGTTCAAGATCTCAGAGGAGAATTTGTTTCATCATTATTATTTCATCAAGTATTTGAACTTCATCACAAAATATACAATTCAAAAACTGGATTTGAAAAGCAACAAGAATAATAGTAAAATACAATTGTCACATTTGTGGTGAATATAAAGAGATTAAAAGATTCTCTAGAAAATTTCTATGGGAATTAGATTTGAAAGCAAGAACATTTGTAGAAAAATTAAGAGGAGAAAAAGTAGAAAACTTATTCATCAACAAAGCATTAAAGAAGGTCGCAATTAATAACCCAGGATTCAAAAAAAAGACAAGAGTCTGTAGAGAATGTGCAAAGGAGGCAGGAATAAATTGGCAAACAAAGTTATCATTATAACTGGACCATTAGGGTCAGGGAAAACAACTACAGTAAGAAATTTTCTAAAAACTATTAGTCATGTTGACGAAAAAGACTATCATTTAGAAAATGCAGAAAACATTATTGTTGGAAAATATCATAACAAGATAGTATGTGGATTAGATTATTTACAACATAGAATAAGTAAAAGAGATTTGATGAAACAACTTTGGATGACAGATAAAAACATCATCATGGAAGGTTTTGATATAAATCAAAAGTTTGTTGATAGTCTTGTCAACAATGTAGAAAATGTCAAGAAAAAAGAAATTCATTTGTTTTTACTTATGACAAAACCAGAAGTTTGTAAAGAAAGATATGTCAACAGATCTCCAAAGTTTAAGTCTATTGATGAACATACTCCACATTTTGATACAGTCATGAGACATTTTAAAAAAAGATGTCTACGTTTTAAATCAATTTTATATCCAGATATTAATGTCAAAGAAGTTTTCAACAATGAATTAAATTTAAGAGAATTTTTGTATGGCAATCAAACAACAAAGCAAACAATGATATAAAATGATTGAAGAATATCTGACACGAATATTATGGTTTATAATTGGCTTTATTATTGGTGGATTAGTATTGAGAAACATGATGAAGTTTGCTTTAAAATCAGTAATAAGTAAATGGGAAACAGATATTAAGAAAAAAGGTGTTGAAGAATATAAACAACAACTTAACAAATATTAACAATGGCAAAAGACAACATCAATAATCCATTACATTATACTTATGGAAAGTATGAAGTCATAGATGTTATTGAAGATTGGAGATTGGGCTTTCATCTTGGTAACGCAATTAAGTATATTGCAAGGTCTAATCACAAAGGAACACAAATTGAAGATTTAAAAAAAGCTCAATGGTATTTGAACAGAATGATAAAGAAGTTAGAGGGGATAAACAAATGACAAATACAAATAAGGTTATAAATAATCCAGTAACAATTATAATTTTTTCACTTATGATTGGAGTATTGACAACAATGATAGCAATTGGTCATCTAGCAATTGGTATTGGTTTTGCAACGTTTGCAATAATTGCAATAATAATTGGAACTTTTACAGAGATTGAGAAAAAAATTAATACATTAGAACAAAAAACTTCATCAAAATGAACATCGGAATCTATACAACAATGCCACTAACTAATAATTATGTTGGTGTGCATGGAATAACATATTTTATGTTTCCATTAATTAAAGAACTGAAGAAAAGAGACCACATCATAACTTTTCATGGAAATATTGTGAATAATGTAGAAAATAATATCTTTTGTAACATCATGGGAGTTAAACCATACGAAATGTCAATTGAAAAAGATTTAAAGGTTATGGGTGCTGATTCAGACTCTTTAAAAAATGTTGACATTATGCTAATTTACAATAGACCAAAAGAAAATCATTATGAATTTGCAACACAACTTAATATTATTCGCTATTGTGTTAGACATGATATACCAGTTTTATTTTGGGATGGAGATCTCTGGGGAAAAGATATTCCAAAAGATTTAAGACTGCAACTAACATTATTAAGACCCTATGCATCAGATCAACATGATGATGAATATAGAAACTCATATGAATTTCATTATTTTACTCACAAACTGAATCAAAAATATAAGAAAAAGATCGAAATGTATGCTAGAGAGTTTAAAGATGGAAAATTAAATAAATTTATCGATCATATTTATATCGGAAATGTATATCAAAGATTTGCAGAATTTCAAAATGTTTTTAAAGATTTAAGAGGCAATATTGTTGTTGCCGGTAATTGGTTGAAATCTGCCAAGAAATGGAATAAGTCATTAAAGATTAAAAATGTTTTATTTATTGGTGAGATTCCACATTCATGTTCAATACCACTTTATGCAATGTCAAAAAAGACACATTATATCATACCTCAAAGATATCAAACTGTTGGTATGATAACTAGTCGTGTATATGAAGCTGCTATGGCAAAATGTAAAATCGCTAATAATAAATTCAAGAAACTCAATACTATTGAAAATGCTATAAAACAATTTGAAAAAATAATGACTGAGATCACATGAAAACAAATATAAAAATTACAAAATGGGAATTAAGCTTAATATGGAGTTTAATTGTATATGCAATAATAATGTTGACAAAAGATGTAGAAAAAGAATTATCAAATGATTTGAATTTTTTACTCTTATTTGGCATACCACTTGTTGTTGCAGAGTTTTATATTTTTTGGATATATCCATTATCAATAATTTTTAGAGACAAGAAATAATACAATGATCGAACTAAAAGTTATCAATTCAGAAATTAGAGATTGTAAGAAATGTGGAACAGATGTAGCTAATTTTCCACAACCTGGGCATTTCAAAGGAAAAATTTTGATAATACTTCAAAATCCAGCATATCCACGATCAATGTCATTAACACAGAGACAAATAATTGGAAGCAAACAAACATTAGAAGAATTTCAAGAAGATTATAAGAACAGAATTTACAAGTCATATATGGGCACTTTTGTATCGATGATGTTTGATAATTGGGATGACATTTCAATTACAAATATTGTAAAGTGTCCAACATTTTCAAATGCATCACCATCACAAAAAATATGTAGTAATTGTCAATCATATACGTTTCAACAAATAGAACAACTACAACCAAAATTGATTATTTGTGTTGGTCATTTATGTAAAAAAGTAATTTTTGATTGGGATAAGAAAAACAAATATCAAAAAATTGCAATTAGACATTATGGATTTCTACAAAGAAGTGGAATTTCGTTAACAGAATATACAGCTAGTGTCAAACGTGATATTGAAAAAAAGTTAAACGTTGCAAATAATAATTTAAGCAAATTTGTATAATGGACATGCAAATAGGCAGTAACAATGGTTATCTCTTTAGCCATCGGTACCTCTTACCGGCATGATTTGCTGTCTTTGCAAAATGTTCATTACTCTCAAAATGGTAATACAAACGCATAAAAATATTGTCAATGTTGAATGTTTGGGTTCTAAAGACTTCTATATTAGCTATAGAAATGATAAAGGACAAAAATTCATTGACAAGTATACTCAACCATTCTATCCATATTTCTATGTATTAGAATCAGAGATTATACCCAAAGAAATGCTCAGTAATATAATAGATATAAAGGTAGGCTATAAATCACTGTTTGGCTATAAAGTCAAAAAAATTGTCTGTAGAGAATTAAGTAAAAACGTTTTTTTGAAATATAGAGATATGTTTTCAAAAACATTTGAAGATGATGTGATGTTTCTATTTAGATTTATTATCGATAGAGATATTAAATATTCACAAAAGCAAAAAATCTTATATTTAGATATTGAAACAAATTTTTCAACAGATGTAATAAATGTTGATAAAGAAATTATTAGTCTTGTTGGTCGTGATAACTTTAGAAAAGACAAAGTTGTAAGATTTATATGGCATGCAGACGAAAGAACAAAAGTCATTAAAGATGAAAAATGTACAAAATTCGATCCAATACTAAAGAAGAATGTAGACTATCTGAGAACAACATTTTATTTTAATAATGAAATTGATATGCTTTGCAAATTCTTAGAATATGTAGAGTGGGTTAAACCAGATATATTTACAGGGTATTTCTCAAATCTATTTGACTATCCATATCTCATTAACAGAATGAAGAAATTAGGAGCTCCTTATCAAAAATTGAGTCCGTTCAGAAAAGTTACATGCAAAGGAGAAACTAAAAATGATATGTATGTCAAAATATATGGAGCATCAGTTATAGATTTGTTTGATATTTACAAAAAAATTACTTATGACAATAGACCTGATAATTATAGATTATCAACTGTTGCTAAACACATTTTTAATGATGACAAAAAACAAATTAAGCATATTACAGATATGTGGCACAATGATAGAGAAGCACTATTAGAATATAATGAACATGACGTTTTCTTAACAATGAAGATAGATGAAGCAAGTCACTTATTAGAAACATATCTTACAATACAACAAATTGTTCCAATTCCTCTACATGAAATAAGACATGAAAGTAGAATTATCGATCAATATATTTTGAGAAAATATCATAACAAAATCATATTTCCAAGTAAAAGACAAAATAAAAAAATTCCTTTTCAAGGAGCATTAACACTACAACCAAAACCATATCTTTATTCACATATTGCTCTATTCGATTTTAGTGGAATGTATTCTAATATCTATAGGACATTTAATATTTCTCCAGAAACAATTGATTTAGATGGAGAAATTATGGTACCAATCGATTCTGAAGCTGAAGCAGTTGATGATAGAGGAATGAAAACTGGACAAAAAATATACATTAGAAAAACATTATATTTTACAAAAAAGAAAAGAGGTATTATACCTGAAATTTTAGACGATTTGATTGTTGAAAGACAAAAAGTTGAAGAAAGAAGAGATAAAGCTCCTGCAGGCAGTATGGAAAGATATGCTCTGCAAAATTTTCAAGGCGCAATTAAAGTCATTATGAATTCAATGTATGGAGTTATGGGATATAAAAATTTTAGACTTTATAACAATGATATTCCAGCATGTATTACACAATTAGGTCGAAACCTATTAATGCACACAAAAGAAATTGTAGAAAAAAATAACTATTCTATCGAATATGGAGATACTGATTCAGTTTTTGTTAAATTTGACAAAATATATCCTAAGTGTACTAAAGGACAAGTTGATGAATACAACAAAAAAATTCTAGTTGACATAGAAAATCTAAAAATCAAAGTTAATGAAAGTTATATTGGTTTTGTAAAAGACTATAGCTTAATTAATCATACATTAAAAACAGACTGCGAAAAAATATTTAGGTCAATAATGTTTACAGATGCAAAAAAAGGTTATTCAGGATTGATGGTCTATGAAAGAGGAGTAGATACATATCAATTGTTCACAAGAGGCTTTGCAATAGTTAGAAGAGATACACCAATGCCGATTAGAAAAGTACTAAAAACGATTTTTATCATGATATTAGAAAGAGCAGAATTAGAAGATATACAACAATATATCAAAAATCAAATTGACTATGTTCAAAACAATTATTCACTTTGGGAATTAGGGATAAGTAAACAAATAAGTCGAGAATTGCATACTTATACAACAAATACACAACATATTAGAGCAGCTAAATACAGTAATAAGTATTTTGGAACACACTTTGATAGAGCAGATATTCCAAAGATGTTGTTTGTTAAAGTAAGACATGGGAAGCCACAAACAGATGTCATCATGATAGATGAAAATATTGATTTACCAGATTGGATAGAAGTTGATTGGAAGAGATATTTTGATTTTTTTATTAAGTTTAAGTTAAAATTACTTGATTCAATCAAAAATATTGACATCAAAACGTTATATACTGATAATCAATCACTAAAAAAATGGATGAAAATCAAGGTGACAACATGAGAATTAATTCTAACAGAAATAAAAAAGAAATACTCAAATTATTGAGAAAGACAAGAAAAATTGGTATTTATGATTTAATCAATTATTTAAAGCATGAAACAGATTATTTTACAGCACCAGCTTCTACAAAATATCATCTAAATATAAGAGGTGGGCTTGCACAACATAGTCTGAACGTATATGATTGTTTAAAGCGAATTTATCGTCAATTTGAAAAAGAAGTTTTTATTCCAGAAAGTTCATTAATTATAGTAGCATTATTACATGATGTATGTAAAACTAATTTTTATAAGAAAGTACCAGTAGGTTGGGTATATGACGATCAATTGCCACTAGGACATGGAGAAAAATCTGTTATAATTTTACAACGATATATAGAATTAACAATGCAAGAACTAATGATGATCAGATGGCACATGGCAGGATTTGATTTAAGTCCTTACGGAAAGACTGCTTATTATGATGCGACTAAAAAGTATCCTGAAATAATTATTATGCATTCTGCAGATTATTTAGCAACTTCAATTATCGAAAATAAACATTTCAAAAAATATTTTAAAACGAGGTAAAAAATGAAATCTAAACTCATTAATGGACATACATATGTATATGTAGGTACTTTTAAGACAAAATTATTAGCACATAATGAAGGTGAGTTTATGTCTAAAGTACAAGGTTTTATTCGTAATTATAGAGTTATTCAAAATAAAAATAAATTTGATTTATATGTTGTTGGTGTTAAAAAAAGATTTATATCATTACCAGTCAAAGATATTGGTAATGTAAAAAAAAGTTTAATAACTGGAAAATTAGTATCAGGCACATTTAAAAATGATAAAAAAAATGATTTGTGAGATGTATAAAGATGATAAAATTATTAAAACGGTGAGAAAAAATGACAAATCTGTATTTTAAAGACATAAATAGTGCAACAAGACATTTTATAGCAATGTTCCAAGAACTTGGTAATAATGTTAAATCAATCAATCAAAAAAATCAAACGACATACAAAAAAGAAATTGTTGAAATTAGAAATATCTTCTACACAATCAAAAATCCAAAGGCGTGTATAGTATCATTCGAAAACAATGTTCCAAACAGATTATGGACTATGTGTGAGCTATTAACAGAATTTTTAAATTTAAATCCACCAATAATGATCAAGTACTTTCCAAAAACACTAATCAATTCATACGATATGTTAGAAGATGGAACAGTTAGTTATACGTATGGTTCAAGATTACAAGAATATCATCAACTCTTAAATGTATATAATAAACTTAAAAATAATTTAACATCAAAACGATGTATTGTACAAATCTTTATGCCATACGATACACAGCCAAATGCTTTAGATGTTCCGTGTACTGTAAATTATCATTTTGTATGCAGAAATAATAAATTGGATTTAACAGTTTTTTATAGGAGTCATGATTTTTTTAAAGGCTTCAAAATAGATATGGTTGTATCATCGTTTGTATTGCAAGTTATGGCAGGTTGGTTAGGGGTTGAAGTTGGAGAATTACATATTCTAGATTCATCTTTACATTATTATAAAACTGA
>TARA_R100000049_G_C1956624_1_pt1 | contig 13409 bp, 8 predicted proteins | sample TARA_R100000049 | Tara Oceans TARA_R100000049 (sample SAMEA2619992) | marine metagenome | biome: marine biome (ENVO:00000447); feature: mesopelagic zone (ENVO:00000213) & marine oxygen minimum zone (ENVO:01000065); material: "saline water (ENVO:00002010), including plankton... | reverse complement strand
CCGTTCTTGAAAGTCTGAATGGGCTGCCAGCAAGTTTCACTGACCTGATGCCGGAACCGGCCGCGTTGGCGGGTTCGGTTGAGCTGACTGACGATAAAGCAGCCGCCGTAATTTCACTGAGCCTGTTGGCAGGGCGCGAACTGTTAAAGAGCTTCGACCTCAACAAAGCGCTGGTCTCCGCCAGTTACACCCTGAAGAAAGGCAGCGAAGACCAGGCCCGTTACCAGTGGCAGCGATTCTGGAGCGCGGTTAATTTCCTTCAATTCCTGCCGGTGTTTTACGCCTGGACCCCGAACTCCAAGAACAGCGGCATAGCCGCCGGCCTTGAGTGGGGTCAGACCCGGGGTCAGACCCAGGCCCAGAATGACAAGTCTGAAAAGCAGGGGCAGACACCTGCCTGGTTTGAGAATCTTGAGGATGAACTCCGCATAGAGCTGGAAGTTCACCAGATTAGTTGGCCTGAAGACGCGTTAGTGGCTGAGGCTGTGGTTGCCGGTGAGCTGGACGAGGTGGTGGGCGAGGCCGAGCTGATGTTTGCGAATGCAAAGATCGCTTTGCTGCTTGAGGACATTGAGGATCAGGTGGCGGCCAGACCTTACCTGGAAGCCGATGGATGGCGGCTCTGCGCTTCGGTTGAAGAGCTGGTTGATGCCGTGAATGAACTGGAATCGGGAGCCTGAGATGGCGAGTGTTGCGTTCTCTGACAAGTACTTTGAAAGCCTGCTGAAGCTGACACCCAACGAGCAAAGCCAGGCCAATAAAGCCGTCATGTTGTTCCAGCAGGACCGGAACCACCCCAGTCTGAACTATGAAAAACTGCCGTCTTTCAGGGATGACAAGGTGCGTTCGATTCGAGCCAATCAGGATGTGCGCATTATTCTGGCCGCCGCCGAGAAAGAAGATTTGTACTTGATGCTGTATGTGAATCACCACGATACGGCCTACAAATGGGCGGAAAAGCGAAAGATCGAGATCAACCCGAATACCGGTAGCTTGCAGGTGTTCACGGTTGAGGAGAGTGCGCTGGAGCCGGCATCGGGAACCCAAGAGACGCCCGCTCAGCCCGGTTTGTTTGATGCGATACGAGACCGCCAACTGCTGCAGCTCGGTGTGCCTGAAGACGCTCTGGCGGTGGTTCGTAGCATGAAAATTGAGGCAGATCTGGAAACGGCCCTGATTAACGAGCAGATACCCAAGGATGCTCATGATGGTCTGTTCATGTTGATGGCCGGAGCCAGTTTCGAGGAAGCCTGGAACGAAGTGGTTCCAGCGGCACCGGAGTCGGTGGATACCGAAGACTTCACTACTGCACTGACACGCCCCGAATCTCGTGCTCTGTTCACGGTCGCGGAGAACGAGCAGGCTCTGCAGGAAGTGCTTAATCAGTCCATTGAGAAATGGCGCGTCTTCCTGCATCCGGCCCAGCGTCGCTTGGCAGAGGGTAAAAAGAACGGGCCGGTTCGGGTACTGGGTGGTGCCGGTACGGGTAAGACGGTGGTTGCCATGCACCGCGCCAAGTGGTTAGCCAATCATCTTGATGAAGGTGATGGGAAAATTCTGTTCACGACCTTTACCAAAAACCTGGCTGCGGATATTCAGCAAAACCTGAACAAGATCTGCAGCCAGGAGTCGCTGGCAAAGATTGAGGTGCTGAACCTGGACGCATGGGTGATGAACTTCCTGAAAAAGCAGGGCTACGATTACGGATTGCTTCTGGATAGCCGTGAGGAGAAGAAGCTCTGGGAGCAGGCCTATTCGGAAAAACCTGCCAGTATTGATCTTGGAATGGCGTTCTTTCAGGAAGAGTGGGCGAGGGTGGTTCAGCCTCAGTCAGTCGGCAGTGTGGATGAGTACAAGAAGGCATCCCGTATTGGCCGCGGTACCCGCCTGAATCGTCAGCAGCGGGTTGAAATCTGGCCGGTTTTCGAGCGCTACCGCCATCTGCTTGCCAGCAACTATCTGAAAGAAACCGATGATGCCTACCGGGATGCCCGCGAATTGATTGAGAATAAGCCGGAGCTTCGTCCTGACTTGGCCGCTGTAATTGTGGATGAGGCCCAGGACATGGGCAGTCAGGCATTCATGCTGATTCGCGCGCTGGTGCCACCTGGCCTGAATGATCTGTTTATTGTGGGGGACGGTCATCAGAGAATCTATGGCAAGAACAAGGTGGTTCTCGGCCAGTGCGGTATTGATATTCGGGGCCGTAGTGCCCGCCTGAAGATTAATTATCGAACCACTGACGAAACCCGAAAGATGGCCGTTGGCATTTTGGAAGGGGTTCAGGTAGATGACCTGGACGGTGGGGAAGACACTCAGCAGTTCTATCATTCCCTGATGCATGGCCCGGCACCCGAGGTGTGTTGTTTCGACTCTTTGGAGCAGCAGGCGGAAGCTATTCTGACAGCCATTAAATCCAATAATCTGGCACCGGAAGCTTGCTGCGTTATTGCCCGCACCCGCAGGGAAGTGAATGAACTAAAAGCAGCACTCGAAAGCCGGCAACAGCTTTGCCATGTTCTGGAAGGACAGAGTGCCGCCACTCCAGATGATGCTTTGAACCTGGCCACCATGCACCGGGTAAAGGGCCTGGAATTTGATGGGGTGTTTCTGGCATCTGCTAATCAGGGGCTTGTGCCGCTGGACTTTGTGGTGAACTCCGCCGCCGATGCGGTTACCCGCCGGCAGCGAGAGAATGAAGAGCGTGCATTGGTCTATGTAAGCCTAACCCGCGCAAGGAAGTTAGCCTTTGTGTTTGGCTATGGGCGGATGAGTGAGTGGTTTTCAGGGTTTACTGATTGACGTTCATGAAAGGGAGTTTTGACCATGGAGCAGCAGACTCTGCAGGCCAAACGTGACCAGAATGACCAAACCCAAGAGCGATACACCGCCTGCCTCCTCGGCGGAGCCATAGGCGATGCCCTCGGTGCCTCCGTGGAGTTCATGTCCCGCGCTGAAATCCTGAACCGCTTCGGCCCCGAAGGTATAACTGACTACGCCCCGGCTTATGGTGGCAAAGGCAAGATAACCGACGACACCCAAATGACTCTGTTCAGCGCCGAAGGCCTGTTGCGGGGGCGAATGCGGGGAGTCAGTAAAGGCATTGCCGGGTTCGACCACACAGTTGCCAATGCCTATTTGCGATGGCTGGCAACACAGGGCCACGAGTGTCGTGCGGTAACCGCAGAAAAAGACGGGTGGATGTTTCAGCAGCGAGAGCTGCACAGCCAGCGTGCTCCCGGAATGACGTGCCTGAGTGCGCTGCGGGATTACCCGGGTGTTCCAGAGACCGCCGACAATAACAGTAAGGGGTGTGGCGGGGTAATGCGGGTGGCTCCGGTAGGGCTTTACTGGCGCACCTTCAGCGGCAACTCCGGCTTGGAAAGGGTATTTGAAGATGGGTGTATGTGCGCCGGCCTCACCCACGGCCATCCCAGCGGTTATCTGACCGGTGGCGTGTTGGCCGTTTTGATCTTTGAGTTATTGAATGATCAAACACTGCTAAATGCCCTGGGTGCCGCCAAGACATTACTGGTTGCAGAGCGCGGTCACGAGGAGACGTTGGCGGCCCTGGATAAGGCGGTAGAACTGAGCCAGTCCGGCAAGCCCCACCATATCGCTATTCAGGAACTCGGCGAAGGCTGGGTCGCAGAGGAAGCACTGGCGATTTCTGTTTATTGCGCCCTGGTGGCTGAAAGTTTCGAGCAGGGCATTGTGCTGGCAGTGAATCACGATGGGGATTCAGACTCCACGGGGGCTATCACCGGGAATATGCTTGGCGCCATGCTTGGCACCGGGGTGATTCCGCAGCGCTGGTTAGAGCCGTTGGAGCTTCGGGACGTTATTGAGGCCGTCGCGTCCGATTTGTGGACGTGCCAGGAGTGGCATTCTTTTATGGATGACGATGGGCTTTGGGAGCGGTATCCGGGGTATTGAACCAGCCACTTAGCAAGTGGAGTCATCAGTCTCATCGCAGCACCAATATCGCCGCCGAAGCGCAAGATATTTATATCCGAGAACATCTTAACTTAGATATCAGGATGACATTCAGGTTCAGCTTGTAGACGCCAGGCCTTTAAGAACCTGCGGCCAACAAGCCTTGCAGCGGCTGCGCAGTAGGTCACTGTGGCCAATTTCTTTCAGTCCAAAACTGGATGGTTTCAGAAACTGTTTTTCTATCCTGGCGTTGGGCAGAAGGCGCAGAAAATCTTCCACGTTTGCAGGCACGGCGATGTGGTCATCTGTCGCGGTTAGTGACAGCACGGGCGCTTTTATATCCGAATAGTGATGCCGCTGTATTTCCCTTCCAATACTGTTTTCTACATATCCGGGTGAGCTGCACCACCGTCGCCACTGCCTGGCGACGCCAGCGGGCAGGTCTTCGCCAAAACCGATGAGTTTGGTGGGCCAGTAGCCTTTCACCGCAACGGAAACGGGTTGCCAGCCATGGAACAGCAGCTTGGCTGCCAGCCTGGTTTTGGGTTTCAGGTTGTTGAAATGCCCCGACGATGCGGCAATCAGAACATAGCGGTCAATTTGGGCGAAATTGGGCATCAAACCGATCAACTGCGCACCGGCACTGTGGCCCACCAGGGTCACCGGCAGGTTCGGGGCCAGGGCGACCAGCTGGTCCAGCGCTGCCGGCAAATCCAGGGTCCCCCAGTCCACCAGGTCGGCAGAGAGTTCCGCGAGGGGGGTATTGTTGCGGGAGTCCCCGATGCCCCGGTTGGAAAACGCCAGCACGGCAAAGCCCTGTTCGCTCAACATGGTGGCAAAATTGAAATAGACCTGGTGCCGAAACCCCGTGGCCGGGGAGAGCAGGACGGCACCGCGAGGTGACTCTGTGGCTGGCCTGAAAAAGTGCCCGGTGAGCCTATAGCCGTCTTCACAGGTTATTAGGGTTTTTTCCATTGTCGATCCATTTAATCATCAGCTAAAAATAGATAGCGCAGAAATTGCGGCAAGGCTGTATTGGCCAAGATGCCGGGCATGTGGATTAACCCTCAGCCCGGAATCCTGAGGTATCCGTTCAGTTTCACGTTCATGGTGATTTCTTTTCTTGAAGGTGTGGCACAAAAAACAGAACAATATTCTTTAAAGGAAGGATATTCTGTTTCGGCCAAAGCTGTCAAACGGTAGAATGCAGGCCATGGCGAGTTCAATCAGGCGAATATCCATTTAATGAACCAATCCAATATTTTAGAGAATCGGTTTCCGGGCCGCAGAGCTGCGCTGAAAAGAGAGATTCTGGAACAGGCGCTGCATTGCTTTAACGATCTGGGGGTGGAAGCGACGACTATCGATGCCATCAAAGCCCGATGCGACACCAGTGTGGGGGCGATTTACCATCACTTCGGGAACAAAGAGGGCATCCTGAGTGCGCTCTTTTTTGCGGCCATGGATGATCAGCGACAGCAACTGGAGCGAGAGTTGGCCGGGGCAAACAATCTGCGCGAGGCGGTGTTTTGCATTATCGAGAGCTATCTGGACTGGGTCGCGGCCAACCGCGAATGGGCCAGATTCCTTTATCAGGCACGTTCCCCATTGGCTAAGGGACCATTTCAGCAGGAACTGAAGGATCGAAATATCCAGAATTACCAGAAGCTGAAAGAGCAGTTAATTGGTTTGGGCAAGGGCGATATCAACATTGTCCAGCCCTTCGAGATGCTCTTCTCTCTCATCATAGGTCCGTCGGAAAACTATTGCAGGGCTTGGCTGTCTGGCCGGGTAAAGACATCGCCTCAGGAGTACCGAAAAGAATTTGCGGAATCCGCATGGCGCTCGCTAAAGAGGTGATCGGCCTGGTCATCGACTCACCGGAAGTCAGAACCCTTCCGCAGCGATGGCTGAATCCTTGAGTAGTTTGCCTCGATAAGCGTAATCTATTCAACGGCGAACACCGCAGATCCAAGAAGCCACTTTCTATACCCCGGGCCTGGTAAAGCAACAATGAGTTCAAACGAACTAAAGCTCAAACGCCGGCGCTCAGCCCTTCGTGGCCGTCAACTGGAACCGGCTGTAATGTCGGAGCTGCGGGGTCTGCTCGGTGACGAAGGTGTCGATCCGTCATTGCGACACCGCGATCGCCTGATCGAGCACCTTCATGCACTGCAGGACACCTACGGTTACCTGTCCATGCCCCGTCTCCGGGCCCTTGCGACTTTCATGAATCTGCCCATGGCCGCCATTTATGAAACGGCCACTTTCTATGCCCATTTTGATGTCATTCACGACGAACAAACACCACCGCCCGAGATAACTCTGCGGGTGTGTGACTCACTTTCCTGCCGCTCGGCAGGAGCGGAAGCGTTGCATCGAGCGCTATCTGATGGAGCTGATCCCGCCACGGTGACGGTACAGCGAGCGCCCTGCATGGGGCGCTGCGCCCGGCGTCGCTGGCCCACGCCCGGGGCCATGACACCACTCATTCTGCCATGAACGTCAATCTGGACGCCTGCATCACCTGTGGCTTATGCGAGCGTGCCTGCCGCGAAGTGCAGGGCAACGATGTCATAGGTCTGGCGCACCGTGGTGCTGCGTCCAAAGTGGTGTTTGATTTTGATGACTCCATGGGCGACAGCACCTGCGTTGCCTGCGGCGAATGTGTGCAGGCCTGTCCGACCGGGGCCCTGATGCCCGCCACCCTGATTGATGTCGAGGGCTGCGGAGACTCCGCCACCGCTGACCGAACCGTAGATTCCGTTTGCCCCTATTGCGGTGTGGGCTGCCAACTGACCTATCACGTGAAGGATGAACCTGCGCCTGCCGAAACAGAAACATGCGAGCATCGTGCCCGCATCCTTTTTGTTGAAGGCAAAGATGGGCCGTCAAACCAGGGCCGGCTCTGCGTTAAGGGGCGTTTCGGCTCATCATCGATCCCCGAGGGCAGGCCCTGGATGCCTATGCCTGGCGCAGCGTGCGTTTTTCACCCGGAGGCGATGTTGCACTGTTCAACGCCATGCTCCACGTGATCATCCACGAGGCACTCTTTGATCAGGCCTACATTGATGCCCACACCGAGGGCTTCGGGGCACTGGCGTCAAGTGTTGCCGATATGACACCGGAGGTGATGAGCCCGCTCTGCGGTGTTGAACCAGAGCTCATTCGCCAAGTGGCCCGCGCCTACGCGGGGGCCGACAGAGCGATGATCTTCTGGGGCATGGGCATTTCCCAGCACGTGCATGGCACTGATAACGCTCGCTGCCTGATCTCAATGGCCCTGGCCTGCGGGCATACGGGCCGGCCGGGCACGGGCCTGCACCCGTTGCGTGGCCAGAACAATGTGCAGGGTGCCTCCGATGCCGGGCTGATCCCCATGGTATTGCCCGACTACCAACCGGTAGGAGATGCCCAGCTACGGGCCGCTTTCGAAGAACTCTGGGGCACTGAACTTGACCCGGAGCCCGGGCTCACGGTGGTGGAGATTATGGATGCCATCACAACGGGCACGATAAAGGGAATGTACATCCTCGGCGAGAACCCCGCCATGTCAGACCCGGATCTGACTCACGCGAGGGCCGCGCTGGCTGCCCTCGAGCATCTGGTGGTACAGGATCTGTTCGTCACCGAGACCGCCCAGTTCGCCGACGTTATTCTGCCTGCGGCCGCCTGGTCGGAAAAATCAGGTACCGTCACCAACACCAACCGGCAGGTGCAAATGGGCCGTGCTGCGCTGTCGCCGCCAGGGGAGGCAAGACCTGACTGGTGGATTATTCAGGAAATGGCCCGGCGTTTCGGACTGGGTTGGGACTATCACGGCCCGGAGCAAGTGTTCGCTGAGATGAAGCAGGGCATGCATTCATTGGATCACATCTCCTGGTCCCGACTGGAACGCGAAGGTTCTGTGACCTATCCCTGCTCCGCCGATGATGCGCCAGGGCAGGACGTTGTCTTCTCGGATGCCTTCCCGCGGGCCGGGGGCCGGGGCAGATTTTCGCCGGCCTGGCCACTGCCGCCGGACGAGCCGGTGGATGAAGCCTATCCCATCGTGTTGACCACAGGGCGATTGCTTGAACACTGGCATACCGGCGCCATGACCCGTCGCAGCCGGGTACTGGATGAGCGGGAGCCCGAAGCGGCCGCTTTTCTGGCATCAGAGGAATTGGATCGCCTGGGCGTAACACCGGGTGATGCAATCAAGATTGCCACCCGGCGTGGCAGCATCACCCTGACGGCGCGGGCCGATCAGGCTATGCCCGAGGGCATGGTGTTTGTGCCCTTCGCGTTTGTTGAGGCAGCCGCCAACCTGCTCACCAACCCGGCCCTGGACCCGGATGGTAAGATTCCGGAGTTCAAGTATGCTGCATGTCGGCTGAGCGCCATTGCACCCGATTCCGGCCAGCCTCTTTAGCGGCATAAAGCGCTTTATCCGCGCGCTTGATGGCCGGCTTCAATGAGCTTTCATCCGAACGCACCAGAGTCACCCCCAAAGAAGTTGTGTAAGCCAAACTGCCATCCTCCGATGTATCAATGCCAACCTCTGCCGGGTTAGTCTCGACGGCTGCCCGAAGCCGCTCTGCCACCATCAAGGCATGCTCTTTACTGGTGTTGGGCAGTAGAACGGTGAATTCCTCACCGCCCATACGGCAAAGGATATCGCCATCACGTAATTCGGTCTGAGCCGTCTTTGCGAACTCCTGGAGTACCCGGTCACCCACATCGTGGCCATAGTCATCGTTGATTCGCTTGAACCGGTCCAGGTCTACGGCAATCAGGGTAAGAGGCTCGCCATTTCTGCGGGCCCGGGGTATTTCCAGTTCCGCCTGGGTTTCCAGGAATCGCCGGTTGCCCAGACCTGTCAGCGGGTCGGTCATGGCCTGCGTGGTCAGCAGGTCTTCCAGTTGTTTACGTTCGGTGAGATCGAACACCATGGCCCGGCTGTACTGGAAACCGTTGGCGTTTGTCTGGGCCGTGGCTTCGATGGCGACGGGGAGTTTCTCGCCGTTTTTGCACATCAGTTCAATCTCGGCGGAGCCTTCATGGCCGTCAGCCAGCACCGCCTTGAAGGCCTCGTCGAAAGCGTCCCGGGTTTCCGGGCTGACCAGGTCCCGGTAGTAGCGCTTTCCAACCAACTCGTCCCGGGAATAACCCAGCCACTGAAGTTCCTTGCGGTTGATCTTCTGTATGACGCCCTGTTCATCCAGGGAGTGGTAGCCACAGGGGGCGTTCTCGTAGAGGTCGGTCAGTTCACGGGCGTAGGATCTCGCGTTTTGAGACAGGTTCTGCGCCTTTTCTTTCAAAGAGCGCTGGTGGTGGTTGCTCAGCACCCAGAACACACTGAACCCGATGGCTAATCCGTAAGTCAGAACCACCAGGCTCGTTTTCCATGGACTTTCTGCTATCAGGAACGCCACGTCCGGGCGGGGTACGCTAATCGCGATGCGCCAGGGCTGGCTGCCCGGCACACTGAGAACCTGCATGGCCGCAGTACGGAAATGATGGATACGAAGGTCATGGGTCTGGAAAACCACAAGTTGGTCATCCAGTAGTAATTCACCCCGGTTACGGGGCTCCATTTCGCGCCAGATTCCGGGCGTATGGTCCTTCAGAGAGTCTCCAAAGGCGATTGGGCCATGGTTGCCGGGTAGCAGGGAATGCCCTTTTCTATCAACAAGAAGGGCAGACGCGTTTGTATGTGCGCCCATTGCATGGGGAAGGGTGCTCAGCAGGTAGTTCCAGTTCAGGGTTAGCAACAACACTCCCAGTTGCTCGCCTTCCGAGTCCACAATCGGCGTCGAAATATCAATAACGTATATCTCCTGTCCGCTCCGGGAGGGATCCGGGTAGGGCGCCGAGAGATAGAGGCTGCGAGAGTTCATTGTCATGGCTTCTCTAAAATACAGCTGATTCTGGTGCAGGATCTCAGCCTCCGGAGTGTCTTCGGTAGACAGGCGTTCCTGCCCTTCGGTATCCATCACCACCAGTCGGGTGTAGCGCCCGAAGTGAGTCAGCAGGGTACTGAGCATGCCGCGTATCTGATCTTCGTTCTGGTCAGACCAAACATCCTGATAAGGGTTCTGTGTCTGCCGTATCCGATCGAGGTGCTGCCGGACACTGGGGAACTCTGCAATCGCAAGGGCATGGTTGAGGCTTTCATTCATGCCTTGAAGCAATGCATCGTATTCGGCTTCAAGCAGTGTCTTAGCCGTGAGGCGCGAGCTCTCAAACCGGGTTGTGGTGTTCGACCAGGTAATCGGGATGAGCACAAGGGTGACCAGCACAATGGCTAGAACACTTGCTATTACAAGGCGGTGGGTGAGGGACCTAGGTATCCTCATTCGTTGGAGTTGGCCGGCAAAATTTCAGGTAGTAAGTATAATTCGGCAAGGGGCATTGGTCGGGCAAACAGGTAACCCTGCAGAATGTCACAGTGCCGTCGGGCCAGGTCTTCTTGCTGCTCCCGCGTTTCGATGCCTTCAGCCACAACCATCATATCCATGTGGTGAGCCATAGTTATCACCCCTTGAACAATCGCAGCAATGCGTCGGTCTGTAGCCGTATTCTGTACGAAGCTTCGATCCAGTTTCACTTTGTGTGTCGGCAGGTCCCGCAAATAGCTCAGGCTGGAAAACCCGGTTCCGAAGTCATCCAAAGCCACGCGGATGCCCCGGTCTTTAAGAGCTTCCATCAACTTGATGACGTGCTCGACACCGTCGATCAATACACTTTCAGTGACTTCCAGTTCCAGTAACTGGGGCGAAAGGCCGGTCTCTTCCAGAATCCGGAAGACGTCGTCCAGAAATCCATCGCGAATAAACTGCAACGATGAAATGTTGACGGCCACACGCAGGCTGCGCTCCCGCCGCCCATTGAACTCGGCCATTTCCTGACAGGCTTGCCGAAGAACCCAGAGCCCTAGCGGTACAATCTGCCCGGTCTGCTCTGCCAGCGGGATAAATTCGGCAGGCGACACCATGCCCCGGACTGGATGGTGCCAGCGCACCAGGGCTTCGACACTTCGCATGCGGCCGGTCACTGCATCTACTAAGGGTTGGTAATACAGCTCGAACTGGTTTTCTTTCAAAGCTGTGTGTAGTTCATGTCGCAGGGTGACGCTGTGTCGGGAATGTTCGGCTTTATCAGCGCCATACCATTGCCAGGTATTGCGGCCCTGTCGCTTGGCCCGGTCCAGTGCCAGGTCGGCAAACTGCAGCAGTTGGTGGGGCTGTACGGCCTTATCACTGTTGCTTGCAATGCCGATACTGGCACTGATGTGAATCATTTGCTGATCCACTTCAATAGGTTCACCAAGCGATTGCAAAACCCTCTCTGCCAGTTGAATGATAGCGTTGCGGCCAGGGCAGTCAGGAAGAACAATACCAAATTCGTCCCCAACCAATCGGGCAATCGTGGCCCGTTCGGGCATCACGGCCTTAAGGCGTTGGGCTACAGCCTGCAAAATCCGGTTGCCGATCCGGTGTCCCAGCCCCTCATTGATTGGTTTGAATCCATCCAGGTCCAGATAGAACATAGCGAGCATGTCTGTCCCGGATGTATGCCCGAGAAGTTCTTCAAGGGTTTCAGTAAAAGCCGCCTGATTGGGCAGGCCGGTCAGGAGGTCGTGGGTGGCCTGGAACCGTATCTTGGCTTCCTGCTCTTTTTGCTGCGAGATGTCCTGCTGGATGCCTATAAAATGTGTGCATTCTCCAGTCGTATCCAGGACAGGCCGGATGATCAGGTGGTTCCAGAATGGAGTTCCATCTTTCCGATAGTTGAGCAGGGTGACATCAACATCCGTCTTCTGCTCCAGGCCGAGACGAACAGCCTTGATGGCCTTCGGATCCGTGTCTGAGCCTCGAAGAAAACGGCAGTTCTGGCCTAAAACCTCTTCTCGGGGGTAACCGGTGATCTCACAGAACGCTGGATTCACGTAAACCACGGGATGATCTGGTTGTTGGGCATCCGCCATCAAAATCCCGTGGGGACTGGCTTCAATGCCTCGCTGCAACTGGTGCAGTTCTGCTTCTTGTGCTTTGCGAGCCGTGAGATCCCGGTGCCGGAGAATAGTCAGCGCTGCCAGTGCTGCACCACGGCTCAGGTTCCTTTGTGCACCGTTAGTGGGGGAGACCGCCGAGCGATAGTAGGATGCAAAGGTGCCCAACAGCGCGCCGTCGGCAGTCAGAATGGGCACGGACCAGCAGGCGCGGAGCCCTTCAGCTTCTGCAAGATGGTGGTACCCATCCCATTTCGGATCATTCTGGATATTATCCGTAACCACGGGATCCCGTAAATAAGCCGCCGAACCACAGGTTCCCTGATCTGGCCCAATTGGGATGTTCTGCATTTGATCCACGTAGTCCGGAGAGAACTGATTACTCGGCACCATGCTCAGGGTTTGCGTGTCGGGGTCACACCGCATAATAGAAACCAGGGCGCCGGGCATCATCAGCGAGACCCAGTCTGTGATCGCTGCAAGTGTTTCCTCAAGCGGGTGCTGCTGAGCGATCAATTCATGGATGTTTTGCTGCATTTCCAGCAGAGAAAAATCGTGAGACTGCATACCGAGGGTTACTCTGGGAACTAGAAAGGGCAGTGTCGCCACCACAAGCTCGGGGTGTGATGTGACTCACATTCTGTAGACGATCATGGTTTTCATCAATAGGTGTCGTGTGTCGTTCTTGTGAAAACTTGCAAAAGGGTTATATCGATTTGTAATCAGGATAGAGAGGCAGGTTCCAACAAGGCAATCCAGGCCTCTAACTGTTAGTATTGGCGCCACCGGAACCGCATCATCAGAGTGTAACCCCATGACAACCAAAGCCTTCGAAGCCCTGGCCTGCCCGTTAGACGGCGAGCCGCTATATCGAGAATCTTCTTCCTGGCGTTGCGCCAATGGCCATAACTTTGATGTGGCACGGCAGGGGTATGTGCATTTGTTACCGGTACAGAAGAAGCGCTCGAAAGACCCCGGTGACAGCAAGGAGATGGTTGCGGCCCGCCAGCGTTTTCTTGGGGCCGGTTATTACCAGCCGATAGCCGAGGCGGTTTCAGCAGCGGTTTTGAAGGATGTATCGGAAGGCAGTCACCTTGATTGCCTGGATGCTGGCTGCGGTGAAGGTTATTACCTGCGCCAGCTGGCGTCTCCAGCGGGTGGCCGGGTGTCACTGGCGGTGCTTGGGCTGGATATTTCCAAGTGGGCGGTTCTGGCTGCGGCCAGGAAGGATCGCGCGCCGAGCTGGGTGGTTGGCAGCAATGCCAATCTGCCGGTGCAGCCTGCGTCCCTGGACCGGGTGCTTTGCACGTTCGGCTTTCCGGTGTATTCCGAGTTTGCGCGGGTGCTGAAACCGGGCGGCAAGCTGATTCAGGTGGATGCCGGGCAGGATCATTTGCGGGAGCTGCGGGAGATAATTTATCCGCAGGTGCGTGCAGAGTCGAAAAAGGTGGATGAGGTGCCGGAAGGTTTCCGTCGA
>TARA_R100000049_G_C1956658_1_pt1 | contig 13623 bp, 10 predicted proteins | sample TARA_R100000049 | Tara Oceans TARA_R100000049 (sample SAMEA2619992) | marine metagenome | biome: marine biome (ENVO:00000447); feature: mesopelagic zone (ENVO:00000213) & marine oxygen minimum zone (ENVO:01000065); material: "saline water (ENVO:00002010), including plankton... | reverse complement strand
CCCGCCGATCTGGTTGACATAGACCAGCGGCAGGCCGGTTTCCGTCACCCGCTCGACCGCGTGGTTGAGCCGCTCGTCCGATTTCATATGGTCATAGGGGCTGCCGTTCGGCACGATCAGGATTTCCGCGCCGGTCTCGGCCAGGCATTCGGCAACCTCGGGGAACCACATATCCTCGCAGATCATCACCCCGAGCCGGACCCCCTTGAACGGGATGGGACCGGGAAGCGGTCCGGCCTTGAAAATACGGTATTCATCGAAGACGCCATAGTTCGGCAGCTTGTTCTTGAAGCGGCGGGCGGCGATCTTTCCCCCCTCCAGAAGGCAGACCGCGTTATAGAGCTTCCCCTCCTCGACCATCGGGGCGCTCATCAGCATGGCGGGGCCGCCATCGAGGGTCAGTTCCGCAAGGTCTTCCATCGCCTTTTGTGTGGCCCGCTGAAAAGCGGGCTTTCGGACCAGGTCTTCGGGCGGATAACCGCTCAGGAAGAGTTCCGGATAAACGACGATATCCGCACCGAGAGCCTCTGCCTCTTCGCGGAAGGCGCGGGCAAGCGCAACATTGGCCTCAAGGCTGCCGAGAGTCGGGTTGGCCTGCGCCAGCGCAATTTTCAATTGGTCTGTCATGAAGGATTTCTAACCCGCCTTGACGCGCGCCGCAATCGCCAGATCGGCTTTTGGACTGAAATCTTTCAAAAATTTCGAAAATCAGGGGTTATTCGGTCCCAGCGATGGGCCGCAATCCTGAAGGTCGGTGGCTTCCGGGTCCTCTTTGGCGGGTTCATTCTCGTCCTCCTCGCCTTCACTATAGGCGGGCGGCTCGTCATTGATCCATTCTTCGGTTTCCGGGTTGAGGGTGGCAACAACGCCACCGACACGAACCGGCATGGCGACGAAGGCTCCTTGCTCATCCATCGGCGTGGCCGGGGATTTATACATCCGATAGATGGCAAAGAAACCTATGGCAATATGGCCTACCGCCAGCCAGCCGAAGAAGACATAACTCCCCAACAGCGACATCAGCGGACCGACGATGATCGGGCCGAAAATCGCGCCGCAACCATTGACGAGAATAAGGCCGCTGCTCGCCGCCACCATTTTGTCGACTTCGATATGGTCGTTTGTATGGGCGATACAGAGTGAGTAAAGCGGTACCGAAAATCCGCCGAACAGCCCGACACTCAGAAGGAACAGCAGGAAGCTCCCGGTTTCCCCGGCATAGAGCGCCAGAACGGCCGCCGCGCCGCTTAGCATGGTTGTCACCATTAGGATCAGGCGTCGGTCAAACCTGTCCGACAGCCGCCCGACGGGCCATTGCAATAACACGCCGCCCATGATTGTCACGCTGATGAAGCTGGAAATCTGGGCAACAGACAGTCCGATATTATCGCCATACACCGCCCCCAGGCCATAGAACGCGCCGCCGGTGACGCCTTGTCCGAACATGCCGACCATGCCAAGCGGGGAAATCTTGTAGAGTTCCTTGAGTTTGAGCCGGGCACTGGCGGTGAAATTGGGCGCCGCGTTGGCCGTCAGCGCCATCGGGATCAGGGCGAGGGAAATCAGCACTGAAATAAAGATAAATAGCGTATATCCCCCGGGATCGGCAAGGTTGAGGAAAAGCTGTCCGACCGCCATGCCGCCCATCATGATGATCATATAGACCGAGAGAAGCTGCCCGCGCGTCTTGTTCGTCGCCGCATCGTTGAGCCAGCTTTCACAGACGATATAGAGTCCGGCAAAGGCAAATCCTGTCATAAGCCTCATGACGCCCCAGACGATCGGGTCCACGAAGACGACATACATCAGCGCCGCTGAGGAGGCGAGCGAGGCCAGAGCCGCAAACACGCGCACATGACCGACATTCGCAAGAATCTTCGGAGTGACGATGGAACCCAATAGGAATCCGAGATAGTAGCCGGACATGACGAAACCGGTGATCGCGGCGGGAAATCCCTCCAGCGATGCACGGATACCGACAAGGCTGATTTGCAGGCCGTTGCCGACCATCAGCAGGCCCAGCCCCAGCAAAAGAGGCCATGAATTTCTCACCGCAGCATACATCGTACTTCGTCCGCTACAAAAGGGTTCGCGTAAAGCCCGCTTTGATCACATCTGCCAGCAGTTGCCAATCAAAAAACGACACATCCTGTTCTGATAATGAATGTCAGGGTTTTTCTTTACGCAGAAGGAATTCCCGGCCGACTTTGACGCCCGGGACGCCGTCGTAAGAAATGATATCCGCCGTCGCATAAGTCTCCGGCCAAATCTCCGGCAGGAACGATCCCGTGCCGATCACATCGATGGGCGCTTTCATGTTGCCCATGGTCCGGCACTTCTCCGGCGAGAAGCCGGAGGACGCGACAATCTTCACCTTGTCGAAGCCGGCCTCATCCAGCTTTTCGCGCATCAGATAGATGGCTGCCGCCGAGACTCCGGTCCCGACCAGCCACTTCAGTTCCTGCTCCGAGCGATACTGGCGGATGCCGCGCGGCATGTGCCGTTCCAGCACCGCATAGGAAGTCGCGGGGTCAAGCCCCTCGATAAAGCGACCGCCATGGGTGTCAATGCGAACGGACACCCGGCCCTCTGCCGCCATTTCGGGAAACCGGTGACAGGTCGCCAATGCGTCGGTAATTTCCTTGCCGTAATAATCGACAAGGACTGTCAGCGGATTGTCCGGAAAGCTTTCATGGAACATTTCCGCAGCACGAACGGTGCTGCCCGCATAGCCGATAAGGGCGTGAGGCATGGTGCCCAAGCCGAATTCATTGCCGAAATAATGCGCCGTCGCGTTATTGGCGTTGCCGATAAAACCAAGGGCCCCCAGCTCCCTTACCACGGCGCGGCTGCCGACGGAGGCGGCATAGGCCATCAACTCTGCCATTTCCGACCCGGCGCAATGACGGGCGTCCATGGCGAGAAAATATGTTTCCGGCATGTGGGAGCACATGGCATAGGCGTTATAGGCCGCGACACAGGCCGACCCCAGCTTTTGCAAGTAAAGCGTTTCCAGATCGACAAGGTCGTGGAAACTGCCGGTGATATAGACAAGCGGTTCGCCGGCGCCGACCCAGTCTCCCTCCTCGAAGCAGGGTTCTATCTGGAAACTATGGCCCCGCATTTTCGCGATGCCTTCCAGCCAGTCCAGCATCAGGCGCGGGCAGAAGATAACCGGACGTCGCATGAAAACAGCGTAAGTTACTGTTTTATCGCCAAATTTCCCGATGACGCGCTTGGTCTTGTTAAAGTACTGATCCGTATGGTCAGCGATGGAGCTGTCCACCGTCTCCCGCTTGTCAACTGGCGTCTGGCTTGTCATGTCCCTGTCAGGTTACGAGGCAGCTGCGATAGCGGCGCCGTTTCCTCTTTCCTTCTTGATCATTTCGGAAATCAGGAACGCAAGTTCCAGCGCCTGGTTGGCATTAAGCCGCGGATCGCAGGCCGTATGGTAGCGATCGCTGAGGCCCTCTTCCGTCACCTCGAACGCGCCACCGATGCATTCGGTAACGTTTTGGCCTGTCATCTCGAAATGGACGCCGCCCGCATAGGTGCCTTCCGCCTGGTGCACATCGAAGAACTGCCGCACTTCGGTCAGGATACGATCAACCGGTCGGGTTTTGTAACCGGTTGAGGACTTGATCGTATTGCCATGCATCGGATCGCAGGACCAGACAACCGTCCGCCCTTCCCGTTCGACTTTCCGGATCAGATCGGGCAGATGTTTCTCCACATTGTCAGCGCCGAAGCGGCAGATGACCGTCATCCGGCCCGCTTCATTCTTCGGGTTGAGCGTATCGATCAGCCTGAGCAGGCCATCCGCGGTCTGTGTCGGGCCGGCCTTGACACCGATCGGATTGGCGACGCCGCTCAGGAATTCCACATGCGCTTCATCGGGATCGCGGGTGCGATCGCCGATCCACAGCATATGAGCCGAGGTGTCATAGTAATCGCCGGACGTGCTGTCCACGCGCGTCAGGCATTGCTCGTAGGGCAGCAACAGCGCCTCATGCGAGGTGTAGAAATCTGTCCGGCCCATTTCCGGGGTGTTGACCGATGTCACGCCGCATGCCTCCATGAAGGCGAGTGCATCATGAATGCGGTCGGCCATTTCCTGATAACGGGCGCCCTGCTTGCCGCTGGCGACGAAGCCCATGTTCCAGCTATGGACCTGATGCAGATCGGCATAACCGCCTTGTGCAAAGGCGCGCAGCAGATTGAGCGTCGAGGCTGCCTGCGAATAGGCTTTCAGGAGGCGCGCAGGATCCGGCACGCGGGCTTCCTCGGTGAAATCAAACCCGTTGATGATGTCGCCGCGGTAGCTTGGTAGTTCGACGCCATTCTGCGTTTCCGTGTCCGCAGAGCGCGGTTTCGCGAACTGACCGGCGAGACGGCCAACTTTGACAACCGGGCAATTGGCACCGAACGTCAGGACAACCGCCATCTGCAACAATACCTTGAAGGTATCGCGGATGGTGTTCGGATGGAATTCCGCGAAACTTTCGGCGCAGTCTCCGCCCTGAAGCAGGAATGCCTGCCCCGATGCCACTGCCGCGAGCTTTTTCTTAAGGCTTCTCGCCTCACCTGCAAAGACGAGGGGCGGAAAGGATGTCAGTTCATTTTCCACTGCGCCAAGCGCGTCGAGATCCGGATAGGTCGGCAGCTGGCGGGCGTTTTTGTGTCTCCAGCTGTCAGGGGTCCAGGATTTAGTCATCTCGATATTCCTCAAAATTAGTTTCGCTTCATTAACGCTATTATCTACAGCCTTTTACCGTTTTCGCAATCCATAACCAGCCATTTAATGGATAAATGACCAAAAAACAGGCTTAAATCATACGTATACGGTAAAAATCGGACGAGATTACGCCGCCACAAAGGTCTTCCGCATGGTCACGATTTCTTCCGCAAGCGAGGGGTGAACGCCGACGGTTGCGTCAAATTGTGCCTTTGTCGCCTTGCATTTGAGGGCAATGCCGACGGACTGAATGATCTCCGCCGCGTCGCCTCCGACAATATGCACACCGATGACAACATCTGACTTCTGATCGACGATCAGCTTGACGAACGCCTTCTCGGTTCCGCCGGTCAGGGTCATCTTCATCGGACGGAATTCCGATTTATAGATATCCACTTCGCCATATTTCTCCCGCGCCTCGGCCTCCGTCAGCCCGACGGTGCCGACCTGCGGCTGGGAAAAGACGGCCGAGGGGACATTTTCGTGATCCGCCGCGCTCGGGCGATCGCCAAAAACAGTCTCGGCGAAGGCCATGCCCTCATGAATGGCAACCGGCGTGAGCGCGATCCGGTCCGTCACGTCGCCGACCGCGTAGATATTATCGACAGAAGTCTGAGATTGCGCCGACACCTTCACCGCGCCATTTTCCTTGAGCTCGACCCCGACATTTTCAAGGCCGAGATCGGCGGTGTTGGGTCTGCGGCCCGTGGCATACATGATCGCGTCTGTCTCCAGCACATCTCCATCCTCCAGCGTGACTTTCAGGCCGCTGTCGGTTTTCTCGATCTTTGCCGGATTGGAATGGGTGCGCAGGTCGATACCTTTTTTCTGCAATTCGGCGGCGAGGAAATGCTGCACATCCGCATCGAAGCCGCGCAGGATCTGGGTGCTGCGGTAGAGCTGGATTACGTCCGCCCCGAGACCGTTGAAAATCCCGGCGAACTCGACGGCAATATACCCGCCGCCGACAACGATGACCCGTTCGGGAAATTTCTCAAGATGCAGCGCCTCGTTTGAGGAGATGGCATGCTCGATCCCCGGGACGTCCGGCATCACAGGAGAGCCGCCGGTGGCAATCAGGATGTATTTCGCGGTCACCGACTTATCGCCCACGCGCACGGTATTCTTATCAATGATCGTCGCCCGCGCCTGATAGAGCGTGACATTATTATCATCGAGAATGCCGTGATAGATGCCATTCAGTCGGTCGATCTCCTTGTCCTTGTTGGCAATCAGCGTTTCCCAGGAATGGCTTACGTCGCCGACGGACCAGCCATAGGCGGCGGCATCCTCGAAATCCTCCGAGAAATGGCTGGCATAGACCAGCAGCTTCTTCGGCACGCAGCCCCGGATGACGCAGGTTCCGCCGACGCGAAATTCCTCGGCGATGGCAACTTTCGCGCCGAGGCTTGACGAGATGCGAGACGCGCGGACACCACCGGAGCCGGCCCCGATGACAAACAGATCGTAATCGAATTCCACTTTATAACTTCCTCTGTCAGACGCCGGTCACGGCATCGGGTTTCTGCGGCCCCGGATAATATGGCGGCGCTTAGCTGTTGATGCCACCGATACACATGTATTTGATCTCCAGATAGTCTTCAATACCGTATTTCGAGCCTTCGCGGCCAATGCCGGACTGCTTGACGCCGCCGAACGGCGCGACCTCGGTCGAGATAATACCGGTGTTGATGCCGACGATGCCATATTCCAGCGCCTCGCCGACCCGCCAGATGCGGCCGATATCGCGGGCACAGAGATAGGCGGCCAGGCCGAATTCCGTATCATTCGCCATCCGGATGACATCGGCCTCGTCCTTGAAGGTGAAAATCGACGCCACGGGACCGAAGGTTTCCTCTTTCGCGACCTTCATGTCTTGCGTGACACCGGTCATGACCGTGGGTTCGAAGAAGGTCTGGCCGAGCGAATGGCGATGGCCGCCGAGTTCAAGTTTCGCGCCCTTGTCGAGGGCATCCTTGATATGGTTCTCGACCTTTTCGACCGCCGCCTCGGTGATCAGCGGACCTTGCGCCACGCCCTCTTCCAGGCCATTGCCGACTTTCAGCCCTTTCGCCTTTTCCGTTAGTTTTTTAACGAACGCGTCATGGATCCCTTCCTGTACATAAATCCGGTTGGCGCAGACGCAGGTCTGCCCGGCGTTGCGGTATTTAGACGCCATCGCCGCCTCCACCGCCTCATCGAGATTGGCGTCATCGAAGACAATGAAGGGCGCATTGCCGCCAAGCTCCATGGAGGTTTTCTTGACCGTGCTCGCGCATTGCTCCATCAACAGCTTTCCAACCCGGGTCGAGCCGGTGAACGTCAGCTTGGTTACAATGGGATTGGACGTCATTTCCTTGCCGATTTCAGACGAGTCGCCTGTCACAACGCCAAGGATCCCGGCGGGAATGCCCGCCCGCTCCGCCAGCACAGCCATTGCGAAAGCTGAATAGGGCGTGAGTTCCGACGGCTTGATCACCATCGGACAGCCAGCGGCAAGCGCCGGGGCGGCCTTTCGCGTGATCATGGCAATCGGGAAGTTCCAGGGCGTAATCGCCACCGTCACGCCAATCGGTTGCTTGATGACGACAATGCGTTTGTCGCTCTGATGTTCGGGGATGGTGTCGCCATAGATGCGTTTTCCCTCCTCGGCGAACCATTCGATGAAGGAGGCCGCATAGGCCACCTCGCCTTTTGCCTCGGCGAGCGGCTTGCCCATCTCGACGGTCATGATCTTGGCGAGGTCGTCGGTCGCCTCCAGCATCAGGTCATGCCATTTGCGCAGAATGTTCGCCCGCTCCTTCGCGGTTTTGCCCGCCCAGCCCGGCATGGCGTCTTTCGCGGCCTCAATCGCGCGGCGGGTCTCGGGGACACCCATATCCGGCACAGTACCGATCACGTCGCCAGTGGCCGGATTAATGACATCGATTTTGCCTCCGCCATCCGCGTCGCACCAGTTGCCGGCCACAAGTCCCTGCATTCTCAGCAGATCGGGATCCTTCAGGTTGAGGGGATTGGTATTGTTGTCCAGCATAACGGCTCCTTTTGGTTGGCTTTCTCATATGCGTTTCCCGATTTTCCGGGACGCGAGAGAAAGCGGAGTTTATGCCTGTTTATGTATGAGTCAATCTTCCATCCTCAATCCTTTTTTCGCGTTCAGGTTAAGAGTCATGTTGAAACTCGTGACAAGGCCCCGTATCTTCCTCGCGAATGATCCTTATGGATTTATCAACATATGCCGGAAGCGGCCCGGGGGATTTGTGGCAAGCGGATCAAAAAAAGTCATTTACGCGGCACTTATCGGCAACTCGCTCATCGCGGTGTCGAAGTTCACGGCGGCTTTCTTCACCGGCAGCTCGGCGATGCTGAGTGAGGGCGTGCATTCGCTGGTCGATACGGGAAACCAGGTCCTGATGCTGCACGGGCTCAAAAAAGCGGCGAAAAAGCCAGACAAGCAGCATCCTTTCGGCTACGGGATGGAGCTATATTTCTGGGCCTTCGTTGTCGCCATCCTGATTTTCGCGCTCGGCTCTGGCATTTCCCTCTATGAGGGGATCAAGCATATCCGCAATCCCGAAGTGATCACTGACCCGACATGGAACTATGTGGTGCTCGGCCTTGCTATTATCTTCGAGGGCTGGGCCTGGACTGTTGCCTATCTTGAATTCAACCGCATCCGGGGCACGCGTGGCCTGTGGCAGGAAGTGCGGCACAGCAAGGATCCGACGATCTTCACCATCCTGTTCGAGGATACAGCCGCGATGCTCGGCCTGGTCACCGCGCTTGTCGGCATTTTCCTGGCGCAGTATCTCGGGATACCGGAGCTTGACGGCGTTGCTTCCGTCGTGATTGCGGCGATCCTCGCGGCCGTCGCAGTCCTGCTCGCCATCGAATGCAAGGGGCTACTGATCGGCGAAAGTGCGGGCGGGAATGTCACCGAGGGGATCGAGCAGATCATCGGCAACGATGCCCGCATCGTCAGCCTGAACGAGTTGCTGACCATGCATATGGGGCCGACCGATATACTGGTGAATCTCAGTCTCGATTTTTCCGACGCCCTTGACTCCGTCGAGGTCGAGGCTGCCATCAGTGATTTCGAAACCCAGATCAAGCAGCAGTTCCCTAACGTCAAGCGCGTGTTTATTGAAGCCCAGAATTTTACCGCGCACCGCAAATCCATTGCCCCCTGAAATGACAAACAACGTGGTGTATATGCGTAAAATTGAAGAACAGAAGCGTTCTGATAATTTTCGCAAGGTGATCCGTGAAAGCGTCACCTCTGCGACTGACTTCGAGACCGATACTGTCCGCTCGCTGTACCAATGGTGGGAAGGCTTTCATCCAGAGTTGCCTCAGCGTGCCGACTTCGAGATATCAAAACACTGGAAAATTGCCTCGTCGCTCTATCTTCTTGAGGTGCTGGGACCGGGGAGATATCTTACCCGTCTGAACGGAGAGACCGTGGTGGATATCGTTGGGACTTCCCTGCGCGGGCATGAGATCACGCAGCAGGACCCGCTGCCCGAAATCCGGCTGTTGTCGGACTATCTCGATACCCTTGTCGCTGGCAAGACGGCACGGCGCTGTTCCGGTGTTGCCGATGTTTTTGGAAAGCAGTATCTGACGTTCGAAACCGTTGATTGCCCGCTTACCAACGCGACGGGTGACATCAGTTTCATTATCGGGGCGATGTCCCTTACCAGTTAAGATTCGCCTACACTGCACGCCCGTGAAGCAGAAAACAGGGAATTACTTGTTCCCGGCATTTAAAAATAGGCTTGATTTCTGTCCGGCAAGGTTTCAGAATTAGATAAATCTGTTTGAAACTGTTGATCTGGCAAGGCGTATTTACGGGCCCACATCACCAGACAGTCCGGGGCCCGGTCGTTGCGCATTGCTGCAGGAAGACAAGCTGGGCTCTCTTCAACGAGTTTATTTTTCAGTTGCAAGGGAACATATACGCCGCAGGAGCGTTATAATATCAGCATAGTCTTTGGCCGGACATGACGGGAGTTGATATGATACTTTTATCTCAAATCCTCAAACGCCTGATCAAGCAGGGCGCGCTCACGGTGATTGATCCGGAGGGGCGTGAAATCCTTTTTGACAGTGGCAATCCCGGTCCATCCGTCAAAATGCGCCTGCATACCAAAGCCGTCACCCGCAAGCTTGCCCTCTTCCCCAAGCTGTATCTGGGGGAAGCCTATATGGATGGCGACCTTACCCTTGAAGATGGCAACATTTATGACCTGCTGGATTTGTTTACCCGGAATATCGGCTGGGGCAAGCGTAATCCGCTGATCAGTTTTGGCGATTTCGCCTATCGCTTTTACTGGTTCTTCAACCAGTTCAACCCGAAAAGCCGTTCGCTCAAGAATGTCGCCCATCATTATGACCTGAGCGATGATTTTTATGACCTGTTCCTGGATGAGAACCGGCAGTATTCCTGCGCTTACTACAAGACTCCGAATGACAGTCTGGAACAGGCGCAGGTCCAGAAGATGGCGCATATCGCCGCCAAACTTGCGTTGAAGCCGGGGCAGAAAGTGCTGGATATCGGCTGCGGTTGGGGCGGCATGGCCCGCTTTCTCGCCGAGAATGCAGATGTGAAGGTCACTGGTGTCACGCTTTCTAAAAACCAGCTTGGCTATGCAAGCGAAAAGGCCAGGCAGACGGGCCTTTCGAACAAGGTCGATTATCGCCTCACCGATTACCGGGATGTCACCGAAAAATTCGACCGCATCGTCTCCGTCGGCATGTTCGAGCATGTGGGCGTGCCGCATTACAAACAGTATTTCAAGAAAGTAAAATCCATCCTGACCGATGACGGCGTCGCCCTGATCCATACCATCGGCACCGCAGACGGCCCGTCACCGACCAATCCGTGGATACAGAAATACATCTTCCCTGGCGGCTATATCCCGCCCTTATCGGAAGTAACCCCGGCGATTGAGAAAGCCGGGCTGTATGTGACCGATGTTGAAATTCTGCGTGTGCATTACGCGGAGACATTGCGCGACTGGCGCAAGCGCTTCATGGAGAAGCTCGAAACAGTGCGCGAGATTTATGATGACCGGTTCTGCCGGATGTGGGAATTCTATCTCGCCGCCAGCGAGGTTTCCTTCCGCAACAGCGGGCTTGTCGTGTTCCAGATACAGCTCTCGAAACGTCTCACCGACCTGCCGCTAACGCGCGACTATATTCACGAGGTCGAGGAAAAGGAACTCAATCCCGCCCGTGTCGCCGCAGAATAGCTCCGCCTGCCCTGCCATAGGGCGTTAATTTATCGGCAGTAACGAGGGAACTAATTCTTCCGTTAAACGTTGAGTTTAATGAGGAGAAAGGAGTTCCCAATGGAGCGTGCCCCACTAAACATTGAAGACGTCATTGATGGCATCTCGTTTCCCGCCGAAAAGGTCGATATCATCGCCTATGCGGCGGATCAGGACGCCGGACCGGAGGCCATGAACCTGCTGCGGGCGATGCCGGCCGGAGGCTACAACAGCATGGAGGAAATCAACGCGGCGCTGGGCCTGATCGAAGAGGAACCCGGTCAGATGAACCTGTGGCCATCGAAAAAGGCGCGCTAACGGAGAAGGAGAGAGTGATGAAGGAAAAGGATGTTGACGAGGCCCTGGACGAATCCTTTCCGGCCAGCGATCCGCCGTCCTGGTCACCGGGAACAGCGCATCCGGAAGCGGAGCCACGGCCGCCGCAGCATCAGGATCATCAACCCGGCGACGAGAGCAAGATGACGCCAGCCCCGGAATCCTTCATGCGTCATTACAAGGCGGCCGGAAAGCTGGAGGGGCGGATTGCCCTGATCAGCGGTGGCGACAGTGGCATCGGCCGCGCCATCTCCATCGGTTTCGCCAAAGAAGGCGCAGATATCGCCTTTATCTATCTCGATGAAGAGGACGACGCAGCGGAGACCGTCCGCCATATTAATGCAGAGGGCCGAAAGGCACTCGCCATCAAGGGCGATATTGCGGACCGCCAGTTTTGTATAAACGCTGTTAAATGTACCATCAAAACCCTTGGCGGGCTTAATATCCTCGTGAATAACGCGGCGGAACAACATGTCCAGGAAAGGCTTGAGGATATTTCGGAAGAGCAGCTTCGCCGGACGTTCGATACCAATTTCTTCGGCCTCTTTTTCCTCACCCAGGCCGCCCTGCCGCATCTGAAGGAGAAGGATTGCATCATCAATACCGCCTCTATCGTCGCCTATCGCGGGAAGGATGTGCTGATGGATTATGCGGCAACCAAGGGGGCTATTGTCGGCCTGACCCGCTCCCTCGCGTCCAACCTGACGGAGAGGAACATCCGTGTGAATGCGGTCGCGCCGGGACCGATCTGGACGCCGCTCATCCCGGCCTCTTTCGACGCCGAGCAGGTAACCGAATTCGGTGAAAGTTCGCCTATGGGCCGCGCGGGACAGCCCGACGAAGTCGCGCCGAGCTATATCTTCCTTGCCTCCGACGACGCCAGCTATATCACTGGCCAGGTCATCCATCCCAATGGCGGCACCGTCATCGGCGGATAGGAATTAATGCTGCCGTAAAGCCTTCCCCTACTCCACCGTGACGGATTTGGCGAGGTTGCGGGGCTGGTCCACGTCGGTGCCCTTCAGGACAGCGACGTGATAGGCCAATATCTGCACCGGGATCGCATAGAGGATCGGCGCGACGAACGGGTCTACCGTCGGCAGCTCGATGGAGCCAAGCGCACGGTCACCGAGTTGCTTGATCCCTGCGGCATCAGACATGAAAATCACCCGCGCGTTCCGGGCCATTACTTCCTGCATGTTGGAGGCCGTCTTCTCGAAATAAGGATCGCTCGGCGCCACCACGATGACCGGCACCAGCTCGTCGATGAGCGCGATGGGCCCGTGCTTGAGTTCGCCCGCCGCATAGCCCTCCGCATGGATATAGGAAATCTCTTTCAGCTTCAGCGCTCCTTCGAGAGCGATGGGATAACCCGTGCCACGGCCGATATAGAGCACGTCCCGCGCCTCGAAAATCGCTTCGGCAAGCGCCTTGATATTCTCGTCCCCGTCAAGGATTTCGGCGGCCCGCGCCGGCACCTCGGAAAGCGCCGCGCAGAGCCGCGCCTCTTCTGCGTGGTCGATGACCCCGCGCTTCACCCCGGCATCGATGGCAATACAGGCGAGCGTCACCAGCTGACAGGTGAAGGCCTTGGTCGAGGCCACGCCGATTTCCGGACCGGCCTGGGTATGGAAGACGAAATCCGACTCCCGGCCCATAGAGCTTTCCTCGACATTAACGATGGAGGCGATATGCTGGCCATGCTCCTTGGCGTATTTCAGCGCCGCGAGGGTATCCGCCGTCTCCCCGGACTGGGAGATAAAGAGCGCCAGCCCGCCTTTTTTCAGCGGCATCTGCCGGTAGCGGAATTCCGACGCGATATCCACCTCCACATTGAGATCGGCAATCCCCTCGAACCAGTATTTCGCGATCATCCCCGCATAGAAGGAGGTGCCGCAGGCGACAATGGTCATTTTTGGCAGATCGTTCCAGTCAAACGGAAGATCAGGGAGCGTGATGGTCCGGCTTTTCGGGTTGAAGAAGCTGTTCAGAGTCTCCCCCATCACCGCCGGCTGCTCGGCGATTTCCTTCATCATGTAGTGGCGATGGTTGCCCTTGCCGAGCATCGCCCCGGAAAGCTGCGTTTGCTTGATCGGACGTTCGACCTTGGTATGAGTCTTGTCATAGAAGGTTGCGCCGTCGCGGGTGAGGACGGCACAGTCATCTTCTTCAAGATAAGAAATCTTGAGCGTGAGCGGCGCCAATGCCAGCGCATCGGAGCCGAGGAACATCTCCCCGTCGCCCCAGCCGACCGCCAGCGGCGCGCCGCGCCGCGCGCCG
>TARA_R100000049_G_C1956672_1_pt1 | contig 13703 bp, 15 predicted proteins | sample TARA_R100000049 | Tara Oceans TARA_R100000049 (sample SAMEA2619992) | marine metagenome | biome: marine biome (ENVO:00000447); feature: mesopelagic zone (ENVO:00000213) & marine oxygen minimum zone (ENVO:01000065); material: "saline water (ENVO:00002010), including plankton... | reverse complement strand
CGCTTTCTTTCAAATCTTCAAACACCAGATTCAGTTATAACTCTGTACGATGCGAGTAATCCTGCTGGAAGGCTGCACGACATTCTGCAGGAGGCAGCAAAGAAGAAAGACGGAAACATAACTGCTCAGAGAGTATGGGCGTCAGTTTTTAAGGTTGAGCCTGATGATATTCAGACGATTATGGCAAAACTGTTCGAGGTCCACGAATTGGTGTCTGAGGTCAGAAGGTTGATCGAGTCAGACCCCGATTTGAATCACGAACTTCTGCTTCGGTATTTCCCAAGGATTGAGTCTGCGATTTTCAGTAAGGGTATCGCTACCCCGTGGAAACCTGTCGGCACTCAATTAGATGCAGCCGTACTGGATTCTTTGAAGTATTGCGCTGATGCCTTAAAGGATTCTTTTACAGAAGACCCAGTTAACCAGGACGAACTGGAGGGTATCGATCAAACGCTATTATCCCTTGAAGGAATGATCAAGGTCAGCTCCCTCCCGCAGAACCTACGTGTTGCTCTGCTTGAAGAGATAAGCAAGATCCGCAAATCGATTTCAATGGTCCAGATAAAAGGTGTCCGAGGGATCAAGGAAGCGATGCAATCGTTGGTTGGTGCGGTCATTGCTCATCAGGAAGAACTCAAAGCTCAGCGAGAGGAAGACCGTCAGCTCCTCGCAAGGCTCGCTGAAACAATGGTCCAGTTGGATAAAATCATATCGAAATCGCTACGCATGTACCGGTTGTTCCGGCATCCAGTGCAGTTCCTGATCAGCAAGGTGAACGAAGACGCTGAGGCTTCTGACGAGATTGAAGTTGCCATTGACGAATAGTGCAGGTAGCTTTCTAAGGGTAGTACCTGTCTACAGATAACTAAGGTAACTACATCAACACAGGCGGAATTTAGGGCACTTTATGCTCAGGAATTGTGTGGTACTCGCGGGAGTTGTGCTTCTATCTGGGTGCGCCTCAACGGGAGGCGGAATGGGTGGTGGTTCGATAGAGGTGAAAGGTGCTGGCGATCAGTTAGAGGATCAGATCACCATATCCACCATTGGATACAACAGACCATTTTTGGGCGTAGTTGAACTCGGTACTGGCGATCCGTTTTTCAGGGTCTATATCGATAAGAGTGACAAGAAGGTTGTCAGCCAGCAGCTCTATGTTTACACCAATAACTATGATTGGATGAACTGGGACGAAGCTCGATTTCGTATGGGTGATGATCTTGTCAAAATACCAATGACAAAAGTAGCAAGCGACGTGGACTGCAGCAAATATGGCTGTTTCCACTCCGAAGATGTTGTTGGCACTATCACTAATAATCAACTCCAGTACTTTGCCAGCCAGGAACAACCCATTACGATTCGCCTGACATCCTCTCGGGTGACGGAGCACACCGACGTTGAAATATCACCTGATGAGGTTAAAGCCTTTCTGGAAGAGGTTGAGAAACAAACCAATTGATGACCCTCAGCAAGGCTAAGATCGTGGGGAAAAGAAAACTAATTGCGCTAATTCTGGGGGGCGTTCTTTCGGCCTCGGTAATCGCAAACCAAGCACTGACGATCCAAGACGCCGAGACTGCCGGTTTTACTAAAAGAGGCCAGCAGATGTTTCAGATGATAGGAGCGTCAGACGGGTGGTCAGGCTCTTGGTCCGGCGATAAGGTTGAGCTGTACCAATACCAATCGCCTGAGGAGGTTAAGCCTGAAGTTTTCGAGTCAGCCGTTCATGAGGGAAATCTCTCCGGTTGGGTCGAGCTTTGCCAACATAAGAACATGCTGATGCTCAGTAAGGGAAAGAAAGCCTGCGTTGAGCTGAAGAAGCTCTGATAATTCTGAAGACATCCTAATTAATGGTTTTGGTGATTCTTTACCTTACATCCAGGAGAATTAAGTGGGCGATTTCTGGAAATATTCCGCCCCAATGTTGGTTTCGATATTACTCCCGGGACTTTCGTAGGCATATATATTTCAATCCCTTTGGGTGTGTTGGCAGGATTTCTTGGCTTGTACCTATATATCTTCCATGGACACTGTCAAGACATTAGGAATCGCTTGGATCAGCTTATAGAGCTGGAAAAGAAAAGGCGACGAGACTGCGAGTGATGAGAAATACCAAAGATTCGCGTTCCTGATCTGTAGGAAATCGGCTCATATCACAAGGCTGCTATGCGTTGTAAACGTAATCTGGGATACTTTGGTACTTTCTCAATATCTCCGTCCACCATGATTTCGAGGGCTGAAGCCCCTTCACCTTACTTCAATTTAAAAGATCGCTATCATCTATGTGCTGACCATCAAGATAACGCCTTACGCCCGCAAGGTCACCTGCAAGCATTACATCCAAAGCCGATCTGCCCTGAAATGCACGATTGGGTTTGCGTGGCCATTCAGCAGCTTGTTGTTCCGTGGGATAGAGAATTCTTAGCGCTTTGTAAATCCCCAACACATAAGAAATTCGCATTAAGGTATCTTCTGGTAAAGACCAGACCGAACGATTTCTCCAATCCATGAAGGTCTTTTCATCTGGCTTTCCAAGTAATTCGCGCATTTCCTCAGGATTCAGCCTCCAGATCTCGAAGATGTTAAAAGCACCCTTTAGAGCGACCATTGCCTCCAAACGTTTGCGCTGTCGCTCCCTTAACTCTTCGGGCGTCATCTCTGAAGAAAAGATACTTGGTCCGCGCTGTAACTGATCGACAGTGCCGTTCCGAATTGCTTCGCTTATGCGATCCGACTCATGCTGATGAGCCTCTCGAATTTCTTTAAGTGTCGGTTTTGTGGACTTGCGCGGCTTCGGAGGATTGGACACTTTGAGCACCTCGTATATCGTTAGATACAGTACAGATTATAATCGAATAATCGGAATGTCACGGGATTGATACTGCTGAACAACCAGAAACGTTGCAAAGTGGGAGGTACAGTCCTCAGTACTTATCAGTTTAGGTTCATCTATTGAGGGGAGGGGAGTCCGGGGGTGAAACATATTATGAAACCTGCAATGAAATACATTCCAAGTGTCATACATAATACATAAGGTGTAAAATTTAACATGCTTCTCTTCTTTTTGTTTCCAATAGATTTGTTGACAAATGTTTGACTTGATAAGGTCCTAGAAAAACCAGGGTATATTTAATAAGAAAAGCTGAGAGTTTTGCATACTGGAAGTCCTTTTCCTTTTGCATCCAATAATTTCATTTTAGCATATTTAAGCTTTAATATAAATATATAGATAATAAAATAAATTAAAATTAATATATATTAAAAGGTAAAAATATATCATTATAGATAAAAAGTGTCAGCTATCTATGAATGTTACTTAGCACAAGATTACTGAAACTGGATCTGTCTGTGCCGAATATCAACTTTCTCCCATTCTGTTTCGCAGAAAAAATTAATTCTGAGGCAACTAAATGGTTTACCCCGTCATACTCAAATGAACAGAATTTATTTTCTAATCCATCCTGGATACTTCGAAGAATACGAGGAAAATTATTAATAGAAATAGTTCCATGTTTAGAGTCGTGTGGAGATTGGCTCACATCTATATAAATAAGTCCTTGCGTTTTTAGGCCCTGTCTACGATAGCTAATGAAGTCAGACAGAACCTTACGTCGCAATTCTTGGCGGTTAAAATTATCCACTGAGGCAATATGATCTTCGCAACGTGAAAAAAAATCTGAATCGATGGGTCGGTATAGCCCAATCGCTCCGCAGATATCACATACTTCTGATGATAAAAATCTGGAAACAATTCTAAGCATTTCAATCTCAAAAAATGGTCTAGATTGAGTGAAAATTATCTCTAGTATACCTGATACTTGCTTAACCTGATTAATAATCGGATCTGATGATCGCCCCATAACCAGGTCATTTAATAACCCCAGAGTTTCGTATACCAAGACATACCAACCAGGTTCCACCTCTAGACCGTTCGATATAATCGGTGCTGAGTCAACAGAGTCAAACAGTAACGGGTAACTGGTCAGTATTTTCCTATCGGCAAGCTTTTTAATTTCCATTTCGTACCGTTCCGCGAAGAGAGTATGATATGTTGGAATTTTAATGAGATACAATCTCATCTAATATTTCTATTAACTCAGATGGAGTTTCGCTTACTCTTTGCTGAGGGTTAAACTTGGAGATGTTGATTAAGCGGTATCTTTTAAACCCGTTATGAAAGAAAACAGGTGAACCCTCATGAGGGTCATAGGCTGCTATAAAAATTGAATCTAGGCTAACGATATCGGCCTTCATGACTTGCTTTAAATGAAACCTCAACAACTCGCTCGATATTTTGAAGTGATCGTTTTCGATTGGAATCGGAAGTAAGACATAATCCGAAATGATAGAGGCGAGACAGATTTCTTTTTCTGTTGCACGACGATTTAAGCCTAGAGATAAGAAGTAATGTGTATCAGGCGCGCAAAAAAGATCGTTGCATTTTTCACGACTTGCGTAAAACCAAGGGAAGTTCTTGCAGTAGTCAGGTTTTTTTGGTAGATCGAAATGTTGTAGGTCGGAAAAGTCCCTGCCGCGAACCCACGGGTCGCGATCAAAGTCGATCACCCATTGCCTGTATCCGTCACCCTCCAGCTCTCCTGGCTGCGAATCCTTCATTACTCTATCCTGAGCAACAAATTCGATTCTAGACGTGTCCCATTTTGAAATGCAGTTCATCGCTAGCGCTGTTAGTGTGGTTTCTCCGCTCCCTGGAAATGCTTTCATTATGCTAATGACCATAAGACCCTCGCCCTTCATTGATTTCGTCGGGCTAATCTTATAACTCATTAGATGGATTTCAACCTGGTCACATGATTAAAGTTGGACTGTCAATTTAACTTTAATTGTTAAACTTTTCAGTTTATAAATTGACATATTTTTATGATTATGATTTTTGTAGTGTTTTATTGGCAGCAAATGTCAATTTAAGCGAGCGGTTTTTATTTTAAATGTAAATTAATTTTTGTTAATCAAAATGGCCCAGAGTCTATCTGGGCCACCACAACCATTATCGTTATAAATCGTTAAGTTCTTCTATCAGAAAGTCAACTATATCTTCGGAACTTAACACGTCATAGGCATCGTATTCCAACGAACTTTTCTGATCTAATGAGCTGGGTTTAGATAGCAAAGTAAACGAGCCGGTTAATATCGGTTTAGCAAATGGGTCTTCTTTTTCAAAGATAAGTGTTCCAACTAAAATCGCTGAAAACCTATCATTTGAACTGAAAATCCGTATTAGTTTACCTGAAGGCAGAATGTCTTCCGACAATTTTGACCATTTGCAGCTCAAAGCTTGAATGCTATATTCGCTTTTCATATCAGTGTGTCCTTGGGCTGCAATTATTTTCTTTTTCTTCGTATGATTTTAAAGCCGACGCTGTTCTCGTCATCAGATCTTGTGTAAACGATTTCTGTTTCTCAAGTTCAGACGTTAAGCTTTTTAAACTTTCTTTTAGATCCTGGACTTCATCCTTGAGGTCAACGGTTTCGTCCTTGGAACGATTGGCTACAGTGATCAATTCAGCGTTCTCTTTTGTCAGTGTTTCTAGCTCATGGTTCAATTTTTCTATATGTGTGATTAAGTTTTCGTTGGATTTTGAGAGGTTTTCGTTTTTCGATATTAAGTCGGAAATCGTAGATTCATGATTTCCTATTCTTGTGTTTTTATTTTCTATTTCTAAGTTTAAAGTGTGGATTTCTATTTTCAGTTTATCATTTTCGTCTCGGGTAATGTCATGGGCCAGTGTAAGGGCAGTGCTCCACATTGTCTGAATCGGTATTTTTAGATCCGCAGGTATATCGCTCAGTGCAGGATTATCAAACCCGTCCTCAAGTCTTTCAAGCCAAGAGTCTCGGTATTTTCTAATCGTTGAATTAGAGCCTCTGTCTCCTAATTTGGAGCGAATCACTTTAAACGTTGGCATGTTGCCTTCTTTAAGTATTTGAAAACATACAACGTGGACTTCTTTTTCAGTAATAGCCATTTCAAGTTTCCTTATGTGATTTGCCATTAGCGGCTTTAACCACGATAGAAACTCAACTTTTGAAATGCAACGTGTCCAATAGATTATTTCATTATTAAAGTTAGCAAATAATAGAGGAAAGCCTACAGTTTATGTAATTTGATTTACAGTTTCCATAAGCTGTATTACGGGTGATGTTATTTTAGTAAATACTTGGCTATCTTGAGTTGACGTACTTTGGACGTTCGTTCGTTTAGTTGACAAAATCTGTTGTTCGGACTATATAAGTTTAGTGTGTCAATCGTCTTTTATTCGTTTTTTCATGAGCACTGTGTAAAACGCAAAAAAGCCCGTAGGTATGCGGTTTTTTCAAGGTTATTTTATGGAGTGTGTCGAGGGTTCGAATCCCTCCCTCTCCGCCAATACCAGACCCCAGCAGAAATGCTGGGGTTTTTTATTGTCGGGCCGGAAAACGCGGCGCTCAAGCCAGCCCGGCAGTCCGCAATACAAACACCCCGGCGGTAACCGTTACACTGGCCATCAACGTGGTCAGCGCCACGATATTGGCTGCCAAGCGGTCGTTGCCGCCCAGCGCCTTGACCATGACAAAGCTGGCCGCTGCCGTCGGGCTGGCGAAGAACAGGAACATCAGCCCAAGTTCCCGTCCTTCAAACCCGGCCAGCCAGGCCGCGAATGTACACAATACCGGTAACGTCACCATCTTCATCACACTTGCACTGATCGCGAGCTTGCGATCGGTACGCATGGCGCTTAAGGACAGCGTTCCGCCAATGCACATCAGCGCCAGGGGCAAGGTAAGTGACGCGAAATAGTCCCCACTGGTCATTAGCCAGTTCGGCAGTTGCAGCCCGGACCAGGCAAAGGGAACCGCGACTACGACGGCCAGGATGAGAGGGTTGCGCCCGATGTCCCCGAGAATGCGTCCCCAACTGGTCGCCTGGCCCGGCTGATAGGCCGTCAGGACGACCACAGAGAGTGCGTTGTACGAAATAATGACCACGCCCAGCAGGAGGCCCCCGGCTGAAAGGCCGAAGTCGCCATAGAGGCTGGCCGCCAGGGCGAGGCCCACGATACCGCAGTTGCCTCTGAAAGCGCCCTGGACATACACACCCCGGTCAATCGTTGGTGCGGCACGCATGGCCCAAAGCCAGCAGAAGACAAAGCTGGCCAGGGTTGCGGCTACGAAGAATCCCAGCAGTGCAGGGTTGAGGGTAGTATCAAGGTCTGCGCGTACAATACTGAGGAATACCAGTGTTGGCAGAGTGGCGCGGAAGACCAGCGCCGACGCTGTGTTGATAAAGTTGGTATCGATCCAGCCGAGGCGCCTGAGACCAAGGCCGATAAACACCATGGCGAATACCGGCAGCGTGGTCTCCAGGGTATGAAGGAATGTTCCGAGTAGTGTCATTCAACCGGTGGTTACCGAACTCCAAAGTTTGTGAAATCACCGGTTGCAGAGTCTTCGGTGGCATTGATCTTGTCGACGATTGCGGAGGGAGGGCCGTCTCGACACCACTGTCTCAGTGAAACCAGTGACGCTGGCGGGCCCTCTGCAACGATTTCTACGCGGCCATCCGGCAGGTTTCTGACGTAGCCGGTGACACCCAGGCTGTTTGCCATGTCGGCCGCGGAGGCGCGATAGCAGACCCCCTGAACCTTGCCGCTGATCAGCATCGTGAGTCTCTGGTGGCTCATTGCGTGATCCCTCCTGAATCGAGTGGCTGTTTACAGTTTACGCCATACCAGCAGTCGATTGTTGGCAGGCATATCGAAATCGCTTTCAAGCCCGAAACGAACTCGCCCTGCCAGTTCCAGCATGTCATCCATATTACGGATGCCCATATGGGCGGCCTGACTCCGAAGGTGGTGATCAAACCGGCGATTGCTGTCGCTGGTAAATTGCCCTTCGTAGTTAAACGGACCATAGAGGCAGAACAGGCCGCCCGCAATGAGGCGCTTGGCCAGCCCCGCAAACATTGCCTCTACCTCTTCCCACGACATGATGTGAGCCGTGTTGGCGGAATAGGCCCCATCAATGGTGTCTACCGGCCAGCTTCCTAGGGAAACATCCAACTCAAGTGGTGGACGGATATTGGCAAGCGCGGCCTCCTGGATCCAGCCCAGGGAATGACCAGCGCCTCCAGGCCGATCACTGGGTTGCCACGTCAAGTGGGAGAGCTCTGCGGCGAAATAAACGGCGTGCTGCCCCGTTCCCGTTCCGATCTCCAATATGGTGGCCGGCTCGGTGAACACCGTTTTGATGCATTCCAGTATTGGTTGCCTGTTATTTGCACAGGCCTGTGAGAAAGGCTTGCTGTGGACCATCGTTTACGCCTATTCGGAATCAGTGCCAACCTAAAGAATATCGCGCTGGGCGCAATGGGTAAAAGAATGAGCGTAGGGGATTTCCCGCGTATTCGACATTCGATGATGGTCTATCGGAGGCTTTCCGACTGGAAAATGGCGCCATTCGCGACATAAAAGTGTCACAAAACAGGCATAAGCTCCATTGGACGATACCCCCAGTGGAGATACCATGCTCAGAACTGTCCGCAGCCGTATTCTGTTCTTTTCCTTTCTATCGGTGTTTGCTTTGGCCGCATTGGCGGCCCTGTCATCGAGCATTATGACCCGTGCGGAGTCCGCTTCAGAGGCATTGGTCCGGGAAAATCTTTCGGAGTCCTGGCTGCTGGAAGACCTGGAACAGGACCATCGCCGGCTGCAGGATCTTGCCTACAAGATCAAGGCACAGCTGATGCTCTGGGATGAAATCGATGTGGAATTTCAGGCTTTGACAGCGGCGTTGCCAGAGCACTGGCAATCTATCGAGGATAATGCCGGGCTGAGCGAGTGGGCGACGGAAAATCGAGCGTTGTTTGAGAGCGTGCTGGCGCTCATCGAATCCATGAGGCCCGGTATTGAAGGACGTAGCTACTATCGAGTAGGGCAAGTGGTGGATTTTGATCTGTTTCCGGCCCTCGGCCCCATGCTGGCGGCGATCAACAACCGCAAGGAAGCCAGCCGTACAACCATTGAAGTCAGTAGCCAGGACCTGCTGGCTTTCCTGGATGCCCAGAAAATCTGGCTGTTGGCGGGCTCTGCTGTATTCCTGATGTCTGTGGTCTTGATGACGCTCTGGCTTCGGCGCTCAGTGATTGGCCGCCTGCAGTTGCTGGAGTCCGGCCTCCGGGAAATGGACGAGACCTCAGATCTTTCCCGGCGCCCGGTTATTACCGGACACGATGAAGTGGCTGGTGTGACGCGCGCGCTGGTAGGGTTGGTTAGCCGGTTTGAGCTCTTTATCGGAGAAGTGAGAACGGCTGCCCACAGCATCAATGACCGGTCCACATCGTTGGACTCTCAGGCAGAGGACGTCCAGGCGTCCACTGATACTACCCGCCGGCAGATTCATGATGTCAGCCAGTCAATGGCGGCCATTGCGAACCAGGCGTCGGCCATTGATTTAGCCACCGAGAACTCAGCCACTACGGTTCGAGATGCCGTGGCGGCCAATGCGGTGGTTCAGGAAGGGCTCAGAAACAGTGAGCAGGCAGCTGAACACACGGTGGAGGTAATTGGCCGGGTGTCCCTATCTATCCAGGCATTGAGTGAATCCTCGGGCAAAATCGAGAGCGTGATCGGCGTCATTGCCGATATCGCGGAGCAGACCAATTTGCTGGCATTGAATGCAGCGATTGAAGCGGCCCGTGCCGGCGAACACGGTCGGGGATTTGCCGTGGTGGCAGACGAAGTGCGCACCCTGTCGAAGCGTACGTCGGACTCCACCAGGGAAATTCGCCAATGGGTGACCGACCTGGTAACCGGGGTTTCCGGCGTTGAGGACCTGCTGGACGAAATGCGCGACGCCGGTGGCATGAACCGGCGGAACCTTGATGCCCTGAAAGACCACCTGGAGCGTCTCGCGAGTCAGTTCACGGAGCTGGAGCTTCGCAGTGCTGAAATTGGGGATGCGGTTGCGGTTCAGAGGGAAGAGATTGACCGTGTCGGGCGGCGGTCAAGGGCGCTTGATGACAGTTCGGGTTCCCTGATCACCAGTGTTGATAACACCCGCCAGATCAGTGAATACCTGAGACAGGAATCGGTCACCATGCGTCAGCTGATTTCCCGGTTTAAGGCAGCCTGACCGACCGGTCAACGCTAAGTGGTGAAAAAAAGCCTGATAATCGGTCTTCTACAGCCTCGCCAAACCCATTACCATGGCTGCTTTGAGGTGGAGTTGAAAATGACCGACGAAGCAGGCCAAGAGCCCCAGCCGGACCCACGTGAAGAGAAATTCGTAGTGGATGTGGGGCTGCTTTCAGAGGACCAGCTTGACGGGCTGGTTGACGAATACTGCACTCGGTACCACGGCCTGAACGACACTGAGAACCCCATGGCAGAGCGTGAGCGGGTAAAATCGGCGGCTCGGCGGGGGGATCTGGTGGTCTGGTTCGATCCGGTAGAGAATACCGCAAGCCTGGGCGTGCCCCGCTGATGATTGTGTCCTGAGCAGTGGGTCCCGGTATTGATGGATGCATCTACCGTCGGGAACCCTTAAACGGTACAATTCGTAAATTCCCATAAAAGCCGCGTGCGAGGTGAGTTTTGATCAGGGTATTGGTTGTTGACGACCATGAACTGGTCAGGTCCGGTATTACCCGGATGCTGGCGGACAACCCCGATATTGAAGTCATCGGCGAAGCATCTTCAGGCGAGGATGCTATTGATTCTGTGCGTAAAGACAGCCCGGATATCGTGTTGATGGACATCCGCATGCCTGGTATCGGGGGGCTGGAAGCGACACGGCGAATCCTGCGCATTGACGACGCTGTGCGGGTGATCGTGGTGACTGCCTGTGCCGATGACCCCTATCCAACCAGGGTGATGCAGGCCGGCGCATCGGCTTATATCACCAAGGGCGCCGACATCAAGGAAATGGTGCGTGCCATCCGCATGGCGCATTCCGGGCAGCGTTACATCAGCCCGGAAATTGCCCAGAAAATGGCGCTCAAGCAGCTTGGAGGCGGCGATGCGAGGGACGAAGACGGCGAGCTATCTCTGTTCGACCGTTTGTCCGAGCGCGAAATGCAGATTGCCATGATGGTGGTGGACTGCCAGAAAGTGCAGGACATTTCCGACAAGCTTTGCCTCAGCCCAAAAACTGTAAACAGTTACCGCTACCGCATTTTCGAGAAGCTGGAAATTTCCAGTGACGTTGAGTTGGCGCTGATGGCGGTCAGGCTCGGGTTGCTCGATGCCGACAAGGTCTGACGCACCGGCTGATTCTGCCGAGGCAGGGAACAACAGGGAGTTCGACACCAATAGCTTCCTGAAACAGTTGACCGAGCGGCCCGGCGTTTACCGCATGTACGACGCCGCTGGCAATGTGCTGTATGTGGGTAAGGCCCGGAACCTCAAGAAACGGGTGACCAGCTACTTCCGCAAGTCCGGCCTGGCGCCCAAGACCGAAGCCCTGGTCTCCCGAATTGACTCCATCGAAGTCACCATCACCAGCAGTGAAACCGAAGCACTCCTGCTTGAACAGAACCTGATCAAATCCCTGCGGCCGCCATACAATATCCTGCTGCGGGATGATAAATCCTACCCTTATATATACCTGTCCTCGCACGATGACTATCCCTCCCTGACGTTTCGCAGGGGGCGCACGAAGAAAGGCGGCGGTACCTGGTATGGGCCATTTCCGAGTTCCGGAGCGGTCAAGGAAAGTCTTAATATTCTACAAAAGATTTTCCGTATAAGGTCCTGTAGTGAAAGCTATTTCCGAAACCGCACACGTCCTTGTCTTCAGTATCAGATCAACCGTTGCACGGCACCGTGTGTCGGTTATATTTCCCCCGAGGATTATCGGGAAGACATGCGCCACGCCACCATGTTCCTCGAAGGCAAGAACCCCGCGATCCTGCAGGATCTGATGGCGGCCATGGAAACCGCGGCGAAGAATCTGGAATTTGAGAAAGCCGGTGTCTACCGCGACCAGATAAACCATCTGCGGCACGTTCAGGAGCAGCAAAGCGTGGACGGTGAAGGGGGCGATGCCGACGTGGTGGCCATTGCCCAGGATGCCGGTGTGGTGTGCATCGTGGTGATCATCGTACGCGCTGGGCGCGTGCTCGGTACCAAGGACTATTTTCCGCGATACAGTATTGAGCAGTCAGAAGCTGAGTTGTTAAGTGCTTTTCTGGGGCAGTATTATTTCGGCGGTAGCACCCGCCGGGAAATTCCACCGGACATCCTGGTGCCGGTGGACGTCGACGGCCAGGAACTGCTGTCCCAGGCGCTGACAGAATCCGCCGGTCGTGACACCCGGGTACGCAAGAACGTGCGCGGGGAGCGCCGGCGCTGGCTGGATCTGGCCATGACGAATGCCAGGCAGACATTGCTGACCCACCTGGCCAGCAAGGAAACGGTCTATCGTCGCCTGCTGGCCCTGCGCGACCTGCTGGATCTCGCTGAAACGCCGTCACGCATGGAGTGCTTTGACATCAGTCATAGCCATGGTGAGAACACGGTCGCATCCTGCGTGGTTTTCGACGAGAATGGGCCGCTGAAAAGCGACTACCGGCTCTACAATATCGAGGGTGTCACCGGCGGTGATGACTATGGAGCCATGCGCCAGGTTCTGACGCGCCGATATAAACGCATGGTGGCAGGTGAGGGCAAACGCCCGGACCTGGTGTTCATCGACGGTGGTAAGGGCCAGTTGAACATTGCCCGGGAAGTGTTTGATGAACTTGGTGTTACGGACATTCCGCTGATTGGTGTTGCCAAGGGTGTCACCCGGCGTGCGGGTATGGAACAGTTGATTGATGCCATGACCGGCGACCTCTATCGGGTCCCCGCAGACTCGCCGGCACTGCACCTGATCCAGCATATCCGTGACGAGTCGCACCGTTTCGCCATCACTGGCCATCGGGCCCGGCGTGACAAGAAACGCCGGCAATCCACCCTAGAGGGAATCGAGGGTGTCGGGCCTAAACGCCGCCGCGATCTGATACGTTATTTTGGCGGCATCCAGGAACTACGCAAGGCGAGTATCGACGAAATGTCCAAGGTTCAGGGAATCAGCAGGAACCTGGCAGAAACCATCTACGCAGTACTGCATGACGAGTAGGGATAGCATGAATTTACCGAACATTCTCACCCTTTCCCGGATTCTGATGATCCCGGTTTTCGTGATTATCTACTACCTGCCGGCGCAATGGAGCTACCTCGTCAGTGCCGGCCTGTTTGCGCTGGCGGCGGCGACGGACTGGTTGGATGGTTACCTGGCCCGGAAACTGAACCAGAGCACACCTTTTGGTGCCTTCCTGGACCCCGTTGCGGACAAACTCATGGTGGCGGTAGCACTGACCGTGCTGATTGAAGCCCACGCCAGTTTCATTCTGACGATTCCCGCCACGGTGATTATCGGTCGTGAGATCGTGATTTCAGCATTGCGGGAGTGGATGGCGGAAATTGGCAGCCGTGCGAGTGTGGCGGTTTCCTACATTGGCAAGATCAAGACAACAGCGCAGATGGTGGCCATTATCATGCTGCTGGCATTCCCTCCTGGTGTCGTCTGGGCCCAGGCCGGCACGGCCCTGTTGTACGTGGCAGCAGTACTGACGTTCTGGTCGATGATTCTCTATCTCAAGGCCGCCTGGCCGGACCTTTTTCCGGAAAAACACCAGGGTTAACGGGTTAGGGGCGCTGTTC
>TARA_R100000049_G_C1956674_1_pt1 | contig 13715 bp, 12 predicted proteins | sample TARA_R100000049 | Tara Oceans TARA_R100000049 (sample SAMEA2619992) | marine metagenome | biome: marine biome (ENVO:00000447); feature: mesopelagic zone (ENVO:00000213) & marine oxygen minimum zone (ENVO:01000065); material: "saline water (ENVO:00002010), including plankton... | reverse complement strand
TGGCGGCCCTGATCCTGGCGGGCCCAGAGGACGGCGACCGGGCCGAGGCGGCTGGCGCCCTATGGGCGCTGGGGCGACGCGCTCTGGCCGGAGAGCCGTCCCTGCCGTCAGAGCTCATCGCGCCTCTGCGGGCGCAGGCGAGGGGGCTGGGGGTGGCCGCCTTTCCGGCCGGCGCCCATGGGGTCCTGGCGAGAGCCTATGGCCGGGGCCGTGAACCTTCGCCCGTGGGCAAGCGCTGGCGCATCACCCTGGCGGCCCTGACCGGGCGGATCTGAACCCTATTCGGCCGCCAGGGCCGGTTGGCCGATCCAGGCGTCCAGGTCGGCCAAGGCGCGCTCGCCCACCATCCGCTTCTTGGTCCGGCCCCGTTCCTTGGAGCCTAGCCTGCGGCCCTCGGCGTCCCGCTTGGGGCTCTCCAGGGGCGGGATCAGGCCATAGTTGATGTTCATCGGCTGGAAGGAGCCGGCGCCGCCATCCAGGTGGCCGCCGGTGATGTGGCCGATCAAGGCGCCCAGGGCGGTCGTGGGCGGCGGCGGGGCGATCGGCGCGCCGAGACGCTCGGCGGCGGCCAGGCGGCCGGCCATCAGGCCCACGGCGGCGCTTTCCACATAGCCCTCGACGCCGGTCACCTGGCCGGCGAACCGCAGCCGCGGATCGACCTTGAGCCGCAGGGCGCTGTCCAGCAGCCGGGGACTGTTGATGAAGGTGTTGCGATGCAGGCCGCCCAGGCGGGCGAAGACGGCCTTTTCCAGGCCCGGGATCATCCGGAAGATCTCGGTCTGGGCGCCGTGCTTCAGCTTGGTCTGGAAGCCGACCATGTTCCACAGGGTGCCCAGGGCATTGTCCTGCCGCAGCTGGACCACCGCATAGGCCTTTTCGTCCGGCTTATGGGCGTTGGTCAGGCCGACGGGCTTCATGGGGCCGTGGCGCAGGGTCTCGCGGCCGCGCTCGGCCATGACCTCGATGGGCAGGCAACCGTCGAAATAGGGGACGTGCTCCCAGTCCTTGAATTCGGACTTCGGCCCGGCCAGCAGGGCGTCAATGAAGGCCTCGTACTGGTCCTTGTCCATCGGGCAGTTGATATAGGCCGCCGCATCGCCGCCAGGGCCCACCTTGTCGTACCGAGATTGGCGCCAGCAGACGTCCATGTTCACCGACTCCAGCGTCACGATGGGCGCGATGGCGTCGAAGAAGGACAGCTGGCCCTCGCCGGTCAGATCAAGGATCGCCTGCGACAGGGCCGGCGAGGTGAGCGGGCCGGTGGCGATGATGACGCTGTCCCAGGCCTCCGGCGGCAGACCGGCGACTTCGCCCCGGTCGAGGGTGATGTTGGGATGGGCCAGCAGCCTGGCGGTCACCGCGTCGGCGAACCCGTCGCGGTCGACGGCCAGGGCGCCGCCCGCCGGGACCTGATGGGCGTCGCCGCAGGACATGATGATCGAGTTCAGCCGGCGCATCTCGGCGTGGAGCAGCCCGACCGCGTTTCCGGCCCAGTCATCGGCCCGGAAAGAGTTGGAGCAGACCAGCTCGGCCAGCTTGTCGGTGTGGTGGGCGTCTGTGCCGCGCACCGGGCGCATTTCGTGCAGGACCACGGGGACGCCGGCCTGGGCGATCTGCCAGGCGGCCTCGGAACCGGCCAGGCCGCCGCCGATGACATGGATAGGAGAGAGGCTCATGAGGGACCCCATAGCAATGATCTGCACACTTCGCGAGCCGGCCCTTGCAGGCGCACCGGGCGCGCGCCTAGTTTCTCCGCCGATGGTCGGCGACTCCAGGCGTTTCAAGCCTTTGGGGCGCAGATCGGGGAGCTGAGATGACCACCTTATCGCCGGGCGACGCCGCCTTTGAGGGCTTCCGACTGACCCAGGAATATCCCCGGGTCACGATGATCTGGGCGATCTTCCACCTATTGGTGTCCTTCGTCACCGCTACGGCCCTGATCCTCCTCGGGGGGGACGTGTTGCTGCAGGCTGAGAACGCCGCCGAGATGAGCCCGGCTGAATTTGCAGTCTTCATGCGCGAGATAGCGCCAACCTATATGACCTTGGCGCCCATCGGGCTGGTGGTCATGTCAGTGGCCGCCGCGGCGGTCTATCGACTGCAGCTGCGGCCGGAGGAAGCCGCCGGGAGCGGCCACCTGCGGTTCGGCGCTGACGAGGTCCGCCTCATCGTCCTGACGGTGATCTATTATCTGCTGACGATGGGCGGGGTCCTGGCCCTGTCCCTGGTCGCGGCCATCGCTGCAGCGGTGGCCTCCTTGGCGGGTCAGGGGGCGATGGCCGCAGTGGGGGGCGGGATGATGCTGTTCTTCGCCGGCCTCTGGGTGTTCGTCCTCGTGCGTCTATCCCTGGCGCCGGTTCTGACCTTCGATCAGCGCAGGCTGGTGGTCTTCGGCTCCTGGGCTTTGACGCGCGGACACTTCTGGAGGTTGTTCGGGACCTATCTGCTGGCGCTGCTCACCATCTTCGTCATCAGTCTTCTGGCCATGGTCATTTTTGCGGCGCTGGCGGCCATCGTCACCGTGGCCGCCGGCGGTGGTCTGGACGAGGTGGGGGAGGTGTTCCAGCCGGACTTCAGTTCGTTCGGCGCCTATATCTCGGCACAGACGCTGCTCTATCTGATATTCAACGCTGTCCTGACGGCCATCTTCTACCCGGCGGTGCTGACGCCGCAGGTGGTGGCCTATCTGACATTCCTGCCGGCGCCGGCCGACGGGCAGGAGGTTGGGTCAGACGGCTTCGTCTGACCCATGGACCCTCAAGCCTGGGCGCTGGGGCGGGCGGTGACCCGCTGATGCCAGGCGGCCAGGTTGGCGTGCTCGGGGTTCATCTCCAGCCCGATCCAGGTGGCGAAATCCACCGTCGACAGGGCGCAGATGTCGGCGATCGTATAGTCGTGGCCGGCGATGTAGTCGCGGCAGGCCAGCTCGCGGTCGAGCCATTTCAGCGCGCTGGCATAGGCCTCGCGGTTGGACTCGCCGAAGTCCTTGAACTGGGTCAGCAGGGCGGCCGTGTAGGGATGGGCGTGCCGCCAGAAATTGCCGACGGGCGTCATCAGGACGAACTCCACCCGGCGGACCCACATGTCCACATGGGCCTTTTCCAGGGCGGTGCGGCCAAACAGCGGCGGCTCGGGGTTCGTCTCTTCGAAATAGCGGCAGATGGCGACGGTTTCGGAAATGGTCGCCCCGTCGTCCAGCTCCAGGGTGGGGATCTGGCCGAGCGAGTTCTTGGCCCGATAGTCGGTGGACTTGTGCTCGCGCTTGCGCATGTCGACCGTGGTTTCCGGCAGGTTGATGCCCTTTTCCGCCAGGAAAATGCGGACGCGACGGGGGTTCGGCGCCGGCATGGGCGCGCCGTAGAGGATCATGGTCAGCTCCAAATCACTTAAACGAATGGAGCGAGGCTATTTCGAACAGCCGTTTACGGAAACCCTGACCTAGCGTCAGCCAAGGGCGGGCAGGTCCCGGGCGAGACCGGACGTCACCGCCGCCTCCCAGTCCGCCGGCCAGGTCGCGCCCCTGTCGGCGGCGACCCGGCGGGCGCGGGGCAGGAAACGGTCGCGCAGGTCTCGGTTGGCGGCCAACAGTTCGGCCTCGATCGCCCGGGGCGGGACCAGAGCCTCCAGCTCGGCGATCTGCTCGGTGGTCAGGAACGGATAGAGCTTCTTGGCGCCGCCGCGCTCGGCCGGACCTATGCCGTTCTCTTCCAGCATCAGCTCGATCAGCAGGCGGCGCAGATGGCCGACGCCGTCCTGCATCACAACCCATTCCCGGCGGCCCACCGCCACCGGCGCCAGGGAGAGAATGCGCAGGAATTCGGTGACCAGCGACTCGATCCGCTTGGCCGCCGCGGTCGGGTCTTGCGGCCGACTCTGCCGTTCCGGAGGCGCCTGGCCTGCGTCCCCGAACAGCAGCCTGACGCCAGCAAGGTCCTGGCGGGCGAATTCCTCCGGCGTGGTGAGCATGAGATCAAAGCGCATGAGGTCCGGCGTGGTCCCGTTCACCAGACGGCCGAACTGGGAGAGGCGCAGGATTGTGGCGGGCAGGGGACCGTCCGCGCGCATCAGGTCGCTGAGCAAGCCCGGCAAGTCATCGGCGGCCGACACTAGGGTGATGTCGATATCGCTCCAGGCGTCGCTCTGCCCGGCCCCCAGGCTGCCGGTCAGCCAGGCCGAACCGATGCGCGCTTCGGGCCGCAGCGCCGCCTCGAGCGCCTCCAGGAGGGATTGCTGATCCGGCGTCACGGCGAGGGCGCTCCAGGCTTCAGGCGCTCTTGCGGCGGGCCAGGCGGCGCTGTTCGTGGCGATCCAGCACGTCCTTGAGGTAGCGGCCGGTCCAGCTGGCCGGCTGGGCGGCCACGGTTTCTGGCGTACCCACCGCGACGATCTCGCCGCCGCCGTCGCCGCCTTCGGGGCCGAAGTCCAGCAGCCAGTCGGCGGTCTTGATGACGTCGAGATTGTGCTCGATCACCACCACCGTATTGCCCTGGTCCACCAGTTCGTGGAGCACCTCCAGCAGCTTCTGGATGTCCTCGAAGTGCAGGCCCGTCGTGGGCTCGTCCAGTATGTACAGGGTGCGACCCGTGGCTCGTCGCGACAGCTCCTTGGACAGCTTCACCCGCTGCGCCTCGCCGCCCGACAGGGTGGTGGCCGGCTGGCCGACCTTGACGTAGCTCAGCCCCACCCGCTTCAGGGTCTCCATCTTGTCGCGCACGGGCGGCACGGCCTTGAAGAAGTCGGCGGCCTCTTCGACGGTCATGTCGAGGACGTCGGAGATGGACTTGCCCTTGAACTGGATCTCGAGGGTCTCGCGGTTGTAGCGCTTGCCCTTGCAGACGTCGCAGGTGACGTAGACGTCAGGCAGGAAGTGCATCTCGATCTTGATCAGGCCATCGCCCTGGCAGGCCTCGCAGCGGCCGCCCTTGACGTTGAACGAGAACCGCCCCGGTCCATAGCCCCGGGCCTTGGCCTCCGGCAGGCCGGCGTACCAGTCGCGGATCGGCTGGAAGGCGCCGGTATAGGTGGCCGGATTCGAGCGCGGGGTGCGGCCGATGGGCGACTGGTCGATGTCGATGACCTTGTCGAAATTTTCCAGCCCCTCGATCCGCTCGTGCTGGGCGGGCGCATCGCTGGCGTTGTGCAGACGCCTGGCCGCGGCCTTGTAGAGGGTCTCGATGGTGAAGGTCGACTTGCCGCCGCCGGAGACGCCAGTGATGCAGGTGAAGACGCCCACGGGGATCTCCCCGGTCACGTCCTTCAGATTGTTGCCGCTGGCGCCAATGATCCGGACCATCTTCTTCTTGGAGATGGGGCGGCGGTCCCGCGGCACGGCGATCTCCCGGGCGCCGGACAGATACTGGCCCGTCACGCTCTTGGGGTTGGCGATCACCTGCTCGGGCGTGCCCTCGGCGACGATCATGCCGCCGTGGACGCCGGCGGCGGGCCCCATGTCGATCACATAGTCGGCCGTCATGATGGCTTCTTCGTCGTGCTCCACCACCAGCACCGAATTGCCCAGGTCGCGCAGGCCGCGCAGGCTGTTGAGCAGGCGGGTGTTGTCGCGCTGGTGCAGGCCGATGGAGGGCTCATCCAGCACATAGAGCACGCCCGTCAGGCCTGAGCCGATCTGGCTGGCCAGTCGGATACGCTGGCTCTCGCCGCCGGACAGGGTGCCGGAATTACGCGACATGTTCAGATAGTTCAGACCGACATCCACCAGGAAGCGCAGGCGGTCATTGATCTCCTTCAGGATCCGCCGGGCGATTTCCATCTGCTTGTCGCTCAGGCTCTGCTCCAGGGCGCTGAACCACTCCCGCGCATGCTGGATCGACAGGCGGGAGATCTCGCCGATGTGCCGGCCGTCGATCTTCACCGCCAGGGCCTCGGGCTTCAGACGATAGCCCTCGCAGACCTCGCAGGGCGTCTCCGACTGGAAGCGGCCCAGCTCCTCGCGCACCCAGGCGGAATCGGTCTCGCGCCAGCGGCGCTCCAGGTTCGGCAGGACGCCTTCGAAGGTCTTGTTGACCTCGTACTTGCGGGCGTTGTCGTCATAGACGAAGTGGATCTTCTGGCCCTTGGTGCCATGCAGGATCACCTCGCGGGCGGCGTCCGGCAGCTTCCACCAGGGCTCGTCCATGGAGAAGTCGTAGTGGCGGGCCAGGGCCTGAAGGGTCTGGGTGTAGAGGGGCGATGGGCCCTTGGACCAGGGGGCCACGGCGCCCTTGTGCAGGGACTTTTCCTTGTCCGGGATCACCATGTCGGCGTCGAAGGCGAGCTTGGCGCCCAGGCCGTCGCAGGCCGGGCAGGCGCCGAACGGATTGTTGAACGAGAACAGCCGCGGCTCGATCTCGCTGATCGAAAAGCCCGAGACCGGACAGGCGAACTTTTCGGAGAAGATGATCTGGCGGGGCTCGGTCGCGCCCTCGGCCACATCGGCCCATTCGGCCGTGGCGATGCCGTCAGCCAGCCGCAGGGCGGTCTCCAGGCTGTCGGCGTAGCGGCTTTCCTGATCGCCCCGGGTGACCAGACGGTCCACGACGATGTCGATGTCGTGCTTGAACTTCTTGTCGAGGGTCGGCGCGTCCTCGATGGGATAGAAGGTCCCGTCGATCTTCAGCCGCTGGAAGCCCGCCCGCTGCCACTCGGCGATCTCCTTGCGGTACTCGCCCTTGCGGCCGCGAACCACCGGCGCCAGCAGATAGAGCCGCTCGCCGTCGGGCAGGGCGGTCAGCTTGTCGACCATCTGGCTGACGGTCTGGCTCTCGATGGGCAGGCCGGTGGCCGGCGAATAGGGGATGCCCACCCGCGCCCACAGCAGGCGCATATAGTCGTGGATCTCGGTGACCGTGCCGACGGTGGAGCGCGGATTGCGGCTGGTGGTCTTCTGCTCGATGGAGATGGCCGGCGACAGGCCCTCGATCAGGTCCACATCGGGCTTGCTCATCAGCTCCAGGAACTGGCGGGCATAGGCCGAAAGGCTCTCCACATAGCGACGCTGACCCTCGGCATAGATGGTGTCGAAGGCCAGCGAACTCTTGCCCGATCCGGAGAGGCCTGTGAGCACCACCAGCTCGCCCCGCGGGATGTCGACATTGACGTCCTTGAGGTTATGCTCCCGCGCGCCGCGCACGCGGATGAAGTTCAGCTGATCGGCCATGATTGTCCTGGAAGCCCTGCCGGCCGCCCAGGTTCCAGGCGGCCGGTTTCTATGTAGTGCCGGGACTCAGAGATAACACGAGAACAAGGGGGGAACAAAGTCCCGCTCAACGGGTCGCTGCGGCCTGCACCTGCTCCATCACCCGCAGAACGTTTCCGCCCCAGAACTTGTCCAGATCGTCCTGGGTGAAGCCGGCGGCCACCAGTCGCGCCGTCAGCGCCGGGAAGGCTGTGACGTCTTCCAGACCTTCGATGCCGCCGCCGCCGTCGAAGTCGCCGGAGAGGCCCACATGGTCGATCCCGACGGTCTCCACCACGTGCAGGATGTGCTTCATCAGGTCGTCCATATTGGCCCGGGGCAGGGGGTATTGGGCCTCAATGGCCGCCCGCTCGGCCAGATAGGCGTCGCGCTGTTCGGGCTTCACATCCCGCTGCGGGCCGTACTTCTGGGCCAGCGCGGCCAAGGCGGCGTTGCGCTCGGGGATGCGCGGGGTCTCGACCATATAGCCGGAGAACGCATTGACCTGGATGACGCCGCCCTTGTCGGCCAGCTTGCGCAGCAGGTCGTCGGGGATGTTGCGGGGGTGGTCATAGACGGCCTTCACGCCGGAGTGGGAGAGGACCAGCGGCGCCCGCGACAGGTCCAGCATCTGGTCCAGGGCCTGGTCTGAGGCGTGGCTCGGGTCGATGACGATCCCCAGGTCGTTGGCGTGGCGCACGAAGGCCCGACCCTTATCGCTCAGGCCGCCGAACTCGGGGCCTTTGGGGTCGGTGGAGGAGTCGGCCAAGTCGTTATTGGCGAAATGGACGGGCCCCATCATCCGTACGCCGAGCTTGTAGAAGGTCTCCATCAGCGACAGGTCGCCGGCCAACGGCGCGCCATTCTCCAGGCTGATGAAGACGAACTTCTTGCCGGCGGCCAGGACCGCGCGGGCCTCGGCCGGGGTGGTCACCAGGGCGAAATGCTCATGGTGGCGGGCGGTCATCTGCAGGATTTCGGCCGTGCGCGTGAGGGCGTGGTCGCGGGACCACATGTCGGCGACCGCGTCGCGGCCCCGCTGGGGGGTGAAGACCACGAAGACCCCGCCGTCGACGCCGCCTTCGACCATGCGCGGATAGTCCACCTGGGTGCCGTCCACGGCGAAGTCGTGGCGGTCCATGATGCTCCAGCCGCTGGCCGAGAAGTTGGCTGGGGTGTCGAAGTGGGTGTCGAGCACGATCGCCTGCTCATGCATCTGGGCCGGGGTCTGGGCGTGGGCGGCGCTAGCGGCGGCGAGGACGAGGAGGCTGGCGAGCAGGGCGCGACGGGACACGGGGCGGAACTCCTTGGATGTCTGAGCGCGCAGTTAGGGCCAGCCGCCGGAGCGGCGCAATGGCGAGGCGGCCCGGGCGGGGGAGATTTGCGCCCCAGGGCCCCATCGCCTATCTAGCGGTCACCCGACGAAGGAGTCCCCGACATGCGCCTCGCGACGCCCATCCGCCTCGCCCTGCCCGCAAACGTCGCCCGGACTGCGTCCCATGCCCTTCGTCACCCTGGATCGTCTGACCGCCAGAACCCCTGACGGCCGCCTCCTCTTCGAAAACCTGACCCTGGCGCTCGGCGCCGAACGCACCGGCCTGGTCGGCGCCAATGGCGCGGGCAAGTCGACCCTTGTTCGCCTGATCCTGGGGGAAGCGACCCCGGCCGAGGGGTCGGTGAGCGTCAGCGGCCAGATCGGCGTGCTGCGCCAAAGGGCTGGGCCGCCCGAGGGACAGGTGGCCGACCTGATGGGACTCACCGAGCCCCTGGCGCGGCTCGCCCGCATCGCCGCGGGGACAGGTTCCGCCGAGGACCTCGATCTCGCCGACTGGACCTTGGAGACCCGGCTGGACGCAAGTCTGGAGCGTCTGGGCCTGGGCGGCCTGGACCTTTGGCGTCCCGCCGCCAGCCTGAGCGGCGGGGAGGCGACCCGCGCGGCCCTGGCCGGGCTCCTGGTTCAGAGGCCGGACCTGCTGATCCTGGATGAACCCACCAACGACCTCGACGCCGAGGGACGGGGCCTGATCGCCGAGGCGGTGGCGACCCACGGAGGCGGGGTGCTGGCGATCAGCCATGACCGCGTCCTGCTGCGGAGGATGGATCAGATCCTGGAGCTGTCGAGCCTGGGACCGCAGCTCTATGGCGGCGACTATGACCACTATGTCGCGCGCAAGTCTGAGGCCGCCGCCGCCGCCCAGCGCGATCTGGAGTCAGCCCAGCAGGCGGCGGCCCAGGCGGCGCGGGATATCCAGACTGATCGCGAGCGAAAGGCCAGGAAAGACGCCGCCGGCGCGCGCTTCGCCGCCCGCCGGAGCGAGCCGAAAATCCTGCTGGGCGCCCAGGCCGAGCGCGCCCAGAACAGCTCAGGACGCCTCGACCGCCAGGCCGAGCGCCGCGCCGAGGCCGCCGCCGGACGGCTGGAGGCCGCCAAGGCGAGGGTTGAGGCCGCCCGCCGCCTGGGCTTTGATCTGCCCGCCAGCGGTCTCGCCGCCGGCAAGACCGTGTTGAGCGCCGAGAGGCTGGAGGTGCGCGCGCCGGACGGACGTGCGCTCATCAGCGGCCTCGACATGAAGATCACCGGGCCAGAACGCCTGGCTCTGTGCGGCCCCAATGGGTCAGGCAAGTCGACCCTGCTGCGCGTGCTGAGCGGCCAGCAGGACCCCAGCCGCGGCGAGGTGCGCCTGGGGGTGACGCCGGACGTCTTCGACCAGCAGCTGCGCCTCTTTTGTCCGGACGAAACGCTCTTGGAGGCGTATCAGCGACTCAATCCGACGGCCGACCGCAACGCCGCCCAGGCGGCCCTGGCCCGGTTCCTGTTCCGCAACCGGGCGGCCGAGCGGAGAGTCGCTGAACTGAGCGGCGGGGAGCGCCTGCGCGCCGCCCTGGCCTGCGTCCTGATGCGGCCCGCCCCGCCCCAATTCCTGGTGCTGGACGAGCCCAGCAACCACCTGGACCTGGACTCCCTGGCGGCGGTGGAGGCGGCGCTCGGCGCCTATGACGGTGCGCTGCTGCTGGTCAGCCACGACGCCGACTTCCTGGCGGGAGTCGGCGTCCATCGGCAGATCCGGCTGGGCTAGTCTTTGGCCGGCCTCGCGTCCCGGCGAACCTGCCGGAAGACCCCATTGGCCCGGGCGCAGGGGACGCCGTCCGCCCGGGCGAAGGCCTGGGCGAAGGCGAGCGTGCCGCCTGCGCGGACAAACTCGGTCTCGAAGGTCAGCCACTGGCCGATCTGCGCGGCTTCCAGGAAGTCGACAGTCATGTTGACCGTCAGCATGGAGGCCTCGCCCCCGGCCGCCTGGACACAGGACAGGCCCATGGCGTTGTCGCAGAGCGCCATGATCAGGCCTCCGTGGACGAAGCCCCGTCCGTTTACGTGTGGCTCGCGGGCCCAGAGACCGAGGACGACCGCCTGGGGCGTCGTGCGGGCATAGATCGGCGCCCAGGGATCGGTGAGGGGACTGGTCCGTCCGTGAAGGGCGAAGCCTTCGGGCGGCGGCTGGTCTGGAGCGACCACCATCAGGCGGCCGCCAGTCGCGCAAGACTTTCCAGCGTGCCCGCACAGGCCTCGGCCGCCTCCTGGCCCTTGATCCTGAAGTGCGCGCCGAAGAAGCCCTGGTGAACCTGATGCTCATGGAAGTGATGCGGCGTCAGGACCACCGAGAAGATCGGGGTCTCGGTGGCCAGCTGCACCTGCATCAGGGCGGCGATCACCGTCTGGGCGACGAATTCATGGCGATAGACGCCCCCATCCACCACGAAGCCGGCGGCCACGACGGCGGCGTAGCGGCCGGTGCGGGCCAGGCTCTGGGCGTGCAGCGGGATCTCGAAGGCGCCGGGGGTCTCGAAGCGGTCGATGCGCTCGGGGCCAAAGCCCCGTTCGCCGATGGCCTCGATGAAGCCGACATGGGCCTGATCGACGATATGCCGGTGCCACAGGGACTGCACAAAGGCGATGCGGGCGGCGCGGAAGGCGCCGTTGGCGGTGGGAAGTTCGAAGGCGGCTTGGGTCATGGTCGTTTCCCTGACGGGTGGATGAACCACGACTCAGGGGCGCGCTGGACGGACCATGCGGGCGCACGCGCCCTCAAGGTGTCGCCCAACGGTTCTCATAACCGGACTCTAACCGTCGGCCCCGGGATCACACCGGGTCTGCTCGTCCCTGGCGGCGGTGAGGCCGGCAGGCGCCCGCGGGCTCGTCCAGACCCTGGAGCCTGGCATTACCGCCGGTGGGGAATTTCACCCCGCCCTGAGAACGTAGATCGCCGGAACCCCCGGCGACGGGACGAGCTTAGCCGCAGATCCAGGCTTCAAACAAGCGTTTGATTGGCTCAGGCGCGCTGGTTTAGGGTGATGGCCGAGGCGGCCTTGTTTGCGGCCTGGCCGGAGCGGGGGCCATAGCCCGCCGCTTCGCCGCGCTGGTTCGCCACCTCGTCGGCGATGGCCTTGACCAGGCCTTCGGTCACGGTGCGGGCGGCGGCGATCGCCCGACCCTGGCGGGCCAGGACAGCGTCGAAGGCCTCGGTAGCGCGGATCAGTCGGCTGCGCTGGGCGAGCGGCGCAGCCGCCACCAGATTGGGGTCAGCGCGAACCCGGGCGGATTCGTGGCGATAGACATTGGCCAGCCGAGTGGTCTCCTCCAGCTGCTCGGCCGCCTTGTGAGGGCGTCCTTCCTCGAAGGCCTGGGCGCTTTGGGCGACCAGCTCGGTGAGGCGCTCGGTCAAGAGGCTCAGCTGTTCGACGCGGTCCTGCGCATCGGTTGCGGCGATCGCCATGGCGGCTACTCCTCCAGGCCTTGAAGCTTCAACATTTCGCGGGCGACCGTGTCGGCCAGGCCGATCCCGCCGCTCTTGGTGGTCTCACGGGCGAAGGCCTCGGTGAGGAAGGAGCGGAACTGGTTCTCCGCCTGACCGCCGCCGAAGGGGGCGGAGACCTCGGTGGCGGTGAACATCTGCTGCATCATGATCGACAGGAAGGCGGCCTCGAAATCCTCGGCGGTCTTCTCGATCTGACCGCGTTTGGCGAGTTCTGCCGTGTTCTGCGCGCCGGCGGTCGCGCCTGCGCCAGGGACGATGGCGGTGATGGGGGACAGGGCGTTCATCACATCACCTCGATGTCGGCCTGCAGGGCGCCAGCGGCCTTGATGGTCTGCAGGATGGAGATCATGTCGCGCGGGGTGACCCCCAGGGCGTTGAGGCCGGCCACCAGATCGGAGAGCGAGGCGCCGTTACGCACGGTGAGGAACTGCTTGCCCTTCTCCTCTTCCACATCAACGGCGGACTGAGGGATGACCACGGTCTGACCCTGGCTGAAGGGAGCCGGCTGCACCACGTCGGGGAATTCCTGGACGCGGATGGTCAGGTTGCCTTGGGCGATGGCCACGGTAGAGACGCGCACGGCCTCGCCCATGACGATGACGCCGGACACCTCATCGATCACCACCCGGGCGGCGTTGTCGGGCTGGACCTGCAGGTTTTCGATCTGAGCCAGGAAGGCGGTCATGTCGTGGCCGGCGGGTGGGCGGACGGCGACGATGGTCGGGTTCTGGGCATGCGCCGTGCCGGGGAACTGGCGGTTCACCGCCTCGGCGATCCGACGCGAGGTGGTGAAGTCGGGATTGCGCAGGGTCATGCGCATCTGGCCCATCGAGGCCAGTTGGAAGCCCAGTTCGCGCTCGACAATGGCCCCGCCCGCGATGCGGCCGGCGGTCGGCACGCCCTTGGAGACGGATGAGCCCGAGGCGCCGCCGGCCGAGATCGAGCCGGTCTGCACCGTGCCCTGGGCGACTGCATAGGCCTCGCCGTCGGCGCCCATCAGCGGGGTCACCAGCAGGGTGCCCCCCTGCAGGCTCTTAGCGTCGCCCATGGCCGACACGGTGGCGTCGATGGGCGAGCCGGCGGCGGAGAAGGCCGGCAGCTTCGCCGTCACCATCACGGCGGCGACATTCTTGGTGTTGAGATTGGCGTCGCGGGTATTGACCCCCAGCCGCTCGAGCATGGCCTCCAGGCTCTGGCGGGTGAAGGGGGCGTTGCGGAGCGAGTCGCCCGTGCCGTTCAGGCCGACCACGATGCCGTAGCCGACCAGCATGTTGTCGCGCACGCCTTCGAACTCGACGATGTCCTTGATGCGCGAGCTGGCCAGGGCCGGGCTGGTCGCCAGGCTGAGGCTGATGAGGACGGCGCTGAAGAGGCGAAGGGAGAAGGACATGAACGCTCGCCGGAAGAGAGGAGGGTCAGTCCTGCGCCATGCCAGCGCCATGCCAAGGGGCGATCTAGAAAAAAATAAGTCAAAACAAAAGGTTATTGACTAAGCGTGGCCGGCGCCGAGCGTCCGGTGCAGATTTTGCCCGGCATTAACCATACCCTAAGCGGCGAAGCTGAGACTCTGGAGTGAGCGTAGAGTTGGTGAAGCAGGGCGCATGAAAGTTTCGGGTTCGGGAGCGGCGGGGCCAGCGTCGGGCGCAGGCCGCGCCAAGGGGGCGTCGAGCGGCGAAGGGTTCCGTCTGCCCAACGTTGCGGGCGCCGCGCCAGCCGCTGCGGCGGGG
>TARA_R100000049_G_C1956680_1_pt1 | contig 13759 bp, 8 predicted proteins | sample TARA_R100000049 | Tara Oceans TARA_R100000049 (sample SAMEA2619992) | marine metagenome | biome: marine biome (ENVO:00000447); feature: mesopelagic zone (ENVO:00000213) & marine oxygen minimum zone (ENVO:01000065); material: "saline water (ENVO:00002010), including plankton... | reverse complement strand
CAGGCGCAGCAGCACTCCCAGGCTTAGCGCGATCGTGCCCAGCCGCGTCGCGCGTTTCACCGTGATCAGTTCGACCGAATCCGCGCCCAGCCTCGCTCCCGGGCTGACCTGGAACGGCCCGGCATAAAGCGCGGCGTTGCTCACGATGGCCGCTTCCGCTTCATATTCGAACCGCTCCCCATCGGCGAGTTCGCCGCGAATGGTCATTGTGTCGCGGGGCCACTCGCGCATCTGCTGCGCCAGCGCAACGACATAGGCATAGCGCCCGATGCGCTGCTTCAGCCTGCTGTCCACCCGCGCGACGGCGTGGCTGTCCGGCCCTATGGAAACGCAGGACACGATCGGCATGTCCCCCAGCCGGTAGAGCGGGGATTGCACCCAGCTCTCCGGCCCGCGGTCCCACGCCGCGCGCACGGCCTCGGCAAAGCGCTGGGGTGACCGCGGATAGCCCAGTTCGCGCGCGACCAGATTGATTGTGCCCGAAGGTGCCACGCAGATCGGCATGCTCCCTGCCCACTCGCCCAGCGCCTGCACCGTATCGCGCAATGTACCGTCGCCGCCATGGACGCAGACCAGATCGGCCTCGCCGGAAAGGCGCGCGCCGTCGGCCGTCGTCGGCATCGGCGTAACGCGAAAGCCCGCCTCGATCAGCGCATCGCGCAGGGCCTCCAGATGGTCGTCGCTGAAACTGCCCGAAACGGGATTGTAGACGAGGTCGAGCGCAGGCATCCCCCACCCCTATCGCAGGGCCATGCCGGTGCAAACACGCAGTTGGTGGAACCCACGATGCAGCCAGCAGAATTTGGTCGCAAGCCGCTTGGCTTTGCCCCCTCGCCCCCATAGCGTGATCTGCATGAAGTCGACCGTTTTTCGCCGCGCGATCGCCGCGCTGCCGCTCCTTGCCCTGACCTCGCCCATCGCAGCACAGGATAATCCCCCCGCCCCTCCGGCCGACACGGTGCAGTCGACGACCGGTTGGGGTCATCCGGTTTACGATATCGCGCCCGATCCAGCGGTCCGCTTCGGCGTGCTCGAAAACGGCATGCGCTATGCGATCCTCAGGAACGGTACGCCGCAGGGCACTGCCGTCATCCGGTTCGGCTTCGACGTGGGCTGGATCGATGAAGGCGAGCAGGAACTCGGTCTTGCCCACATGCTCGAGCACATGGCCTTCAACGGATCTACCAATGTGCCCGAAGGCGAGATGATCAAGCTGCTCGAACGGCTCGGTCTTGCCTTCGGCGCAGACACCAATGCCTCGACCGGGTTCGAAGATACGATCTACAAGCTGGACCTGCCCCGGACCGACCCCGATCTGGTCGACACCGCGCTGATGCTGATGCGCGAAACGGCCAGCGAACTGACCATTGCCGACGAGGCGGTCGACCGGGAACGCGGCATCATCCAGTCGGAAACCCGCACCCGCAACAATTTCTCGATCCGGCGGATCAAGGACTATTTCCAGTTCATCGCGCCCGGCACCCGCTATGCCACGCGCTTTCGCGCCGATGGCACGGATGCTATCATCGACACGGCCCCGGGCGCGACCGTGCGCGGCCTCTATTCCCGCTTCTATCGTCCCGACAATGCGGCCCTCGTCATTGTCGGCGATCTCGATCCCGACGCGGTCGAAGCCAGCATCAAGGACCGTTTCGGCGACTGGCAGGCCCCGGAAACGCCCCGGGTCGAGGTGGACAAGGGCACTCTCGATCTTTCGCGCGGACCCGCTGCGGCGAATTTCGTCGATCCCGACGTGCAGTATCTGGTCACCATCGATCGCTTCGCCCCCTATCAGGACCGCAAGCCCACCGTCGCGGAAACGGACCAGTCGCGCCTGATCAGCCTCGGCACGGCGATCCTCAACCGCCGCTTGCAGACGATCGCCAACGGCGCAGATGCCCCGATCATCGGCGCCAGCGCATCCTCTTCCGATTTCTTCGACATCCAGCGTCAGGCCCAGCTCGTGGTGCAGGCCCGCGAAGGCGAATGGCAGCGCGCGCTCGAAGTGGGCGAACAGGAATGGCGGCGCGCCGTGGAATACGGTTTTACCGATGCAGAACTGGCCGAACAGCTGGCCAATTTCGAACAGCGCTACCGCGATGCGGCCAGCCAGCAGGATACGCGCCGCAACAGCCAGCTTGCCGACGGTATTCTCTCGACCGCACGGCGCGAACGGATTTTCGTCAGCCCCCAGACGACCTACGACCTGTTCCTTGCGCAAAAGCCGTCCATCACCGCGGCTGCTGTCTCGCAGGCTTTCGCCCGGCATTATGCTCTCACCGATCCGCTGATCCACGTCTCGACCAAACAGGCGATTCCCGACGCACAGGAAACGATCCTCGACGTCTGGCGGGCCTCGCAAACGCAGCCGGTCGCCGCCCCGCTCGACACCAGCGGGCTGGAATTCGCCTACACCGATTTCGGGCCGACCTCCGCAATCGCGGACGATACGGTGATCGACGATCTTGGCGTGCGCACCATCCGCTTTGCCAACAATGTCCGATTGAACCTCAAGCCAACCGATTTCGAAAAGGGACGCCTGCGTTTCGCCATCCGCGTCGGTTCTGGCCAGCTGTCCATCCCGGAAGACGAAATCGCGCAGGCTGTCTTCCTGTCTGCCGTCAGTGCGCTGGGCGGGCTCGGCCAGCATGGCTATGACGAACTACGCCAGATCCTTGCCGGTCGCCGCGTCACCTACGGTTTCGATGCGGGCGCAGACATGTTTACCGTGCGCGGCATCGGCACCATGGCCGACCTGCCACTGCAGATGCAGCTCAGTGCCGCCTATCTCAGCGATCCCGGCCTGCGCCCTGAAATGCTGACCCGCTGGCAGGCTCTCATCCCGCCCTATATCGCCCAGCTCGATGCGACCCCGCAGGCCGTTGCGCGGTCGCAGGTCCCCCAGATCCTGTCCGATGGCAATCCGCGCTTCGGCGTTCCATCGGAAGACAGGCTGGAAGCGGTGACGCTGGAAGACGCGCGGCGTATCGTCAGCGATCGGATCGGGACCGCGCCTGTCGAAATATCGGTCGTCGGCGATTTCGACAGCGATGCCGTGATCGGTGCGGTCGCGTCCAGCTTCGGGGCGCTTCCTCCGCGCGCTGCAACGCTCGACAGCCATGAAAGCGAACGGGTCGCGCATTTTGCCGATGACCGCAGGGAACGGGTGCTGACCCATGCCGGCGCCCCGGATCAGGCCCTGGCCATGACCTACTGGCCCACGACCGACGACGATGATGCGCAGGAAGAAGCGACCATGCAGATGCTCGCCACCGTCATGCGTCTCGAAATGCTCGACCGCATCCGCGAAGAACTGGGTGCTTCCTATTCGCCCTCGGCGGGATCGAGCATGTCGCACATCTACCGCGACTTCGGCACTTTCTCCACCTCGGTCGTGGTCGAACCGGGACAGGCGGACGAAGTCTTCGAAGTCGTCGATGAAATCGCGCAGGACTTCCGCAGCGCGCCCGTCGACGCCGATCTTCTGGAACGTGCCCGCAAGCCGCTGCTGGAAAAGATTGCCCTGAGCAGGCGCGAAAATGGCTGGTGGCTCGGTATCATCGACGAAGCGCAACTGCGCGCCGAACGCCTCGATCGCGTGCGCAGCTACGAAGACCGAATACGCGCGATTACCCCCGAAATGCTTCAGCAGGCGGCCCTGCGCTATCTCGATCCGGCACAGGAACTGCGCATCCGCATCGTCCACGAAAGTCTGGTGGATGCCGAATGAAGAAAGGGCCGGAAGGATCGCTCCTCCCGGCCCTTTTTCGATCGGTTCGATGTGCCTTTAGTAATTGATACGGGCAGATACGCCGAACACGCGCGGATCGTTGACGAAAGCGGTATTGTTGTTGAAGTCGATTCCGCCCTTCACATTGTCGGCATCGGTGATGTTGCGCACGAAGGCTGCCAGTTCGAACGTACCGTCGGCCTTGGCATAGCCAGCCCGCAGACCGCCTTCGATCTGGTTGTTCGAATTGAATTCTTCGCTTTCATACAGGAAGAAGTTGGTCTTCCCCTGATATGCCCAGTCGGTGAAGAAGAAGATCTCTCCGGCATTGCCGATCGGGAAGGCATAACGCGCCGTCAGATCCGCAATCCATTCCGGGGCATTGGGGAACGGGTTACCATCCACCAGGGCCCGGGTGCTGCCCGATAGCACGACAGTGGGATCCACGATCGTGCACTGGGCGCAGATGCCGACCGCCAGCGTATTGTCCTCGATCTCGGTGTGGTTCCAGCTCACCCCGGCCGTGATCAGGAAGTTGGGCGTAGCCTGGAACGCGCTGTCCAGTTCGAACCCGTATCCGCGTCCCTTGTCGGCATTGACCAGCTGGACCAGATTGTCCGCCCCGCCGACGGCAGTGAATTGCGGGTCCTTGATCGTGTAGTAATAGACCGCGCCGTTCAGACGAACGCGGCGATCCGCCAGCTCCGATTTCAGGCCGGCTTCATAGCTCATGATCTTTTCCGAGGTGGCGACCGAGGGTGCCGAACCGAAAGCGACGTCGCGCCCCTGGATGGTCGGCGCACGGAAACCGCTGGCTACACGCGCATAGATGCTGGCGTCGCCGCTCAGATCGTAGAATGCTGCCAGGTCCCAGCTCAGCCGCTCGTCGGAAACAGTCGTGAACTGCGGTGCCGCACCCGCCACGACCACGAAATCCTTGTCGTCTTCGGTATAGCGCAGGCCGCCCGTCAGCTTCAGCGCATCTGTCACTTGCGAACTGACCTGGCCGAATACCGCCCAGCTCTCGTTCGTGTGGTTTACGGTAACGGGCGGCGGGAAGTCGAAACCGACGGTCGTCACGTCGAAATCGCTGTCGAAATAGAACCCGCCGACCTGCCATTCGAACGGGCCGTTCGAATTGGACGCAAGCCTGACTTCCTGGGTGAACTGGTTCAGATCGATCGAATCCTGCGTATCGCTGGGAAACGGAATGAAACCCGGCCCGGTGACCAGATTGCCACCATCGATGTCGCCGCGGCTGCGGCCCTCGGTATCGGCCCAGCTGGTGATGCTGGTCAGCGTTGCGAAGTCGGCGTCGTAATCGACCTTCGCCGTGGCGATCTGCGCCTTGTAGGCCGCTTCGTTACGCCCGCCCGCATCGTAGAAAACGGTGTCGCGGTCGTAATTGTCGTTCAGGTCGTTGTTACCCGGACCAAGGATGTTCGCCCGGAACAGGGTGGACTGACCGTCGAGGTCGCGCACGGCATAGCTGCCGAGGATCGACAGGCGGTCACTCGGGGTGACCAGCAGCTGCGCTCGACCGGCGATCTCGCTGTAGCCGCCGTATACGTCCTTTTCGCCGGTGAAGCCGTTGTCGACCCAGTTGTCACGCTGCTGCCACAGGCCGGATACTCGCAGCGAAGCCAGACCCGGTACCAGCGGTACGGTCACGCCGCCATCGATGGATACGGTGTTGAAGGTGCCATAGCTCAGCGACCCGTTGACGGCGAACTCGTCGCCCGGCTTCACGGTGTCGATCTTTACGATACCGGCCGGCGTGTTACGCCCGAACAGGGTGCCCTGCGGGCCGCGAAGAACCTCGATCCGTTCGACGTCGAAAATCGGGAAGGACTTCAGCGTCACGTTTTCCATCACCACATCGTCCATGACGACGGATACGGGCTGCGATGCTGCCAGATCGAAATCGGTATTGCCCAGACCGCGGATATAGAACCGGGGCGCCGCGCGTCCGTTCGAGCTTTCGATGAACAGGCCCGGAACGCGGGCCGAAAGCGCGGTGATTTCGGCGCCTGCATCGAAGATCGTGCGGACCGTACTCGCATCCAGGGTCGCAGCCGATACCGGCACGTCCTGGAGATTCTCCTCACGGCGGTTCGCGGTTACGATAATCGTGTTGAGCTGCCCGTCGGCGGCTGCTTCCGTGCCCGTCTGATCGGCGGTCTGCGCCATGGCGGGCTGCGCAGCGAAGGCTGCAAAAGCGATAGTGCTCGCCCCGAAAAGATGGGCGGCGGTGGTCCGGATCGTCATTTTAAGGAGGTGTCCTGCTTGAGCGCGCAACTGGGATAGGCGGGCATTTGGAGGGGTACGGCAATCTTCGCCGCACATGCACAATAGCAGGTTGCGAGATGAAATGGAGTTGCTCTCCATCGCATAAGGCAGAATCGTGACAATTGTTGCAGTGGCGCTACAGCCGTCGCGGATATGTCACGCACCGCGCCATCACCATGCGATCGTTGCGAGGTGCTTGAACGCTCGGCGACGGTGCGCCATAGGCGCGCCAACACGAAAGGCTTGCTCGATGAAAATCCGCGTCCATGTCTCGCTAAAGCCCGGCGTTCTCGATCCGCAGGGTCGCGCCGTCCACCATGCGCTCGAAGGGCTCGGCTTTGCCGGAGTCGAAGATGTGCGTATCGGCAGGCTGATCGAACTCGATGTGGCCGACGGCACCGATGATGCGGCGCTCGCCGACATGTGCGAAAAGCTGCTCGCCAACACGGTGATCGAAAACTACCGCATCGAGAAGGTCGACTGATGGCTTTCCGCGCCGCCGTCATCACCTTCCCCGGATCGAATTGCGATCGCGACATGGCTGTCGCCATCGAACGGGTTTCGGGCACTGCGCCGATCCGCGTCTGGCATGGCGATGCCCATTTGCCCGAAGATCTCGATTTCATCGCTCTGCCCGGCGGTTTTTCCTACGGCGACTATCTGCGCTCGGGCGCGATGGCGGCGAACAGCCCGATCATGCAAAGCGTGAAGCGCCGGGCCGAACGCGGCGTGCCGGTCCTCGGTGTTTGCAACGGCTTTCAGGTCCTCACCGAAGCCGGACTCCTGCCGGGCGCACTTATGCGCAACGCCAGCCAGAATTTCATCTGCCGCACCGTTGCGCTCAAGGTGGAAAACGACCGCTCACTGTTCACCAGCGGTTACGCAGCGGGGCAGACCATCGATATTCCCGTCGCGCACCATGACGGCAATTATTTCGCCGACGACGAAACGCTCGACATGCTCGAAGGCGAAGGGCGTGTCGCCTTCCGCTACGTCGAAAACTGCAACGGCTCGCAGCGCGACATCGCCGGTGTTCTGAACGCCGAAGGCAATGTGCTCGGCATGATGCCGCACCCCGAACGCGCCGTCGACCCAGCGCATGGCGGAATCGACGGTCTCGCCCTGTTCGAAAATGCCATCAAGACATTTGTTTCGGCCTGATCATACGTATGATTGACATGCGTATCGTCTGATTATGCGCTGATGAGGCGCTCGCCGCCTTGCCGGTCGAACAGGCGATGAGCATCCTCAGCGGGCATCGGCCGGCCGAAGTAATAGCCCTGTATCTTGCTGCAACCCAGGTGCTGGATCAGCGCCGCTTCCTCAGCGTTTTCAACGCCTTCTGCGGTCGTCGTCATGCCCAGGCTATCCGCCATGGCTACCACCGCGCGGATGATCGCCAGCGATTCCGGGCTCTTCTGCGCGGCCCCCTGCACGAAGCTGCGGTCGACCTTGATCGTCGAGAACTTGAGCTTCCGCAAATACCCCAACGACGAATATCCGGTCCCGAAATCGTCCAGCGCAATCGAGCATCCAAGCGCCATGCACTGCTCCAGCGCCTTGCGCGCCACGCCCCCGTCGCGCATGAAAATGCTTTCCGTAACCTCGATTTCCAGCCGGTGCGGCTCAAGCCCGCTATGCGACAGCGCACGCACGACCGTGGCGGCAAAGTCCGGTTCGAGCAGCTGCTCGGGCGACACGTTGACGTTGACCTTCACGCCCTTGGGCCATTCCGCCGCCGCTTCCCTGCACGCCTCCTGCAGGACCCACGTACCGATCGGCACGATCAGGCGCGTGTCTTCGGCGAGCGGAATGAATTTGACCGGGCTGACAAAGCCGTGCTCTGCGCTGTTCCAGCGGATCAGGGCTTCGAAGCTGACTATCGCTTCCGAATTGGCATCGACCACGGGCTGGTAATGGAGCTGCATCTCGTTGCGTTCGAGCGCGTGGCGCAGCGAATGTTCCAGCTGCCGCTTCTCCTCCGCATTCGCATGCAGCGACGGTTCGTACTCGCAGTGGATCCCGCCACCTTCATCCTTGGCGCGGTATAGCGCCAGATCGGCATTGCGCAGCAGTTCTTCCACGGTGCGTCCATCGCGGGGGCCACAGGCCGAGCCGACGCTTGCGCCGACATAAAGAACCTGGTTCTCGATCTTGTATGGCTCGGACAGCCGTTCGATAATCGCACGAGCCAGCCATTCGATACGGCTCCTGTCGGACGCATCCCGGATCACGACTGCAAATTCATCTCCGCCCAATCGGCCGCAAACCTCGCCTTCTCTAGTCAGAGGCTTCAAGCGTGCCGCAACCTCAGCCAGCATCTGATCGCCGACCAGATGTCCGAGCGAATCGTTGATGGCCTTGAAGCGGTCCAGGTCGATCATCAAACAGGCACAGCGGGACCGCCAGTCCGCCGAATACTTCAAGGCATCGCCCAAGGCTTCGTTGAGCATGCGTCGATTGGGCAACTGCGTAAGCGTGTCGTAGCGGGCGAGATAGGCGATCTTCTCTGACGATTCCCGCTGTTCGGTCACGTCGGACCCGACACCGCGGAACCCCTGGTAATTGCCGACATCATCCACAATGGGCGTACCTGACAATTCCCACCAGCGGTCCTGCCCTTCAATCGACACACGGATGGTGAAGTTCGAGAAGTTTTCCCGCCGCTTCAGCTTCTCGGCAAGCTCGTGAAGACTCTCCGGAAATGATCCCGTCTTCCAGCCACTGCCGGAAATGAGTTGCAGAAAGGATTGCCCCTCTACGTCGCGAGGTTCCTTGCCGAGCGCAAAGGCAAAGCGTGGCGATACAGCCTTGAGCCGCCGGCGCGTGTCGATCTGCCAAAGCCAGTCTGCCTGGCCTTCCTCGAATTCGCGCAGCAGCATGGACACCACTTCGCTCTTTTCCTGCATCGCCGTTTCCGCAATTCGGGCAGCCACCGCGACACGGGCGCTCTCGATCACCCCGAAAGTCGCCAGTAACGTCGAAATGAGGACGATGGCAGCCAGACTGAACTGAAACGTCACGATACTCGCGATGAAACCGCCAATGCCCGCTGCTAGGGCAAAGGCGATTGCACTGAGCGGAACGCTGAAGCGGCTTACCGTGGTGCCAAGGATCAGCATCGCGACAACGGCCCACACGATTTCCGTTTGAACCGGATCCGCAATGAAAGCACATGTGATCATACCCAATGACCACACCGCCCCTTTCGCCGCCGCCGCAAGAGCATGAGACTTCATTTCAGCGACGGCCACGTACCGACTCTCGGCATCAGCCAGACGCATGTCTGCGCGAGCGGAGAAAACGACGGCTGTTAGCAAGGCACCAGCCCAAGCAACGATCACAAGAGCATTGACCGAGCTGAAAAGCCCGGCTGCGATCAGGATAAAGCCTGTGATGTGAAGTATAGCCCGCGCTCTTACACGTTCCCTGAGCAGGGCGTATTGCCGCCCATGAATGAGCGCCCAGTCGCTGCCTTCGGGCGATTCGAGCCCGATGGCTTGGCGGATAGAGAGTGCAGTAGCACTCGTGTCCTGTCTGTTGGGCAGCTCGCTCACACGAGCACGGTTAGCCGCAAAACCTTATTACGCGGTAAAAACCCAAGCAGTAGGATCGAATGTCGATAAGTCACTCCACTGTCACGGATTTTGCAAGGTTGCGTGGTTGATCGACATCCGTGCCTTTGACGCAAGCGACATGGTAAGCGAGCAACTGGACCGGGATGGCATATACCAGCGGTGCGATCAGGGGGTGAACTTGCGGCATTTCGATCGTCGCAAGGCATCCCTCCCCGGCTTCTTCCAAACCCTTGGCATCTGAGATCAGAACGATTTGCCCTCCCCGCGCGCGAACCTCTTCCATATTCGAGACTGTCTTTTCAAACAGGGGTCCCGACGGCGCGAGAACGATAACGGGCACTTCGCTGTCGATCAGCGCTATGGGCCCATGTTTCATCTCGCCACTGGCATAGCCTTCCGCGTGAATGTAACTGATTTCCTTAAGTTTTAGGGCGCCTTCCATCGCGAGTGGAAAGTCCGGGCCACGTCCGAGATAAAGTACATCGCGTGCCGGCGCGATCAGGTGAGCCATGCTAGCGATATCATCATCGTGATCGAGTGCGGCATTAAGCGCAGCAGGGGCTTCCAGCAGATGACCGACGACTGCCTGTTCCTCCTCACGGCTCATCAAGCCTTTCTTGACCGCCATATGCGCGGCCAGAGCTGCCAGGACAGCCAATTGACAACTGAAGGCCTTCGTCGATGCGACACCGATTTCCGGTCCGGCATGGGTCGGCAAAAGGAGATCGGCCTCGCGCGCCATCGAACTTGTCGGCACATTCACGATCACGCCGATTGTCTGACCGTTTTCCTTGCAATGACGCAGAGCCGCAAGCGTATCGGCCGTTTCTCCGCTCTGGGAAATGAACAGCGCGAGGCCGCCTTCCTCAAGCACCGGTTCGCGATAGCGGAACTCGGAAGCCACATCGATGTCGACGGGAACCCGCGCGAACTGCTCGAACCAGTATTTCGCAACCATCCCTGCGTAATAGGATGTTCCGCAGGCAACGATGGTGATGCGCTTGATGCGCGAAATATCGAAATCGAATTGTGGCAGGGCGACCGAATTATCCGATTGGCGTAGATAGGAACCGAGCGTCTGGGCCACCACCGTCGGCTGCTCGAAAATCTCTTTCTGCATGAAATGGCGATAATTGCCTTTTTCCACGGCTGCGGCCGACGCACCCGAGTTGCGAATTTCACGTGTCACCGCAGTATTTTCCGCATCGTAAATCGACGCGCCATCACGCGTGACCACCACCCAGTCGCCTTCTTCGAGATAGCTGATTTCCTGCGTGAGCGGAGCAAGTGCCAGCGCGTCGGAGCCGATGTAGGTTTCGTTCACGCCATACCCAACGACAAGCGGGGATCCTCTGCGGGCACCGATCAGAATGTCTGGATGATTACGGAATGCTATCGCGAGCGCAAAGGCTCCACGCAAACGGGGCAGAACATCTGCAACAGCTTCCTGAGGGCTGCGGCCGTTTTCAACGAGTTCCGAAACAAGGTGCGCTACGACCTCGCTGTCCGTGTCGCTTTCCAGCGTACGACCTGCATCGCGCAGTTCGGCGCGCAATTCCTTGAAGTTTTCGATGATCCCGTTGTGAACGAGCGCTACGTGCTCCGTAGCGTGTGGGTGGGCGTTCTTCGCGGTCGGCGCCCCGTGCGTAGCCCAGCGAGTATGAGCAATTCCGATCTCGCCCGGGGCCGGATTGTCCGCCAATTCCGCAATGAGGTTGTTGAGCTTGCCTTCGGCTCTACGGCGAACGAGCGCGCCCTCATGTATCGTGCATACCCCGGCGCTATCGTATCCGCGGTATTCCATCCTGCGCAAACCATCGACGAGGCGCTCCGCCACGGGTTTGTTGCCGACAATACCGATAATTCCGCACATGGATCGCATTCTCCGATAAGCGCTGCCGGGGCAGACTTAGCGGTTCTCACTGTGCAATCAATCGGCGCAGTCGATGTTTCGCCCGCATGGCAATTTGCTGCAGGTCAGACACCGCGTTGCAACGACCAGACATTAGGGAAAAATCAAGGTTTCCATTTTATTCACCAAGCTTCGAGACACGGGCTTTGCCGCGAATGGGCAGGGTTGCGCCAGGCGAATCAAGAGATACCTCGGGGGTTACCGACAATGAGCGCATTCGGACGGAAAAACGGACCGGCAGGAATGGGTGCCGGTGCGCGTCCGCAATTTGGCGTAGCGAAACCCATGCGTGGAGGTACAGCCACGCCTGAGCAGTCGAAGGATGCCGGATCTTCGGGCGGCGAACAATTCCCGCCTCTTCCTGCAAACGCGCCAACGGCAACTGCCATGTCAGCCGGCAGTAGCGACGCGATGTCCCGCCTGGACGAGCGCATGAACACCACCCACTCTGGCGAGAGTCAGGTCGGGGGTTTCGAAGCAAGCGTTCACAAGATTAAAGAGCAGGTCCTCCCGCGCCTGCTCGAACGCGTGGACCCGGAAGCCGCCGCCACCTTATCCAAGGATGAACTGTCGGAAGAATTTCGTCCGATCATCATGGAAGTGCTGGCCGAGCTGAAGGTTACGCTCAACCGCCGCGAACAATTTGCGCTCGAAAAAGTGCTGGTCGACGAGCTGCTGGGATTTGGCCCGCTCGAAGAGTTGCTGAATGATCCCGACGTGTCGGACATCATGGTGAACGGACCCGACCAGACATATATTGAGAAAAAGGGCAAATTGATCATCGCGCCGATCAAGTTCCGCGATGAAACCCACCTCTTCCAGATTGCCCAGCGTATCGTGAATCAGGTCGGCCGCCGCGTCGATCAGACCACCCCTCTGGCCGACGCGCGCCTCAAGGATGGATCGCGCGTCAACGTCATCGTGCCGCCGCTCAGTCTGCGCGGCACGGCCATTTCCATTCGTAAATTCTCCGAAAAGCCGATCACGCTCGACATGCTCAAGGACTTCGGTTCGATGAGCGAAAAGATGTGTACCGCATTGAAGATCGCGGGCGCATGCCGGATGAACATCGTCATTTCGGGCGGCACCGGTTCGGGTAAGACGACCATGCTCAACGCCCTGTCGAAGATGATCGACCCAGGCGAGCGCGTTCTCACTATCGAGGACGCGGCCGAGTTGCGCCTGCAGCAGCCGCACTGGCTGCCACTCGAAACCCGCCCCCCGAACCTTGAGGGCCAAGGCGCCATCACCATCGGCGATCTCGTGAAGAACGCCCTGCGTATGCGTCCAGACCGTATCATTCTCGGCGAAATCCGTGGCGCGGAATGTTTCGACCTCCTCGCCGCCATGAACACCGGCCACGATGGCTCGATGTGTACGCTCCACGCGAACAGTCCACGCGAATGTCTCGGCCGTATGGAAAACATGATCCTGATGGGTGACATCAAGATTCCGAAAGAAGCCATCTCGCGCCAGATTGCGGAATCTGTCGACCTCATCGTGCAGGTGAAGCGCCTTCGCGATGGTTCGCGCCGCACCACTAACATCACCGAGGTGATCGGGATGGAAGGCGATGTGATCGTTACCCAGGAACTGTTCAAATTCGAATATTTGGACGAGAGCGAAGATGGCAAGATCTTGGGCGAATTTCGCTCGTCGGGCCTGCGCCCCTATACGCTCGAAAAAGCGCGGCAATTCGGCTTCGACCAGGCTTATCTCGAAGCCTGTCTGTAACGGGTACTGATCACTATCCACGCAAGATTACCGGCACGGATAGTGCCAGCAGACCACCTCCGAACACAGCAAAAACCAGGAAAAGCCCTGTCCATGGCATCCAGCCTACGCGGTTGATTTCGCGGCGCCTGGACCTGCGCCGCTCCATCAACATGCAGATCAATGCGATCAGCAGGAAAGTACCGCCCCAGAACGCGGCGAGTTCGGCATCGCTGGCAAAAAGAAGAAAGTCGGGCTCGGCCATGGCGCGAGCATATGGATATGCTGCGGCTCAGGTTCAATCGCACCGGGAACCGGTAGCTTCATCTCCCGTTCTGTACCCGGAACCCAATCAGGGCGCCTTTTCGGGAAGGAAGAACCATGATCAAGAAAATCCTGCTTGCACTCGGCATCACTTCGATGACGCTGACCGCCGCAGCCTGCAACACCGTCCGCGGTGCCGGTGACGATCTCGAATCCGCCGCAAACACGGTGGACGACGAAATCTAAAGGCCTGACCACCTCACATCGAGAGCG
>TARA_R100000049_G_C1956684_1_pt1 | contig 13781 bp, 14 predicted proteins | sample TARA_R100000049 | Tara Oceans TARA_R100000049 (sample SAMEA2619992) | marine metagenome | biome: marine biome (ENVO:00000447); feature: mesopelagic zone (ENVO:00000213) & marine oxygen minimum zone (ENVO:01000065); material: "saline water (ENVO:00002010), including plankton... | reverse complement strand
CGCCGAGACCGAGCAGGTCGCCTTCTGCACGCAGAACATCGTGCCGGGGATCGACCACTCGGACGATCCGCTGCTGCAGGGGCGCAATTTCAGCTATCTCGACACGCAACTCAAGCGGCTGGGCGGGCCGAACTTCACGCATCTGCCAATCAATGCGCCCAAGTGCCCCGTGCGCCACTTCCAGCAGGACGGGCACATGGCGATGACCAATCCCAAGGGCCGCGTGAATTACGAGCCCAACAGCTGGGGCGACGGTGACGGGAAGGAAGAGGATCGCGGTCCGCGCGCCTGCCCGATGAACGGGTTCACGTCTTACGAAGCGCCGGTCACCGGGCCCAAGGTGCGGGTCCGTAGCGAGACCTTCGCCGATCACTACAGCCAGGCGCGCCAGTTCTACGTCAGCCAGACCCCGGTCGAGCAGACCCACATGGCCAACGCACTGACCTTCGAGCTTTCGAAGGTGGGACGCATGACCATCCGCAAGCGGATGGTAGGCCATTTGCGGCACATCGACGACGGTCTCGCGCAGGAAGTCGCGGACGGTCTGGGGCTCACCGAACTGCCCGCCAAGGTGCCCGCAGCGCGCGAGCCGATCACCGACCTGCCCGAAAGCCCTGCGCTCTCGATCCTCAAGAACGGACCCGACAGCTTCAAGGGCCGCAAGCTCGGCATCTACATCGCCGAAGGCGCCGATGCGGGCGTGGTCAAGGCGCTCAAGGACGCAGCAGAAGCTGCGGGCGGGATGGTCGAGATCGTCGCGCCGCATGTCGGCGGAGCCAAGCTGTCCGACGGCAAGCTGATGGAAGCCGATGAGAAGATCGATGGCGGCCCTTCGGTGGTATACGATGCGGTCGCGATCGTGATGAGCAAGGAATCCGCCAAGCGCTATTCTACGGACAAGCCAAGCATCGACTTCGTCAACGATGCCTTCGCCCACGCCAAGTTCGTCGCCTACGTCCCTGCGGTACAGCCGCTCTTCGAAAATGCGGGCGTGTGGGACCGTATCGACGACGGCTTCGTCGACGTTTCCTCGGGCAAGAATGCCGCGAGCGACTTCATCGAGAAGTGCGGCAAGCTGCGCTTCTGGGACCGCGAGAGTGTGAAGCAGGACTGACCGGGAAGGACACCGACATGAAAAAGACCCGACAAATCGGCATTGCTGGAAGCGTCGCGGCGGCAGGGGTCGCGCTGGGGGCTGCTGCCTTCGGCGCGTTCCTCTCGCGCCGCCACCAGGGCGGCAAGGACGATGCGCCGCAATTCGCACGACGCAACAACCAGGGCGAACATGCGCTGGTCGGCCGCTCGGTCACGATCCGCAAGCCCGCCGCCGACCTCTACGCCTACTGGCGCGATTTTGCGAACCTCCCCGAATTCATGGAGAACGTCGAGTCGATCACCAAGCACGGCGGCACCAAAGGCCGCGCGGTGTGGACGATCAAGGCACCCGGCGGGACCAGTGTCGACCTGAAGACCGAGATCGCCGAAGAGGTCGAGAACGAGCGCATCGCCTGGCGATCGGTCGACGGATCGGACATCGAGACGAACGGCGAGGTTACCTTCACGCAGGCACCCGGCGATCGCGGCACGCGCGTGTCGCTCCACATCGAGTATGACGCCCCGGGCGGTTCGGCGGGTCGTGCGCTCGCCAAGGCCTTCCTGCGCGAACCCGCAGTGCAGGCGCGGCACGATCTCAAGCGCTTCAAGATGCTGATGGAAACCGGCGAAATCGCAACCTCCGCGCACCGCAAGAGCGAGACGCGCGCGGCCAAGCAACAGGAGAACGCATAATGCGCGCACTAACATGGCAAGGCACGCACGATGTGCGGGTGGACAACGTGCCCGATCCCGAAATCATCAACCCGCGCGACGCGATCCTCAAGATCACCTCGACCGCGATCTGCGGGTCCGATCTGCACCTTTACGACGGCGTAATCCCCGGCGTGCTGCCCGGCGACATCCTCGGCCATGAGTTCATGGGCGAAGTCGTGGAGACCGGCAAGGACAGCACGCTTAAGAAGGGCCAGCGCGTCGTCGTGCCCTTCACGATCAGCTGCGGCAACTGCTTCCACTGCCAGATCACGCAATATTCGGCGTGCGAGAATTCGAACCCGGCGGAAAAGCAGGACATGTCGGCCACGCTCTACGGCCATCCGATGTCGGCGCTGTTCGGCTACTCGCACCTCACGGGCGGCTATTCGGGTGGGCAGGCGGAATATGTCCGCGTGCCGTTCTCAGATGTCGGTCCAATTGTCATCCCCGATCATCTGGACGACGACAAGGTTCTGTTCCTGTCCGACATCCTGCCGACCGGCTGGATGGGCGCGGAAAATGCCGAGATCCAGCCCGACGATACCGTGGCGGTCTGGGGCTGCGGCCCGGTGGGGCTGTTTGCCGTGCAGTCCGCGCTCGTGATGGGTGCGAGCAGGGTGATCGCGATCGATCACCATCCGCACCGGCTGGAACTGGCCAAGCAGCTCGGCGCGGAGGTCATCAACTTCAAGACGACCGAAGTGCGCGAGGCGCTGATGGAAATGTCCGGCGGGATTGGCGTGGATGCGGTGATCGACGCGGTGGGCATGGAATCGCACGGCTTCGCGATCGACAACATGCTCGACATGGTGAAGCAGACGATCGGCATGGGGGCGGACCGCGCGGCGGCGCTCAAGCAGGCGATCCTCGCGGTGCGTCCCGGTGGACGCGTGTCGATCCCCGGCGTCTATGGCGGGATGACCGACAAGTTTCCGCTTGGCGCGCTGATGGAGAAGGGCCTCAAGGTCAATTCGGGCCAGACGCATGTGCAGCGCTATACGAAGCCGCTGCTCGACAAGATTGAGGACGGCACGCTCGACACCACATTCCTGATTTCGCACCGGCTGCCGCTCGAAGACGCCGCGCGCGGGTACAAGAATTTCCGCGAGCAGCAGGACAGCTGGACCAAGGTGGTCCTCAAACCCGACATGGAAATGGAGGCCGCGGCATGAGCAAGAACCTGATCGCCAAGCTGTCCGGTTTCTGCGTCGTCACCGGCGCGTCCAGCGGGATCGGCCTCGAACTCGCCAAGCTCGCCGCGAAGGACGGATGCGACCTGCTGGTCGTGGCCGACCGCGATCTTGCCTCCGCCGAAGCCACGCTGCGCGATTGCGGTGCGGCTTCGGTGGAGCGGATCGAAGTCGATCTCGGCACGGCGAAGGGCATCGAGGACCTGATGAACAAGATCGGCGAACGCGAGGTCGACGTGCTGCTCGCCAATGCGGGGCACGGCCTCGGCGATGCGTTCTTCGTCCAGCAGTGGACCGACATTGCGCATGTCATCGATACCAACATCAAGGGTACGGTGTCGCTGATTCACAAGATCGGCGCGCGCATGGTGCTGCGCGAACGGGGGCGCATCCTCGTCACCGGCTCGATTGCGGGCGACATGCCCGGCGCGTATCAACTGGTCTATAATTCGACCAAGGCCTTCGTGAACGATTTCTGCGTCGGGCTGGCGAACGAGATCAAGCACACCGATGTCGTGATTTCCTGCCTGATGCCCGGCGTGACCGACACGCAGTTCTTCGAGCGTGCCGGAATGGAAGACACGCAGGCCGGGCAGATGGACAACAAGTCCGATCCGGCAAAGGTCGCGCGCGATGGCTATCACGCACTTCTCAAAGGCGAGACGCAGGAGGTCAGCGGCTTCATGAACAAGGTACAGGACATTTTCGCCGACATCCTTCCCGACGAACTGGTTGCGCAGATGCACCGCCGCCTCGCGCAGCCCGACGGCTAGCCTGAGCCAAAACTCCTCTGACAGAATTAGCCGGGATTAGCCGGAAATTGCTGAAGGCTACCGCTCGCACCCTGCCTCCAACCTTAGTGTTGTTCACCTGAGGGTCTCACACAGGTGCTATTGTGTGGGGATGTCTGGGACGCATTTTCCTAACAGCCGCCGTGGAGGGTGCGCCCCTTCTCCAACGGAAGATGCCAGAACCCGCGGGGCCTGGCGAAAGGCTTATTCTAGCGCTCGTTCACGACGAGGAAGCAACGCTGCTTCCGCGATTGGACGCCGCCGAACTAGAACGCTCCGCTCATCGGTAAGGCTGCCGGGATCGGCACCGTGCGGTCAATGGGCCGCCAAGTCGACAAGGGCCGCTTTCGGGAAATACCGGAGCATCATCTAACGACCAAAATTGGGGCGCGAAGCTGCCGTTGCGCGCAGCGCAATCGACGGCGAGGCGATTAAGAGCAGGTTGTGGCCGCCCGCCGCCGCGATCTCCAGCGCGCGCTTGGCGGTCTCCTGACCCTTCACCTGCTTGAGATCGGGCCCGGGCGCGGCATTCTCGACCTCGCCGAGCTGCGGCGCGGAGAGTTGCTGCGTGCCCTTCAGATGGCCGAGCAGGCTGACCAGATCGGGCGCGGCTATCACCGGAATGCCGCTCGCCCACCGGGCCTCCGCCCCCTGCGCGGCGGGGCAGATCAGCCCGCACTCCGCCTCGCTCGCATGCATCGCGGCGAGCAGCACGCCGGGCGAGCCGACGATCCGCCCGTCGAGCGCGAGTTCGCCGACCGCGACGAAGTCCGCCAGCTGCTCGCGGTCCGCCACGCCCATCGCGGCCAGCAGCGCGAGTGCGATCGGCAGATCGTAGTGCGAACCGTCCTTGGGCAGGTCGGCGGGCGAGAGGTTGACCGTGATCCGCTTGGGCGGCAGCGCGAGGCCCATCGCGGCGAGCGCGGCCTGTACCCGTTCGCGGCTCTCGCTCACCGCCTTGTCCGGCAGTCCGACGACCGAGAAGCGCGGCAGGCCCGAGGCGAGCTGGCACTGCACCTCGACGCTGCGGGCTTCGAGCCCGAGATAGGCGACCGTGCGCACCAGCGCGACCACAAGCAGGCCCTCCCCCAAGAGCGGCCGCCACGCGGCCAGCCCTGCAATGTCTGCCGCTTCACCGCCGCCTTGTCGAGTTGGCAATCTTGCCCGACCCCTGAAAGGGTTAGCGCCACGGCAACCATTTTCACGAGGGCGATGGTAACGCGGCGGGCGGCAAGAATTTGCCGGTGCGCTGGCAAATCCCCCTCATACCCGCACTGGTTGCGTCTCTCGGCCTGCTCCCTTCCCCCTTGCAGGCCGAGAGCTGGGTGATCCAGGTGACGGTCACGGAAGAGTGGATCGAGGAGAGCGATCCGCGCTTCTACGAGGCCGATGCAGCGCCCGAGTTCCTCTATGCCGAAGATTTCGTGGACGAGCCGCGGCTGGCATACGCTACCGCCGATCGCGCGATTTCGTCCTTCCGGGCTCGCGCACCCAGCGCGATCGCCGCGTTCGGCCCGTTTCGCGTGGTCGACCCTTCGCGCGCGGTTCTGGTTGGCACCACCAATGCGGCTACGCCGGGCCAGTTCGCTGCGCTGCTGAACGCTTATCCGGGGCTTCGCACGCTCGACCTGGTGGAGGCGCCGGGGACCGAGAACGACCGCGCCAATCTGGAAGTGGGGCGGATGATCCGCGAGGCGGGGCTGACCACGCGGGTGCCCGCAGGCGGATCGGTCCGCTCGGGCGCGGTCGAGCTGTTCCTCGCCGGCGCCCGGCGCGAGGTCGAGGACGGCGCGCGCTTTGCGGTCCATTCCTGGCGCGACAATCGCGGACGCGAGGCGCGCGACTTCGCGCAAGGATCGCCCGAGCACCGCTACTATTTGGATTATTACCGCGAAATGGGGATGAGCGATGCGGGCGCGCGCAGTTTCTACGCGATGACCAATTCGGTGCCCAACGCACGCGCCCGCTGGCTGGATGCGGAAGACATGCGCGGGTGGCTGGCGCGCACGGTCGGCGCGGCGGCGAACGACAATCAAGAGGATGCCCAGCCACGCATCGCCTATCTTGACGTGACCGCCGCGATCCCTTAGTGGCGCGCGCTTGAAGTTCCGGCCTTTCGGGTCGGAGGCACCTGAGACCGATTCGCGCCTCGCGCGGTTGGTCGATGCAGTTTTCTCGCCAGTATTTCTCGAGGGTATCATGAAGCGGACTTTCCAGCCCAGCAATCTCGTTCGTGCGCGTCGCCACGGCTTTTTCGCGCGCAAGGCGACCACCGGCGGGCGCAAGGTTCTTGCCGCGCGCCGCAAGCGTGGCCGCAAGAAGCTCTGCGCGTAAGCCGATTCGGCTCGGACGCGAGCGAGGGCTCTTGTGCCTGACGCTCAAGCTTGCGGGCTCCCAATCGGGGGCCCGTTTGCTTATGTGGGTGCCATGAGCACGCGTGTAACCAGCCAGGATGTGTTGACCGCTCGCGCGGATTTCCTCGCGGCGAATCGCGGCCTGCGCGTGCCTGCGCCGGGTTTTGTGCTGCTGGTGCGTCCCAATGAGGGGCGCGGGATGCGCTACGGCATCACCGTGACCAAGAAGATCGGCAATGCGGTCGTGCGCAATCGGATGAAGCGCCGCTTTCGCGAGCTGCTGTGGGCGCTGCTGCCTGAGCATGGCCTGCCCGATCACGACCACGTGCTGATCGGCCGCGATGGCGGGGTGGAGCGCGATTTCGCCAAGCTTTCCAGCGAGTTGACCGGCGCGCTGGCGAAGGCCGAGCGCGGCGAAGGGCAACGCGGACGCCCCCCGCGCAGGAAGCAGTCGAAGTGAAGCCGGTGAGACGCGTCATGGTGCTGCTGATCCGTGGCTGGCAGCTTGGCCCCAGCGTCATCCTGCCGCCTTCTTGCCGGTTTCAGCCCAGCTGTTCCCAATACGCCATCGAGGCGATCGAGAAGCATGGGCCAATCAAGGGTGGATGGCTGGGCTTCAAGCGTATAATGCGCTGCCATCCATGGGGTGGCCACGGCCCGGACCCGGTGCCCTAGGGCCACGGCCCAACCCCGCTCCCTTTCGCGTTACGACTACCAGCAGGACTGCAGTTCTTGGACAACCAGCGCAATCTCATCCTCGCCGTGGTGCTGTGCGGCATCCTGATTCTCGGCTACGAAGCCGCGGTCACCTATTACTATCCGACCCCGCCCGAGACCGAGCAGGTCGACCGGGCGACCACGCCGGAACAGCGCATCGCGCAGGAAAAGGGTGAAAATCCGGAAATCTCGACCGCCGCGATGCAGGAAGAGGTCGACCTCGACGAAGCGCTGGGCGCGGGCAACCGGGTCGCGATCGACGCGCCGCGTGTGGAAGGGTCGATCAACCTCGTCGGCGCGCGGATCGACGATATCGAGCTCAAGGATCACCGCGCGACGGTGGAGAAGGACAGCGGCCCGGTGCAGTTGTTCGCGCCCGCCGGCACGCCGATCCAGAACTTCGCACAGTTCGGCTTCGTGGGTGAGGGCACGCAGGTGCCGGGCGCCGACACCGTGTGGCAGGCGAGCGGCGAGGCGCTGACGCCCGACACCCCGATCGATCTGAGGTGGGACAACGCGCAGGGCCAGCGCTTCCGCATCCGCCTGTCGATCGACGATAATTACATGATCACCGCCGAGCAGACCGTTGCCAATACCGGCGACGCGCCGGTGGTCGTCGCCCCCTTCGCGACCATCACCCGCACCAGTCTGACCGCGAGCCAGAGCACCTGGATTTCGCATTCCGGGCCGATCGGCGCTTTTGACGGCGCGGTCGATTACGGGCCGGACTATGATGATGTGGTCGAACAGAAGGCGGTCTCTGGCGGGGCCGACCCGGCGTGGATCGGGTTTACCGACATCTACTGGCTGGGCGCGCTGATCCCCGAAGCCGGGAGCGCGCCGGACACCGGTTTCCGCTCGCTCGGCGACAACCTGTTCCGCGCCGACCTGATCTACAATCCGGCGACCCTGCAACCCGGACGACAGATTAGCCGCACCTCGCAGCTGTTCGCGGGCGCGAAGGAAAGCAACGTGCTCGACGCCTACCAGGACGCAGGCATCGCGCAGTTCGGCCTCGCGATCGACTGGGGCTGGTTCCGCTGGTTCGAAAAGCCGATCCTGTGGCTGCTGCGCCAGATCTTCTCGGTCGTCGGCAATTTCGGCGTCGCGATCATCCTGCTGACCTGCATCGTGCGCGGGCTGATGTTCCCGATCGCGCAGAAGGGCTTCGCCAGCATGGCGAGCATGAAGGCGATCCAGCCGGAAATGAAAAAGCTGCAGGAGAAGCACAAGGACGACAAGCTGACGCAGCAGCAGGAAATGCAGAAGCTGTTCAAGGAACGCGGCGTCAATCCGGTTGCCGGATGCCTGCCGATGCTGCTGCAGATCCCGGTGTTCTTCGCGCTGTACAAGGTGCTGATCCTCGCCATCGAAATGCGTCACCAGCCGTTCGTGTTCTGGATCAGGGATCTGTCCGCGCCCGATCCGGCGCATATCCTCAACCTGTTCGGCATGCTCCCCTTCGAAGTGCCGGGCATGCTCGCGCTCGGCCCGCTCGCGCTGCTGCTGGGCTTCACCATGTGGCTGACCTTCCGCCTCAATCCGGCGGCGATGGACCCGGTGCAGCAGCAGGTCTTCTCGATCATGCCGTGGGTGATGATGTTCGTGATGTCGCCCTTCGCGGCCGGGCTGCTGCTCTACTGGAACACCTCCAACATCCTGACACTGGCGCAGCAGAAGTACCTGTATTCCAAGCATCCGCAGCTGCGTGAAGCGGCTGAGAAGGAACGGGCGGAAAAGGCCCGGGCCCAATCGGAAAGCAAGGCGTGAACGCCCCCGGCCCGGGCCCGCAGACGCCTGAGGAAGTCGCCGCCGCGCGGATGGTGAGCGGCCGGGTCGAATTCCTGCTGTCTGCCCCGCAGCTCAAGTTCCTGCCCGAGCCGACCGTGCCGGAGATCGCGCTGGCGGGCCGCTCCAATGTCGGCAAGAGCTCGCTGCTCAACGCGCTGACCATGCGCAAGGGCATCGCGCGCGCCTCGGTCACGCCCGGGCGGACGCAGGAGCTCAACATCTTTGAAGTCGGCGCGCCGACCCAGTTCCGGCTGGTCGACATGCCCGGCTACGGCTTCGCCAAGGCACCCAAGAGCGTGGTCGAGAAATGGCAGGGGCTCGTGCGCACCTACCTGCGCGGGCGGCAGGTGCTGTCGCGTGCGCTGGTGCTGGTCGACAGCCGCCACGGGCTGAAGGACTCCGATCGGGCGATGATGAAGATGCTCGACGAAGCGGCCGTGGGCTATCGCATCGTCCTGACCAAGAGCGACAAGATCAAGGCCAGCGCGCTGGCCGAAACGCACGACAAGGTCGCCGCCGAGGCGAAGAAACACCCCGCCGCCTATCCCGAAATCCACCTGACCAGCGCCGAAAAGGGACAGGGGATCGCGGCCCTGCGTGCAGCGATCGTGACCGACGCGCTGACCCCCTAAGGTATCACCACGTTGCCTGCCGCCACGCTCGACAGCAGCGAGGCGGCGCTCTAGGCGCGAGGCTCATCCCGGCAAGGCCCGACGCGACAGACCCATGAAACTGATTATCGGCAACAAGAACTATTCCAGCTGGAGCCTGCGCGGCTGGCTGGCGTGCAAGCAGGCGGGCCTCTCGTTCGAGGAACTGCTGGTCCCGCTGTTCGGCGAGGATTGGGATGCGCTGAAGCAGCAGGAAGGCGACCTCACGCCGTCATCGGGCAAGGTGCCGGTGCTGTGGGATAACGAGGCGGTCGTGTGGGATAGTCTCGCGATCCTCGAATATCTGGCCGACAAGGTCGGGCGCGATCGCTTCTGGCCGAAGGAAGGCGCGGCGCGCGCGATGGCCCGCGCGATGGTCGCTGAAATGCACAGCTCTTACCTGTCGCTGCGGCGCGAATGCCCGATGAACATCCGCGCCCGGCATGCGGACGTGAAGATTTCCGAAGGCACCCGGCACGATGTCGTGCGCATCCTCGGCCTGTGGGCGGAGGCGCGTGCGCGCTTCGGCAGTGGCGGGCCGTTCCTGTTCGGCACCTTCGGCGCGGCGGATATCTTCTACGCGCCGGTGGTCAGCCGTTTCATCACCTATGGCTTCGGTGTACCGGGCTTTGCCGACAGTTACATGCAGGCGGTCTGGACGCACGACTGGCTCCAGCAATGGATCGCCGCCGCCGAGGACGAACAATGGGTCATCGAACAATACGAAAGCGTGCCGACCGCTTGAAACGGGGCGCGAGGCTGCGGATCGGTGCGGCGCTGGCGGCGATCGCGCTGCTGGTGCCAACTGCGAGCCACGCCTGGGGGTTCTATGCCCACGGGATCACCGCCGAGATCGCGCTCGCCAATATCCGCCCCGAAACGCGGGCGAAGCTCGACCGGCTGTTCCGCGCCGAGCGGCTGATCGGCACGCCCGACTGCGCGCTCGCGAACCTGGTCGACGCGGCCACCTGGCCCGACTGCATCCGGCGCGAGGGCTGGCGGTGGGGCTATACCGCCGCATGGCACTACCAGACCGAGCCGGTGACCGAAGACTACGACGCGCGCAAGAACTGCTCGGGCGGCAATTGCGTCAGCGCGCAGGTGGAGCGCAATTTCCGCATCCTCGCCGATGAGAGCCTGCCCGACAATGTCCGGCTGGAAGCACTGGCCTTCGTGGTTCACTTCGCGGGCGACATCCACATGCCGCTGCATTCGGGCGATCTGGACGACCGGGGCGGCAACGATCGCGAGGCCGCCTATGGCATTGCGCCGGGCCTCAACCTCCACTGGATCTGGGACGGCCCGCTGGCCGAACGCGCGATCACCAGCGCGCAGCCGTCGCTCGTGCGCCGCTATTCTGCCGCCGAGCGCGCGCAGCTGGCGGGCGGCACGCCTGCCGACTGGGGCCGCGAGAGCTGGCAGACCGCGCGCGACTTCGTCTATCCCAACGCCTTCGACCGCAGCCCGCTCGACGGGCCGCTGCCCGATGAGACCGCGCTGACGCAGAAGGCGATCGAGGCCGCGATTCCGGTATCGCAGCGGCGCGTTACGCAGGCCGGGCTGCGGATTGCCGAACTGCTCGACCGCGCGATGGAGCCGGGGCCCCTGCCCGAGCCAGCGCGCGACTAGCCCGCTAGGATCATTCGAAGCGGGACCCGTCCTTGCGCCGTTGCTCGCCCGCACTGGCGAACAGGTGCATGTCGATATCGGGGTAGTGGCAATCGGTGACAGCCGGCCTGCCCACTGCGACGAAACAGCATCGCTCGTCCGAACGGTTCTGCAAGGCATGGCCGTTGCCGTCGTTCTTCGGAAAGGCTGCGATGTCGCCGGCGCGCATGGGCGTCTCACCCGTATCGTCGACCAGCACCGCCTCGCCCGAAAGCATGATGACGATCTCGTCCTCGCCCTCGTGCCAGTGCCGTTGCGAGGACCATGCGCCGGGTTCCAGCACGACATGGCTCACACCGAAATCCTCCAGCCCGACGGCCGTGGCGACCCGGCGATACCAGCGCCCGTTCACAACCTCGCTATAGGGTGCAGGGTAGCCGGTCGCGTTGGTCTGCGGAATGGCGTCGAGATCGAGCTTGGGCATCGGCGAAGTCTCCTGCTAGCGCGTCAGACATGACCGATGTTCTCGACTTCGCCAAGCGGCTGATTGCCGCGCCCAGCGTCACGCCGGCAAACGGCGCGGTGTTCGATGAAATGCAGGCGATGCTGGAGCCCCTCGGCTTCGCGGTGCATCGTTTTACTCGTGGGAGCGGGCCCATGGGATCGGACGAGGCGCCGGTCGAAAACCTGTTCGCGATCCGCCGCGGTGCGGGCCCCAAACACTTCGCCTTCGCTGGGCACCTCGATGTGGTCCCGCCGGGAGAGGGCTGGAAAAGCGGGGCATTTGCGCCTGAAATCAGGGGCGACCTGCTCTACGGGCGCGGTGCGGTCGATATGAAGGGCGCGATCGCCTGCATGATCGCCGCCGTTGCCGATGTGCCGCCCGAGGCGGGCACGATCAGCTTCATCATCACCGGGGACGAGGAAGGGCCCGCGCTGCACGGCACCCGCGCACTGATCGATTTCATGCGCGCGAACGCCCACGCGCCCGACCTGTGCCTTGTCGGCGAGCCAACCAGCGTCAATCGGCTGGGCGACATGATGAAGATCGGACGGCGCGGGTCGGTCAACATGTGGCTCTCCGCCAAGGGCACGCAGGGCCACGTCGCCTATCCGCACCTAGCCGACAATCCGATTCCCCGCCTCGTCGCGGCAATGGCCGAGCTGGAGGCGCTGGAGCTGGACGAAGGCACCGACTGGTTCCAGCCGAGCAATCTGGAGATCACCAATATCGAGGTCGGCAATCCGGCGCACAACGTGATTCCCGGCGAGGCGCGCGCGCGGCTGTCCATCCGCTTCAACGATCTGCATTCGGGCGCCTCGCTGAGTGAGAAGGTCACCGAGATCTGCGCCCGGCACCAGGTCGATGTGCGGCCCGTCATCTCGGGCGAGCCCTTCCTGACCCCGCCGGGCGAGTTCTCGCAGATGGTGGGCGATGCGGTGCGGGCGGAAACCGGCGTCGCGCCCGAAGCCTCGACCAGCGGCGGGACGTCGGATGCCCGGTTCCTGCGTAGCGTCTGCCCGGTGATCGAGTTCGGGCTGGTCAACGCGACCATGCACAAGACGGATGAAGCGGTGGCGGTCGCAGACCTTGCCGTTCTTGCGCGGATCTATGCGCGGGTTGCACGCGCCGCATTGGAGAGCTGATCGAGCAAGGCTTGCCGTCTTCCTCCGGCAACGGCACTAGGGGCGGCTAGAGATTCTAGGGGGAAGTGAATGTTCAAGGCCTGGTTCGCCATTCCGCTTTGGCAGCGGGTGATCGCCGCACTCGCGCTCGGCATCGCCACCGGCCTGCTGTGGGGGCCTGAGGCCGAGAGCATCAAGATCATCGGCGACATCTTCATTGCCTTCATCAAGATGCTGGTCGTCCCGCTGATCTTCTTCAGCCTTGTCTCCGGCGTCGCGGCGATCGGCGATTTGCGCAAGCTTGGTGCGGTCGGCGGGCGGGCGCTGCTGATCTTTGTGATAACGGGGCAGATTGCGGTGTGGCTGGGCCTGTTCCTCGGCACGGTCATCCAGCCGGGCGTGGGGGTCGACACGAGCGGTCTCGACCTCGGCCCGACTCCGCCGCCCAACGAGACGACCTGGCGCGAAATGGTTCTGAGCATCGTGCCGCAAAGCCCGGTGGAGGTGATGGCGGACGTCAATGTGCTCCCGCTGATCGTGTTCAGCCTGCTCATCGGAGTCGGTATTCTGATGGCCAAGGAAGAGGGCGGGCCGGTCCAGAAAATCTTCGATTCGGGTGCGGTGGTGATGCAGAACGTCACCATGGTGGTGATGGAGCTCACTCCGTTTGGCGTCTTCGCTCTGATGGCGTGGGTCGCGGGCACGCTGGGCTTCGATGCGCTGGTCGCGCTCGGCAAGCTGGTCGGCCTCAACTATTTCGGCTGTCTGCTGATCATCCTCGTCATGTACTCGGCGATGATAAAGTTCATTGCCCGCCTGCCGGTGATCGGTTTCTTCCGCGGGATCGTGGACGCGATGGCGGTCAGCTATTCGACCGCCAGCTCCAACGCGACGCTGCCTGTGACGCTGCGCTGTGCGGAGCGTAACCTAGGCGTCTCCAACTCGGTCGCCAGCTTCGTGATCGCGCTGGGTGCGACGATCAACATGAACGGCACTGCGATGTATCTCGGCCTCGCGACGCTGTTCGGTGCGCAGGTGTTCGGCGTGGACCTGAGCTGGGGCCAGTATTTCCTGATCTCGATCCTTGCGACCTTGGGCGCGGTTGGCGCGGCGGGCATCCCCGGCGCGGGACTGATCATGATGGCGCTGGTCTTCGGCGCGGTCGGCGTGCCGCTGGAAACGATCGCCTTCGTCGCGGGCGTCGACCGGATCATGGACATGATGCGCACCACCACCAATGTCAGC
>TARA_R100000049_G_C1956704_1_pt1 | contig 13926 bp, 10 predicted proteins | sample TARA_R100000049 | Tara Oceans TARA_R100000049 (sample SAMEA2619992) | marine metagenome | biome: marine biome (ENVO:00000447); feature: mesopelagic zone (ENVO:00000213) & marine oxygen minimum zone (ENVO:01000065); material: "saline water (ENVO:00002010), including plankton... | reverse complement strand
CGGGATGAAGAGCTTGTCGCCGCCCTTGTATTCGAGCTGCACGCAATCGTGTTTGGATTTGCCGACAGCAATCGGTTCGAGGCCGAGATACTTGCCGATGCCATGTTCGGTATGAACAATCAGATCGCCCACGCTGAGCGCTTGCAACTCGGCGAGGAATGCGTCGGAATCCTTGCGCTTCTTTTTGCGGCGAACAAGCCTGTCGCCGAGGATGTCCTGCTCGGTGAGCAGTTCCATTTCGTCGTTGGCGAAACTTGCTTCCACAGGCAGGATCATGGCCGCAGGCTTGCCCTTCGCCGCCATACCCAGCGCTTCCTGCCAGGTCTCCGCCATCTGGACCGGCGTGCCAGCCTCTTCGAGGATGGACGCTATGCGTGAGCGGCTTCCCTTGGAATAGGCTGCGAGGAGCGGTCGTTTGCCAGCCTTGGCAAGTGATTTCAGATGATCTGCGAGAACTGGGTAGACATTGTCCCCTCGCGCGCGCTCCGGTGCAAAGTCGCGGCCGGAGCGGAACCCGAAACCAACCACCTTGTCGCTTTCGGGTTCGTCGAAAGGCGTGGTCCGGTGCGCGGGCGCTGCCTCCAGCGCTTTCTTCAGTTCTTCGCCGGTCAGATAAAGCGCGTCCGGCTTCAGCGGGCGGTAATTACCCTTTGCCTGTCCCGTGATCGCGGTGCGCTGATCGTAATAGTCGGAGATGTCCTTGACCCGCTCGTCAGCGGCAGCAATCGAAGCCTGATCGATGACGATCAAATCGTCCTTGCCCAGATGATCGAACAGCGTCGCCAGCTTCTCCTCGAACAACGGCAGCCAGTGCTCCATCCCGGCGAGACGGCGACCATCGCTGACAGCTTCGTACAGTGGATCCTGCGTCGCATTGGCGCCGAACATTTCCCGGTAGCGGCTGCGGAAACGCTTGATGCTATCCTCGTCAAGGAGCGCTTCACTGGCGGGGAGCAGCAGGTGCGAATCCAGTCGGCCAGTGCTCATCTGGGTATTGGGATCGAAGGTGCGCAGCGATTCCAGTTCGTCGCCGAAGAAGTCCAGCCGCAATGCTTCGTCCATGCCGCTGGGGAAGATATCGACAATCGACCCGCGAACGGCATATTCGCCCTTGTCGATGACCGTGTCGGTGCGGCCATACCCCTGTTTCTGCAGCAGCAGCCCCAGGCTTTCGCGGCCGATTTCCATGCCGGGTTTGAACTCTCGCACACTTTCGCGAATGCGGAAGGGGCTCAGCACGCGTTGCAATATTGCATTGGCTGTCGTGACGACGAGCTGCGCCTTGGCCTTGCCGGCCTGCAGGCGAAACAGCGCCGACAGCCTCCTGGCACTGATCGAGAGTGCGGGGCTGGCGCGGTCGTACGGCAGCGAGTCCCAAGCGGGAAATTCGATGACCTCGAGCTCGGGCGCGAAAAACGCGGCAGCATCAACGATCGCGCGCATCGCCGAATCGTCCGGCGCAATGAAAACCGCGCGGCCCGTACTCGCTCGGGCGAGATCGGCCATGACAAGCGGCTGAGCACCGCGCGCGACCTGCGCCAGGGTGAGGGGAGTATCGGCTTTCAGGATGCGGGAAAGGTCGGGCATCGGGGTCCTGGCGTTTGGGGGCGCGGCGGGTCGCACACGCAAGACTGCCCCCTGCCCGGATTTGGGGAGGGGGCGCATGGGAAAATTCGTCAGTGGCGAGATAGTGCCCGAGGGCCGTCCGTCAACGCGGAATATCCACGTAGTCGAGCTGTTGCATCGCCTCGATCAGCTTGCCCTGGAAGCGCGGCGGTGTCGGCTGGGTTTTCAGCGCCCAGGCCATGACATCCACGTCGTCTTCTTCCAGCAGCGCTTCGAACCAGGCCAGTTCTTCTTCGGCCCAGTCGGCATGATACCGGTCGAAGAACCCCCCGATCATGAAATCCGCCTCGCGCGTGCCGCGGTGCCATGCGCGAAATTTGGCGCGCTGTTTGCGGCCTTCGAATGTGAGAAGATCGGGCATTCGTCGCGGGTAGGGCACTCGCCAAAGCCGCGCAAGCGGCTATAGCATTCCGCAATGCGTCCCGATATTCTCAACCCCCTCTTCGCCGAGACAGAAACTCTCGATGGCGTAGGACCCAAGCTGAAAAAACCATTGGACCGGCTTGGCCTTACGCGGGTGCGCGATCTCGATTACCACCTTCCCGAAAGGTTCGTGACGCGCCGCGCGGTGCACAATGTCGACGATGCTGGCGAAGGCGAGCAGATCGTGGTGAAGCTGTCGGTCACAGAGCATCGCAGCGGCCGTTCCCCGCGGGCCCCCTATCGCGTGCTGGCGCAGGATGGCATCGGCAACGTGATCGCGCTGACCTATTTCGGGCGCGCGTCCTATAATGCGAAAAAGCAGTTGCCGGTGGGCGAAACGCGGTGGGTCGCGGGCAAGCTGGAACGCTTCGGCGACATGCTGCAGATCGTTCATCCCGATCATGTGGTGGAGGAAGACGGCGAAACCCTGCAGCGGCTGTGCGAGCCGGTCTATCGCCTGTCGGAAGGGCTGACCCAGCCCAAGATCGCAGGGCTGGTCGACCAGTCGCTGTCCCGCACACCCGACCTGCCCGAATGGATCGACAGTTCGCAGATGAACAAGGAAGACTGGCCCACCTGGCGCGATGCGCTGGTGCTTGCCCACAAGGGCGAAAATGCCCCGGCGCGCGATCGGCTGGCGTATGACGAACTGCTCGCCAACAGCCTGGCCCTGATGCTGGTTCGGGCCGACAATCGCAAGCGCAAGGGACAGCCCCTGCAGGGCAACGGCACCTACCGCGGAAAGCTGGCCCTGCCGTTTCCGCTGACGGGGGCGCAGCGGCGCTCCATCGCCGAAATCGAAGGCGATATGGCGCAGGAAGCACCGATGTTGCGGCTTCTCCAGGGCGATGTCGGTGCAGGCAAGACCATCGTGGCTCTCGAAGCCATGCTCATCGCGGTGGAAGCGGGCGCCCAGGCGGCGCTGCTTGCCCCGACCGAAATCCTGGCCCGCCAGCATTACGAGAGCCTTCGCCGCATGGCGGAACCGACCGGCGCGCGCGTCGCGCTGCTGACCGGGCGCGACAAGGGGAAGGCACGCGAAGCTACGCTGATGGGGCTGCTGGATGGTAGCATTGACCTCGTCGTGGGTACCCACGCGATTTTTCAGGACGCGGTCAGCTATCGCAATCTCGCCATGGTTGTGATCGACGAACAACACCGTTTTGGGGTGGGCCAGCGCCTGATGCTGGCCAGCAAGGGCAGGCGCGCGCCGCATGTGCTCGCGATGACGGCGACGCCGATTCCTCGCACGCTGACGTTGGCGCAATATGGCGAACTGGATGTCAGCAAGCTCGACGAATTGCCGCCCGGACGTCAGGCGATCGACACGGTTGTCATGGGGCAGGCCCGGATTGGTGCGCTGGTCGATCGGCTCGCCGCGCAGATCGCCGAAGGGCGGCAGGCCTATTGGGTCTGCCCGATGGTTCGCGAAATGGACGGCCCGGAAGAAATCGCCGCCGCGGAAGCGCGCTATGCTTCGCTGAAAGAGCGTTTCGGGGATGACGTGGTGATGGTCCACGGCCAGCTCGGGGCAGAAATAAAGGACGCGGCGATGGAACGCTTCGCCTGCGGCGATGCCAAATTACTCGTGGCAACGACAGTGATCGAGGTCGGTGTCGATGTGCCCAATGCCACCTTGATGGTCATCGAACAGGCCGAACGCTTCGGCCTTGCCCAGCTCCACCAGCTTCGGGGCCGGGTGGGGCGGGGCAGCGAGAAATCCTTCTGCGTCTTGCTCCATGGCGAAACGCTGTCCGAAACCGCTCAGAAACGCCTGGCCCTGATGCGCGAATCCCAGGACGGTTTCTTTCTTGCAGAAGAAGATCTGCGTCTTCGCGGTGGTGGCGAACTGCTCGGCACACGGCAATCGGGCGATACGCCGTTCGCCGTGGCCAGCCTCGAACAGATCACGGAACTGTTGCCCAAGGCCTATGACGATGCGCGCCTGTTGATGGAACGCGACGGCGGTCTGGAAGGAAAGCGCGGCGAGGCCGCACGCGTGCTGCTGTATCTTTTCGAACGCGATTTCGGTGTGAAGACCCTCCGCGGCGGCTAGAAGCCCAGCTGATCGAGATCCCGTTCCGCAGCCGCCCGGTATCCGGAACCGAACAGTCGCACATGGATCAGCCACATCCACAACCGGTAAACCGGCAGTCGCTTCTGCCACCCCGGCGCCAGGTCCAGCTGTTCGAAGAATTGCGGAGGAGGCGTGTCGAAGACTGTCAGCGCGGCAACATCGACTTCGCGGTCGCCATGATAGGCGCAAGGATCGATCAGCCACGCAGTGGCCCCGTCCCACACGATATTCCCGCCCCACAGATCGCCATGGACGAGTGACACGGGGGGTCTGTGCGGGATTAGATCTTCCAGTCTTTCCGCCAGTGCAGTGATCCTTCGCCCCAGATCGGGATCGAGTTCGGGGACATGGCAAAGGAGGCGATTATCGCGCCAGAATTCCACCCAGCTTTCGCGTGGTTGGTTCTGAACGACGATATGGCGCAGGCCGTAATCTTCTTCCCAGCCATATTTCCGACCTGCGCCCGCGCCGTGCAAAGGGGCCATCGTTTCGGCAAGCGCTGACCAGGTGGCTGATGAAAATGGTCGAGCTTGCCCAAGATCCTCAAGGAACAGCCAATCACCGACTGTTCCCACCACTGCGGCTAACGGCGCATCCAGTCGCTGGAAAGCTTCCAGCATTCGCGCCTCGCGATCGATCAATGGACCCTGCTTGGCAACGCAGGAAAAACCGTCGGCAAACGCTATCCTGCTGGCACCGGATATGTCCCCGCCAGCCAGAGTTTCTATCGCCGTCGGGCTGGCACCGAATACTGTTTTTGCCGCATCTTCAAGCGCGGTCATCGGTCATTTTCGCGACCAGCACCTTGGCGGCCATCGACACATCTTCCCATGTCGCACGGAAATTGTCTTCGCCGCCATACCAGGGATCGGCGACTTCGCGGCCTTCCTGTCCGGGCACGATATCCATGAGCATGAATACCTGCGCTTTGCCGTCGCCAGGATCTACATTGGAGATGTTCGTCATGTTCGATCGGTCCATGCCCAGGATCCAGTCGAACTCATGGAAATCAGCCGGCTTCAGTTGTCGGCCGCGATAGCTGGAAATATCGATGCCATGGCGCTGCGCTTCCTCGATGCTGCGGGGATCGGGCATTTCATCGACATGATAATCCGCTGTCCCGGCACTATCGACCTCGACGTCCAGTCCGGCTTCGCTCGCAGCTTTGCGAAAAGCCGCTTCGGCGAGGGGAGAGCGGCAGATATTGCCGAGGCAGACGAAGAGCACGCGCTGTTTGGTCATCGCCACTGCCTACGCGGCAATTGTATTCCCGTGCAAGTGTCAGGCGGCCACGCGAACCTGGTTCCTGCCGCCGACTTTTGCTTCGTAAAGGGCGGTGTCTGCCCGCACCATGATGTGGTCGATATCGTCGCCGGTGCGAAATTCCGCCACACCGAAACTGGCTGTGAACGGAATGATCCCGTCGTTCCACGTAACCGGCCGCCCGGCGATGGCAGCGCGCATCCGCTCGCAAACCAGATGCGCCTTTTCCAGATCTGCACCGGGCAGTAGAACGGCAAATTCTTCGCCGCTGATCCGTCCGACGAAATCCTGCTCCCGCAGGGCCTGCATCGCCCGGCTGCCCACTTCCCTGATGACTTCATCACCTGCCTCATGGCCACAGCGGTCGTTGATGCGCTTGAAATGATCGACATCGAATATCGCCAGGGCGAATTTTTGTTTGGGATTGGTTTCGGCCACTGAAATGGCGCGGGTGAGCGCATCGGTAAATTTCTGTCGATTGGGGAGGGAGGTGAGGGCGTCCGTCGCAGACACCCGCTCCAATTCGTTTTCCAGTCCGAGTCCCCTGGCAAGCGAGCGGCGGAGAAGCAGGATCGTCACGGCTGTAAGTAGCAGGAACAGCACCCCGATGCTCGCCAGCACATACTGAAGGCGCTCGTTCGATACCGCTTGCAAGTCGGCAAGCTCGCCGCGCTCGAGCATCAGCGCCCGTTCGGCATCCACGAGCGCGTCGACTTCGTGCAAGACCGCTTCGAGCGCATCCTTGTCGTTTCCGCGCTGAATGTAGAAGATTGCATCTTCGCGCCGTCCGCTTTTCTGCTGCGCGATCAGGGCGTCGAGAACCGTGTTGAATGCGCCGAACTCGTCGCGCATATCTAGCAGCCGTTGCTGCTGTTCCGGATTGTCGGCCGTAAGTTCGATCAGGCGGGCAAAGCTCTTGCCCGCCGCATCGCGACCTTCGACAAAGGGATCGAGTAAACTTGCATCACCGGTAAGCAGAAACCCGCGTTCGCCGCGCACCTGCTGAAGTGCCGCCATCCGCAGTTCGTCTGCCGCCAGCAGAACGTCGAACGAATGAACCTGTCGCTCCCGCACGGTGGACAGATCCTGTGATGACCGATGCGCGTTAAAGCTTGCGCCGGCCAGCAGCACGGCCAGCAGAATGGCGCAGCCGAACAGAAAATAGCTGCGCCATTCGAACTGGCGGGAAGGGCGCGCCAGAAGTCTCGCTATCCACATCTGGCGGCGTTCCTGTGCATCCGCCTTCAATGCCATCGCGTGGTTAACTTAGAGCTAAGGTCTGCTAACGGTTCTTTCTTCCCTCGATAAGTTCATCGACTACGCCGGGATCGGCCAGTGTCGATGTGTCGCCCAGTGATGTGAAATCGTTCTCGGCAATCTTGCGAAGAATGCGCCGCATGATCTTCCCGCTCCGCGTCTTGGGAAGGGCGGGGGTGAAATGGATGTGATCCGGGGTCGCAATCGGGCCGATTTCTTCGCGGACATGCGTGCGCAATTCTGCCGACAGTTCGTCACCCGGCTCTTCTCCGGCGTTGAGCGTGACATAACAATAGATGCCCTGGCCTTTTATATCGTGCGGGAAGCCGACCACGGCTGCCTCGCTGACCTTCGGATGCAGAACCAGCGCGCTTTCAACTTCGGCCGTACCCATGCGATGGCCCGATACGTTGATGACATCGTCGACGCGGCCGGTGATCCAGTAATATCCGTCCTCGTCGCGGCGGCAGCCGTCGCCCGTGAAGTACTTGCCCTTGTAAGTGCTGAAATAGGTCTGGATGAAGCGTTCGTGATCGCCGTAGACCGTCCGCGCCTGACCGGGCCAGCTTCTGGTGATGCACAGATTGCCCTCTGTCGCCCCGTCCAGAACATGGCCTTCATTGTCGACCAGTTGCGGGCAAACACCGAAGAAAGGCCTTCCCGCGCTGCCCGGTTTCATGTCGTGCGCGCCGGGCAGGGTGGTAATCATGCAGCCACCGGTTTCGGTCTGCCACCAGGTGTCTACGATCGGCAGTTTCCCCCCGCCGACAGTCTCGTAATACCAGCGCCACGCCTCGGGATTGATCGGTTCGCCCACGCTGCCAAGCAAACGGAGCGATGACAGGTCGTGCTTCGTTACATGAGTATCGCCCTCGCGCATCAGCGCGCGGATCGCGGTTGGGGCGGTGTAGAAGATGTTGACCTTGTGCTTTTCGCATACGGCCCAGAAGCGGTCGTGATCTGGGTAGTTCGGAACGCCTTCGAACATCAGGGCGGTCGCCCCATTCAGCAGCGGACCGTAGACGATGTAGCTGTGCCCGGTGACCCACCCGATATCTGCAGTGCACCAGAAAACCTCGCCTTCACGATAATCGAAGATGTAACGGAAGGTGGTTTCGGTCCAGACGGCATATCCGCCGGTGGTATGCAGAACGCCCTTGGGTTTGCCTGTCGAACCTGACGTATAGAGAATGAACAGCGGATCTTCCGCATTCATCGGCTCGCATGGACATTCATCCGCCACATCGGCCGAAAGCTCGTGGTACCAGTGATCGCGGCCTTTCTTCATGCTCACCGAACCGCCCGTGTGTCTGATGACCAGAACACCCCTGTTCGGCACCTTTTCAAACGCTCGATCGACATTGCTTTTCAGCGGAATGCGCTTGCCGCCGCGCAGTCCTTCGTCTGCGGTGATCATCCAGTCGCTCGCACAATCCTCGACCCGGCCAGCGATCGCGTCCGGGCTGAAGCCGCCGAAAATCACCGAATGGATCGCCCCGATCCGCGCACATGCCAGCATGGCAAAAGCGCCTTCGGGCACCATGGGCATATAGATGGTTACCCGGTCGCCTTTGGAAACACCCATCTTTTTCAAGGTGTTGGCCATTCGAACAACCTCTCCCTGAAGTTCGGCGAAGGTAATCCGGCGCACCTCTCCATCGGGAGCATCGGGCTCGAAAATCAATGCGATGCGCTCGCCATTGCCCGCCTCGACATGCCGGTCGACGGCATTGTGACAGATGTTGAGAACACCATCCTCGAACCACTTGATCGAAACCGGATCGAAGGACCAGTTGCCAATGACCTCGGGCTTGCTGAACCAATCGATCCGCTCCACCTGCCCGCGCCAGAAAGCATCCGTATCCTCGATGCTTCGCGCATAGAGTGACTGGTATTCTTCCAGCGTACAATTCGCGCCTTCGGTGGCAGTAGCGGGGCGCTTGACCCATTCAGATTTCTTGCCAGCTTCCGTCATGCATCAGGTCTCCTCTTCGACATATCTCTAGGCATTCGTTTGCTCAGTGCAAACGCCTTGCAGGCACTCGCAATTCCCAAGACCTGGCGTTAGGGCGAGCGCGATGGTCATTTTTCGATATTCGCTGGCTGCCAGCCTGATCGCGGTCGCCGCCGCGACCCCCACATTCGCGCAGACCGATGAGCCTGTAATCATTGTGACCGGCACGGGGCTGGAAGCGACACCTGCTGCTCCAGCTTACGACACGCAGGAAATCGATCGCGACCAGTTGCTTTCCGTGACGTCGGGGCGGATCGAGGATGCTCTTTCGTCTGTTGTGGGGTTCCAGCAGTTCCGCCGTTCGGACAGTCGTTCCGCGAATGCGTCCGCCCAAGGCGCGACACTGCGTGCTCTGGGCGGCAATGCGACCAGTCGGGCGCTCGTCCTGCTCGACGGTGTGCCCATGAGCGATCCCTTTTTCGGCTATGTTCCTTTCAGCGCGCTTGCGCCGGAGCGTCTTTCGCAGATCCGCGTCACGCGGGGCGGGGGATCGGGGCCCTTCGGTGCAGGGGCGCTTGCGGGAACGATCGAACTGGAAAGCGCCGGGATCGTGGCACTGGACGGCGTCGCCGGTCAACTACTGGTCAATGATCGCGGGGAGACGGAAAGCTCTGCGAGCATCGGTTCGCGCTTGGGCGCTGGGTTTGCCGTGGTGTCGGGCCGCTGGGATCGTGGGAAGGGCTTCTTCACAACGCCCGCAGATGATCGTGTGCCGCAATCGGCGCGCGCTGCCTTCGATAGCTGGTCGACCCAATTGCGCGGCGTTGCGCCCCTCACAAACGATGTCGAGCTTCAATTTCGCGGCCTTGCTTACCGTGATGCTCGGACATTGCGATTTGAAGGCGCCGACAGCACGATCGAAGGCCAGGATGCAAGCCTCCGGCTGATCGGTCGCGGCCGATGGCAATTCGATGCGCTGGCTTATGTCCAGGCACGCAATTTCACGAATGTCGTGATCAGCTCGAGCAGTTTCGCTCCGGTACTGGATCAGCGAAATACTCCGTCGACCGGTCTTGGCGGAAAATTCGAACTGCGCCCGCCGACTGGAGAAGACAATGTGCTGCGGTTGGGTGTCGACTATCGCCGATCGGATGGCGAATTGTTCGAAACGGCGATCAGCGCGTTTTCCGGCGCGGTCACGGCGCGGCGTAATGCTGGCGGCACAAACAGCGATCTTGGCCTCTTCATCGAGAATGACTGGACGCTTGGTGCCCTGACCCTGACTGGCGGCGCGAGGCTTGATCGCTGGTCGATCCGCGATGGTTTCTTCAGCGAGCGTGACGCCAATGGACTGCCCGTCGCCGCCGAAACCTTCGCCGACAGGGCCGGATGGGATGCCTCTTTTCGTGGGGGATTACTCCTCCGGCCATCCAACACACTAGCCCTCCGAGCCGCGGCATACTCCGGCCTGCGTCTGCCTACGCTTAATGAGCTTTACCGCCCGTTCGTCGTCTTCCCCGTCGTCACCCAGGCCAACGCCGGATTGCGGAATGAGAGACTGGAAGGGTTCGAGGCCGGATTGGACGTAACGCCGACTGAAACCCTGTCACTATCCCTCACCGCGTTCGACAACCGCGTAAAGAACGCGATAGCCAATGTGACGATTGAGACGAACCTGCGCGAACGCCAGAATATTGATGCGATCCGTGCTCGTGGTATCGAGGCCGGAGCGAAGGCAGATCTGGGTAAGCTCAGCCTGAATACCTCTATCTCGTGGACGGATGCCGAAGCTCGCGGGTCGGGCTTTGCCGCAACACTCGACGGGAACCGACCTGCCCAGACACCCCGCTTTGCGGGGCGCGCAACGCTCGCATACCGCCCCGCGATCGACTGGATCCTGTCGGCAACCGTCGGTCACGTTAGCGCCCAGTTCGAAGACGATCTGGAAATGGATACATTACCTGCTGCAACGACGCTCGACGCCTTTGCGCAGGTGCCGATCATGGGCAAGCTAAGCTTGGTTCTCCGCGGAGAAAACCTTACGGGCGAAACAGTCGTGACTCGCAACCAGGGCGGTTCGATCGATCTGAGCGCCCCACGCACGATATGGGGCGGTCTCCGCTACGGCTTTTGAGCGATCAGGTGGCGTCGTCGACCGTGTTGGCGACCGATTTCAAATCATCGCCCACACCGCGAACAGTGTTGCAGCCACCCAGAACGATGGTGGCCATGAAAAGAGCAGCAATGGTTGCGCGGCGCATTTGAGGAAATCCCGACATAGTTTTCAGACCGGTCGCAAAAGGCGACAACCTCCTATCGCGCAAGCAGGCTTGCTGCGCAATGAAGGGTTGGGATGAAGTCATGAGGCAGCCAAGCCGAAGTCGAACAGCGGCCAATTGAATTGAAAGCGCTCCAACGGCCCGTCGTATTTCATCGAAAGCGTGAATGCTGCGAATGCCAGAGTGCAAGCGCCATAGGAATAATCCATTTAGTAGGGACCTGGCGTTGCGCCTATTGGTTCATGCTTCCGGGCGGCCGATCGGAGCTCGTCCTGGGAGTTAATGAAAATGCCCTTCGACTGTCTCGTGAGCTTCCCATGACCGGCAGCCTTGCGCAGTTTTCCCTCCGCGTCTTAATAGCCATAGCATCGGTAGTTTGCGCTCTGCTGATCTGGCAGTTGCAAAGTGTTCTTCTGCTAATCTTCGCAGCGGTAGTGGTTGCCGTTGTACTCGACGCCTTTGGAAACGCGTTGCGGAAGCTGGCACCCGTGCCGGAAGGCGTTTCGCGTCTGCTGGCCGGCATTCTGATTGCGTCGGTGCTTATTGGCGCGGCGTTGTTGTTCGGTCGCCAGATATCCGCCCAATTGTCCCAACTCGGCGACACGCTTCCCCCAGCTTGGGAGAATTTTGTCGACTGGGCAGGCCCCGACCGGGTTGAAAGCGTGATCGACGATTTCGCGCCTGACGGCACAAGCCTGGCCTCAATGGTGCAAACAATGTTCGGGGCACTGACAGACGCGCTATCCGGTCTGGTGGTCGCGGTGTTGGGCGGGGTCTATATCGCCATCAATCCAAAAACCTATCACAAAGGTGCCATCACGCTCCTTCCGCAACGTGCGCGCGATCGTGTAGATGCAGCCAGCCGTGAAACGGGAAAGGCCTTACGCGACTGGTTGCTGGCCCAGCTCATTTCCATGCTTGCAACCTTCCTGGTCGTCTATATCGGACTGACCCTGCTTGGCGTGCCGTCCGCACTGGCGCTGGCTATCTTGGCCGGGTTATTCGAGTTCGTGCCGCTGCTGGGGCCGGTCTTGGGCGCAATACCCGCAGTGCTGATAGCCGGCACCGTTGGTATCGATACAGCGTTGTGGACCATCGGCTTCTTTATCGTTTGGCAGCAGATCGAGGGCAACGCCGTCGCTCCTCTGGCGATGAAATTTGCAGTCGAGATCCCGCCAGCGGTCACGTTATTTTGCCTGCTGATTTTCGGGGCTTTGTTCGGTTTGCCCGGCCTCTTGCTGGGTGGCCCATTGACCGTGGTGCTATGGATGACGATCAAGACGCTATGGGTCGAACCCCGAGCGTCCGGATAAGCGGAGTCTTTTTACAGTGAATGGTCTCGACGATTCGACTGGTCAAAAGGGAGAAGGCTCCGCATCAAATTAGAGCAACAAGTACGTCAGCAATGTAGTCAAAAGACCGGTTAGAAAATTTCTATCCTAATAGCACTCATTGCCATGCAAGTTTGCCTGACCTGAAACCTGCTCCTGGTAAGTCCCCCTAATCACATGCGGACGCGATCATGCCCGGACACCTTCAGGGTTACGATCTCCTGGAGTCTAGCAGAGCTGATATCAGCAATGATTACGCGGTTTCGGCCCGCGTGCTTGGCGGCATAGAGTGCGTCGTCGGCTTGCCTGTAAAGCGTGTCGAACGGCCCATCCGCTATGCCTTGCGCGATCCCAATGCTGGTGGTGATCCGGAGAGCGGGTGCAATTGCATCCAAATTGCATTGCGCCAATTCGGATTTTACCGCTTCGCCAAGCCGAAATAGGTCTTCGTCGGCAAGTCCGCTCACACCCACGACGAACTCTTCTCCGCCAAGCCTGCCAACATGGCAGGCATATCGCGCTTCAAACGTCTGCAATTTGCGACTTATAGCTATTAGGACCTCATCTCCGGTCTGATGCCCAAACTCATCGTTGACCAACTTGAACCTGTCCAGATCGATTAAGAGCAAGCCGAACGGGACTTTCCCGAGCCCGCCAAAATCTTCTGAGCATCGGGCAAGGAACCCCCTGCGGTTCAACAATCCCGTCATCGGATCCCGTTCGGCGAGTTCCACCATTCTCAAACCAGTTTCGATCGCGACGTCGCGCTCCACTCGCAGGGATCCCAAGCGTGCCGCTGCAAAGCCGGTCAAGCAGATAACCTGCAATGCGGAAGCAAACAGCATCACGATCCTGTCGCCGCCGCCCCATAACACCCCGCCGAGATCTACTATTTGAGTAATGGCCAACGTTGCCATGGGAATAGCCCAGCTAATCGCAAGATAACGGCCTTCCACATGACGATCCTTCCAGGCTTTTGCGATGCAGGCCGTTGCTAGTGCCACGCAAGATAGGGTCCCGATCCCCAGTACTATGGCAAACCGTCCAATGTTGGCACCGGGCAGGCCGCTTACCGTACCCAAGGCGAAAACTACGGCTCCGAGCGCGACGAGCAGGCGACGCGCGAGTTTCGGCGTGGCTTGACGTAGCGCCGCTGCCGTTGCGAGAGACGCCAACAGAATTGCAAGACAGGCCAGAATAGTCGCGAGGCGGTTCGATGTGGTGCCCGCCATCTCTGGAATTATCGTCAGCCCGATCTGAGACCAAACAAGGCCCCAGATCATGACTGTCGCCGCCCAGCCACCATGCCAGAGAAAAAAGCTTTGCCGTAAGCCCAAAGCGAGACCGAAGTTGAACAGCGCAGCTATACCTAGAAGAGCCAATGCACCTCCGATAGCGAATGCGGTCAGCTGGAACTGGCGTTGTGCGACCGCCTGAGAAACCATTCGCAACTCAAGCAGATCATGACTCTGCAGGCCCTCTATTCGTAGCCATGCCGCGCTAGCTTGATTATCGACACCGGTGTCGAAAGCGATCTGACCACCGACTTGCCAATTATTGGCGTAGGCGCCTCGGCCGACCGACCCCGCTTTTTGTATGCCGTTTCTATATTCGAAATAGACATCGAGGCGTTCGAACCGAGTGGATTGAATGGCGAGCGATGCATCTTGCGAAAGCGCTGGCGCGATCGGCACACGCAGCCAAAGGACACGGCCG
>TARA_R100000049_G_C1956702_1_pt1 | contig 13926 bp, 11 predicted proteins | sample TARA_R100000049 | Tara Oceans TARA_R100000049 (sample SAMEA2619992) | marine metagenome | biome: marine biome (ENVO:00000447); feature: mesopelagic zone (ENVO:00000213) & marine oxygen minimum zone (ENVO:01000065); material: "saline water (ENVO:00002010), including plankton... | reverse complement strand
CGCTCGTACACCGCTTCCCAGCTTTTGCCGTGGTCCTTGTAGCTCCACATCCACGACCACAGCGCCCGGTCGTTGGTGGTGACCATGCCCCCTTCCCCGCCGGTGGTCATGATCTTGTCCTGGCAGAACGACCAGCAGCCAACATGGCCGAAACCGCCCACCGGACGGCCGCGCCAGGTGGCGCCATGAGCCTGGGCGCAGTCCTCGATCAGATAGAGGCCATGCTGCTCGGCCAGCGCCGCCATGGCGTCCATGTCGCAGGGCCAGCCGGCCAGATGCACGCACACCACCGCCTTGGTGGCCGGTGTCAGCGCCGCCGCCACGGTCTCGGCGGTAATGTTCTGGCTGTCCCGGTCCACATCCGCGAACACCGGGCGCGCGCCCACATTGACGATGGCCGAGGCGGAAGCCAGGAAAGTGCGGGAGGTCACCACCACATCATCCCCGGTGCCGATCCCCAAGGCCCGCAACGCGAGATCCAGGGCCACGGTGCCGTTGGCCACCGCCACCGCGTACTCGGTGCCGGCGAAAGCGGCGAATTCACGCTCAAACGCCCGGCATACATCGCCGGTCCAGTAGTTCACCTTGTTCGACAACAACACCCGCTGAACGGCATCAGCCTCTTCAGGGGTGTAGGACGGCCAGGGAGGGAAAGGTCCATTCAACATTGCAGCGCTCCTTCAATGCGTGTGATCCCCATCACGACGCCAAGATACCCATCACCATAAGGGATGGCCTGTACAACTGTAGAGTGGGATTTTGTTATCGGGCGGGAACGCCCATAACTGTAGCCCCGGCGGGCACATCGGAAATAACCGCCGCGCCGGCGCCGACGACGGCGCCACGGCCCACCGTGACGCCCTGTTTGACCACGGCGCCGATACCCACCCAGGCGCCCTCTTCCACGGTCACGTTGCCGCCCAGGCAAGCCCTGGGGCTGATGTGCACCCAGTCGCCCAGCCGGCAATCATGCTCGACAACCGCACCGCTGTTAATAATCACACCGTCACCGGCACGAGCGTCCGGGTTCACCACCGCCCCGGCAAACGCCACGGAGCCGGCACCCAGGGCCGCGAACGGGCTCACCGCAGCCAGCGGGTGAATCACCGTTGCCACGGATACGCCCGCCTGGCGCAAGGCGGTCTGTTTCGCCATACGGACGTCATTCGCGCCGATGGCCACGATGACACCCTCGTAGTCACGGTGGCGTTCAAGCAGCGCCGCCCAATCACCGATCACCGGCCAGTTGCCGTTGTCTTGCTTGGCCGGCCAGGCATCGTCGAAGAACACCAGGTCCCGGCAACCGCCAAGAAGCGCGGCGTCGGCAATCACTTTGCCGTGCCCGCCGGCACCCAATATCGCCAAGGATTTAATCGTCACGGTTCGGCCCCTTAAATCTCGGCATGGTGGCGCCCTCGCCGTGGGAAATGCCGTCGCGCTTAAGCACCTGCAGGACCGTCTTGAACAGAATCTTTATGTCCAACCACAGGGACCGGTTATCGACATACCAGACATCCAGCTCAAACTTCTCTTCCCAGGAAAGAGCGTTGCGACCATTAATCTGAGCCCAGCCCGTAATACCCGGGCGGACTTCATGGCGACGAGCCTGGCGGTCGTTATACAGCGATAAATAATCCATCAGTAGTGGACGAGGACCGACCAGACTCATATCGCCTTTCAGCACGTTAAAGAGTTCCGGGAGCTCATCAAGGCTGGTTGAGCGCAGCCAGGCCCCTAACGCGGTGAGACGTTGACCATCAGGTAGCAGAGCGCCATCAGGGCCTCGCTCGTCAGTCATCGTTCGGAATTTCACCATCTTGAATGGCCGCCCCTCGATACCGGGCCGTACCTGGCGAAAAAAAACCGGGGAGCCCAGTTTGCTACGCACCAGGATGCAAAGCACGACCACAATCGGTGAAAGCAGCACAAGTGCCGCCAGCGCGCCGACCAAATCCATCGCACGCTTCATTGAATACCCATTCCTTCTAGCATAGCGGCGTTAACCTTATGGACGTCGTACTTCTCCTCCGCGATCCGCCTGGATCTCTCACCCATGCTCGCGGCTAAACCTGGAGTGGCGACCATCTTGATCATAGCGTCCGCCAGAGCGTTAACATCCTTAACCGGCACCAGGAAGCCATTGTCACCGTCCACGACCGTCTCGCGGCATCCAGGTGCATCCGTTGTGATCACAGCCCGGCCCATCGCCATGGCTTCGAGCACCGTACGGGGCGTCCCCTCACGGTATGAAGGCAGCACATACACGGAACAGTCGGAAATCGCCGGACGCACATCGTCCAACCTGCCCAGGAACTCCAGAAGGCCGGAGTCCACCCATTGATCCAATTCACCCTGGGTTATGGCATCGGGGTTGTCATCGATCCAGCCGACCAGACGAAACACGGCCTCCGGATACACCGCCTTCACTATCTGTGCGGCTTGCGCATACTCTCGAACGCCCTTATCACCCAATAACCGGGCAATGAGGAGAAAGCAGGGCTTATCCGGCAACGGAGCGACGGAATACTCAGCCACATCCACACCGGAACCATTCACAAACGAGGAAGGAACGGTCTCAGGCAACAGCTGGAACTCCCTGAAGAGAGCCTCATCATCCGGGTTCTGAAAGAACACACGATGCGTACGCTTCAATGCGAACCGGTAAAGGCGCTGAATCAGACGCCGCAACAAGGCACGTTTTCCAGAGGCGGTACCGGTAAAGGCATAGCCAAGCCCGGTAACCAGGGCAAAACGATGCTTTACTCCGGTAAGCCAAGCCGCTATTGAGCCATAGACAACAGGTTTGATGGTATAGCCCATAACGCAGTCTGGACGGACACGGAGCATGAGATGAACAAGACTGAGAAACGTTTGAGCGTCTTGGAAAAAGTTCAAGCCGGTCCGGTGGAGCGGGATATCATGCGCTGTAACGCCAATATCAGCCAAAGCCGACCTAGTTGCCCCCCCCGGCAATAACCCGGGAGCGATCACATGAACCTCCCAACCGGAAAAAACCAAAGTGCGCATGAGAGCGCCGCGAAACGGAATAATCGAATCCGGAAAACTGGCCACCAAAATAAAACGTTTAGTCATAGCGATAGAACCAAGGCCATTTCCATAAAAAACGAACATTCAAAATAATAATAATTAAATAGCCCGATCCTCGGGCACCGAGACCGCCTCCCGGCGTGTTCCTATAATAGAAAAAGCCATCACCAAAAGCATGGGAAGGAACATCCATTTTTGCCTGGCAGCTATACCAAAATTCGCAGTCGTCAGAGCCAAAATAACCCACGAAGCAAAAGCATACGATAAAATAAAGCTGTTATCATGGAAAAACTTTATCTTTTTTAATTTTAAAAACCGAACAGAAACACACAAAAAAAGAAAAAGGAAAAATGCATTCTCAACAGACGCAAGAAACTGAAAAAGACTACCCGCCTCAAAAGGCAGAGGCCTGAAAATGTAGGTGAAAATTTTAACAGGAAAACTCATTGTGGCTATGTCAATTCCACCGCCACCACCTTGATTAAACGATTGTCGCTGCTCTATATACTCATCTATCTGATTTAAACTTGCATCACCAGACAATCCAGCATAATTAAGTGCTAGAGGCACGACGAATACAGAAGCAATCAAAGATAACGCAGCCAGCGTAAAACGTGAAAAAGCTGGAACATCCCTTTTGACAACGTAGAAAACCAAAAGCGAGAAAACCATAAGCGCGGCCATGTGCGGGCGTACGCAAAGCATTATGATGATCGAAAAAAACATCAAAAAAATTCGGCGTCGCATATCGGAGGCTGCCCAGAGAGCCAGACCAACAGAAAGAAAGGATAGAGCGTCTTTCCCTATGGCCGACGTCCAAAAACTAACGGAGGGCAGCAGTACGAAAAAAAACGCCATTCTTTGGATCACCCGAGAGCTTTCCTGCACAACCTGGCGAAGTACGCCCCAAAACGACAAAAGACCAATAAACCCAATAATATTAAAAACCAAAAAAGCGCCCAAAAAAGAAAGACCGATACCTTTTGTCAAAAAAGAAACTAAATACACCACAAAAGACGTGCCCAGCGACACATTGATGTTTGAAGAAAGCGACGCCTGATAGTACATAATAGCATCGCCGTTATCATTAAGGACGTACAAACAATAAAGCACACAAAAAATCGTGTGCCAAAGATACAAAAAAAGCGAAACCTGTTTGCCAACCAAGAACCGGCGAGCTAAAACAAAAGAAATAATAAAACCAGTAACGAAAACCAAAAAAGCTGAAAGCACACCCCATGCGGAACCGAATAAAATCATGACTTACCTGGATTATCACTGTTAGAGGACCACACTGCTTCGAATTTATTCACCATAGCCTCAACTGAGAAGTTATTTTTAATTCTATTTGAGCATTCTTGACGCCGTGCCGCCCAGTCCGCTGGAAATGACACCGCCTCCCTCATAGCTTTTTCAATAGAAAGGGCAAGCAGCTGCGGCTGCCTTGGAGGCACTATCCAGCCGTGAGAATCAATGATGAAAGATGAGTCACCGACATCCGTAGCTATGCACGGAGTTTGACAGGCCATTGCTTCCGCAAGAACGTTCGGAAAAGCTTCACCAAAGGCACTTGACAAAACATGCACATCTAAGGAGGACATTATATTTGCGACATCTGCTCGAGCACCAAGGAGGACAACATCATCTTTTAAATTATGGTTTTCCAGTAATGTGCAAAGCGCATCGTTATCTTCATCTACACCAGGTCCAACCAGAACGCATTTGAACGAAAGGAATTTTCTTTTCATAATCCCTAAAGCAGCAATAAGGTTAGCGTGGTCTTTTTGTGGATTAAAACGAGCAACCATCCCAATTAAAAACGACTCGTCTGGTATTCCAATTTCACGCCTCACGATAGAACGGCCAGAAGAGCTAAAGTTGAGTAAATTTAAATCATAGCCGTTGTGTATGACCGACATTTTATTGCCATCATAACCAATACTTTCATGGAGGCGCGCGGCGGAGTTAGCGCAACAAATAATACCTGATGGTAAAAATGACGACATCGAAGCGCATACTTTCGCAAGAATCACCGTACTCTTAGAAGAGCCACCTTTTTCAAATGACGAATGCCGGATACCCCAAAATATACGTCTCATAAATGCGAAGCGAGCCACAATGCCGCCCACGAAGTCCGCGTGATACATCCAGGTCTGCATTAAAGAGGGGCGCTCTCGACAAACAATCACAAATAACTTAATGGCGACCCAAGGAAGCATCCAGGCCCGATTAAAACCAAGACAATAAACAAGCACACCAGCCTCTTTAAGACGCGCCTCATGCACGCCGCCATCTATCAACGAAACAACCACGTGCTGATAAAGCTGGCTATTCGTGCACAGGCGGCATAGAGCGCCTTCAGCCCCACCGTTATTCAGGCCAGTAATCACATGCAATACTTTTTCTTTCATCTATACATCCATGCTTGAAACATCAAAACGTTCCATATTTTTTTGGCATGATCGTGTTTTCTAGATAAGTGCTCCGCCCATACGCGCCGAATAGGTTCAGAATGAAAATGGTCATTTAGTTTGTGCGGAGATAACAGGTCGTCCGCCCATTCTCGTAGATCAGTACGAAGCCATTCCGCCAAAGGTACAGAAAATCCTTTCTTGGGCCTATCTACTAAGTGCCCAGGAATATAATTATACAACAAATTCCTAAGTATCCATTTACTGGTCCCAGACCTGATCTTACATTCCGCAGGAAGCCTCTTGGCGAATTCTATGACTCGAGGATCTAAAAAAGGAGCTCTCACTTCAAGACTGTTTGCCATTGATGCGCGGTCGACTTTTGCCAATACATCATCAGGCATATACATCATCGAATCAACCAACATCATCCAGCTAGGAAGCGCGTCGATCTCACCGGTAAAACTCTTTAGATCGAAAGCAGTTATCGGATCCTCCTTCAGACCTTTTACGATCGAAGAAGGTTCAAGCCAATGACTTGCAGCAGCCTTGTAAAACAATTCGGGACTTTTATGATGTGCTATCGAAGACAGCTTATCGATTTTTTGAGAATGACTGGCCTGATACAGCGCCCGCAAAAGGTAATATCTGATATGCGGAGGGCACCATCGAATCATCCTCCATATCCGTGGTATAAATTGATAGGGCGTATAACCACCGAACAGCTCATCCGCCCCGTCCCCACTTAAAGCTACTTTAACGTCCGCCCTGGCCATCTTTGCCAATAAGTAAGTTGGCAATTGAGAACTATCCGCAAAAGGCTCTGAGTAAATTTCCGGCAGCCTGGGAATTAAACTAATCACGTCATTGCCAGTGACATATGCCTCTGAATGCTCTGTCCCTAGATGGCGAGCCACGGCTTTTGCGTGTTCCGCCTCATTGAACTCCGGGTCGTCAAAACCAATCGAAAAGGTTTTAATCGGAACGGGACTCTGTTTCTGCATAACAGCAGTAATAAGACTGCTATCTATCCCACCACTGAGAAATGAGCCAAAAGGCACATCAGAGATCATTTGATCAGCAACAACATCTTGCAAGATACCATCTAAACTAGAGATAACGTTAGTCTTAGACGTAAAGTTGAAATCAAAATCATAAGAGGAGCGGTTTTCCCAGCTCCAGTATGAATGCTCTTCGGGCTCCAATCTTTTATCATCTAAAGAAAACGAAACATAGGAGCCCGGTATCAATTTTTTGCAATCAGAGTATATCGCATAAGGAGCGGGGATATACCCATGCCTCATCAGCAGACCCAGGGCTCTGTTGTCAATTCTTCGATTAAATCCAGGCAACTTGTCAAAGGCCTGTAGTTCAGAAGAAAACAAAATGCCAGATTCTGCTCGTGCCCAATACAAAGGCTTTTCCCCAGCACGGTCCCTGGCCAGCGTAAGCTTTTTATCCGCCTTATCCCATAAGGCGAATGCAAACATACCAAAAACACTCTTCAGCGTTTTAGATATACCCCATATAGAAATACAAGCGAGTAAAGTTTCAGTATCAGAATGCCCCCTCCATACCATTCCACCCCTCTCCTCTTCTAACCTTACACGCAGCCTGAGGTGGTTATATATTTCGCCATTGAAGGTTATTAGAAATCGCCCACAGGCAGATTCCATGGGCTGTGCCCCGGCAGCAGAAAGATCGAGAATAGACAATCGAGTGTGTACAAGTAGTACATCTTGGTGCTCGTCCACCCAGGTGCCGTGGCCGTCCGGTCCACGGTGCTTCAGAGCATTAATCATTCTTGCCCCAACTCGACCCAAATCGTCGGACTTATACCCTAAAGCACCAGAAATTCCACACATATAAAATAGATCAACTATTGTTGAATATTAGCGGGCCGAAGAAAAAGGCGGCACAACTTAGTTTCGCTGCCCATGAGAGGACAAAAAAGAGATAGAAACTCCCTTGTGCGTTGTTTTCCGAAAGACCTTATCTTTATCCATTAGACCAACATCGCTACGGTTGAAAATGTCGCTTACAATTATCGCAAACCATAATATTCTTTGTACCAACTAACAAATTGGGCCACGCCGGCGCCAACTGATGTGCTTGGCTTATAGCCTACCGTCGTTTCCAAGTTCGTGCTGTCGGCGTAGGTATCAGGCACATCACCGGGCTGAAGTGGCAGAAGCTCTTTTTTCGCGGCAATGCCCAAAGCTGATTCTATAGCCTCAATATATGCGATCAGTTTTACTGGGTTATTATTGCCGATATTAAATAGACGGAACGGTGCATCACTGCTTGCGGGGTCAGGGTTATCGCTTACCCAATTTGGGTTTGGTGTTGCGATGTTATCACTGGCTCTTAGTACGCCTTCAACAATATCATCGACGTATGTGAAATCACGGGTGTGGTTGCCCTGGTTAAAAACCGGAATGGGCTCCCCCGCAAATATTTTTTTTGTGAACTTAAATAACGCCATATCTGGCCTGCCCCATGGACCATATACGGTAAAGAAACGCAGGCCGGTGGTCGGCAATTTGAACAGATGGCTGTAACAATGAGCCATCATCTCGTTCGCTTTTTTGGTTGCGGCGTAAAATTGGAGAGGATGATCTGCTGCGTGATGCTCAGAAAATGGCATCTTTGTATTAGCCCCATACACGCTACTGGTGCTAGCGTAAGTAAGATGTGGTGTGTCGGCATGCCGGCAAGCTTCGATAATGTTAGTAAAGGCAACGATATTACTTTGGACGTAGCTTTGTGGGTTTTCAAGCGAGTACCGCACGCCTGCCTGAGCGGCCAGATGAATGACCCTGTCAAACTTATGTGCTTCAAAGCATTCGCCAACGAGTCTCTGATCCGCCAAATCTCCACGAACAAACTCATACTGCCCGTCTGATCGTGCAGCGGTCATTCTCAGCTCCTTCAGGCGAGCCTCTTTCAGGTCGGTGTCATAGTAATCATTAACATTATCAATCCCCACGACATCGTCGCCACGCTCCAACAGCCGTTGGGCCACATGGAAACCAATGAAGCCGGCATTGCCCGTCACAAGTATTTTCATTGCCTATCTTCCAGTTCAGTCATACCCCTACCTACTGATATATAAGTGATGCCCTTATCATGCATGAGTTTAGGTTCAAACAGGTTACGACCGTCAAAGATGATCGGATCAGCCATGCGCTCCTTAATTAAATTGAAATCAGGAGCGCGAAAATTTTGCCATTCGGTGACGATGACCAACGCATTCGCTTGTTTCAGCGCTGATTCCTTAGTATCGCATAGGACCAAGTCGTTTCGATCACCGTATATACGACGAGTTTCATCCATCGCTTCCGGGTCGTAGGCCTGTATGTGAGCGCCGGCAGCCCAAAGGGCCTCCATGAGCACCCGGCTTGGTGCTTCACGCATGTCGTCGGTATTCGGCTTGAAGGCTAGCCCCCAAACCGCAAAGGTCTTACCTACGAGGTCGCCATTAAAATAGGCGTTGATCTTCTGGAACAATGTCGTCTTTTGGCGGTGATTGCGCATTTCCACCGCTTTAAGCACCATGGCATCAAAGTTGAGTTCATCTGCCGTATGGATAAGCGCCTTCACATCTTTAGGGAAACAAGAGCCACCGTACCCAACCCCTGGGTATATAAAGTGATAGCCAATTCTGGGATCACTACCGATCCCATTACGGACCATTTCAATATCGGCGCCCAACATTTCGGCCAAATTGGCCATTTCATTCATGAAGCTGATTTTAGTAGCCAAAATACAGTTTGCTACGTATTTGGTAAGTTCGGCACTTCTCGCATCCATGACAATGATCTTGTCATGATTGCGGTTGAACGGCGCATAAAGCTCTCGCATCAGATCTTCTGTGTGTTGACTGCTTGTACCAATAATAATTCGATCCGGCTTCATACAGTCGCCAACCGCATTACCTTCCTTTAAAAATTCCGGGTTCGAGACCACATCGAATGTAAGAGCTTGCTTATCCGCGTCGGCCAATGTTTGCCCGATCCTTTCCCGGACCATCTCCGCAGTTCCGACTGGTACAGTCGACTTATTTACAATAATCCGGTGGCCTTGCATGTGACGGCCGATGGTCTCGGCCACGGTGAGCACATGCTTCAGATCTGCGCTACCATCTTCATCAGGCGGAGTGCCGACCGCAATAAACTGAAACTCACCATGTAAGACCGCCTCTTTGGCGTCAGTGGTAAAGCGAAGTCGCCTAGCTGCGGCATTCGATTTTATCAGGCTCTGAAGTCCAGGCTCATAGATTGGCAGGCGGCCTTGATTGAGATATTCAATCCTTTCTCTATCTATATCTACGCATACAACGTCGTGACCGACTTCTGATAAAACAGCACCTTGGACCAAACCAACGTAACCCGTGCCAAATATGGCCACTTTCATTTCGGAATTATCCTCTAAATATTGGCAATAACGCTTCCCGAAATAGGAAAGCAACTCAGCGTCTTAGATGACATCCTTTTATAGAGCTCAAAATAGTCAAAAATTCCGCAAGCGCCCCAATGAGATTCTGGAATCATACCCACGCCGAAAAAAGTGGCGCATAAAAGCCTTCGAAATAAAAAAATCATGACTACATTTATATAGCGCACACCATCTGACGGATTACCTTTTATTAATCCTCATAACTTGAATAGTCCGCACAATAAATCGAACCTAAGACATATCAAGGCCGCCCTCTTTTACGCCACTGGAGGATGACGACTGATCATTTCACCTATCCACATTAACGGTACAACCTGATGGCGATACGCTATATCGCTAGTATATAATCGAAACAAACAGGCTTCGGGACGCTGTCATTTATGCCGATTATGATCTGCAGTATCACTGTCGACAATTCTTTCCACGAAATAATCTCGGTAACGCTCAATAGTATGTAAACTCACAGCTCTTTTCTTTGCTTCCTCGCCGAGGTCGGTTCTTTTCTGGGGATTGCTTAGCAATTCTTCGATGGCCACTCTTAAAGAGACAGCATCATAAGGAATCATAATTGCACAGCTTTCATCCAGAAAACTTCTAGTCTCTCCAACGTCAGTCGCCACAATGGCGCATCCGCTGTACATAGCTTCTAGCGTAGCTTGTGAAGGATAGTTTGTACCTCGCTGAATAGATAAAAAAATCTTGGCGCGGGACAATACGGAAATCGGATTTGAGGTTTTGTAAACCTGAAATGGGTGACAGTCGGCCGAAAAAGGTCTCGGCCCAAAACCACAGAGATGAACATTGAGGTCATGGAGATGCGTGGCAATTCCCTCGACCAGATCATAGCCTTTATCTTCAACAAAGCGGGCCATACAAAGAACATCTATGTCGCGGACGGTACTCTCTATTTCCTTCGAATAATCTGAAAAACTACATGGTGCTATCCGAGCTTTAGCGGATAGTTTTTGGCCAAAAAAACGAAGGAATATATCAAAAGTGCCTTTTGAAAGACAATCCACACTCTTGAAACGCCAAAGGCCAAGCCGGCCTATAAACCGCTGCACCATATTGGATGTTTTATCATAAGTGGAATCAACCATCGACAAGGATAATGAAGACCCGCGGGGCACGATTACCGAGAGGATTGTTGCCAATATACCAGGGTTGCAAACGAGATGAACATGGTTCGGCTTAATGTAAAACAAAGATTGCCTAAAAGAGTTAAGCTCTGATATTAAGCCTTTTAGGCTTCGGCTATACTTATCGCTGCCAAATTCCACTATATGCACAGAAGGGTTGGCAGGAAGGAAATCATAAAGCGTAGCTACGCAACGCTTCTGGGCCAGTATATATACTTTACAGCCATAGTTATGATGCGCAATGGCCTCAGCAAGCCTGATATATCGTCGCTCCATCCCACCGAAGAGCGAGCCACTCCAGACAACAAACACTAGTGTCATTCTATAACCTTTGGCTTCAGAGACTGTAGACGATCGATCTGCAGCACATATTTCTAATAGCTGGTCACCAGCGGCCATCTTATTCAAAGAGGGACCGATTGGAAATTGCTTCCGGACCTTAGTCTGAAATGATTATTTCTAAGCTTCTCTTACTCACCGAAAAAACTCTTTAACATTCTTCAGAAATGGATGGCATTCACCCTTAATGCCAACAGGATTAGTTTTTCGAATGTGCGATACAGTTTCAATTGCCACTCTATTTTCTTCTAGCCCAAAGCCTCGGCCAGATAAGATTTCTTCGTAGCTCCTGTTGTGCAGATCTGTGAATCCGCCGGAGAACTCAATCTCCTCGCCGTCCACGGTGATAGAACGATAGGTGCGCTGGCCCTGAGCTTTGGCGCTGTCCGGTATATACGTGTAGTCGACGGACAGGAACCAACGAACGCGAGCTTTCTCGTATTCCAGGTAGCCGGCGGCCATGGTGTCGTCGCTGTGGTGCACTACATTCTCCTGCAGCTCACCGAAAATGAAATGCAGCATATCGTAGAAGTGAACGCCGATATTGGTGGCGATACCCCCTGACTTCTTCTCGTCGCCCTTCCAGGACTGGAGATACCAATGACCGCGGGAGGTAATATAGGTGAGATCCACATCGTGCTTGGTGTCTCGGTTCTCCGCTCGGACTTTTTCGCGCAACTCTACGATGGAAGGATGTACACGCAACTGCAGAATGGTGTTTACCTTGCGACCAGTGTCTTTCTCAATCTCGAGCAGGCCATCGATATTCCAAGGATTGAGAACCAGCGGTTTTTCACAGATCGCGTCCGCCCCGGAGCGCAGCGCAAAGCGCATATGGCTGTCGTGCAGGTAGTTGGGCGAGCATATCGAAATGAAATCAACTTTCTGGTCGTGGTTGTCACGACGTAACTTATCGAGATGCCGATCAAATCTTTCGAATTCGGTAAAGAAGTCAGCATCAGGAAAATAACTGTCTATAATACCTACCGAGTCATTACGGTCTAAAGCTGCAACCAAGTTATTATTGGTGGCTTTTATAGCTTGCATATGCCGCGGCGCGATATAACCAGCGGCCCCAATAATTGCAAAGTTCTTCATTTCGCAGTTATTCCTCTTTAATTCAGCTCTAGCGCATAGAAATTTAGGCGCGCTGGACATACCACGGCATTGCTGCCGCCAAGCCCTCGGCAACGGTGTGAGAAGGCACATAGCCCAGACTACGTCGGGCCTTGTCTACATTCGCCTGGGAGTGACGGACATCACCGGAACGAAAATCACGATATTCAGGGCTGCGTGTGCCCCCTATCGACAAGCCATCCAACTCTTCGCGGATGGCGTCGAAAAGATTATTTAACGTAGTTCGGGTGCTTAGCGCCACATTGTATACTTCACACTTGGACTCCTCCAAGGCGGTGGCGGCCAGTAGGTTAGCTTGCACCGCGTTGTCCACGAAACAGAAATCGCGACTGGTTTCGCCGTCGCCATTCACATACACGGGCTCGCCACGAATTATGGATGCGGTCCACTTCGGGATCACCGCCGCATAAGCGCCGTTGGGGTCCTGCCTGGGGCCGAACACGTTAAAATAGCGTAAGCCAATGGTCTTAAAACCATAGGTACGGGCAAAGACGCTAGCGTACAGCTCGTTCACGTACTTGGTCACCGCATAGGGTGATAGCGGATTGCCGATCTTGTCTTCCACCTTGGGCAGGTCCGGGTGGTCGCCATAGGTGGAACTGGACGCGGCATAGGTGAAGCTGCTCACATCTTCATCCTTGGCGGCCACTAGCATGTTTAGGAAACCGTCGATGTTGGCTTGGTTGGTGGCGATGGGGTCCTCAATGGAACGTGGGACGGAGCCCAAGGCGGCTTGGTGGAGGACGTAGTCTGTCCCCTTTACAGCTTCGCGGCAGTCCTCCAACTTGCGGATGTCGCCTTCGATAAAGCGGAAGCGGGCCCACTGCATTTCGGTAACCAGGCTTTGGACTTCATCCAGGTTGCGCGGGTAACCGGTGGCAAAGTTGTCGAAGCCCACTACTGTCTGGTCCAGTTTCAGCAGAGTTTCCAGCAGGTTGGAGCCGATGAAGCCGGCGACGCCGGTGATTAGCCAGGTTTGGGGGTTGGCTTGGAGGTCGGCTTTTACTTCTTCGTAGCGAGTCATTTATGTCCAGTTTGGTCGTAGCTGCTAGGGTTCGCGGGCTGGCCCGCTCCCACAAAGTTAGTCCCATAAAGGCCTTCACAGGCGGAGGTCGACGGCCTCTTTGGGTAGCACGTACTTAAGGTCGTAGAGCACGTGCGGATCGCGGCCCAACTGGCGGATCTCGCTGGCGGGCATTGCCTTAAACTCATTGTGGGCCACGGCCAGGACGACACCGTCATAGCTGGCCACCTGTGGCTTCTCGATGGGCTGGATGCCGTATTCCCGGTAGGCCTCGTCCGGGTTGATCCAGGGGTCGTAGACGTCAACGGTGACGTTGTAGTCCTGCAGCTCGCGGATCACGTCGATCACCCGGGTGTTGCGCAGGTCCGGG
>TARA_R100000049_G_C1956746_1_pt1 | contig 14126 bp, 15 predicted proteins | sample TARA_R100000049 | Tara Oceans TARA_R100000049 (sample SAMEA2619992) | marine metagenome | biome: marine biome (ENVO:00000447); feature: mesopelagic zone (ENVO:00000213) & marine oxygen minimum zone (ENVO:01000065); material: "saline water (ENVO:00002010), including plankton... | reverse complement strand
CCATGTGTAGACAAGCACGATCACCGGAAAAAGGCCGACCGAGAAAAGCGTTGGCCAATGCACCACGCCTTCTCCGAACAGGGCAATAAACAGCCCTGTGTACTGCGGATGCCGCACATACGCATACAAACCGTCTGTCACCAGACGGTTTTCGCCTCGTGCCTTGTGGACCTGACGCCACCCCTGAATAAAGAGACCAATCCCGATAAAGGCGAGCGCATAGCCTAGCAGCATTGAAATTAACATGCCGGTTTCGCCGAACCCTACCAGGGTCGACCATAGGCTGGCGCTGACATATTCGCTATCCAGACCGAAAAAACGCACCAACAGATAGATGGTGAGCGGAAAGCCATACATTTCTGCATAAAGCGCGATGATAAAGGCCTGAACCGCCCCGGCGCCGACCCATTCCCGCCAGTTCTTCGGCGCGAAATTGCGATAGAAAAACCAAGACACCAAGACGACAACGATCAGTGCGATGCCCCAGGTTCCAGCGTGGTTAAAAGATTCATTCATGGTTTGATCCATTAGTAATCCAGCCAATTTTTTGCCTTTGGCTTACCTGGCTCGGATCCAGCACATCGCTGTCCGAATCGGACACGCATTGGATTGAAGCTGGCGTCGCCCACCCAATAAACGTGATGACAAAGAACAACCCGAGGCTCCTCCCGAGCGCCACAACCGGCAGTCGGAAACTGTATTGGCTTCTTATGCGGAATTCGTGACGCATTTCAGAAATATTTTCTGCGACTAAGCCAAGCATATGTCGGCCCCGATCCATAGGATAGAATTTGTAAGTTCTCGATACCGAGATACGTTTCTGAGCCTACCTCAAAAATTTCCCGACACTCTCGCGAACACGGATAATAAGCTGAACCATTGTGAACAGCCGATTTCGCTTTATTTGTGATCACTTGTGTTCCGCAGACAGGATCTATATTGCGTTCTGGAGCGATCCAAAGCATTTCCTGCGGTTTATTCGAAGGGGATATCTGTTCATCTTCAGAATGCTTGTGCTTTGATTTATGGCTCATGATTATGCGCGCCACAAGAAAATCGCATCATCAAAAAAATTGAAAAGTGAACTCATTTTGTCAGCTATCCGTGCATTAAAATTTATAGTTTGACGCAACTATACTTATCTAGCCGGAATGACATGTCGAGGCGAAGACCGCATATTTCGGTCACAATTGATGACAGGCTAAGGGGCGGTTACAAATTGTTACAAATGCGTCGATCAAACAAAGAAGAAAGCCGATCAGAGCAGCAAATATGCCTCAACTCTCAGGCCGCCTTCCGCACAGTTTCGTATGATAACGTCGCCACCGTGACTATGGAAAGGCGTTGTCATCTATGGACGGCTCCTGAAATGCCGGACATGTCTGATAACAGGACAATGCGTGATGGTTCGATAAAATAGGTTCAGATGTATCTGCGGTAATCGGCGCTGACAGCTTGGCCTTCATCCATATATTTTAAGACTTCTCCGACCTTGCGTGCGGCCCTGATCGGAATAGGAAGGCGTTGATTCATCTGAGTCGAATTCCAGTTAATCTTAGTCAGCGAAAAAATCTCCTCGGCTATCTGTGAAATCGTGCTATCGCAGCTTTCATGGGGGCAAAGCAGTAATGGCCGGGGATCGTAAAGGCCTGGATACGTGCCATAGTAGGGAATGCTGCCATTTGTGTATAGTAGACCCTTACCGGCAAGGTTGACAAAAGTGCCGCGAAGAACCGGGTAGTTGCCGTCGCGAAGTATCTTCACCGAATAAGATTCCTGAACCCAGACCAAGTCCCGGAACTCTGTACCAGCTTCATCAAGCGCCTTCAAAATACCTTCTGCCTCATCACCCCTGAAACGAGAGGTCTTCAGGATAATGACCCGCGCTGGGAAATGCTTATGGTGATTTTTATACGCTGAGAGCACTTGAGAAGTCAGATCGTAGGCATCGTTAGAGGTCATATAGGGATGACGACCGCGGCTTTCGGTCTGCGCGCGCTTACCCTTTAGAATAAAACCACGGCCGCGTTCATCGAACATTTGAGCAGCGCTTGTGAAAAGCTGCTGGCCGCCTGCTTCCCGGTAAAAACTGATCCCGACATAGCAAGCCGCATATTCGCCCTCACGAGGCATGCGGCGCCAGGGAATACGGCTGCTACCTTTGTAATAAAGCGTCGTCACGAGGTTCCAGGTTCTATCGGCTAAATCCTGTATATCACGATCGCGGCTTTCCTTGATCTTACGGGGAATGGAGGCCTTCTCGTCGATTACATCCTCCCAGACAATCTGGACCGGATAGCTCAACCCCATGGTTCGCGCTTTGAGCAAGCCGCGGAAATTTGGGGCATCGGAACCGCTACTATCTTCTTTCTCCGTTGTGCTTTTTGAATCGACCTTTGCGTTCCAGACACGCTCAATCAAAGCGACGGGAAGTGCGACGATCGCCACGTCCGGGCGATGGCTGCTCTCGTCGAGAGTCTGCAATTCCGAGACGATCTCCTCGACAGCCATCTCCACAGCATTGCGATGGTCCGGCTCCTTCCTGATCTTCTCGATTTTGCTTTGAGAAAGGGCCGCAGTAGCGCCATCCTGCATCTCGAACCGGCAACGAAAGGGATTGAGATTGCCAAGCCCCGGAAAATCAGGGTGTAGGTTCGGATGCCTCTCGGTTTTACCCTGAAAGCCAGCCGCAGCATCGACTAGGAACTTTTGCGTATCCTCGACAGTCTTGGCACTACCGACGACAGCAATCCGGATCACATCTCCCAAAGGAGGTTGCAGTGGTCCAGCTTCAACAAGGCCCAGCCGCGGGTCCGGGTGGTGATGCTTGTCACCAAACTCCAACTCAGGCTCTTCGAATATTTTGCTTTCGAAATCCATCACACCGCGAGCCTTTGCTGATCATCAGACTCTTCAGCCTTTTTCTTCGGCGAGCCCCAGACATCTTCAGGCACCCGCGTTTCGAGAGCGACTTGTGGCGACTCACCGAAGCGCAGGCATGGTTCGGACCCTGCTTCCTGCCCGAAGAGGTCATCTATGGCGCCGTCAGACTGGGTGAGGAAGCGGTGCCACATGATTACCTGCCCGCGCAGCGAGGCACTGTTATCCATCCTTTTTTTTCCGGAAAGGAGAGCTTGAGGATAGGAATGCGGTGTAAATCCGTTGGTTGTAAAAAAATAGGTTGGTGTTATTACTAGGAACCACTGGTCATCAAGCAGCTCGAACCGCGGAACGAAGGCATGGTGACGCACAAAATCCACGCGCCCCTCTTCCTTCTTACTAGTGATGACATTGACGACGTCGGCACTCGTCTTCTTTTTCGACGACTCGTAGGAGTAAGTGCGTGACTGATTGGGCTGAAGCGCCCTGAAATAGAATAGCCTGTTCTCCTTGTGCCAGCCCAGATCTTCCCAAACTTGGTGCTTGAGGGTGTTTTTCAGAAGAAACGCGAAGTTGTTTTGCTCATCGGGGTTTTCGTGGAACGCCAGATAGTTCGTCTCAACCGCCTCGACTTGATCAACATCGATAATGTTGCGGCACACAGATGTTCGCGGATCATGGAACGACCAGAATGAACCACCCTGTATAACCCAATCGAAGCGCGCCGGCTCATCACCTTCGAGCAGCATCGCTACCGCTTTCTTCCCGGTATGGGGTGTTGAGGTCACAAAGATTTCCGATGGCAGTTTGACGGGCAGAATATTGACGAGCGCTTCTTCGCCGCCACCCAGCGGCGGAACGTAATATCCAAATCCGGTCTTGGAAACTGTAAGGGCGGCAAGCCGATCGACTGCGTCTCGGTTAAGAACGTCACCGTCTTTGCTAAATCGAAGTCGGCGCTCACCCTCAGTGAAACCGCTGGGCACCTCCTGCCAGTAAAATGATTCATCTGACTTGCGATAGAGAACGATGATCACCGGCAGATTTGATCCGCGCCAGTATTCCAAGTCCTTGCTTCTCAGCAGGTATGTGAAGCCTTGGTCATCTTCCGAAGAATATGTTCCAGACTCTGCGGCCTTCACCTGGACAGCGATCATCCGCGCCAGCGGTCGGCCGTCGTCCATCACCTCGGCAATACCATCAATCCCAGCTTCAAGGCGCGAGCGGCCGTCAAACTGAAAGCCGATATTCAGAAATCGCAGGCGCGCTGCCGTTTCACCAATTTCTCCAAGTATTTGGTTCGGTGTAATAGTCTTCGACATACTTGCACCATAGAACATTCAGGGAACATTTGGTACTAAAATATGCTTGCGTTTTGTCTTTGATTTGACCTTTGGAGAGCCGTTAATCATGAAGGAAAAGCTCTAGCAGCTTTTGTCACAAAGCGCCGCAATCGAAGCGCTGTGCTGAAGTATCTGAAGAAAGCAATGAAGCGATATGGCGGTCCAAAGGTTATTGTGGCAGATAAGCTTCGCTCATCTCGAGCGGCAATGAAAGAAATAGGCGACACTGATCAACAGCAAACAGGGCGATGGTTAAACAATCGGGCTGAAAACTCACATCAACCCTTCCGACGAAGGGAACGAACAATGATCAAATTCAGAAGTACAAAGTCATTGCAGAAATTTGTCTAGATCCATTCTTCAGTTCATATTCATTTTAATTTGGAACGCCACCTCACTAGCCGACGACAATTCAAACCCAATCGAGAAACTGCCCTTGCAGATTAGCGTCAGTTCGCTGCCTGAACATTTACTCCGCTCTTCATTTTAGCGTTTGGTCATTTTACTCTGGCAGTTCCTATGAGACAGTTCGTAGAAAGGCATTATCATGTTGTTTGAAGTGAATAACTTCAAGCAAGATACTTGCATTTTCGTTGTTATTGAAATAGGCTTCTTCTGCTCTTGGTAGAAGCTGGCCGCCCGTCATTGCAAAGCTGTAGACAGCACTACTTTATAAATATTTCTCTTTTCAATGTTATTGTTTTGGCTTGAAAAGTGGTTGACGGGCGACGCTTATCTACAGGCCAGGAGAACGACAATGTTGAATGAGAATATTCAGCCATCCTCTCTTGATGGCATTAAACGTTTCGCAAAACAGCTCAAAAAAGCTAAGGGTCTACCACATCACGAAGCATTAGACGTTGCTGCCAAAGTGGCATCGTTTGAGAACTACGCGCATGCACGAAGGCAGCTTCAAGATCGACCTGATACTGCAGCAAAGGAAGGCCAGCTTTTCCTCACAGTCTATTGGTACGATAGAAATTATTTTTCAATTGGACGAGAAACGCTTGAAATAGAAATCTCCAAACCTCTACACGAGATTGCAACCAAGTCGGAGCTGAAAATCGTAAGGGGATTAGGGTGGTTTAGGCTGGCAGCACGAGATCACCTTGTGAATGACGATGTAATTCCCTCACAGGAAGTGGCCCGAAAAGCAATTTGTAAAGCTGTCAGAGCGCTTCGTTTTATGGAAGCTACAGGTCTGAAACCATCAAGAGACTCTTATGCAGCTTACCCAAAAAGGGATCACAACAACAAACTCCCAAAGAGTGATCATTCGACTGACTGGTATGATCCCGAAACGGGTCAGTTTATTCTAATTGATGAGCCTTATCTGGCTGCTACGGTTGAGAGCAATCGGGTTGCTTGGGCTAAAAAACACAACTGGCATTTGCAAGCATCAAAATGGCCAGGAATGTACTACCCACATGATTGCAGTTTGTTTGTAGCTACAGACGCTTCGACCAAATACGATTTTCAAAACCTCATGTCTAAGATTGATGCTCTGCCTGAACCCATTACGGAAGATGTCTGGGATGGAGTCTCCGTTAAAGGGCATGACACATTCGTTAGTCCTCAGGCAAAATCATCCAAAGACAAACGACGGGCTAAAGCGAAGGGAACAGTTTGGCGGCTATCAAGTAAAAAAACTGTTCCAATGCAATTACAGTCTCCTTTCAATGATCGCCGGCCAAATGCAATCATGCCGATTGCTGCTCATCAAAATGTAGCAAGGATGATAAAAGCTGTCCTTCAGTCTGGCCAAAAACAGTGGGCCGTTAATACGAGGCTAAGTTCTATTAGAAGCAAACTCGAAGATTGGTTTTTTGCAGAGCGTAGCCGAGAAGAAACAGACAAGTATGATCTGTTTTACTATGGAGGCATTTCAGATGATGATCCTTATGTGCTAAAGGCTCGGACTGTTAAAGGAAATATCGAGCTGCTGAATGACATCAAGAGAGCTTTGCAGCAAGCCTATGTCGATTGTGAACCATTAAGAAAAATGACTAAGAAGATTGATACGTCAATTGACATAGTCAGCAAGCTTGACGATTAACAATCATATTTCTACCGATTAATTGGTTCGCCCATTTTCAAATAGAAGGAGTGCGAATTTTCGTTTCTTAGCATTGCTCGGTGCCCTGGTCCCCAGTTGTATTGCACTATTGTAGCCGCATCATAGTTGTTAACGATATGCAGCAATGTATTTCGGAGCATTTCTTCACCCAATGCGTTTTTGACGTTGGCTGGAAAATCCAAATTATTCCGACTAAATTTATTTATACAGGCTTACCAACCATCCAATTTTTCAGTTGTTCACACACCGAATCCTTTGCAAATTTCGGCGGACGGCTTTCTGCGCATTACAACTAGTAACAATCAGGAATAAGCTGTGCCTTCTTTAGTCATTTGAAAGTGCCATTAAAAAGCGGTGGATTTCAACCATCGCAAATGTATCAAGTTTGCAGTACTCAAGAAGATTGGCTGCAAGTTGATCAGCTTCCTCACCTTTTGCATTGATCATTCTTTGCCACGCGTCCATCGCGGAAGTGCCATCTTGGACATCTAAATCATCGTATCCTAGATGTGGGCACACGACAGGCAGAACTTTTTTAATGGAGGTCGATCCACCAAACTTAGCGTCCACGTAAGACATCTTGAAAACGTCTTTCAGGTCAACCATTCGATCATTCAATTGTTTGAGAAAATCGGCGCTATCGGGAAACCACTTTGCCATTTCTCTATTCTGCGTTTTCTCGAAAGACGCATGCCAAGATACTACGCTCCCGTCCTCACCAAAATCTTGTTGCATTTGAGCAACCAAATTACCCGGCAATTGCAGTTCTCTTTGAAGGAATTCTTTGTGATTTAGAGTGCCGTCCTCATCCAATGTATGCAGAGAATACTGCACCGGGAAATGTTTATGGGGACTGCTACCATCAACCAACGGTATGGCAGAAGCAAATGTTTCAAAGTCAAAGAAGTGGAGGGGAAATTGAAAAGTATTTAAAAATCCTCGAATTGCAGCTCGATCAATTTGTGGCTCACCAGTTTGGGCCGCCCGTAATACGACAGATTGTAACTCTGAAAGCGGAAAATCAGTTTTAACATCCTGAAGGTCAAAGACATCCTTATCAATCAGTTCGCGACGCCTGTTGTCGTTAAGGCGTGGTAGTATGTAAATCGACTGTTTAGGAACATTAGGGTTGAAATATTTAAATGTATCGCAGTGATTTGCTCGGGATTTAGAAATACAAGAACATCCTTTTCGGTCAATTTCCTCTTCTCTCAACAATGTTATCGCCTGATTAATCTCGATTTCAGTTTCATCATAAATTTCTCTCACCCTCTCAGTCACATCCTCGATATGCAGGAGATCTTGCGGTACGATGTTTCCTTTTCGGATATAAGAGCCATCAAGATGAATTATTTTCACCTGCTCAATTGCTTGCCCGGACCTTTCGGCTGTTATCAATTGAAAACACGCATCTTTTAGGTGGCTATGGATATTATCCGTTTTAATGCGAGTTGACGATTTCACCTCACAAAGTATAGCTCGTTCGTCTTTAGTGATCTCGAAGGCATCCGCCCTTGCAAATAATCCGTCTTCGGTTTCAAAGGCCTTCTGAAAATCAATATTCCCCAGACTATTTTTTACAAGAAGCTGTCGCACATACTCTTCAACTTCATAACCTTCGCGGGTGCTGTCAGACTAATGCGACGTAGTCTCTGTTTGGCATAAAATGGCATAAAAAAGTACCTCAATTATGCAGCACCAAGTTGTCGCCACTCAGCAAGAGCAACGTCGCGTTGAACTTTAAATGTGGTTCTTGAGTTGAGATGGCGTTCGGTGTTGAAGTGGTTATGGACTGATGCGTGGACTGATACGAATTTCTGCAAACTTCGCCGGCGCCTGAATTGCAACATCGCCTGTTCTCTTCGTCGGAATGGGAGATGGGAGTTTTCACAGCGATTGTTCTTCCAACGGCCTGTTTCTTGCGATGCTTCATTACCAACTACCTTCATCGCAGCACGATATGAACGTAATCTATCCGTTACTATTTCAGATGGTTTTCCGTACCGTTTCATAATTTTCTTAAGAAACACCAGGGCTGCCTTACGATCGCGGCGCTTAGAAACAAAGCATTCCAACACTTCCCCCTCGTGATCAACGGCTCGCCACAGATAATGAGTTTCTCCGTTGATCTTCACAAATACTTCGTCCATATGCCATCGCCAGTTGGAATGATTTTGGGAAGGATAAAGTCGTTTCTTCCGGATCTCACCAGCAAACATTGGACCAAATTTATTCCACCAATAGCGGACTGTTTCATGACAAATATCAATGCCCCGTTCATGAAGAAGGTCTTCAACATTGCGAAGAGAAAGGGGAAACCTGACGTACATCATTACCGCAAGGCGGATGATTTCAGGAGAGGTTTTGAAATAGCGAAATGGGTTCTTTTTTGTCATGCTCGGAGGCTAGTCGACGAGCAAATCCCCATCAAGCAGTTTTCCTCTGACAGCACCATTATCAGGGACGGACGGTAGTTAGCCATCATGAGCGTGGTCAAGAGCATCTATACCTGAGTTACAGCAGAGGTCGGCGCATGCCATTGTTCCTGGGAGCACCGTCAAAGCTCATTCTTGCATCGTTGCCAAAAGCGAAGTTACGCCGGCTCTTTGAAGAGAACATCGAACAGGTTCAAAGTTCGGCCTTTAGCCCCGATTGGGAGACCCTATACGCTGAGATCAAAATGATCCGGCGCAATGGTTATGCCATTTCAAAAAGTGAATTGGATCAGGGATATGTTGGCATCTCGGCGGCGTTGGCAACCAATCCGCCTGGTAGCCTTTCAATGATATTTTCTGCTTCGCGTTTTGAACTTATAAACGAAAAACTAATCGTTAACATAATTCTAAAGGCCGCAAGTAAAGCGAACGACCTAATATTACAAATGAAAAATGATGAGAATTTGGTGGATTGGTTTAATGAAATAACAAAACTCGCCCCGCGTTAGAACTTGCAGTCGATCGCTGACAGGTGTTGTCATCTATAGGTGCTGTCAGGCGAGTGCGAACTCGCCTCCGCATGAAGTAGTATTAGGACTAAAGTGCTTCTGTTACACCGCACTAAGTTGCTGCCACTCAGCCAGTGCGGCATTTCGTTGGAGCTTGAATGTTTCTCTGTTGGTTAGGTGGCGCTCAAGGTTGAAATGGTTATGGAATGATGTGTGAACTGAGACGGTGCTGTCATGTCTGGATGGCGCTCCTATGGCAAGGTAAAAATGTGATGTTTTCCGGCGGCTGGGTGCAGTCATGTCTCCGGCCTTTAAACGCGGCTTTTATCTTACAACCGCCGGCCCTGATGTTTTTCGCTGGACCTGATCCCTATCAGACTATCGCGCTTGAGTGGCGCAAGACAGCACCTCGGGTTTTTCAGTCCTGACGATTTCCATGTCGCCTTTGTTTCACATCATCACGTAATCACTCCGCCAACTATAATGCCCAATAGGGGCAAATTCTAAATATTACTTTTCCTTAAGTCCTTTGTGAGGACGCTTCCTTGAACATCGGGTTGTATGTCGTCTCTTGTGCCATAACCACCCATGCGATACGGGCCATCTTGTTGGCCAGTGCGACGGCAACGAGCTTGAAAGGTTTTTTAGCCAAAAGCGATCGAGCCCATATGGCAAGCGGCGTGTTGGTTTTGCCTGACTTGATGCTGTAGAGGGCTGCATGGGCGCCAACAACAAGCAACTTTCGTAAATGCCGGTTCCCCATTTTTGTGATGCGGCCCAGTCGAGATTTGCCGCCCGTTGAGTGCTGCCGGGGAACCAGGCCCAGATAAGCTGCAAACTCCCGTCCGCATTTGAATAGGCTGGAGGCGACAATCGGACCAATACCGGGAATGGTCGCGAGGCGCACACTCACCTCGCTTCTGCGATGGGCTATGAGAATGGCTTTACTCAGTTTGCTAATTTGTGTGTCTAAATCGAGCAATGCTGTCGCCAAAGGCAGAAGTGCCGAGCGGGCGCTCACGCTAAGATCATCATTATCTTCTTCAAGAATAATGGTAATGAGGAGGTGAACATTGCGAGCCCCTTGAGAAACAACCATACCAAATTCAGCAAAATGTCCGCGCACGGCATTGATCAAAGCGGTCCGCTACGAGACCAGCAGTTCCCGGGCACTATGCAACATCAGTGTTGCTTGTTGTTCTTCGTTCTTTACGGGGACGAACCTCATGGAAGGTCGTGTAACGGCTTCACATATTGCCGCAGCATCAGCCGCATCATTCTTTTGTCGACGCAGGTACGGCTTTACATAGGCAGGCGGATAGATTACTGAAGAATGTTATCACTTGTCTCCGTCGGACGGATTTGCGTAAGACCACCTCGCCGTTCTCGTCGATGCCGTGAAGCTGAAAAACATTCTTTGCTATATCAAGTCCAATTGTTGTGATCTTCTTCATGATCGTGGCTCCGGTTAGAGGTTATATGTACCCGTACAGGATACATCAAATGACGCGGCGAAGCGCCATCCACAACATCAGACGAATGCGACGTAGTCTCTATATGGCGCAAAATGGTGTAACGGTGCCCCTACTATGTCGCGCTAAGTTGCTGCCACTCGACCAGTGCGGCATTTCTTTGAAGCTTAAATGTTTCTCTATTGTTTAGGTGGCGCTCATGGTTGAAGTGGTTGTGGACGGATACATGGATTGAGACAAATTTCTGCAGACTTCGGAGGTGCCGAAATTTCAGCATCGCCTGCTCTCGTCGTCGAAATGGCAGGTGTGAATTTTCACAGCGATTGTTCTTCCACCGACCAACCTCTTGAACTTCAGCATTTCCGATGATCTTCATAGCGGCACGATATGAACGTAATCTATCCGTTACAATCACTTGAGGTTGACCGTAGAGTTTCATTATTTTTTTAAGGAAAACCTTTGCTGCTTTGCGGTCGCGTCGCTTGGAAACAAAGGCTTCCAGCATTTCTCCTTCGTGGTCGACGGCACGCCACAGGTAATGTGTTTCGCCATTGATTTTGACAAAAACTTCATCCAGATGCCATCGCCAGTTGGAATGATTCCGGGGAGGATGAAGTCGTTCTTACGGATCTCACCCGCAAACATTGGACCAAATTTATTCCACCAATATCGGACTGTTTCGTGACAGATATCGATGCCGCGTTCATGAAGCAAATCTTCAACATTGCGAAGTGAAAGCGGAAACCTGACATACATCATCACGGCCAAGCGGATGATCTCGGGCGATGTCTTGAAATAGCGGAAAGGGTTCAGTTTTGTCATACTCGGAAGCTAGTCGACGATCAAACGCCCCTCAAGCTATTTTCTTCTGACGGTACCATGTCGATGCCTCGTTCATGGAGAGGGTTTTCGACATTATGAAGTGAAAGAGGAAATCTCGCATACATCATGACCGCAACCCGCTTTGATCAGAATTACTTCAATTTATCCCTTGCAAAAACGGAGCCAATGGTATGGACACCCGCCCTTGAGTTTTATGGCATCCTCGAGTGTGGGTATAACCCATATTTAAAGGAGAACAGAAATGGCCTTGACTCGTATTGGATTGGATTTAGCAAAGAATGTTTTTGAAGTTCATGGCGTTGATGAGCGGGATAAAACGGTTCTAAGAAAAACTCTGCGACGTGATCAGGTTGGTATTTTTTTCGCCAATATATCGCCCTGCCTGGTTGCCATGGAAGCATGCTCTGGCGCGCATTATTGGGCTCGCGAGATTGCTGACTTGGGCCATGCAACCCGTTTAATCAGTCCTCAATTTGTCAAACCTTATGTCAAAACAAACAAGAGCGACCCGAATGATGCAGGAGCAATATGCGAGGCGGCCAGTCGACCCAGCATGCGTTTTGTTACAATTAAAACCGGTGAACAGTTGAGTATTCAGGCGACGCATCGGGTTCGCACGCGACTGGTCGAAAATCGAACCGCACTGGCCAATCAGATCCGCGGCATCCTGGCGGAGTTTGGCATTGTTGTGGCCCGGAACCTTGCCAGCCTGCGACGACGGCTGCCCGAGATTTTGGCTTCCGAAAAAATTGACCTAGATCCGTTGCTCCGTTCACTTATGCATGATCTTCACAAAGAACTGTTGGTCTCGGATGATCGGGTTCGCGTTTATGATCGACAGATCAGGCAGCTTTGCCGTAATAGCGAGGTGTGTCAGCGTCTTTTACGCATCGAAGGGATTGGTCCGGTAACAGCCACAGCGCTAGTGGCCGCAGCCGGTAACGCGTCGTCGTTCCGAAACGGGCGCCAGTTCGCGGCTTGGCTCGGGCTGGTGCCAAGGCACCATTCGAGTGGCGGGAAAACACGCCTGCTTGGTATCTCCAAACGCGGCGATCGATATCTCCGGACGTTGCTGATCCACGGTGCCAGATCCGCTCTTGGGCGAATTCGCCACAAAAAGGATCCGCGAAGTCGGTTGCTGCAGAAACTGTGCGAACGCAGGCCTTATAATGTGACCGATGTAGCGCTCGCCAACAAGAATGCCCGCATTGTCTAGGCCTTGCTGCGACACGGCGAAGACTACGATCAGAGCCGAACAGTGTCGGCAGTCGCATAAAAAGTCTGAATAGGAGGTTGCCCACCGCTATTGCAACGTGGCATCAAGGAATGGAGAAGCGGTTGCACCGCCGCCTTTTGAACCTGTTGTGTGGACCGGCAGATCAACAGATCATGTCTCGGAGCCGTTGAGGGAAAGGCGTGCGAAAAACCATTGTGGCTCTTTACGCATCGATACCGCGTAAAACATTGGAAGCCGAATATACGAAAGCAGTTGCAGCTCAGCCATCCAAACCAAGAGCACCGTTGCAATCAGGCAGGTGTCCATATACGTCCACACATGACAGTGCCGCCAGGAGGATCGTCCGGTACATCGTGGTTCTCCTTTTCGTGATCGCGGTGGAACACCTTTCCCGGCCCGGCTCTACGGACGGGGCAGCCATCCGGGCTTTATTTCTCGACATTCGATAGATGGCTATCTATTATAATATAGCAACGCAACCAGTCAGGCAATGAGATGATGAAGCCTCTCAACAATCAGGAACAATTCGGCCTCCGCCTCGGGCTGGTCGCCCGGCTGTGGCGCGCCGAGATCGACCAGCGGCTGGCGGCGTTCGGCCTCACCGAATCCCGCTGGTTAACCCTGTTACATCTCTCTCGCTTGCCCGAAGCGGCAACCCAGCGGGAATTGGCCGAGGCGGTCGGGGTACGGGGGCCGACCCTGGTGCGCACGCTGGACCGGCTTGAGGCTGAAGGACTGATCGAGCGCCGGGCAGAAGCCGCCGACCGTCGCACCAAATCGGTCCACCTGCGCGCGGAAGCCGCCCCCATCCTGGAACGAATCGAAGCAGCCACAGCGGCGGTTCGCGCGGAAATATTTACCGGCATATCTCATGCCGAGGTAACGACCTGTCTGACGGTTTTCGAGCAAATCGCAGGCAAGCTGGGTGGCGCGGAAACGACGGTGCGGCCTACGCACGAAATCCCGATGGACAGGTGAGCCATGGACCAGCGCGTGAGCCGCATGGAGCACCAGGGCGACGATCCGGAAACCGATCTGCGCACAGCCCCCGACAAGGAGACGGAGGCTGGCTCAGAGGCGGCTTCACCTCCTGCCCGCACCCGGCCATGGCGACTGTATGGCGCGATCCTGGCGGCGCTGATCGTTCTCGGAGGCGGCGGCTGGTGGCTGTATCAGCAGTTCACCCATGTCTTTGTGACGGACGCCCGTGTCGCCGCCGACATCATTGCTATAAGCAGCCGGGTTCCCGGTTGGGTGACGGCGCTCGGAGTGACCGAGGGGGATACCGCGCAGAGAGGCAGGGTTTTGATCCGGATCGACGACCGGGAAA
>TARA_R100000049_G_C1956778_1_pt1 | contig 14339 bp, 30 predicted proteins | sample TARA_R100000049 | Tara Oceans TARA_R100000049 (sample SAMEA2619992) | marine metagenome | biome: marine biome (ENVO:00000447); feature: mesopelagic zone (ENVO:00000213) & marine oxygen minimum zone (ENVO:01000065); material: "saline water (ENVO:00002010), including plankton... | reverse complement strand
TTGTTCATTACACGTTAAAAACTGATTTTGACGATTGGAAAGAATGGGCTATGGAAAATGAAGTGCACAAAGATGTCATTAGTTTCCTGAACTGGAAAAAAGGACATGTTTTGATGACTTTCGACCCAAAAGTAAATGTGAAAGCATTTGCTACTCCAAGAAGTTGGGAGTTTGTAAGTGACATACTTTATACAGCAATGTCTAGGGAACAAAAAGTCTCTAGTATTATCGGAGCTGTTGGAGTCGGACCTGCACTTGAATTTGAAGGATATTTGAAGATTGCAGCAGATCTTCCAAATGTTGAACAAATCTTAATCGATGAAGAAGATATTGTTCCAGAAGAAATGTCTGCAAAACATGCAATATGTGGCAGCATATTAACATACGTGCAAAAAAATAAAAAGTATGTTGATAGAATGCTACAATATTCGTTTAAGTTGCCAGAAGAGTTTGCTGTCTTATTAGTTAAAGACGCACTCAGAACAAAGCTAAAAAAACATATAATCGAATCTGATGCATTTGATAAATGGCAAGACCATTTTGTCAAATTACTTCGATTGTAAAAAGGTGAAACAATGAAAGTACTAGCACAACCTATAGATGTGTACATAGTCAATACTTTTGACTACGGCAGCAAACTTCGTCTGCAAGCACTAGCTATTGAAAAAGTATATCTCTATGCGATTAGAAAAAACATGGTAATTTATTCTAATACGCTAAAAACTTTTGAAAAAATTGTTGAAACAAAAGCTAACAACGAAAAAGTCAACTGGAAAAGATTTTTTGATATCGAAGGTACAACAATGTACAAACATCAAGGTAATGTTGCACAAAAGATGTTATTGTTGACAGATGAAGAATATCAAGAAGTACTTAGACAGTCTGAGATATTTCAAGAAGAATATGAAGAAATACGTAAAATTAGAGATATGGGTGCCATGTATCGTTCATCTGATAGTTCTGATACTGAACTCAGACGAAGAGTTCATATATACGCTAGAGATTTGCGCATAGCAAAAAGACTTACAGAAAAACATTTCTTCCACAACATAGCATTAAATAACATGTGGGTAATTGAGAGATCTGGGAATGTTGAAAGATTTACAGAAAAACATAAGAAACAAATCGAAAAAGCACGTCTTGTTTCAAGACTAATCGGAGAACGTCAAAGGTGAAAAAATGACAGAAGACGAAATAATAAACAAAATTAAGAGAGTTAGAATTAACATGCTGTTAGACCACCCATTTTTCGGAACTTTAGCTATAAATCTCAAATTAGAAGAACGTAACGATCTTCAATTTAAAAGTTTAGCAACAGACGGAAAAAATGTTTATTACGACAAGAATTTTGTTGAAAATCTAACAGAAAAAGAATTAGAATTTGCATTAGGACATGAAGTTGTTCATTGTGCTCAAGGACAGCTTTGGAGAAGAGGAGATCGAGATAAACAAACTTGGGACAAAGCAATGGACTATGTAACAAATATCTTATTAAAAGAAAATCAAATTGGTGAAATGCCAACTGGATGTTTATACGATTCAAGATACTCTAAAATGAGTGTAGAAAGAGTTTATGATTTATTAGAAAAGCGACAGCAAGATGATAAAAAAATAGCTGCCATGTTAGAAGATGGAAATAATCAAGGACAATCACAACAACAACAATCTTCTCAAGGTGATAGTGATTCAGAAGATGATGACAAAGCTGAAGATGGAAATGATGAACAAGAAGAAAGTTCTGGTGAAGATAGCAAATCTGAAAAACAACAAGATAACAAAAATACTAATAAAAATAAAGATGACAATTCAGGAAATGATAATGACAAATCTGATAAAGATGAAAATTCTACTAATAAAAATAAAGATAGTGGAGATAAGTCAGATAATGATGAAAAAGATGAAGAATCTGATAGCTCTGGAACACCAACTGACCCATCAAAAAGGCCAATGACATCTGCAGGTTTTGATGGTCATTTTCAAGATATACAAGAATATGAAGAATTGGATAAAGAATGGACAAAAAATGTAATACAAGCTTACGAAGCATCACAAATGCAGGGAACTGAACCAAAAGGTTTTGAAAGACGTATAAATGAAATTCTCAAACCAAAATTGAACTGGAGAACAATTCTAAAACAATATTTAATGGACTTGTCAGCATCTGATTATCAGTTTTATCCACCACACAAAAAAAGCATGTTTCATGGAATTATATTACCAAGATTGAGAGCAGAATCATTAGGAGAAATAGCAATTATGATTGATAGTTCTGGTTCAATTGGTGACAAAGAACTACAAACATTTTTATCAGAAATAAATTCAATACTTAATACTTATGACATGACATTACATTTCTTTGTTTGTGACGCAAAAGTTCATTCACATGAAATTTATAATAGAGGAGATGTGGTTAGCAAGAAAAAAATTCTTGGTGGTGGTGGAACTGACTTTAGACCAGTTTTTAGAATGATTGAAGAAAAGAACATAAGACCAAAATTACTTATCATGTTCACAGACGGATTTGGAACATTTCCAAAAGAAGTTCCACAATATCCAACAGTCTGGTTATTACAAGACAAATATGGAATAGCAAAATATGTTCCATTTGGACAAACAATAGAATTTCAATGAGGTAAAAATATCATGAAAGTCGAAGAACTTATTAAAGAACTTACAAAGTTTAAACAAGATGAAGAAGTACATGGGTTAGAAATGGGTGGTGGAGAAATTGTCACTGCTATAATTAATTATGATGCAATTGGACAACATACAACATATCCAACTATTTTAATTGGGAAAAGATGAACAAATGATACGCTTATAAATAAATTGCCCATTAGAAAAACATGATTTTAACAAAAATTGCAATATCAAAATGAGAGAAGCAGATTTAGTTTTACATCGAAAATTACCAAGTAAAAAAGAATGCATTTGTGGTTCAAAAATGTCATTTGCAAAAGACTTTGTTTGCAATAGACAATATAGATTAGGAGAGCCATCAATAATTGTAGTTTATTTACCAAATACTCCAATAATTAAAAATGGAAATTTTATACTAAAATGACAAATTCTATCAAAGAAATCCATACAACATTAAAAAATTTTGTAGACACATTTGCGCCGCATTGGGATTGTGATGGATGTACAAGATTTGTTGGAATAATGTTAGATAGCTTAAATGTTAAATATAAGATATATGCTGGTTCTATTTTTGACATAAAGAATACAAAAAATACATTTCCAATACATTTTTGGATTAAAACAAAAGATGGAACAATTTTCGATTTCAAAGCACAAAAATGGTTAAAGATTCCACAAGAACAAGTTAGATACACTTATTTAGGCATAGTGACTAAGAGTTGGTTAACACTCAATACAACAAAAGACGTTATTCTATCAACATTAATTACTAACATGCAAAAGAATGATAAAAATGCTTTTATTTTAACTATACCAAAATAACATGCCAAAACTAACTGAAGAAGAAAGAATTGCTGCAGTAACACAAGCAAAGCTAGATGAATATGAAACAACATCTGATAATTGCAAATGTGTAGCATTACCATACGGCAGAAGATATAATAGAGATTATCTCTGCAAGCATATCAAAAAATATAGACAAAATAATCATCAAAATATTGTTGGTAGTTTTAACAGAAATGATTTTATTAATGGTTTAACAATCGAAGAGTCAATTTCAAAAAATTATTCAGATGAACTTTTAAATGAACTTATTCGTACTGGTGAAATTTTTTATGACAAAAAATTACATGTTTATAAAATATTAGAATAAAACATTAAAGAGGTGTAAAATATGAAAGGACTAGAACGAGAAAGAAAGACTATACATTGCCCAACATGCAAACATGGAGTAATTAAATTAGTCTCTATAACGGACTGTGGAGACCCAAAACAAATATATAAAAGAATTTGCCAAAAATGCAAAAAAGGCATAAGAAAAGTTCTAACAGACCGTGATTTTTCAAAAGCTGAAAGATTAATGGAAACTGGAAGTGTATCAAAAATTGAAAATAAATCTATGGAAGAGGTGTTATTAGGTTCTGATGCTACAAAAGAGCTTAATTTGGAAAAAAACGTTATGTAAAAATCTATAATCAGAAAAATTAATAGTAAAATATTTAAACATAGAGATTATAAAATAATATAAAGGTATACAAGACTATTAATAAAATGAAAATCGGATTTACTGGAGCTCAGAAAGGCATGACATCATTACAAAAGATGAGATTTAATGAGATATTGTTACCTTTCAAATTAAATGCTTTTAGACCTTTAACTGAATTTCATCATGGAGATTGCATTGGAGCTGATGAAGAAGCACATAATCAAGTTAGAGCTTGTTTTCCAAAAACTACTATACACATTCATCCACCTAAAAATAGTAAAAAAAGAGCATATTCATCTAGAAACGAAATATACTATTATCGTGACAGACAGTTTTCAATTCCTAATATACATTTACCTAAATCATATCTTGAAAGAAACAAAGATATAGTTAATAAAACAGATTTACTAATTGCATGTCCAAAATCAAATAAAGAAGAATTGAGAAGCGGTACATGGGCAACTGTTAGATGTGCAAAAAAACAAAAGAAACAAATTATCATAATTTTTCCAAATGGAAAGATGAGGTGAAACAACATGCCAGAAAAAAATTTTTTAGAAATAAAAGAAACAGATGAAGCAAATAAAGTAGACATGGGAATCTATAGATTTGAAAGATTCAGTGAATCACGTGACGCTTGGTTATTTGTTAAAAGAGTTAGAGAACTTAATTAAATAGAAGATAGAGTATATTAAAGGTGAAATAAATAAAAGATTAGCATCACAATATTCATAAAAATGGGGTGAAAAGGATGATAATATGTGAAACATGTAACAAAGAAATATCAGTGGGTTTTATTGACAATAAAAAAATCTATTGTAGCAAGCATTTTCCAGAGCTTCATCCAACACAAGCTTGGAATACAACTCCAAATCCAAAAGGAGAATTCAGATTACAACTTGCAGAATAATTGTATTAGTATATAAAAAACAGTCAGAGGTGAAAAATGGCGAAGTTGAAACATTTTATAAATACAAGACAACTTTTAGTTGAAGAATTATCAGATAAATCTGGATACAAGATATATACATCAGATGCAGCACTTGTTTGGTTTCTACTGATGGTCCCTTTTATTGGAAGTATCATAGCATTTGTTGGTTGGATTTTTTCAATTACAAGAAATAGAGAAGTACCAGATAAAAAAAGAAGTAAAATTATCTTTTCTTCAATAAAATAAAGCAAGTCTTAAAAATCGCAAAACCAGAATCAGATTTAGAATATTGTGAAGGTCATCCAACTAAAAGACATTATTGGCAAAAAATGGGAGCTTTTTCAATATTATTGAAATTTTATATTTTATATAAATGTTCAGCATGTAATAAATGTAAAGCAGATAAAGTTAAATGGGTAAAAGGTGGATTTCAAAATGAAAATTGAAGAACAAAAATGAGATTAAAGAAAAGAAAATATCAAGTCAAATGTCAATTTCCAAGTTGTCCAATTTATGTAGATACTTTTGATGATTTTTGTAAAAAACATAGAAAACAGAGAAAATAACAATAAAAGTACAAGCTTTTCAACGATATGGAATCAAGACAGAAAAACTTGTTAACGAGTATGAATTTTGCTGTTGGAGATTGTTATACGGTTGATTATCAGGCTTTTCTGGACTTAATCAATGTCCTAACTGTAAAGAAAAAAATGATATGAATAATCCATAAAAACGAAGATAAGATTAAAATGACAAACAATACAGTACTATTTCTTGTATTTGGAGCAATTACACTTATCATATTAGGAATATCAATCCCAGTAATTGTACATGAACGTCTAGAAACAAATTATGATAAATGTCTTGATAGTTGTAATTTGCAAATTAAAACTGGATATGAATATTCTACAGCTAATGAACAATTAATAGAATATTTAGATATGTGTAAAGATAAGCATATAAATATACTGAAGACCAAAAGATTATTTTAGATTTTAATGGAGGTGTTAAAGATGAAGAAATATGTTTGTAATCCTGTCGATGCAAAGAGGCAGGTGCAGGTAAAAAGACCAAAAGGGGAGGTGAGTTGAAATGGGAGTTGTTAAAGTTCAAGCAAGAAATAAGAAAGAAGCTAAAGAAAAATTGAAACAAATTGGTTATTTTAAAGGTGAACCAAAATTAGTAGTTAGAGCAAATACCTTAACAAGATTAATTGCATATCCACCTTTAAGTATTTATGAAGGATATGTTGACCCATATTAAATTGGTGATAAATTAAAATGACAAAAAAAATGTGGGGAGATATGTGTAATAATGTAGCAAACAAATAAAAACAAACTTATAGGAAGGTGAACAATATGGATAAAGCAAATGTAAAAAAGAAATTAAATCGCGCAGTAGATAAAGTAAGCAGAGCAAATACAACAATAAGAGCAAAAGCAGCTAAAACTGCAAGATGGATAAAAGTACATCCAAAAACAGTTAAAGCAGGTGTTGTTGCTGTTGTACTAGCTACTGCAGTAGGAGTTGGATATTTGTTAGGCAAAAAAAGCAGCAAATAAAATGGAAGAAGAACAACAAAAACCTAATAGAAGAAGGTTCTATTTGATTAGAGATGCATGGGAGTTCATGAGTGAAAGAAAGAAATGGTGGCTACTTCCAATAGTCATTATGCTTCTTTTAGTCGGGGTTTTGATAGTAGTTGGTCAAAGTTCAGCACTGTCTCCATTCATTTATGCACTATTTTGAAATGACTAAGCACTATTATGCAAGAAGTACTACACTTAAATTCATACATTTGGGTATAGTAGTTTTTTATTATTAGTATCTTTGTACATTGCAATAATAATAACATCAAATTTAGATAAAGAATGGATCAGTCATGTTGTAGGATGGATAATAACTTTAAGCTTATGGTTTTTTGTTGTTGAAGTTCCGTATATATTAGATAACATTGCAAAGTGGTGGAAAAGAAAATGACAAAATATAAAGAAACAGTAGCAGAATATTATTGTGTTATATGCGAAAAGAACTGATAACAGATAAAATTTAATAAAACTGTGAGGTGAGAAAATATGCCAATATTAGGAAGAAATATATGTAAAGACCACCCAGATGTGGAACCAAAATTTAGTGCAGAAAAAGATAAGAGAGTTTGTGGAGAATGTCAAGGAGAATTGACTTTAATTTTTGAAGATCCAAGACATGAAGAACTCTACAATAAGTGGATATCTCAGAATATGAAAACCTATACAAAGTTGGAAGATTCTTCTGTAATATCTATTTATGCTAAAGACGATAAAGTAGAAGCAGATTTAGAAGCAGAAGACCTTGAAGTACAAACGACAAAAAAGAAAAAGTCTTCTTCAAGTAAAGAAAGAATTGGAAAAGAAAAGCTCAAAGAACTTGGAGATAAAGTTGTTGAGTTTATTAAAACAGAAGGAAACTTAACTGAAATTCGTAGAGTCTACAAAGTCTGTGGAAATATCCGTAAAAGGATACGAAAACAAGACTTTGGAGAGTTTAAACGAAAACCAAAAAAACAAAAAAATACGGAGGAAAAAAATGACAAAGACCAAAGTAGTAGTGGAAATTAGTTCAGAACTTGAGCTAGAAAGCTTAACACCTGAACAAAGACAAGCAGTTGAAAAAAAGCTGCATGAAGCAATTGCAGAAGAGATAGAAAATGCAGTTGGAGAAGAATCGTTTGAAGAATCTGTAATAGGAGAAATTGACGAACTCAACACAGAAGAAGATGTTGATGCAGTTGAAACATTTGATGATATGGGAAGTGTTTCAATTGAAGTTTCAGTAGAGAAACCAGAAGCTACCTCAGAAACTCCAGAAGGTTCAGAAGAAAAACCTAAAACACCAGAAACACCTGCAACACCAGATAACACACAGCAAGCAGAATAAATAAAAGATCTTGCACGAAAGTGCATTTTTTTTATTTTTTACACTCAAAATGTCACAAGCAAAAGAAAGATTGAAACAAGCACAAGCAAATAATGAATTTTATGTTCCAGCAGAACATGAACGAGCTGGTATCATACCAAATACTCCACAGTGGTTGAGAGTCAAAATTATATAAAGATAATAGAGCTGAAACATTTGCTGATTTAAGTTATTATTTAATTTATGTTATATTTGAATCTATGATAGTATTTGGGGTTTATTATGCTTATAAAGAATTAAAAAGAATCAATCTCAAAAAATGAAAAGACATAATTGGATTACGAGAGATGGAACTAATATGTTAATGACAGAAATGACAGATAATCATCTAATTAATTCTATTGGTAAATTAAGAACAGTAGCATTAGAAAAGCAAAAAAATATTGTTATGCCATCTGCATGGAATCCACAAGAACGTCATGAACAAATGTTAGAATATGAACTAGATAAATCAATGTCTGCAGATGAGTATGCTAGAAAAATATTTCTACGTTATTCTAATTTGATAAGAGAATTAGAAAGAAGAAAGCTCATTTACAAATTAGAAGGAGATAAACAATTTCATGTTTTAGATATAGTTTCAAAATCAAATAGAGGTGGATATAAATGGAAAGGTACATAATAACAGGTGCACAGTTAGGTATAATAGAAGGTTTAATAAAAAGTGGAAGATATAGTAAAGCAATAAGAGAATTAAGAAGAATTCTTGACAAACAATTTATTGGCAATTCTAAAAATACTGTTGAAGAAGATGTCAAAAATTTATCAAGTAACTTTTTTAATACAAGAGATGAAGTCTATAATAAAAAAGAAAAACAAACACTACAACACAAGTAGTTAAAGTGGTGAGTTGAAATCGAAGAAGGCAAAAGACTAGAAGATTTCAAATACTTAAGACAGCTACCTAACCCGAACAAGCCTTTATGTTTCGGTAATAAAACTGTAAGAACTGAAACAAGTTTTGTATGTAAAAAGTGTCCATATTTTACAGAATGTAGAGAAATTATCAAAGCAGGCAAAGGTGTTATCAATCACAAAAAAGGAAGAAAAGGGAAAATGTTAAAAGGCACACCAACATATTTGATGACAGAGGTAGAAAAAAATGCATGAATATAAACTATTTTCTAAGCAACAAGATTATGTGAAAAAAGTAGCTAAATTAGTAAGATTCAGTCATATAATGTTAAAAATACAATCTGGAATCTTGTGTATTCCAATACTAGTAAATAAAAATATTCGCAAAGATTATTATACAATAAAGAACAAATTAAATGCAATGACATCAGAATTTATTACTAAAACAGGAGGATTATATTCTGATGCATTTGATAATGTCTATATCAATTTAGAGGGAGCAGTAGAATTTTGTGAATTTAGACATGCAAAAAAGTTTATTTATATTGACGATGAAGATAAAGAAAATCTTTTAATAGAAACAACAATCAATATTCTCATACATGAAGATACACATAGAGTTTTTGAAAAATGTGGAGTTAAAAACAAAATGACAGATGAACAAGAACATTTTATTATACATAAGTTATTTGACGATCATATAGTTGGGGCAAAGATATGATAAAAGGAGGAATAGAAAATGTCGCAAATATTTAAATACCAGAAAACATGCTGCGAGTGTAACAAAACTTTTAGTACAGAGACTTATAGTGAAATAAAATGCTCTGATTGTGAAAAAAAAATTAGAACAGATAAATCAGCACATTCAAAATATTTTCAAAATTCGAATAGAAAAGAGACAAGACAAGTTTGGGATAAGACAATTCCAGATATTTCTTATACATACAAAAAATTTACAATTAATGATGTGTCAATTGAGACTTTTGATTTATTAGATAATAGACGTAAAGTTACTAAAACACATGTTTTAAAACTCAGAAAGCTGTTATTAAAAGGCAAACATTTTGAAACACCAATTATTGTAAATAAAGTTGATGGTCTAAAAAGATTAATTGATGGAAACCATCGCATAGAAGCAATACATCAGATTATTAAGAGATATTGGGACTTTAATATTCAAATACTATTAATTGAATATGATAATTTGTCACCAGAAGAAGAAATACAAGTTTTCAAATTATGGAATTCTGGCAAGCCTCAATCTATGGAAGACTTTATTAAAAACGTTGCACATAAATTATCATTTTATGCTTGGGTTGAGACATCGTTTCCAGTTAGTGTTTCAATTTACAGAGCTGTAGATTCAATTACATTATATATGTTGACAAATGCTATTGTTGCAGCAAAAAAAGGAAATACTTCAGGTAGAGGTCTTATGCGTGATGCATTTGAAGAAGATTTGAAAGAATTAGATCAGAATGATTATAATTTTGCTGAAAGATGGTTGAAAGTCTATGTTGAGACATTTGGAGAACCTGAATGGGGAAATCAATACTATTTAACTAGTTTCTTTAATGCAACAATGTACATTGCATATACAAATCGAAATAGACTCATACCATTAGGTAAAGAAATGGAAACAAGGATAAAAGATAAAAAACGTTTAATAAATATTGCAAAATTAGGAACAAGAGAAGCAACACAAGAACTTGTTGGTCGAATGAGTAAATTACTACACAACTTTATAAGAAGTACAAAATAATGAGGTGAATAAAATGGATGCATTAGACGAATATTTGAAGACGGATGAAGAACGTACAATAGAGACTTTAAATAAGCCATTAGAACAAAGAGCAATTGGTATAAAAACAAAACATGTAAGAATGTTGCGAATACAATGTGATACATGTTATCATAAAGAAACAGTAAATGACATTTTTGCTTCATCAGTTAAATTGGGTGTAGCAAGATGTACAGGAAATAGAATATGTAGTGGAAAGATGTTCATTATTGATAAATCGATGGAGCATTTAATAAAAGTTGATACAACACAAATTGCATCAAAGAAAGAAGAAGATGTAGAAAGTTGGGGTAAATAACATGACAGCAGAAAGTAAAGTTATAAAAGAAAAAACAAAAAAAGTTGGAAGAAAAAGAAATAATGCAAAATTAGAAGAAGTTTTTCAGTTTATTGCAAAAGAGCTTAAAGAAAATCCTGAAGGGTTATCTGTCTATGAAGTACACAGAAAACTAACTAAAGAACAAAGGTCAAAAAACAGTTATGGCAACGTTCGTTATTTTATTAGAAAGCTTGAAAAATCTGGTAGATTAGTTACAGAAATAAAAATTACTAACAACGTTCCAAAAAGGACAATAATAAAAGTTAATATATAATACAAAAAGGTGATAAAAATTGAAGAACTAAACGACATTAAAGAACATGTAGAGAAATTAGAACAAGATGTTGGAAAACTTAAAGATGGCATGGATGGCTGGGTCAAACAAGTTAATAATCAAGATTATTTCAAAAAGATTGATTCAGCATTTGAGGGAATTGCTGAAGATATTTCTACATTACACGAAATGTTTGAAGAAGTAAAATCAGATGTTTCAACACTAAGAAAAGCTATTCATTTAGATTTAAGATTTATCAGAGAATCTCAGATCTTTTTGATACGAAAAGAATCACTTAAAATTAAACAAGAAGCACTTGAATGTGAAAGAGAAATTAGTAGATTAATTGATGAAAGACGGCAAAATACTACTGAAGAACAAGTAAAATAGTTGATGAGGTGTAAAAATGAAAAAGAAGTTAAAGATAGTTTGTGATATAGATGGTGTATTATGTGAGAACAATCATGTTCCATATTTGAGAAAGAAACCTTTTAACAAAGAAATTAATATACTAAGACAACTTTATAGAAGCGGTCACAAAATCATTTTATATACAGCAAGAAGAAGAAGATTTGTTAAAAATACTAGAAAATGGTTAAAGAAGCATAACGTTTTATTTCACAAATTAGTAATGGAAAAACCAAAGGGTCATATCTATATTGATGACAGATCTTCAATATCTGTATCACAAGCGTATATGAAAATAGTTGTAAAGCATATTTTCAACAAACGTTTAATGCAACAACATGGCAAGTCTATCAAACCTGAGAGCTAAAAGAAGAAAAAGAGCTAAATGGTTAGCTAAGGGTTTATGTGGCCAATGTGGCAAATTTAAACCTTCAAAAGGTCGTGAGTCATGTAATAAATGTTCAAATTATCAAAAGCAATGGAAAGAAAATCGTAAAAAATGTCAAAAGAAATTATTAATGTACTAATGCATAAACATTCTGTAAATATCATTCTAGAAATTTACAAAGCAAGAGATGATATTTATGCAGCAGTTATAGCAAAAAATATTGGTGCAGTTTGGACATATACTGTAGGCTTAATACAAAAGTTAATAGCAGCTGGATTAGTAAATTTTGAAAAAGTTGGAGTTTATAAAAGGTTAGTACTTACACAAAAAGGAATAGAAGTTGCAGAAAAGCTTGATAAAATTATGTCAACATTAAAATCTTAAGGTGGTAAATTGACAAAAAGACAAGAACAATTAGATAAACAATATGAGTGGAAGTCTATATACTGGATACCAATAGCAGTTGGAATTATTGCTATGGGTTTAACTGTGCTCTTGTTCATTATTACTCGCAATTAAGATTGTATTAATGTTAAAATCTTTTCATTCTTTAAGCCACTTTGTTCTGTGAAATAGTTTTCTTCAATCATTTTATTTAATAGACTTAATGTTTTGTTTCGACCAATGCCTTTCTTAGCACAAGCATCAACTAATTTTTCTTTATTCGGTAAGCCAACATTATGTCCAATGTACTCTTTGTAAATATGAACAATCCGTTCTTTATGTGTATCTTCACCAGTTTTTTTCTCTTCAATACTAATTTGTCGAGTTATCGTATCTGTAAAAGCATTCAAAATATCAATACCTGTACTCAAATCATGACTCATAATATTTGTATCTTCTCTTAAACATGCATTAATGCCACCAATCTTAACACAAGTTTGTAATAAAGTTTGACTGAAACTTTTAAGAATTTCCAATTGTTTACCGCGATAAATTTTAATTTTACTAAAATAAGTCTTATTGAATTTTTGTAATAAGTCTACAGCATCATTAGTCATATGAAGTTCTTTAGGAGCATTGTTGATTTGTCTAATAATATTTGCAAACTTTGCTGCTTCAGCTTTTAAATTTTTCTTAGTAAAGCTAGCTCTGTAATTGTTAATAATCATAGTTCTAAGTTCTTCAGTTTTTTTCAAGTTCAAATCTTTTTTGTACAATATAACTCTTTGAAAATATCCTTGTTCCAATAATAAACGACTAATCTCTTGAATAAAGTAAGTAGTAGCAAACATTACAGCACGACACTCATAATGTATTCTCTCTTCATACTTTAATTTTTTGTCAATAATACCAGGGTAATCTAGAGCTTCTTGTAAAGTTGATAATATGAATTCAGTTTCTGCTTCATTAGTACTCTTAACAAGCTTTTTAGCTTCAGGTATAATTAGAATATCAGTATCATGTAAATCTCCATAAGTAATTGGATTAATGTATTTAGGGTCTGACAGTTTGAGTCTTTTCAATTTATTATATTTGATAGCTTCACCATCAATAGTTCCAATTAAACTAGCTTGATTTAAATAACTCAAGCGTTTAATTTTGAGATTAAGTTGTTTGCCTGTAGTCTCCAAAGCTTTTATTAGTTGCCCTTTACCAGTTCGACTAGCACCAATGTAGAAGAAATTCAGTCTAAGGTCATGTGCCTCACCAGCAAATTTGATTAACGAATCTTTGAAGTATCGTGACATCAGAACATAGAAAGTCATATCTACGGGTAAAGTAATAATTGGAACAATCTGCTTTTGTTGTTGATTATCTATAATTTGATATCCCTCGGGATCCAAATAAACTGTTCTAGCAACTTGATCAAATCTTTTTCTCAAGTCATAGATTAATTTCGGACTTTTGCTTGTTACCATTTTTAAAAGTTTAACTAAAGATTTAAGTTAAATATTTAGAATTTACTATAGGTTTATATATATTATTTTAAATCAATATATATATTGGAATATATACATAAATATAAAGTGACTTTTCTGACTGCATCTAATCTAAAGATTTAAAAGATTTGTAAAAGTTTAGAATTTCTGATATATAACAATTTTGTCGTAGTGCTCTAAAAGTTTAAAAATTTAAAGATTTGAGTAATATAAAAATAAGGAGACATATAAAACTCTGGGCACTAGTTAATTATTGTTATATATCAATTAATTGATTTATATAAATAACCTATATTATACGGAAATTGTTTATATTTTTAAAACAGGCATAAAATAGTGTCAGATTATATACATTTCTGATATGTATATTGTAAAATATATATTGTTTTGAAATAAGAT